>Ga0208980_10000080_pt1 | contig 44437 bp, 36 predicted proteins | sample WetSurMetagenome_3_FD_187993 | JGI IMG/M metagenome (GOLD analysis project Ga0208980, IMG submission 187993) | Wetland microbial communities from Twitchell Island in the Sacramento Delta, sample from surface sediment Aug2011 Site A1 Bulk (version 2) | ecosystem: Environmental > Aquatic > Marine...
GGAGTTTCCCCTTTCGAAATAGAGTAGTATGCAAGCGTTGCCGCCTCAACTACCTCTTTCTCAGATAGGTCTGCCTGACTTCCCGAGAAGACACGCTCTATTGACTTACACATCACACACCTCCTAGCAGAATACGTACAGGGCAAAGCCCTAAAATAAGGGGCTGCTGCAGCAGCCCCTTACCCACTATGTGAGGCATGTATATTTGACGATTGCAATACATGCATGCGATGAAGGCACCCATAGTGTCCTAAAATAAGGGGCATGTACACACATGCCCCTTATTCGGGCTAGCGGAAGAATTGCGAATTCTGCTGAAACCATGCTACAGCATCATCGCGCTTCTTCTGCTCTTCCTTGGCTGTCTCAAATGCTTGCATGTATCTACCTGCGTTCTTGACTGCATAGGTTCTGCAGACAACAACAGCAGGTACAGCAAGAACTGCGACCACTACAAGAAGAATAGCGAAGCCCTGCACTATCATCTCTGCCATGTGTGTCACCTCCTCTCTGGCAGGGGATACCCCCTCCCGCCCCCATAGGGGGGAGAGGGGGGATGGGGGAGGGGTATGGCGGGGGGCGTACCCAGATATGCCCCTGGATAGGGTCTATATACAATTAATATATATAGACCCCCCATGTTCATCTCTGAGTACCCCCTCCCCTATCTATGCGGCGACACATTCGGCGGGGGTGAAAAGCTACGGGGTCATCCGCCTCGCCTGATGATATATCCCAGGACCCAAGCCAGAGCTAGGACGAGTGCACCCAAGGCGATGTATTGCCCATATTGGGAATTGAGTAGCCATACTACTATCCAGGATGCAGCAGCAAGCATTGCTAGTGCCAATAGTCCCACGGCGATGTTCTTCATGTCAGGGCTCCCCTATAAGCCATGCGAATGCGATAATCAACCCAGCTACCAGGATTCCTGCGATTATCCATCCCGTAATGTTGTTGATATTGGCAAGCCATGCCACAGCTGCTATGAATGCATATGTAGCAGCGACAATGAGGATGCCTATACCGATGAGCCCTAGGCCCCTGAGTATTCTACGTAGGTTGTCCATTTACAGCTCCTTCCACCACTTGTCAGCGTTTATCTTGTCTATAGAGGCTGCGAGCGCCTTATAGTTGATAGCACCGGCTTCTGTACGTGGGACAGGGATGTACTCCACCACATGCAGCAGCCTGTATACGGATACGAGCTCGTCGCTCTTCACGGATTGCCATGCCTGGAATCCCGTCTTGCCAGATTGGCAGTACAGCGTTGGGCGTGCTACAATTCTGTCATTATGGGAAACTTGTTTCGTAAGGACATTTATCTCCCATCCATATACACGCAGCGCATCGACAAGTCTGGACGCCTCAAAGTCATCTGGTTCCAAAGAGTTCGTCATAGTATTGCTCCCTAGCACCCGACATAGCATCTACCTTAGCTGCCAGCTCCCTATACGTACTTGGCAGGGGAATGTACTCTCCAGCCCTACGTGGGTACACATGATGTAGATACAACTGGTCAACACAAACCGATAGCCAGAAAGACACCGCAATCCTTCCCTGCTTGCCATATACTATTCCGCGAGGGCTCCGAGCGGGATTCTGCGTCCTCCATCCGAGCTTATCGAGTTCAGTACAAAGCCGATTGATATCGAATTGCTCTACAGTGATTTCCACCACTCCTCCTCTTCCAGGCGCTGCTGCCTGTGCTTCAGTAGCATAATGATTCTCATGCGTACATCATCTAAGCGCATCTCCTTTGCTAAGGCTGATATACTCGGGTCCACCTTCACCTGTATAAGCCTAGACTTCTCGTTGATTGCTACGAACTCTCTGTAAAGCTCGGGCCACACTCTATCAACAGCAGTAAGCAAGTCGGCAACGAGATTACCGGTACTTCTAGACTCAGAGTTAGTCCGATTGACGTAGTTCCTGCGCTCCGCATGGAACCACCTGGACGTAGGGTAATAAATCATCGTGAGGCGCTCCCTCGGTATAGCATATGACGGGTCGTGTACCTCAATAGTGTAGACCTCAGTTAGGGCACTACGGTCAGCGGTAATGTTTATTAGCAAAGCAGGATACATCTTCTGCACAGTAGCAAGGAACTGCTCAGCAATAAGCTCGAAATCGTAACTTTCAACTACACTGAATAAATCAATCATGGCTCCTCCTGTCGGAATTGTCGCTTCCGACGCATTAAATAGTGATGAGCCTCCTGTAACAGGAGGCAGGACATGGGCGTTCAACATGTTATAATCCGTTTAAGGAGAGGATATGGCAGACGACACATACAAAGCCCTCATAGAGGCATTCAACAGCAGCTTGGAAGAAGACCCAGTAGCACAAAGCACAGCCAGATTCCACCGTACGCTAATCAGCAACGGTATAGATGGCTGGACGGCAACGATGCTCACACAGACATATATCATGACTATAGTCCAGCACAAACTAGCCGAGAATAACAGTGGAGGTAATAATGGCAGCAAAGATAATAGTACCGGGTAGTGCAAAGAATGAGTATCGCACGTCCGAGTACAAACTCATCTACGGCCTCTTATGTGCAGGCCACCAGCCCACCAGAATCGAATACGACATGCCAACCATCTACTACATCTTCGACGAGGATGAGTGTGGGGATACCATAAGGACCCTTTGCACGAACGGTACTCTTATGGTGCCAATACAAAATGTGTGGTCGGCATCCGAAATCTGGGGAATGAATCTCTCAAGAGCCAAGAACGATAACAAGTAATGAAAAAGCCATATGTGCTGACGCCAGAAGAAGTAGAAATCCTGCAGCGCGGGATGGACGACCCAGACTACATTACGGGGTACTGGTTCAAGCCTCCTGGTGCAGAGGGATGGTACTTCGATAGTAACTTCACGCCAGAGGGGCGCTGGCAGAAGACCATGCACGACGCATCTCAGCCACTAGTCATGGTCATAGGTGGCGTCGGAACCGGTAAAACACTAGGCGTCGGAATGAGTGCAGTCGTATGGTGCATGACAACAGAAGGGTTCAAGTTCCTCAATGTAGCGCAGCGTGAGTGGCAAGCAAAGCAAATGTTTGACCTCATCCTGGAACGCTCACAGGATACACCATTCGAAAAGCTAATATGGAACGCCCCTCAAAGACCCTACCCCAAGATAATCATCAAGTTCAAGATAGGCAACCAGACCTATCAATCCAGCATGGAATTCATGTCAGTCGACCGAGACGCCAGAGGTATCTTCTCCTGGAGAGGCGACTGGATTAACGTCGAGGAGGCTGGTCTTCTAGATAATCTGGACGAGATTGCCATGAACCTAGCAACTCGTCTCACTGGTGCAAGTGCAAGAGGACGTCCATTTCTGGGTAGATTCTCGATGATTAGTAACCCATGGGATACACCACACCTATGGTACCTGTTTGAGCTAGCTCAAGCCGACCCAGACGAGAACCTATCGATAGTAGTCTCCACACGACACAACAAGAACGTCACCGACGAACAAATCAAGAACCTGCTCAAGCACATCCCAGAAGACGAGCGCCCACGTTTCCTTGATGGTTTACGACCAGAGGGCAAGGGTAACTACTTCTCCAAGCAGAGTATCTACAAATGCGAGAACCTATCTGCTGGAGAATTCATAGCCACACAGGTAGAGAATGGAACTCCAGGATATCTTATTAGTGAGCAGTATGGTGTTGGAATAGTGCACATGGAAACACCGCCTCGTCCACTAGAGGCATACATCCTTGTCGGAGACCCCGGATATAGTAACGCACCAGCAAGAAACTCACCAGTACTACAGGTATGGGATGTAACCAACTTCCCACAGAGCCCAATGATGCTGAAGGCATTCTGGTGGGGCTCCGGGAACGGAGAGATTACACCGTTTGTGAACAAGCTCCTGGAATGGAAAGAGTACTATCGTCCACTTATCACTGGAATCGACTCCACTGGTCCACAGAAAGCATTCGCCGACCTGATAAACATTGAGTACTTCGACCCAGAGATAAACCCAGATTCCAACACTGTTGCAGGACTCGATTTTGGTGGAGCAAAGAAGGCAACCTACCTGATATCTACACGTCTGATGATAGAGCACCAGCTTGTATCATGGCCCAAGAGTATAGCTGGCATACGAGCACAGCTATCCAACTATGACCCGCAGAAAGACAGAGTCAACAGAATCTCACAAGACGTAGTCGCAGCCATGTCGATGGCATGCTACGTAGCGAGGGTTACATTCAATGTCACGTATGAAGAGCTTATGGGACAAGATAGTGCTCTGGATTACGAGCTTCAAGCGCGGCAAAACACAAGAGAGCAGCGTCAACCTACCGCAGAGAGAACACGTCGTACGCCAAGACAGACAGAAGCGGTCTATGCAAAGAACCCAACGTAAGGGTTGATATGCAGACAAATATCAACTATAATTCCGACATAGCATAGGATAGAGAGACATCTCGAGCTATGCTTTTTAAATGGACATGACCATGCTCCTAAAATCAACTCTCTTTCAAGACATCATCTCTGCATCATCACCAGACTTCACACTCAAAAGCCTGCCCGACTTTCCATTCTCCGAGTATTCCGAATTACAAACTAAATATGCTGAGTGCGAGGAATGGTTCTCAGGAGAAGCTCTTGCGGAAACACAGGAGCAGGCCAGCAAAGATGTAGAGCTATACCCGCTGCATCTCAATCCTATCCGTAGCGCTGTTCTAAAGCATGCGTACGCCCTATGGGGTGAGTACCCCGATGACGCAGCTGGTACACTCGTCGGATTTAGTAGCATAATCAGAGAAGACACAGATAAGGAAATAGGAAAGAAGATAGAGCAGGCGCTTACTGATGTGTGGTACGACAACCGTGGGGCAGCTCTACAAATGGAGCAATCTACCCTATCGCAAATCTATGGAGGCTGCATCTTCAAGATTTCATGGGTACCCGAGGGCAATCCTCAAATACGTATAGAGCGCGTCCATCCACGGGAATTCGTCGGTGTTCCCTCCTCCACAAACTTTTGGTCCCTGAAGAAAGCCTGGTTGATTAGGGAAATCTCTTCTGAAACCGCTGAGGAATATGGAGTTAGGATTAGCGGCACCAAGGGTTGGTACATAGAGTACTGGACACAGGACGAGTACCAAATCCTCATCAACGACTCGCCCATCACACTTAACATCGCAGGCAACCTGATGGTAGCCGGGGGCGACAATCCTTTTGGATTTGTACCTTTTGTGTACATCCCCCACGAACGCTCAGGCAAATTCTACGGTACCCCCCTCATAAGTGAATCTGCCATAGGAATAACAAAAGAACTAAACCTGCGCGCTGCAGATGCTGGAGATGCAGCCAGCGACCAAAGCCACAGCGTTCTCGCTATGCGTAACGTAAGAGGCACACCTCAGATAATCAGACTAAGCAATGGAATGCCAGTTGTGCAACTCGGCTCCAACCAAACTATCGGTGGACAAGCAGAGGACCCAGACCTATTCTCGGTCAATAGGTCCACCTTGTCAAAGCCAATGCTTGACTTGGTTACCGAACTACGCAACGAGTTCCGACGCGAAGTCATGGTTCCTGCAGTAGCCGAAGGCGAGGACGAGGGTAGCCAAAGGTCAGCAGCAACACTACAAGCCAGAATGTGGCCGCTCACCAGCCATATCAAATCAGAGCGCGCATACTGGACAACTGGCCTAATTGACATAAGCACGATGATATTGAAGATAATGACAATAAAAGGCCTGATGGAGAATACCATACTTGGTATTAAAATCAAACCCAAGTGGTTCCCCATCCTGCCACGCGATAGGCAAGCATTCATAGAGGAACTTGTTGCACGTGCTGGCGTAAAGATTGGGTCTCTGGAGAACTTGATGGAACTGGCTGGTGACATCGAGGACATTGACCTATCAATGCAGCAAATCAAGGACTTTATGCAATTCGAAGCCGATACAGCACCAAAGCCAACATTCGGTGGTCCGGATGTCGGCAGGCAGAAGAAGTCTTCAGGAGCAAGCGATGGCAGCAAAAGTGACAGCTGAGGATAGAGAGAAGCACTCGGCCACCGGAGATGGGAGATTCCCTATTGCCACAAAGCAGCAGGCTATCAGTGCCCTAAAACTCAGGGGCCATGCTAAAGGTAAGGCTGAAAGGCGCGCAATCATACGGCGCGCTGCCAAATTTGTGCCAGAAATGGCGCGCAAAGCATATGAGAAAGACAAAGCCGCAGGGCTAATCTAGTTTTAAGGAGAAACAATCATGGCAGGATGGACTAACAAAGGGAAGTACCAGATTATGGATGAGTACTTCCGCAACGCTACCGAACCCACCAACTTCTACGTTGCGTTGGTTACAAGCGCTTCTGCACCCACCGCAGATACCAATACACTGAGCCAGCTCACCGAGATTGCAGCCAACAACGGATACACCACCGGTGGGTATCAGCTCGCCCGCAACAGCACCGATTTTGATTCTCTCACCGAGAACGACACCGATGACAGAGGCGACCTCCAGATTAAAGATATCGTCTGGACCGCTTCCGGTGGCCCTATCCCCGCATCGGGCAACGGCGCACGCTATGCAGTTCTCACAGACGACAACGGTACCGTAGGGTCCCGTTTAGTTCTCGCGTGGTGGGACTTGACTTCAGACCGCTCTGTGTCTGATGGACAAACCCTCACGCTGCAGAACTGCGAACTCCGGCTCACTGAATAGGGAGAGGGATAACCTCTCCCTCATCCTTATTCGGCGAGCGCAGGCTCGCTGATTTGGGTTATGCCTAGAAAGCGTAGGCGGAGGAAGAAAGATACTATGGCAACACTACCAACCGAAGACAGAACGAAAGTCTTTGCTGGCCTTCTAAGGTACTGGTCGAATAGCAGGGAGCCGGTAAGCCTAACAAAAGCTGAATTCCAGGCAGCAGTAGACGCAACCGATGACTGGATTGAAGCCAATCAGGCGTCATTCAATGCAGCGCTGCCTACTGCGGCCAGAACCAATCTAACACTAACGCAAAAGACCTTACTTTTCTGTGCCGTAGCCATGGCTAGGGTTAGTATGGATTTTGCTCGTCGAATATTCCAACTGTGAGGTGAACTATGGCTAGCGGCGACCCAGTCGTACAAGTACTTGAAATCATGACCCCAGGAACTACCTATGCTCAAGTCGATATAAGGCCGGGTGGCTCAAGTCCAACAGAGCAAACAGTAGTATGGGACTTCGACACATCAACTGTCGAGTATCTGGACTTCCTGTGTAGACTAACGAAATACGCAGGAGGTGGACTTACGTTTACACTCCCATGGATGGCATCCACGGCAACATCGAATCAAGTCCGATGGGAGATAGGCATCAGGGCAATGCCAGACGATGCAGAGGACATGGACGCCTCTCACACATACGACTACAATGGCGTGTCCGACACTTGCGCAAGCGCATCGGGAGAAGTGTCATACCCAACAATCACGTTCACAAACGGAACTGATATGGATAGCTGGGCAAATGACGAGATGGGCATAGTACGCGTGAGACGCCTTACTTCCCACACAGACGACACCATGACTGGTGATGCCGAGCTTTTGGGACTCTTCGGCAAAGAGACGTAATGTCCTACACCTTCGATGTATACAGCGGAACATATATCACTAGGACTATATCGCCCATAAGCGACAGTCTTAGTACTTCTGGTTGCTGTTGGATATATCCAGGAAGTCTTGCATTCACACAGAAGCCAGTTGGCGTAGGCAACGACAGTGCTACCCCATCTGACATGATAGAAGTCGATTTAACAGCTAGTGGTGAACTCCAGGTTATTGCAATGAGAGGCGGCTGGACAGCATGGGGAATATCGTCTGCAGGCTCGATAACAGTAAGCAACTGGCATCATATTGGTTGGTCTATAGATAGCGGTGGGGGTGTTCTGGTATACGTCAACGGAACAGAGTACAACAGCCAAAGTGGCTCACTAACGAGTCAAACAAACGTGTATAACAGAACAGTCGTAGGTGGTTCTATTGTTCCAGGAGGTCCTGGAACAGGCTTTATAGGTCGCGTAGCAGAATTCGCAGTATGGAATGCTATCTTGGCAGCCAATGACTTCAAGGGCTTATCTTATGGGAAGTCCCCACTTGATGTAGTAAGAGGCAACCTAAAGTTCTACCAGCCACTTATACGCAACTATAACGAATACATGAATAGCACGTCATGGACAGAAGCCGGAGACCCATTACCATCAGTATCAGAGCACTGTAGGTATATCCCGAAATGGTGGCACTCTTGGCAGGTTGCTCCAACTGCTGGAGGTATATCTGTAACACCAGACCCAGCAACGGTAGCAACATCACGCGCCAACCCAACATACAATGCACAAAATGCCATACTTTCCGCTGTCGGAAGTTTCAACATAGATACGGCTAAGACTTCTGGACAAACGCAGACCATAACGGGAGTAGGATTCCAGCCAAAAGTCATAATACTATGGGCATCCGGTGGAATAGCAACTGGAGATAGCATCACGGGTGGACATGTTAACTCTCTAGTTGGTGCAGCCACAAGTAGCACAAACAGATTTTGCTGCACAGCAGTCGTCCTGGATAATGTAAATCCAACGGATGCAACATGCTTCCAGTCGCTCTCATCACTTATAGCCATGTATACAAATACATCAACTCTTGATGGACAAGCCGACCTAAACAGTATGACATCTGACGGTTTCGTTCTGGACATAGATGACCAGTTCGCAAATGCATACAGGATAAACTATCTAGCACTTGGTGGCGCTGCCCTAACTAATGCCAGTGTTGGCAGGATGGTATATCCAATCGCAACAGGATACAGCAATATGACTGGTATTGGTTTCAACCCAGACGCAATCATAATAGCTGACCCGGGACAACTGAATATCCAAGGTAGAGTCGGATTAGGACTAGCAACTGGGCCAAGCAATCAAGGATATATCGAAGCATGGCAGCTGGACAACCTCTCATTTCTAAACACATGCAGCACATACTCCTATAACGGGGAAGTCCTATCCCATGTTGCAGCAGAACGCTTCTCATTTACGGAATTCCTACCAGATGGATTCAAGCTCAATGCCCTAGAGGTGTATGACCCACTATACTTCTACTATATTGCTCTCAAGGGGGGCTCGTATCTAGTCGGAGAGACAAATACCAGAACCGACACCAACACAATCACATGCACAACAGGCTTCCGTCCTTCTGCCATACTCATGATGAGCCCAGCATACACAATGAGCACGCAGAATGCGTGGGATAGTGGCGTAGGAGCAATGTCCATAGGTGCCGCAACATCTGCGTCAAGTAGAGCAGCTAGCGGATACTACTACAAGAATGCATACAATCCAACATCAACAGCCAGAGGCAACTATAACACCGCAATGTACGCACACATTGGAGACGATGTACTTGTCGGCCTCATGGATATCAACACAATAACAGACACAGGCTTCACATGTATCATGGATGATACGGACCCATCAGCATGCTGGGTATCGTACTTAGCAATTGGTAATCCAATCGGTAACGCCAATGAGCCAGAGTACTATCCTGGAACAACAGGAACGTCCTGGAATGTCGTAAAATGGGAGACAGATGCAGGATGAAATGGAAAATATACTACGAGGATGGTAGCACTTACTCGGGGCCTCCTTACGAAACACCACCCCTAGGTGTAATGATTATCGTCCACGCTGACTCAGAGCATGGACGATTTTTACGTTTCAACTTCGACTACTACTGGTATGAGGAAGACAAGGACGAATGGCAGGGCAGTGACCTATTTGGTCTTTACGACTATCTCATACGTCCAGGACCACGTAAGGTTATCTTCGGACGTATCACTGATAATGAGACATTCTCCAGTATTCACCAGAAAGCCTACTTCGACGAGGACTTTCTACCCAAGACAGCATACTCATCAAGAGAGAGGATACACGAGAGATGAAGAAGACTATATTCACCCTATACCTAAATGACTACGCGCCAGAAATGGTGAAATTAACATTCCCGCTGATGCAGAGGTGGGCAGACAAGATTGGTGCTGACTTTCACATCATTAAAGAGAGACGATGGGTTGACGCACCAATAACGTACGAGAAGTTCCAGATATACTACCTAGCAAAAGAGATTGGTAGCGACTGGAACATCTTCTTCGACGCAGACACACTCGTACACCCAGACCTCGGTGATGTAACGTCAATGATAGACAAAAGCACAACCATGCAGAATGGCAAGGACATTGCTGTCAATCGCTGGTCATATGACGAATACTTCTGGCGCGATGGACGACACACCAGCAGTTGCAACTGGTTTGCTGTAGCGAGCGACTGGTGCCTGGACTTCTGGCATCCACTCGAGGATATATCCATGGAAGAGGCACTATCCAGGATTCATCCGAATCAAGCAGAGGTTAGCGCCGGTGTAACACCAGAGCATCTTATAGACGACTACGTAATCAGCAGAAACATAGCTAGATATGGCCTGCGATTCACTACCCTAGAGCGCGAGCTCAATAGACTAGAGGACTTCAGGCAAGGGGAAGCAAATGTAAGTAACATACGTAGCTACCTATGGCACCAGTATGCAATGCCAGATAGCGAAAAGATACTACGTATGAAAACTATGCTTGCCATAGGATGGAAGATACCAGGGCTGGTAGATATATCCGAACTTGAGGGTATAGACCTACCATGGCCATCAGTAGTTGGAGGAGGACAACGTGGGCGTCGAAATTAGAAATGCACTCGGAATATTCGGCTGGATGGAAGGACCGGAGCTCACATGGCTTGCCGCACAAGCAAAGAAGCGCGAGTGCATCGTCGAGATTGGGAGCTTTGTAGGCAGGTCAACACGCGCCCTTGGAGACAACACAATAGGACACGTCCACGCAATAGACCACTGGGACGGCCCAAGAGACTTCGAAATCCCATTCAATAGAGCAGAACTCTACAACAGATTCAGAGAGAACATGAAGGACCTGCTGGGAGACAAGGTTCTACCAATAAAGATGGACTGCGAAGACCTAGATAGTCTCGAATTGGCATGCACCCCAGACATGGTGTTCATAGACGCAGACCACACAACGGAAGCAGTAATCAGGGATATAAGGTGGGCCAAGAAAGTCATACGCCGTCCCGGTGGCCTCCTATGCGGACACGATGCAGATTGGCCATCAGTACAAGAGGCACTACGGCAAGAATTACCATACTACAACCTATTCCAACACGACATTTGGTGGAACAGAGCTGACTAATGACTAACCCAGCATTTACCCAGGTATCCTTCAGGATACGAAATGATAACGGCAGTGAGACGACTGCAACTTGGCGTCAGAATCAAGGCACCAACGACACAATCCTCATTGACCGTAACTTTCGCGTCCGCTTTAGGGTAGATGAAACTAACAGCCGAGCTTGGACAAACATAACATGGAACCTATATTACAGCCTTAATGGTAGTGCGTATGCTGCTGTAACTGGGTCCACGCCCATAAAGTTCTCTGCATCAAGCAACTTTACCGATGGAGATGACTGCACGACACAGCTCACTGGTGGTACTGGCACTTTTGTGACAAATAACAATGGCATGAAGGAAACCACTGGCGGTGCCGTGAACTCGGGTACTGCAGGATATTTGTTTGAGACCGAGTGGTGCCTAACTCTTGACAGCACACAAGTAGCAAATAGCGACTACTTCGACCTGCGCATCTACAACGGTTCATCAGCAATAGCAGTATATACGTCAACACCAAGAATAACGGTTAGTGAGCCAGAGCCTCTGATTGTCTCTCCATCGGCAATATCTGCAGCCACAACTAGAGTAAATCCAACTGTAGTCAAGGGCTCGATATCATATACACCCACAGCAACAACAGCCGCTACTACATCGACACGTGCAAACGCAGACCCATCTGTTGTTGATATTCAGGGCAACACGGGAAGAATGCAGGCTAGTGGCCTTGCTGGCTACGCACGAGCCAAGAATAAAGGCGACTCTCGTGCCGACGCGGACCTAAGCTTCAAGTTCAAGTTCGCAGAGGTAACAAATGGTGGTGTACTAAGAGCATTCCTACGGTCATCAAATGACTGGAGCAATGTTTACACACCAACCTCAGCATACGAAGTAGCGATAACGAACACGGGTAACTACGTAGCCAATCGAATACAGTCAACATCAAGAACGCAGATTGGTAGCATCACTAAATCGTACACAGCTGGCACGTGGTACTGGATGCGATTCCAGGTCGAGGGATACTATATCCGAGTGCGCATATGGGATGATGGGATAGCGGAACCAACCACATGGAATATAGAGATAAATGACACCAGTGGCTTCAATACATCTGGCAATTCCCAAATTGGATACTTCTCCATCAATGGCACGCGCAATGCATATATCGACGAGTATTATTACCGTCCCCTTGTAAAATTCATAGCGCCCACAGCACGAACGGCAGCAACATCCGTAGTTGCACCAACACTACTCGGAGCCGGAGTAACGGTAGCCCCAGCTGCCAGTACTACAGCAACCTCTCGCGTAAGTCCAACTATTATAAAGAGCAGCACATCGTGCACTCCTGCATCCAGAACAGCTGCTGTAGGAACTGTAACTCCTACAGTAGTCAAGGGCTCCATATCGCTATCGCCCACAGCACGTACATCCGCAGCATCCAGCGTAAATACAACTGTTATCCTAGGGTCAATCACCAAGACTCCAGCCTCAAGAACGGCTGCAGTAACTACAGTAGCACCAACCATAGTGTTTGGTAGCACCACGGCATCACCCACATCCAGAGCGGCTAAAGTAGCATCAGTAGCACCAACGGTTGTGAAAGGCAGTATAACTGCAGCCCCGTCGTCAAGTACTACAGCCACTACATCAATAGCGCCCACTGTAATTAAAGGCTCTCTATCACTATCGCCATCATTTAGAACAGCTGCATCTAGCACGGTAAATCCCACTGTAGTCCTTGGAAGCACAGCAGTAACACCAGCAGCAAGAACATCGGTAGCAGCAACAGTCAACCCATCCACTATATTAGGCTCCACTTCTGTAACGCCTGCAGCCAGAACAGCAAAGGGACAGAGAGGAACTACCTTTACTGTAAAGACCGGTATTTTCACTGGGGCTCGCCATGAAGCTGGAGACCTAAGTGAGTACCAGTTTACTATTGGCAATGTCAGTGCATCTGCAAATGCAGCTTTAGCAGAAACGAAGTATGGGCTAGCAGCAACAGTAAATGGAGCAGGCGGTCACTACGCCAGAAGAACTAAGGTAGCCACAACTACTACCTATTCAGCGAGATTCTATTTCGACCCCAGCAGCGTTAGCATGGGAGATGGAGAATGGTTCCAGATATTCCTCCTCATTGCTAGCAACAACATGGCTGCGGCAAAACTGACGTATACCACTGCCAATGGATACCAGATAAGCTTCATAGCATTCAGTGGCATGTCCACCGAGAATGAGACCACAAAGACAGCGATATCGGACGCGCCACACTGTATAGAGCTCTATCTTCAGAGAGGCACATTCGGTGGGTCCAATGGCATTATTAGAGGATACATTGATGACGTTGAGGTCGCAAGTCTAACCAACGTAGACAACTATAGCACCTGGAACTCCTGCAACTACTTCTCTGCAGGCGTACTCTCTGGGTCACATGCTACATCGGTAGGAACGATTTATGTAGACGAGATAGCTGTTTGCGACACCGGTGCATTTCTGGGAACAATACCGGTATCAGCAAAAGCTAAGACTGCAGTATCTGGACCAGTTATTCTTCAGTCCTCTACTACAGCATCGCCAACACCAATAGCATCGGCCACATCGGTATCTGGGCCAATAGTAATACGTGGAAGCCTACTACTATCTCCATCCAGTGTAGCTGCAAAGGTGGCATCTGTAGCCCCAACGGTAGTAAAAGGCAGCGTACTAGTAGGCCCAACTTCATCTAGCTCCAAGGCAACAACAGTAGCAACAACGGTCTTACTAGGCTCCACCAGCAAGACACCAGCGCCATCATCTATATCGGTAAGGTCAGTAAGCCCAATGGTTATCCTTGGGTCTACCACCAAGACTCCATCAGCTAGTACAGTTGCTACATCTAGAGCCAACCCGAGCGTTGTACTTTCCTCGCCACCAATAACACCTACTCCGGCATCTGCCAAAACAGCTACACGCGCTCCCTCTATACCAATCCTTACATCTCCCGCAACATGTAAGGTTTCAAGCGTCAATCCTAACATCGTATACGGAAGTATCTCCGTCTCGCCAACAGCCAGAGCAACAGCTACAGCTAGAGTAGACCCGACTGTAGTGAGGGGTTCGATATCCGTATCTCCAACCACTAGGGCTTCAGCAACAAGTACTGTAGCGCCAACAGTACTCCAGGGCTCTACAACTATCTCACCAGTAGCCGTAACAGCAAAAGCTACCTCTGCAGCACCCATAACTATCAAGGGCTCGATATCAATAGCACCGAGTGCATCGCTGTCTAGTGTAACAAGCACAGGACCCATGGTGCACAAAGGAAGCACCACAGCTACACCAACAGCAAGCACTGCTGTCACATCAAAGACAATAGGCGCAATCCTTGCTGGCTCCATCCAGATTGTCCCGACATCAAGAGTGGCAAAGGTCGCATCCGTAGCGCCTACGGTGCTGCTTGGGTCCGTATTGGTAGCACCGGCTCCAGCATCAGCCTCTACATCTAGACACAATCCAAGCGTCCCACTACTGACATCATCATCTACAGTAAAGGTAGCTACCATTGGTCCAGTAGTAGCATTGGGCTCAACATCGTACTCGCCACAATACAGTAGTGCTGCAGCAAGCTCTATAAATCCAACAGCTATACACGGGTCACTTGCGCTACAGCCCACATCGCGCTCGGCAGCCACAGCTAGAGTAAGCCCAACGGTCATAAAAGGCTCTACAACAGCTACCCCTGCAGCTAGAACGGCCAAGACATCCAGGGTTACTCCAAGCGCTTACTACTGGCCATTCGCAGACGACTTCAATAGAGCAAATGGAATTGGTTGGCCAGCACAGCACTACAGTGTCTCGCAGACAGCAGCTACAGAGCATGGTATCTCCAGCAATACAGGATACTTCAAGAGAAATGAAACCTATGGATTTAGTTATGCGAACGTAGCAGTCAATATCTTCCCAACAGCAAATGCAAGCGCCAAGATTAAGTTCAAACTGAGTGATAGCACAAACGCAATAACGCTATGGCTAAGAGCAAGCCAGTATGGTGGTTCCGAGCTCGACGCGTATAACGGCATTGGTGTCAGAATAAGTGGAGGAACCGAGACTGTCTTAGAGGCTATAAATGGAACAACATATAGCAGGAATAACTCTAGCAATAGCATAGGAGCAAGTTCGTGGTACTGGCTACGTATCTACGTTACGGGGACGACATTACGATACCACTATTGGGCAGACGGTACAGATGAGCCCGCAAATTGGAATAATGGCATTGGACCGGACTGGTCTTATAACTCAGTTCAAACTAATGCCTATGGCGCAGAGATACAAGCCAAGATAAATCCTTGGGGAATACTATACGTAGACAACTACCGCGTATGGCCTGGGGAGACAATAGTAGCACCGTCTAGCTCAACTGCAAAGACATCTCGGGCTAACCCAGTAGTAGTAAAAGGTTCAACTACAGCAAGTCCAGCTGCACGCTACGCCATAGTAGCCACGGCAGGACCAGTTATCTTACTTGGAAGCACAACGGCGTCGCCAGCTGCATCCACCGCTAAGGTCGCACGTGTCAACCCAACAGTAATTACAACTGGCGACGTTGTTGCCGAACCTTCTCCTTCTTATAGCTCTACTCTATCTGTATCTCCTGCTATCCATCTAGGAGCCACAGTAGCAAGCCCACAAGCAAGAACGGCAGCGACGCAATCAGTATCGCCGACCATCCTAAAAGGCTCAACGGTATGCTTGCCCACTGCGGCAACTGTATCTGGTTCATCAGTGTCTCCTTCCGTGGTGCGTGGAAGCATCACGATAGTGCCAACGGCGGCCTCAGCAAGTTGTACGCGAAGCAGTCCATCAGTACCAATATTGCCATCTCCATCCCCCGCCAAAACAACAGTTGTAGCTCCGGTTGTTGTGCTAGGTAGCATAACTGTTCAAACACAGGCATCCTCCTCAAGAACATCTACTACCGGACCATACATAGAATCCGGACAACTCGAGATAGCGCCGACTCCTAGGGAAGCGAAGGCAAGCGCTCAAGCGCCAGCAGTTATTCTCTCTTCCTCGTCAGTAACACCATCAGTAGTAACATCACGAGCAGTATCAGCACAACCAACGTGTATCCTTGGGGCGACAAGTTACACTCCTTCCGCGTTGTCGTCAAAGACGACAACAGTAGCGCCAACCACTGTCAAGGGAAGTATAACACTCGCTCCGCAGGCACGAACAGCTGCAACAGCAAAACTTAACCCAACCATAATTCTTGGAAGCACCACTGTGGGAAGTCCAGTTTCCTACACTAGAGCAATAGCTCAGAATCCATCAGTCGTAGTTGGGAACCTGCAGGTATCACCACAGCCAGCATCGTCCAAGGCAAGTTCAGTAAGCCCATCGATAGAAATCGGTGGTGGAATAATCACATCACCGTCTACTGCTAAAGCGATAGTGGTAGCACCAACTATAGTAAGAGGCTCTATATCTGTAAGCCCAAGCGCGTCCAGTACAAGAACATCCAAGTCTGGACCAACAGTAGTGAAGGGTTCCCTAACCATCCAGCCATCAGCAAGAGTAGTAGTAACTACAACCGCACAGCCCACCATCATCCATGGCTCGATAGATATATCTCCCACTAGCCGCATATCCAGAACAAGCTCTGTGTCTCCGTCTATACACCTGAGCTCATCTCTAGCACAGCCAACTCCATCTGCTGCAAAGGCAGTCAACAGAGCCCCAGACGTGCTGTCTGGAGATATCACGCTCCACCCATCATCACAATATGCAGCAGCATCTACCAGTGGCCCAGTCATCATATATGGCGATGTACTAATAACACCATCCAGCTCCGACGCGAAAGCAGATATAATAGGGCCAGAGCTATTCTTCAGCTCCACGATAGCAGAACCGAATCCATCGTATGCAAGAGTACAGGTATTCATTGGATTCGTTGGACAGCTGCCAACATTTGAGACAACAGTAGAGATAACGCGGTCTCTACTGGTAGAAACAGAGACAAGCACACTAATGGAAGACGGCCTAGAGATAACACGAAGCCTCGGGCTAGACACAGAGGTGCTAACCTCGCAGGGGAACATACTAGAAATAACTAGACTGATATCAACAGATAACGAAATAGTCCACTAAGCGAGGCTACCATGCAAAACGAAGTCCAAGTTGGTAACGTTGGAACTGTATTCAAAGTAAGAATCGTCGAAGATGGACTCCCTGTAAATGTAACTGCCGCAACGACAAGAGAAATCATCTTCAAGCCCCCCAAGGGTAATACCCTTACGAGGAATGCATCACTATACACAGATGGAGCAGATGGAATAATCACATACTCGACTGGTGCTAGCGACCTAACAAGCGCTGGGCAGTGGTACCTACAAGCACACATAGAATTCACTGGCTCAGAGTACTATACCGAGGTCGTCGGCTTTACTGTTAGAGCTAACCTATGATAAAATTACCTCCGACAGAGGACTTCACTCCGACACTGGACAGACCAAACTGTCCAATATGCGGAGAACAGATGATACATACAAGGATAGAGTTCGGTGCAGATGCCTTTCATGTCTGGATATGTGACTGTGAATCTCAGCCCGAGTTCATTCTTGATGATATCAATCAGTGCAGGACGGGAGAGAAAGGCGAATCGCTTTGCATCTCCCAAGAATAGCTCCAAAGTCAAATAACAAGACCCATACAAATATAAAAGACCAAGCACACATACGAAGACGATACATCCGCCGACCGCAACGTAGCGAGAGGAAGCCTTGCCGAAGCAACAGCTCGACGGAACAATCCTTTATGAGTATCCGGACGAATGGGCCGACATACTCCTGAACGGTATATCTGTCTACGACAAGTACCCAGTATCAGCAACCATATGGCCCGATAAGCCTGGAACAGAGGCAGATGAGCGATATGGTTGGGTTTTACTTGCCGTCAATCCCGAGACGGGGTTACCCCATCAATGGATAGACGGCCAGTATCAAACGTACTGGGAATATGGCTATCTAGCTATACGCGACGACTTAGCACTCAAGCCATCAGCGGTCACAACAAAAGCAATTGCAACCAATCCAACTATTCGTTCCTAGAGGAGAACTGAAATGACAGACTCGACCAATGCTGCTGATGCTGGCGCTCAATCTTCCGGTACATCAAGTGTGACAACACCAACATACACTGTTACCGTAGATGGAACCGCTGCACAACCAGGAGGCGACCAAGCAAAGCTCGCAGAAGCACTCAAGCAAGCCGAAGAATGGAGAACACGTTTTACGGGCCTGCAGGGCAAGTACCAGCAGGAGCAAAAGAAGTGGGCTGATGATGCAGCCAGAGTAATGGAACTCGGCGACATACTAGCAAAAGTTACAGGTGAGAAAGAGGCGCTAGGATTATCTATCTCCGAACTCACAGAGAAGGCCGATACTGCTGCAACAGAAGCAGCCTTAGCCCAATCCCAGCTAGAGCGCATCAAAATGGTCACCGTAGAATTCCCGGACCTAGTCCCATTTCTAGGAGATGAACTCCTACCAGATGGCACTGGAGACGAACTGCGAGAGAAGCTTAAACTGTTCTCAGGGAAAATCGAGGGCATAAAGAAAGATAAGATAACAGATATCGCAAGGGGCTCGTCTCCATCAGATACACCCAAGCCACAAGACAAGAGCTCGCAGGCATTACTGCAGCAGGCTATTGAGGAGTTCCGCAAGGGTAACACTGCTGGATACAACGATCTCTATCAACAGTACATGAACTCGCTCGGAGGGTAAATGGCTAAATACGAAACCTTCAGAATGGGCGATTCGGAATTTGACTATCTAGCGTTTCCGATTATCACCAGATATGTGGATTACGACCACACCGACCTGGGTGATACATCGACTACTTTCCTAATCCCCATCCAAGCAGGAACAGTCCTGCTAGGGGTTATCCATCAGGTGACAGAAGGGTTTACAAATGCTGTTGAGCCAGCTGAAGACTCGCTGCTCAACATCGGAGATGGCACCGATGCAGATGCCTATCTCGACGAAACCGACCTGACACCAAAGACCCTGGGTAACCTCGTCAACTCCCTCGCCAAAGCGAATGCGAAATCGAGTGGTGCAGTACACCTCACAGACGGTGTTATAAAACTGACATTTACTCAAGCACAAACTGGCGGCGCGGGACGCGTCCATCTGCTAGAGTTGGACACAAATACTAACTGGAGAACAGCAGGGCTGTTCTAGGAGAAACCAATGGCAACATACGAGTCTTTTAGAGAGGGTGACCATGAATTTACGTTCATCTCTCACCCCGTCATCGTTCAAGCCATAGACTATGCATACACCGACCTTGATGCCAGTGATGACCTGTATATCCCAGTCATAGCTGGTACCCTGATGATTGGCGTAGCTCACGAAGTTGTCACTGCATTCAGCGGTGGCACTCCATCGTGCACCGTCGGCGACGGTGACAGCTCGACTGGATGGCTCATCAGTACAGACATCACGGAGACTTCGCAGGGCAACTTTGCATTCTCTCTGGCTAAAGCAAATACATACTCCCCAGGCAAACTCTACAGCGCTGGCGGATACATCATCGTCACGCATGCTGCAAGTCTTGCTGCAGGAGCTGGCCGCGTCTACTTGTTCTTCATCGATATGAACGAGAATTGGCGCACGGCTGGTCAATTCTAATCAGAACCTCACTGGAGGATAGGAAACATGTCTACATTTGAAACCTTTTACGACGCAAATCCGGTAGCGGTTGTCGACCAGAACAAGTGGGACGACAAGATTCCCGAAGTTGCAATGCAGTTTCGGCAGTCCCCCGTCATCTACACCCCACTCATCGATTGGGACGACAGAACCCAGCAATCCGGTGCGCAGACAACGGTCTGGACAGAGTTGCTCGAAGGCGATACTGACTTCGACGAAATCCCGATGACCGCTAACTACATCGCCGCTCCCCATGGCGTCGATAGCCGTGCTCGCACGCTATCTGTCAAGCGCTATGGTGACAAGGTGCAGCTACACGAATCCAGCAACATCTTCCAGCAATGGCGGATGAGTGGTGGACGCAATTGGCAGCCCCTGCTCCGCGGCCTGCTTGGGCAGAATGTGGTCCGCAAGTTCGAGCTCTTGGCTCGTAATGCGTATCTCTCTGGCCCCAAGACCTTTTGGACCTATGCGTGGGACGAGTCAGACCGCCCCACCAGCTTCGCTACCATCGAGTCTACTGATGTCTTCAACATCGACATCGTAAATGAGTGGAACCTACGCCTGGGCAATACCGGCTCACCAGTCATCCCCGGCGACTCAGCTAGCGCAAAGCTCGCCATCATGCCCCCAGGTGTTGTGTACGACTTCTACAAAGGTCTTGCCGACGCCGCTACCAATGAGGCTCAGATGTGGCGCGATGCCAAACTGTATGCTGGACAGGAGCTCCGCTACGAACTCGGTTCGTACAAGGGCGTCCGCTTTATGCAGCACCCCAATGACCGCTATGGCCAGAACAACAGCATCCTCTACAACTGCGGCGTCATCGCCAAGCAGTATGGCATCACATCGCCCATCCAGCGTGGAGATGGTTCTCCGGACCCCGAGACCACAAAGGTCGACGATGTCTGGATGGTTGGCCAGAAGGACGTTACCCACTATATCCAGCTCGAGACTGCTGACCTCAGCGGCTTCGCTGCTGGAGACATCGTGACAATCCACACCGTCAGAACCAATGCCTATGGTGTTACCAATGGTGTTGACCCCCTAAGCGGCAAAACAATTCAGAGACGCGTTGTTGCTGTCGATGACGGGAACAACAGACTTGCATTCGACCGCCCAATCATGCGCGAGTACACTGCACCGTTCTATGCTACATCTGACGACGGCGGGGCTGGTACCTTCTACGCATTCGTCACTAAAGCTCGCCACATCGGCTTCGTGCTGGTGCTCGGCTCCCGCGGTGGCATCATGGGCGAAGTTGCTCGACCCATCAAATTCTACGAACCGAAGCCGATTGATGACTTCGAGAGCGTGTGGCGCTACGTGTGGGATATCGTAGCTGGCTGGAATTTGTGGGAGCCGAACATGTTTGAATGTCATTTTTGCGCGGTTTCCCTGCCCAAGGCCGGTGGTGTAATCACCCCGTAGGAGCATTAGATGACAACGTTCGCCGAAATGAAAGCTAGAGTCGTCAGACTTGGCGGTAGCGAGGTAGAGATTACCGAAGATACTGGCATTACCTATGGCTCTGACTACACGGCAGAACTACTGGCTGAAGCAATATCTGCAGCGATGGATGCCATACTCCCATGGGTATGGTGTCCATCCATAGAGGCCATAACAGGCGCTGCACTATCGCATGCACTACCAGCCAACCTTTACAGTGTAGAGGCTATCTGGGACGAGACTCTCAATACATACATCACGCCAGCTATCCTTGCTCCTGGGCAACCGACAGCAACTGAGTCCGGAAACTCGTGGATACAGTACCCAAATGGATATGTCACGTTCTACGACGAGATAGGCGACGACGGTGGAAAGTTGTACTACGCATCTGTATGGACAAAACCATCTACAGAAAGTGGAGAACTAAGTACACCAATATATGCCAACAACGGAATAGCCTTCTACGCAGCTGGATATGCACTAACGCGACGCTCAGTAGAAGCAGCCTCAATCAGGCAGTTCGCAACACGCGTAGATAGTGGCACTCCAGAACACAATCCACTCAAGGACATGGCTCAGTATATGTTCAAGATGTTTGACATCGAGATGTCTCGCATGCCAAACATGGTAAAGGGAGTGAGATAGTGGCTACCATCGTTCCGCTGATACTGACGGCAATCAAGGACAAGCTCACGAACGACTTGCAGACAGTCATCCCAGCGGATGACCCAGCAAGAGTGAAGCTTGTCAAGATAGGCAGAATCAGTGGAGAGAATCCTCTCAAAGACAATGTCTACCTAGCCATAAGCCCAGGAGACCCCGAGCAGCCTGATTGGGTAGACGGCATCGTAACACTGGAGACCATGAAGAATATAGCCTTTAGGGTCGAGCCAAGAGAGATTGGTGGTGGACAGATGTGGTGGAGACGTGGAATCATCCAAGTCGGAGCGTTCTACGTGAGAGAAAAGTACCCAGAGGAAACAGCCACGACTCACGCATACACTGTACTAGGACGAGTACTTCATAGCATAACGAACATGCCGGTATATCATCTGACCGATGAGTTCGGCGAACAAGCTCAACTAATGTTCCTGTATGGGCATACGTTCAACGAATCCGGAGGCTCCAGTAGTTACATCTGGAGAGGAAAGATTCTTTGGCAATGCCTAACAGAACAACCTTAAGGAGAATTCAAAATGGCTGTTACCGCAATGTCAGGTGTCGTGGGATGGGCCGCGCAGGAATCGAAGTCCACTGAAGTCGGATACGTAGCTCCGACAACTTGGTATCGTCACAAAGCTACACTCGTGGACCTCGCGGTCCAGGATGATGTCCGCCTTGGTGTACCAGAAGTTGGTGGCGTTCCCGTTCCTACTTTTCCCTATAAAGCGGGTGTACTAGTTGGTGGTGGCGTCACCATCCAGCCCCGCCTGGAAAGCACTCTTGGTTGGCTACTGTACGGTATGCTTGGCGACAAGACCACCACACAGCAAGGCACAACCGATGCATACGACCACGTGTTCAAGTTCCTAGCTGCAGACGCCTCTGCAACAAAATGGTTCTCGTTCCGGAAGCACATTCCCCGGAGAGAAAACGTGGCTACTACAGACCTCGGTGAAGTCTACACCGACTGCAAAATCATGGGTATGACCATGACACTGCCAAATGATGCCCCCGTGACTACACGCGTTGACGTTCTTGGGCGTAAGTTCCAGCTGGACCATGCACCCGATGCATGGACCTGGGCAAATACGTTCGAGGGCTTCGGCTCCATCCCTGTTGGTTGCAATACCAGTGGGTATGTAAAAATGCCGGACTACAGCGCTAGTGAGTTGCCCATCATGGCAGGTAGTGTAACCTTCCAGAACGTCCCGCTGGACCTGCGGCAAGACCGCGTCTACGGTGATGCGTACCTGGAAGACATCACCGTTGTCATGCGCCAGTTAACATTCGACCTTGTTCTCAAGTGGAACAACCCAGACCTGTACGCATCTATGCTTACTGGTGCCTCGAATGGCAACAACTGGACAAGCGAAGTGTTCACAAGTGACCTCGAAATCATGATTGTGGCACCCGAAGTTATCGGCGATACGCAGGTACCGTACTCACTGAAGATCGTGGCCAACAAAGTCATGCTCTCCATGCCGGAAGGTATCCAGCTCGCTGGTGGGCAGGCCATTATGACCAGAGTCACCGGCACGGCTCTCGAGCCCACAGCTGGTGAATACGTCGAGTTTACCCTGACAAATGGTGAGACTTCATACACTTGGCCTACGTAACCTAGTATAATGATGGGGGCAGGGCAACTTGCCCCCATCACAACCCAATACAGAGGAGATAAGACATGGGGTTAAGACTATCACCACCAATTGAGAAAACATTCACGCTCGAGGAAATCGACAAAAAGTACGGGGGCGATACTCATACGGTAATAACCATACGGCAAGCATCGCAAATGCAGCACGAGAAAAGACAAGACCTCTGGGCGACCATGAAGAGCAGGTTCCTCACAGGCGAGCCAGGGATGGAAATCACACAACGGTTCTCAATCCCAGAGCTCATGAGAGTAGAGGTATACCTCACAATGACTGACTGCAATATAGAAGACGAAGACGGAAAAATGCTCTTTACATTCAAGCAAGATAACAAAGGACGTCAGTTCATTGCCATGGATGCAGGCAGATTTGCCGAGGCATGGGGCAAGCTCCCTCCCGATGTATGTCTGGCAATACACGACAAAGTCATCGAGGTAAATCCTGACTGGGAGTTCGGGCCGGGGGAATAAAGCTAGGGGGACAGCTAAGAGAGCTTGAGGACTCGCTCGACAACTACTACGGGACCCTCAATGAAATACGAATGGGAATCAACTCGCCCATTCCAGACAAGCCAGCACCATTAGTATACTGGGAACAGTGCAGAGAACTGAACGCTCCACTGGTCGAAGGTGGCATTTCTGACCAGCCTCACATCTGGCTCATGCAGTACGGAATATGCTCACAAAGAGATAATATGTGGCGTAGACTCATGAGCATAGGAGCTCAACATGGCAGTGCTAACACCTCTTGAAGAACTTAATGCCAGACGAAAGGGATATCGTATTGGCACAGAGATAGACCCGCAGCAAATGCTATCTCGAATCAACACGTACCTGAACTTAGGACAGGATACATCACGCGATGATGTAATCCGTCAGTATCAGGCATCGTGGGAAACAGACCCCGAAGTAACGGGACAACTAGGCGACTACAGAAGGCTGAACGTATGGTCGCGCCAGCATCCAGAGGATAGGCTATCTCTTGACATCAGAGGCGGCGGACAGACGGCGTCAGGAATACCAGCAATATTCCTGAAGAGCCGCTACGCCTCTGGCATGGGTGGGTCTGAAACAGTCATAGGTAGTAAGCTATTCAAGCAGGGTAATGCGTGGACGATGGAGACCCCGGAGAAGTCACTTGCAGACATAATCCAGGCTTCATACGAATCCGCCGCGCACGTTCGCTCCATAGCACAAGCTGGCACAGAGAGAGCGAAAAGGTCAGCACAGCAAGAAATGTTCGCAATGCTGTCGCGCAATGTTCCTGACCAGAGGTACGAAGAACTAAGAGCACAGCACCACATACCCATGGGAATAGAGCAGGTATATGGCATCCCATCAGCTGGAGAGCTCAAAAGAGCATCGTCATCCATAGCAATCTACATGCCCCCCAAAGCAGGCGAGTCCGAGACCATCGAAGAGATGGAGAACTACATCTACTACAATCAGGTGCAAGGTGGAGTCCAGCGGGCAAACAGGCTAGCTGGAAGACTGCTTAACTTTGGCCTGTTTGCTCCCAAGAGAGTTGAAGCAGGAGCTTGGCGTCTAGAGCAGATAGCAGACACTCGATACGCATCCCGGTACGGCGAAGATAGATGGGAAGCATTCGCATACCGCGGTGCCGGAAAAGACACGGCAACGGACCCATACGGTCTTCTCAAGCACACTAAGACCAGCACAATGTGGACACGCTCCAGACAAGAAGTAATGCCCTTGAGAAAGACCGAGAGCGGATACGAGCTAATACGCCCCACAGCAATTGGACAAACATCAACGCAGTCTCCAGAAAGAGGTTCTGGATTTTATGGTGGATACGGTGGATACGTGCAATCTGGAGCACTATTCCCAGAAGAGCGTACACCAAGCAATGTATATCTAACCAGAGCGCTGTTCACTAATGTACCAACGCACTCCGGTGCGGGCATTACATCCCCAGAGATGGAAAGTTCCGTAGACGCATACGGTATACCATTATATGAAACAATGCCGCTCCCAGCTTCCACAGTAGAAGAGCTAATGGCATTACAGATTACCAACAAGAAGGGGAAACAGCAGAAACCAATCGTTGGTGCAACCATAGCGGCAGGCGCATCGATAAACTTGGTATCTCTACTTCAGAAAGCAATCAACCCAGCTACGGGACAGGTAGAGAAAGAGATGGCCAGACGCATCGCCACCTCTAAGAGAGAGTACGAGCGCACCATCGTTGGTGCAAGTATGGTCATCGCACCATACATGAACTCCATGACTGGTGAGTTTGTGGCAAGCAGAGACCTAGAAGACATTGAGAATAGAGCCAACATAGTACCTACAGACAAGCTGGCAACAGAACTCGAGAAAATATGGAGTCCTCTCGGGGTAAAGATTGAACGTAGTGGCACTGGTGGACCAATGCTTGCACTATCGCACATTGGCATAGTCTCAGCTGGCGATAAGGGATACGCAGGACTAAAGTATGGTGCTACACCAGTAAGTGGCAAGAAGCGCCTCGGCATATACAATGCTGGTGGACAGATAGTAGAAGAATACGGAGTGGTTACACAAGAGACTAAGCAAATAGCTGAATCTATGGCATCCGCATTCGGCATACAGTCGCACAAGAATAAGATAGACATGCTCAACATGCTATCCCCACAGCTATCCGGGTGGTTTGAGAGCCACTACTCCGAAGGAGAGCCCGTAAGCCTGCAGGCTATAGCAGACGAATACGGCAAGCTAACACGAGACGGGAAGAAGACACACTACATCGAAGTATTCGGAGACCTACTCCGAAAATTCAAGGGAGCTGGCGAAGATGAAAATAAGGCAAACCTTGAGAGGTTCGGGATAGGAAAAGTAAGTGGATGGGTATATAGCGGTGCAGTAACCACTGACTTCCGACAGTCCATGCTTGCAGACCTGCACGACATGATTGGAAAGAGAGACAACATCACTGCAATCAAGGATGATGCAGAGCGTGCTGCTGCCATCGACGCAGAAATAAACAAGCTAGTGATGTTTGATAGAGACAAGAAGACAGGAATGTACGACAGCTACTTCATGTCGACAGCCGGGTTCCAAATGACACTAGGCGTCAAGAGAGCAGTTGAATGGCCTGGACGCGGTGGAGCTCTGAACCCAGATGCAGTAAACTCACTAATAAGCAAGTTCCCGGGATTCGCAGCAGCAGTAGGGCTGAAGCCAGAAGAGGGCCCATTAAACACAAACGCCGAACGCACGAAGGGCGCGAAGGCATGGCTAGAAACCGCCAAGGTATACGAGCTCAATGCAGCAGCCAGCGAGGGAAACCTTAGAGCGCCAAGTAAGGGACAAGCGAACGTAATCACTAGCGAAATGTCTCGAGACATACTCGAGAACGTAATCGGCAAGGGAATTAAGGAGAAATGGAGCGAGCAGGAAACACTCCAGGCGCTCGTCGGAAAGATGGGTTCCGACACCCTGTACTTCCCAGCTGCTGGACGATACCTTATGTCCCCTATAGCAGCGACAGGTCTAGAGACATTCGACAGAGGCGTAGACCCAGGCAAGGGCAAGACATACTATGCGCAATCATATATTAGCGTTCTAAGAGAAATGCTATCGGCCCAGATGAACGGGGTACAAGGCACTGGAACACTCAGGCAGTACCAAGAGTTCATTGGCGGACCCCAAAGCCGAATTGGTAGAGATATTACATCTGGCAAGGGAATACTCAGGCACATACTTGGTGGAGAAATATCCGGAGCCATAGGTGGTAGATACAGAGTACTGAACTCACTGAAACCTGGAGAGGCGTATGTCCCAGACTCAGAGCTAGTACGTATGGGACGCTCAATGGGCCTCAAAACAAACAGTGAACTCCAATCATTCACCAGACATGTAAATGCCAATGGAGCGCCAATGATATTCTGGCGCTATCCACACCTTAGTGGAGAGCTAGGCGCAACGCCAATGCAGCTGGTTACATCAAGACAGCTGGCTAAGCGTGGCGTAGATGTCTCGGCATATCAATCGCTCGGACCAGGAACAGTATATATCAACCCATTCAACATTGAGTCCTTCATTGGTGACGAAGACCTGGACCCCCATGGTTGGGCAATAGGTCTGCGCCCATATAAAGAAGACATAGTCGTGAAGGATGCACAGTCAGGTGAAGAGCGCAACAAACGCGTCACGCGCTTCAAAGATATTCTGACATCGGACGTTGGATGGCGCGACGCGATGAACGTGCATGGTAACTCCACGAGACAAGCCGAACACCACAACCTAGAGCTCGTCGTCGGCGACAAAGCCGCTAAAGAGTTCTCCGTCATGCACAAGGCACTCTCAGAGTTTGTGGAAAACAAGGACATAACCGCATCCGCAGACGACTATGGCTTTGTTGACGCACGCCACCTGAAATATGCAGCCGAAATCCAACGACAGATAAATGCCAGAAAGGGCACAACGTATAACGCAGTCAAAGCTATAGAGCGTGCTGCCGACGTGATGGGTATAGACCAAAGTATAACGAAGGAGCTCGTAAAGGGACTACCACTAGTATACCAGCGCTCGCTTGAGTCCAACAAAGAGGCATCAGAGCAGACTGGACTAGAGCGTATGCTCAACACATTTAGATTCATGGCAACCAGAGACCAGTCGGGACCCGGCATGAGACTGACGGGAGCACACAGCGCAGTAGAGGGTACATTCAAGCCCCAGTTCTTCTCAACGCCATGGCAGTCTGGGTCACTTGATGAGGAGTACACTGGATTTGTCCGAAGCAACTTAGCCAAAGGCATAACCAGCGTTAAGGACATGAGCAACGAGGCTGTAGCTGCAGCACTCGCGACATCTGACCCCAATAAGCCAGAGATATTCAAAGAGAACTATCAGCAAATCCTGGGAAGACTCAAGTCATCTGGAGCGACTGGAGCAGAGAGATACTTAGCTCTGATAGGTGAATTCGGCAAAGAGAAAGAGACAGACATGATAGCCAGTGGGCAGGTCAGCATGTATAGCATGCTAGGCACCATGCTCATGGGAGTAGCGGCAGCTAGAACAATGCGCAAGGCTCCCATGGAGGACGCCACACGGTACGCGATATCTGGTGACGAATACAGAGTGATACCATGGCGAGGCCAAATGTATACAGTATCTGAGCTAGCCGAACTAAATGACATGAAATCATTTAGGCAGGTATATGGCATGACAACTGGCAGAGGCCTTATGGGAAGAGAGAATAGACTGCCGTCTGCGAAGATACTTGAAGACCTGCAGAAGAACCTGCTAACCACGTGGGGGCTCGACCCCATGAACCCGGACCCCAATAAGGTCAAGGGACTCCCATTCTGGGTTAGGCAGATATATGGCTGGAACCAATACCTAGGATACAACAAGGGCACACCAGCCAAAGTTCCTGGAGAACCAAGCTACGACGAGATTGGCAAAAGGATGGAGCAAGGCCCAGAGGTCCTACATGCCAGCACGATATCCGAGATTACCGCACACGGAGCATACGCACCACAGGCAGTCGTAAAAGCGACTATGAACTGGATGGCCACCATGTTCCCCGGACTGGACGAGTGGAGAAGCAGAGACCTAATACAGTCATCCATGAGCTCACAGAATGTGATAAACCAGGGCAATAGATACGAGGGTGACGTTGCCCGAATGGCCATCGCTGACAGAAGAGACCCCATCAGAAATAGATGGTTCCTCATACCCAGAAACCCACGCGTAGGACAGCTAACCGCCAAGATAGGCGGTAAGATGGTGACTGGACTCCCCGACTTCATGCGCATGGCAGAGGGTCCCAATGGCCAGGAGTACCTGGAAATCATGGAGACCAAACTGGGCGCAGGGAGAGAGAATGTGGGTGGCATACAAGGCGCAATATATGCCAACATCCTAAACGAACTCGGGCACCGAGCCAAAGCACAAAAAGGCGAAACACCACTGCGGCAAGCTCTTACTCAAATGGTTGGAGAATCTGAGGAGTACTACCGTGCCGACCTACTACCATCCAGCAACCCAAAGGTTGGCAAGAGATGGACGGGTAACCTACCACAAGTAGGATTCGTTGATAGAGCTATTGAAGCAATCAAAGAAGAACGCATCAAGGTATACTCCGGGTTCAACAAATACGGAGACAACGAATTCTCTGCATGGCCAGAAATGAAAGAAGTCGATTGGCGCAAAGTAGGTGGAGCGGCAGACGTAGAATACGCCCACAAGTATATTAAGAGCAACTACCCCTCATCTGTAGAGCGCCTAGAGACATTCCTGGAATATGGATGGCGCGGAGGCGAAGCTGGACAGGACAGAGAGGCTCTTACACAGAAGGCCCTTGGTGCTATGACACCAGAGTATTGGGCACGCATACGAAAAATATCCGCGCAGCAGCTTAACAGACTTACCAAGACGCACATGAATACACAAGGCTCCTCAACAAAGGGCTCACGCAAAACGAAAAAGCAGGTCGTCACTGGAGATGACGCAGCGGACTCCGATGTGCTCAGCAACACCACAAGCCCAACCCTTGCGACGCAAAGTGCCAACGACCCCATCCAGGTCGAGGCTAACGAGCAAGTAACACAGCAGGCTGGAGTCACATCGGCACAGTCAGTAGATGTAGCCCAACAGCTAATCGATACCATAGCTACTCCAATAGCAACAGCGATAGGTACTGTCCTAAATCAAATGGGATTCGGCGGCAACAGTGGTGGTCCACAGGACCCAGGCGGACTAGGGCCCAATCCAAACTATTTCCGCGGTGGAGTAAACCCACGCTGGACGTCAGCGCAAAGAACCAATCAGGTTATGACTGGTCTACTTGCGTTTGGAGATATTGCAGCATCACAGAAGGACCCCGCAGAGACTGTCTTCGGCAAGATAGCCAATATGATGCAAGCTATGACATCAAAGTTCACCGAGATGACTGGAGAAGATGTTGGCAACACGTTCCTGGATAACGCCAAGTTCATACAGGAAATGAAGAGCGGTGCCATACCGATGTCAGATGAAGTAAAGAATGAAATGGAGACAAGACTCAAGGCAATACAGGAAGCTGTTGCTCCTGTACAGAAAGCACTGCCAAAAATGCTAGCTGCACAGCAAGCAGCTGGCCCCGGTGGTAGGCTAGACCTAGAGCCATTAGCGTCTGACCCAACTATTCAAGCAGAATACAAAGCGATGACAGCAATGCTCAATGAAAGTGGCGCTGCCAATCAGCTTGGGCTTTATGCAGCCATTGGTAATGAGGCTCCAGTAACAGGTGGAGGAAGACGGTCTGCAGCAAGAGCAAAGAAGAACTTCGAAGCCATGATGTCAGTTGCTGGCAAGATGAAGCCAGAGGCAGAGCACTGGGTATCCGAAATAGAAAAGCAAACCGGTATGTCTCTCAGGGAAATAGTAGACGAGGGAGACTACGATAAACTCCAGGAATTCCTCAACAAGCCAGAGAATGCAGGAGCTAGCCGAGCATTCAAGAGAGCAGGGAGAATAGGCTCCGCAGTAGGAGAAGCACTAGAAACGGGTGACAACGAAGCCGTTAGGTTAATGGCAGAGACTCAGTCGTCCATCATTGGACCAACTGGAATCAAGGGACGCGGCGTCAAAGGGCTAGAACAAGGACTAGCAGTACGCCAAGTAACTGAAACTGGAAAGAACCTAAATAGACTAGAACGCCAACTAAAGTCCAAGTTTGGAGTAACCTTCGAGGAGCTAGCTGGTGGAGCATCTCCGACAGGAGCGACAACGGAAGAAGTTGGCCAATGGCTATCTGACCAGATGTCGCGTACTGGTGTACAAAACGAATTGGGGCTAGTAAAGAAGAACGCGTCCGAACTTGAGGCATACACCGAAGAAGTCGGAGGGATGAGCCCTGCAGCAAAAAGGGCTGTCAATGCAGCTAGAGTAACAAACGCCCTTGGCATCGCAACACCAGTCCAAGAGTCAGCAGCAGTACGGCCATTTGGCAACATGTCACAAGATGCCCTGGGACAGTTTGGTGGCAGACTTGTCCAAAGCATGGAATCGCTGGATAAATCTACTAACAAGCTTATCGACCAGAACAAAGCAAATTACGAGCAGCTTACCAAAAAGGGCAAGCAGGACGAACAACTCGTAAGAGCAACCGAGCGACAAAACGAAATAGCAGTGCTCCAGCAGAAGAGGTCCGATATAACAAGACAGTTCGGACTAGAAAATGTTAGAGTAAATGCCCAAGGACAAGCGGTCAGAGGAGATACCGGAGAAGCTCTTACACAACAGGAAACAGCAGCACTCGGGCAAGTAGCTGCAATTAGAGCGCGCGAAGGCGAGATAGCAGGCGAAGGCGTGACCGATTACCAGCGCATGAAACCAGGAGCAAAAATAGGTCACGCAGTGCGCGGCATATTTGGTGGATTCGGGTGGATGTTCATGGAGCGCCAGATTATGGGAACCGCACTTGGCGGACTCACTGCTGGCTATGGCGCATGGGAAGAGGGAACTGCACAACGAAACCAATCTATGCTAGCAGCGTATGGAATGGGTGCTCCATACCAAAGCCTACCATCACAGCAGTACCAGAGAGCACTATATAGGCAAGGTGGTGCACTTGGTATTGGCATGATGGGTTTCAGAGCAAGCACGATGGGAACGCCATACCAAGATATGATTAACACAGGTCGTGCAGCAGCTGGTGTTGGCATGGCAGCAGCGTTCCTGACTGGAGAACTTGCACCAATATTCCCGGCACTTGGGGCAGCTCTACCGTGGATTGCTGGTGGAGCTGGTTTACTCGCTGGAGCTGGCATGCTAGGCGCTCAGCAATATGGATACATGAAGTACCCAGGAGAAGCAATGGGTACAGCAACAGCTAATGCGCTTATTGGTATGCAACGAGGACAGTCCGCAAATCAAGCGGTAAATAGCCTTAGTTCGCAGTGGTATTTATTCGGTGCATCTCTAAATCCACAAATGCAACAACAAGCTGCAGCTGCTGGATACACAATACCACGCGTTCCAGAATCAGCGTCCAAGCCATGGACCCAACAGACATGGCAAGAACGCCTACAGAATGGACCTGGAGCAACATTTAATAGATGGTTATCAGGTGCTTCTAGCACCAACGCATACCTAACTCAACAGACCCAAAAAACAATAGCACTAGTTGAGCAATACAGAAGAGGAATTCTCAATCGCGTTCCCACCCAGGCAGAGATGATGCAGATTAACGAGGGACTAATTCAGGGTGGGTACATGCCTAACCTACTACCGGAGGCAATTAACACAGCTGGATACAGGCTAAACGCCGCGGGAATTGGCAACTACGCTTTACAAGAAAGACTAGGTACACAACTACAGGTAGGCGGACAACCAGAAGAAGTTGCAAAGACAATACTCATGGCACGTGGGCAACCACTTACAGAGCAAGCGATACTAAATACAACAGCAGAGGTTCCAGTTCAATTACTTGGACAGCAGCTAACACAGCAACAGTTCCAAGCCGTACAGCAGATTCCATTCAGGTATAGAGAAAAAGCAGGAATGACAGGAGCTGCGCTCACGTCCCAGGTTGCAGAGCAATATCTCAATACTACAATTGGCGGAAGATATAACGACATTGTTGGTCTAGCAGCACAAACAACAGAGGGAGCCCTGCTGGCCGGATTCGGGGAAACAAGCCTATCGCCAATGGCTATTAATAACATGACCCCAGCGCAAGCTCTAGCAACCGGAGGCCAGTTCCTGAACACATCGCGCTTGCAACAATCAGCAGTACAACAGCTAACGAACTACGGCGTAGCAGGAAGAAATAACTGGAACAACATGAGATATGCTGTTCAGGAAGGTCTTGGTAGCATGGAATATGGTGGAACCATGGCCATGCAATACACACCACAATGGCAACAGATGACGCAGTTCTTGGGCGGCAACACCCAAATGGCAGGACAGCTCATGGCACCCGCTATAACTGCAGCTGGCCAAGGCAATTTCGCCCAAATGAATCTGCTAACGGGAATGATGAACTATAACCCTCAAGCATGGGCGCGCATGGCTCAGCAAACTGGCATGATGGGACAAATGGCTGCTGCAGGAGTAGCACCTCCAGTTGATATCAATGCCCAGGGCCAAGTTACAGGCATGCCTCAGTTCTACTCTAACATCACCTCTTCGCAAGCCCAGGGCATGTGGGGTAGTGGATGGCAGAATAGAGGGTATCTATCAGCTGGAGTAACAGGATGGAAGAACCCCAACACTGGTGAAGTTATCAAGGGATACCCTGGTATCCAGCTGGCAATGTCAGAAGCAAGTTACAACTACCAGATGGCACAAGCTGGTGTAGCTAGCCAGCAGGTACAAATGCAGCTTGCGTTCCAGACAGGAGTTGGTATCAACGCATACTCTGGAACAGTAAACCCACAGACAGGACAGCCATTCGGATTCAACACTGGCAAGTTCGGATTCAACATCCCAGGTGCCGGTAGCTACAAGTCACAAGGTGGTGGGTTCTGGGGCATTGAAGACACCATGCGCAACCTCGGTTACGCACAGCAGCAGTGGCAGTTCCAGCAATCGCGCGAACAATTGGCAATGTCAGGAAGACAATTCTTCGAGCAGCAAGGGCTACAGCAAAGACAGTTCAACATGCAGAAGGGCTGGACAATAGAGGACTGGGCAACCAACGACCGCACCAGAGCGATGCAGTGGGGCTGGAAGGTTGAAGACTTCCAGGAAAATCTACGCTTCATGACTGGACGAGACCGCAGGCTAGCAGAGCGCCAGATGGGTCGCGAGACAGTCATGCATAATATAGAAGAAGAGCAGATAGGCAAACAGAAAGATAGGCAGCAAGAGCTCTGGAAGCTTGAGGAAGAGCGCTTCAAGATGACGCGCAAGCAGTTCCTTGAGAACCAGAAGTTCCAAGAGAATGCCATCAAGATGCAGGAGAAGTTCTTCGAAGAGCGCAAGAAGCTAGAAGAGGAACAAATCAAGCTCTCCCGCGCCTACTTTATTCAGGGGCTCAACCTGCAGAAGCAGCAGATAGCTGCCCAAGCCAAGTATGCCAAGGATATCTATGACACACAGCAAGGGCTAACCCTGCTCAATAGAGAGCAGGACAAGAACCTGGATAACTGGAAGACAGCAGCTGAGTACAGCGACAAACTGGTTCCACTGTTCGATGCAATAGCCGACGCAGCCATCAAGCTAGACGCAGCTGGCGTAATAAACATTGGCAAGAAGAACAATGGCACTCAGGAAACAGGCAAAGAGGGCGACTATATACCACAGGCATTCGGCACCGATATGATTGTACCGCCTGGGCATCCCAACGACTCATATGGACCAGTATGGCTATCGTCCGGTGAGCGCCTCAAAGTGGAGGCCCCAGGAGACTTCAAGCTCAAGTCGCCATGGGAGCAAACGTCGGAAGTTTTTACTCCTACACCACAAATAAAGGGGTCAGAGCCCATCACACTGATAATCAACATCGGCAGCGAGCGCATCTACAAGATAATAACCGACGCAGTATCCAAGGAACTCAGTGTAAGGTAGGCAGGACATGGCAAACAAATACGTATCCCTAGTCACCAGCGATGGCGGAACTACCAAAAGGTTCTGGGTAATACAGCTATCAATCGTGCACAGAAAGTCCCAGAGCGTGGACAAGACGCTGGCAGGTACAATAGACATAACAAACGGTGCCAACTTCAAGTCGTACCGCATGGTATTCCGTGTGCCATACCAGACTACCGACTCCAACTACGGAACATACGCCGACATCCAGCAGATGTTCATGCGCAACAACCCAACCATGTCGCCAGCAGACTGGGTCACATTTGTGGACCATTGGGGTGTATCCTATGAACCATCCTACATAATCGGCAACATGGAAGTCACTCCACTAACTACAATCCTAGATACTGGAAGCGCATGGTATCTAATACCCATAGAGATACTGACACCACTAGAAGGTGTGGAGCCTGAATAATGAGAAACACATCAGAGTACGTCGTCTCAGCACAGCAGAACCCCAGCTACTATCCGTCACTGAAGGCAACAGTGTATGGTACACGCTTCTTCATAAGAGCGGTAGAGAGAGACAACCCATATACAGGCGCTGACACAGCAGGAATGAATGACGACCCAAAGCGTGAGGCTGTTGGTTATTCAGAAGACTACGGGTACACCGTTACGTTTCTGCACACAGACAGTGACACCCTACAGTACTGCAAAGGCACATCCTCAACACTATATACAATATCGACTACCGAGTGCTTGTGCAAGCCAGGGTTCTGGGACTACAGGCAAGGACCAATCCTATATATAGCACAAACAGGATACATCAGAAAACTGTCAATAAGCTGGTCCCTTATTGATAGCGGAAATACGAGTCCACTCACTCTATCGGACTCACAAGCATGGGCACTTGGAGCACCTCTAGCTATACATCCAATCGATGACAACAAGTGCATAGTGCTCTCAGACGGCGACGGTGGCATACAAGTCAGCTGTGTGGATTTCTCCAACAACGTAATCCACACATGGCCATACCGATTCATGTTCCCCAAACAATATAACTACACAACCACAGACAACCCAACAGAGCGCACCATGGAATCGCTTGCACTGTTCTCCGGTGTAGCGTATGGGCCACCAACTGGGTACAACATCTTCGTGTATATATCTAATAATATTACCGGGCAAGTCATTGGCGTAAAGTTTGACAACACGCAGAAGACATGGTCGGACACATTTGTTGCCTTACCCACAGACCTAGAAGTTAGTCTGTGCGAGTTCAGAATATCCAGTGTGTTCGTTAGCAACTATAGAATAATGATGGCTGGACAATTCCGAAGAACAGACGCCCTAGAGGACTCCAGCATATACAACATGATACTATACTCGCATGATGGACTAAGCTTTGCGATAGACAGATGGTGCGCTTTTAGCGCTCTGGGATATCGATTCCAGGTTGGAGTATATCAAAACCAAAGTAACTCGTATAACTATGTCTTCGCATCAGCATGCAATAGAAACTACGATGCCCCGGTACCAGCACATCTCAACGATGGTGGTGGTACACAGGATAGATACTATCTCAATGAAGACAAGATACTCTCATTCGACGATGGTGACCTAGAACAAGCCTCCATGACATTAGCATATGGAGACTATACACTTAATGGCATCAGCCAGCTCATCCCCGGCTCCATTATGAAAGTGTACTACGAGGTTATAGCCGATGAGGGATGGTTCGACTACAACACCACCTATGGCACATACGTCATCCAGGGTGTATCAGAAGCTTATAGAGATGGACAGCGCAGCCTACAGCTGCAACTTATGAACGAGAGCCAGTGGAAGTTAGCCGGATACTCCATGCCATTTTATGCCGAAATCATTGGCAAGTCAGCACAGTACGAGAAGCTTGTGTCAGATAGTGGAGAGCTATTCACAGCAGACACAGTAACTAAGTATGACGAGAAGGTCTCAGTGGACTTCTGGGGTGAGCACGAGCAGTATACAGATGCCAACGCTACACCACCCATTACATCCAGGAACTGGCTAGACCAGGGCGGTATCGAGCACGCTAACCCGGGGTCCAACCACAGGCTATCAATACTATCCAAGGAAATCAAGAACCATCTGTTCATCAATGACAACCCCGAGATAGCTGCCACATCAGTCACATTTGAGCTATATGGACACAGCAGGCCCGAAAGCGGGTCAACCAACGATATAGTAGAACTCCTCCTAATCACAGAAGATGACGACGGCACAGAGACAGTGCACATTAGCAATGAAGACAAACACTGGCCATGCTTCTATCCATCCACGGCATCCGGCGACTACCCTATAGTAATCACTGTTACTGGGCTGACTGTAGGACACCGCATCAAGCAGGTTGGTATGATATTCGAGAACTCTGGTGCCTCATGGGATTACCCGTGCAGAGTAGACATAATAGCTGGTGCCAAGGCACAAACTACATTCAGGTCTGGGGAGACACCATGGACCCCACCAGAAGGGGTAACAGAGGGATTCAAGATTCCTGGTAGCGGTGCCCCACACTTAATGTTCTCACAGAAGCCATTCAACGCATTCAACTTCCGATACGCTGCAGAGTTCACTAATACAATGGAAGCAGTAGCGGGACTCGAGGACTATCCACTTGCGGTAGGCATCGTTGGGCACGCAGAAAACGGAAGCAACTACACAGTAGGTAGATGGAACCGCGCCAACGACCGCGCCGAGATAGTCAAGGTACGCGGTGGAGAAGAAACGGTCCTAGCGTATACAGACATATCGGGGCTAAGCTTACCAGATAGAGTGTTCCTCCTATTCGAGCACAGAGATGGTAAGTTCACGCTGTTCTACAAGGACGCCAACAAGCTATGGACATCCATGGTGTCGTACGTCTGGGAAGCAGCTGACGGGTGGATGTTCACATCCACAACAGCATCGATGCGATGCGGCATCTACGGATTCATCTCTGGACCATCCTTCCTGATAACTGGACTGGACATAGGTGGAGACGAAGACACCACTGCAGCAGACGCAATAGCACACTTGCCATGCTATGAAGGTGTCATGGCAGACTTCCCTGCAACAGGGTCAGTCACAATAGGCAACAACACATACGCATACACCGGTAAGGTAACAGCCCCAAGTCCGGTGCGCGGCCCATTCATGTTCAGACAATCCAACCTGTACACCCCACCATATGGAGATGGGCATGGACTGGAGTGCCGTGACCAGCAATGGACAGCATCACCAACCATGCTATCTGGCAAGATAGTGGCATCAGATGATGGTAGCGCATTCGTCATCGACCACAACCTGTGGCAGATATTCAACAGAACAGCAGGGGTACGGAACTACTATCCCAACAGGGCACGGTACTACTCCACAAACTCACAGATATCAGCACGCTATATGAGCTTTTCCAATAGGATATACGCCACTGGTGGACTCACTGGCTTCAGCAGAATCAGTGGCGAAGATACAAGCCACTCATGGGGAGACCTATGCACATACAAATTCGATGGAGAGATATGGTGCTGGAACGTATACGGCTCAAGTGGAGAGCAAGACAGGTCATTGGCAGACCTGCTTCTCTGGTCTCTAGGAACAGTAGGCGCTTGGGCAACATTCCCAGGGGACAAGACAATCAGCAGCTCCTCTGGTGGAAGCATAGCGACACTGGGGCAAATAGATGGAATAGATGTCACTTGGTCGTGCGACCCGAGCAACGACCAGACATTCACCTTTACTGGGACTATGAAGTTCGATGGGCTGGAGGCAGACACAAGCGTAAAGATAACCATACACGAGGATACAACAAGCGATTACTACGAGTTCTCGCTATCATCGGAGCCAAGCTCGACAGTTATTGAGAAGGTGCGCCATAGCGTACCAGATGGCACAGCAGCATCAACATTTAGAATATATGCCCACCAGGAATTCATCTCTATATACCTTAACAATCAGTGGGTGCACACATTCTGCACACCAGGGATAGACTACGAAGTCTATACAGATGTATCCCTTGGTGGCACCAATACCTTCACTGACATCCTTATTAGAGAGCTCAGTGATTGGAGAGAGTCCGTATACATAGACCTGAATACAGACGGACGCTCAGCTATCAGCTCAATCATACAGGAAAGACCCGTAGATATCATCTGCAAGAACAACGGTGACCTAGCAATATTCTACGACATGGACTCGCGCCCATTGGTAGAGGCACAGCATGCACCAAGAGAGCACCAGTGGCAGAAGACAATACCATCAGAGGGAGCATCTGATGCAATTGTCATCAACGCATTGCAAGCCAAGACACAGCAGTTCCTGGAATTCCTGGAAGACATAGGATTCGCAACCAGAGTGCAGAACCTACCCAACCTATACTCTGGAGCATACAGAGCATCTAACATCATGCTCGAGCGCGCCTACGAGTCCAAGGAAGAACATTCGCTGACCATACGCCCCGATATGAGACTGGAGCCAGGAGACATACTACGCGTGGACTACTCCATAGATGGAACAAACGCCGTGATATCAGCCGACATAATAGTTGAAAGCCTGAGATTCAGTATCAAGGAGAGCATGGACACAAAGACTGCATCAATGTCTATCAGAGGTAGACGGAACATACTCGTATCAGAGTGGACTCATCCAAGCCCAGCAAACGCAAGGGCTACAGTATCTAATCCTACCGTGGCGGTGATGGGATGAAGACAGGACTAAAGAACACAATTCGCGAGACCAGTAAGCGTGGCAACCTAGTACCAGCTCTGGTTATGGATGTAAGTAAGAACCGAGCCAACGTCAAGATTACCAGCAACGGTGCTCTGGTACGCAACCTACGTGTCACTGGTGGACCAGTATACGTTGGAGACATGGTCAACGTAGACTACACCACACCAGAACCTACTGTAGTATCTATGGGACGCACATGGGTTACCGAAGAAGAGCTAGCTCGTGCACTAGCATCGATAAAGAACACATCCCCCAAGTCTGGATTCACATGGCGGCTTCTGCGCTTTTCTGGTGGGTATCTAGCAGAATCATACCCATTCGATGGAGCTGGCTTTGAGGCAGCTATGCTTGCAGCAGGAGAAGGAGACACCATCTATGTACCGCCTGGAGAACTGGTAGCAGAAGCACAAATACTACCAGTAGGTGCATGTCTATCTGGGCTAGATATAGAGAACAGCATCGTCAACGCAGAGATATCTATGTCCAACAGAAGTAAGATTACAAACATAAACATATCTCACCAAATTAATGATAGTGAGACATCTATAGCAGTAAAGGGTCCATCAGTGGGCTCAGCCTACATACACAACAGTCTAATCATGGGCTTCAACTGCGGCTCTGGTGATGCAATAGGAATTCAGCCCCAAGGTGGTATAGTAGAAGTATCAGACTCGCACATTAATGGCGAATCCATGGGTGGCGACGGCATTGCAGTAGACGGAGCGGGTGGGCCAAGAGTCAAGATGTACCACTGCACATACTATGGAAGCACTGATGACTTTACCGGACTCGCTGGCAACGTGGAAGTATATTCGGTGACCGAAGGATATACTAAGATTCATTGCATAGATAGCGTAACGCCAAATGTGGCAGACTGGTACAATGGCTACCCAACAGCAGTGACAGATTCGTGGGGGCTAGAGAGAACATTCCCAAGAGAGACAGCATACACAGCAACCAAAATCATACCAGAAGGTACATCGTGGGGACTCCCGTGGGCATTCTCCAACAACTACCTATATGCGTGGACTACTGCCAACATGCTCTCAAAGATTGACCTAAAGTCCGGAAGCATCGTAGACCAAGTACTCGTTGGGTATATACATCACGACACAACAACTGAAACACTAGGATGGGTGCTGCAAGACGAGAATGTCGGATACGCTTTGGTGTTTGACCAGTTTAAGACACTCTCGACAGATATGAAGGTTCAGCTCTATAAATACGACATGGCAGGTAGTGCTAGCACACTACTTGCAGATGACATGCCAATATATCGCATAGATGGCTTGTATGAGGGCTACTCCGGATACCGACTAGCCATAGACGAAAACCTCAACCTAATCCTATTAGAAATGAAAATGCAGTGGCACGACGAAACGTTCGTACCAAGGTTCCAATTCCGCTTTAGGATATGGGACACAACTCTAAACGACTGGAAGTTCCAAGGCGACTGGACTGGTGTTGACCCAGACTCCAACAATCATCTAGAGCTGTCACTAGACGTGACCGACTGGGGCGAGTACCCGATGAGAATCCACGACGGACACTGCTATATGATACTAGGCGAAGCCCAACGTAGAGACAACAATGGCGATGTTATCGATGATGTGTATATTGACATAATGGTAGCCGACCTAGACATTGAGGCTGAGACAGTAACGCTGAATAGGTGGGATTGGCCAACAATCAACTGCGAGTGCAGATGGATGCATGACGTCGCAATTGATAGAGCTAATGGAATACTATACTTCATACCATATGTCCAGGGCGACTTCTACAGAACCATATCATTCAATATAGGAACATCAACCTTCTCGGAAGTGTACAACACAGAAGATAATGCCAACTCTATACCCCATCTTATTCAGGGCCAGATAGATGTATATAGTATGCTAACGGAAAGAGCAGTAACGGATATCTGCACGTTCTTCGCAGATGCATCATGCACATCAGACATATTCTCTATATCAACAGACACATACTTCGCCGATAACTGGGAAGGTCTCAACGTCCTCAATGATAGCGTTACTCCACACGAAGTAATAGCGTGGAAGAAATCAGACAACTCCATATCTAGATTCAGCATGGCTGATGGAACGGAAACCAACGCCGCAGTAACGGGAATAAGCAGCCCCGGCAAGACAGCGGTATGGTTCTTCACGCATCCAAACGGTCTAATAGTTTCGCTAAAGGGCAGTGGGCCAACATTCTACACAGATGTCTACTGGGTTGAATAGGTGACGTATGCCAACACCTCTACGCGGGGACCGCTCCGCATGGGACACAATAAACTACCCCGAGCTGCATGCAGCAGACATCGAGGACGAGTCATACACATACCACCTACCAGCAGGTGGTCTACCCGCGACTGTCATGCAGGCCCTATTCTCCGTAGAGGGCAACCTATCGGTATCGGATAACCCACTTCGCATCTATAACGTTACCGGTGCCAGCAAGACCATCTCTAAAGTATTCCTAGCAGTAGCTACAGCACCTGCTACACAAGCCATCATCGTGGACATCCATAAGGATGGAACCACGATATTCACTACTCAGAGCAACAGACCACAGATAGCAGCTAGCGCTAACACAGGGCAGTCTACCACAATAGAAGTTGCCACCTGGGTAGACGGCAGCTATCTCACTATGCATGTCGACCAAGTGGGCACCGGAACAGTGGGTGCCAATCTCACAGTACATATAGTTTACTCATAGGTGCACCATGGGCGTAAGTGCCAAAGTTGGCTCATTCAATATAGATACAACGAAGACAGTGGGCCAAACACAGACAATAACTGGCGTTGGATTTACTCCCAAGCTTGTTATGTTCTGGTGGGCCGGTGGCACAAATACAAGCGACGTACAGACAGATGCCGGATTCTCTCATGGATTTGGAGCTGCCACAGGAAGTACAGAAAGATGGATGGTAGCCGTTGATGCTATAGATGCATCGTCAAACGGTGTCGACTCATATGCTCATGGAGGAATGTCTTCTGGCTCGCAGTGTATAGCCATACGTACTGGCAACAAGACAACTGGATTTGCCGTAGATGGTATTATGGACTTTGATAGCTTCAACAGTGATGGATTTGTTCTAATGATTGACGACCAGTTTGCGTCATCATATAGAATACATTATCTAGCAATAGGCGGGACAGATATTACAAGCGTAAAGGCAGGTCGTGTAGATACATCTTTTAGTACGCCCTATGACCTTAATCTCAAAGATGTTACCGATATTGGATTTACGCCTGACGCAATGATAGTAAGCCGTGTGCAATCATCTCAATCTAGTAGTATTTGGGGAAGGATGGAGATGAGTTTTCTGGTATCTCCAGACAATGTCCAGCATGTTGGTGCATGGCTGGGAAATGGTTATGGATGGGGAGCAGCTACATTCTGCCAATCAGGATACCTCCAGAACGAAATTAGTCTTGCGCAGGTTGGCACAACTAATACCTATGAATTGCTATCACCAGCAAGGATACAAAAGAAAATAAGTAATGGAATCAAGATAAGCTGTTCTGGTGCCATGAAGTCCCTTTATCCGTATTGGTATTTTGGATATGTGGCTATAAAGGGCGGCACATTCGCAGTCGGAAACCTTACTACAAGAACGGATGGAAATGATATAGCTATAACGACTGGTTTCCAGCCCAAGGCTATTATGTTCTGTAGCGTAAATTCCGCTCTAAGCACAGACGAGGTAGTAGATTCTGGATGGTATAAGTTTAGTATGGGGGCTGGAACATCGACAAGTGAGAGAGCAGCTAGCTGTCAAGCTAGTCAACAAGCCCTCGGTAGCGCATGCTGCTTCGGAGACTACGACTCTGCAGTATATGGAGATGTATACTCTGATGCAATTCAGGGACTGATGGATATCAAGTCAATAGATGCGAGTGGATTCACGTGCGTCATGGACGACACAGACCCCGCTGGTAAGTGGGTAATGTACATGGCTTTCGGTGAAGGCAATGTAGATGGTACGCCCAATGGTTCAGACACATTTACGAGACCCGATTATTCCCCCTGGGATGGGGGAAAGTGGACTATTGGCTAAATGGGTACTCCAGCATTCACCCAAGTTTCATTTAGATGGCGCTCCGATAATGGCAGTGAGACAGGTGCAGCCTGGATTGCCAATCAGAATGCTGGCTATAGTAATGGCGTAGAAGGCAATACATATCGTATACGCTTCAGAATAGACGAGACAGGTGGCTCGTATGGGTGGACAAGCTACGTATGGAATCTATATGCTCAAAAGAATGGAGCTGGTGGCTATGCAGCAGTAACAGCAAGTACGGCAGTACAGTTCAAAACATCAAGCTACTTTGCTGATGGCGACGACTGTACAGCTCAGTTAACTGGTGGTACAGGCACATTCGTTACTGACAATAATGGCATGAAGGAAACTACTGGTGGAGCCACAAATAGCGGCACTGCTGGTTACCTATTCGAGCTTGAGTGGTGTATCTATCTCGACCCAGCCCAGATGGTTCCTGGAGACTACTTTGACTTACGTGT
>Ga0208980_10000083_pt1 | contig 43788 bp, 31 predicted proteins | sample WetSurMetagenome_3_FD_187993 | JGI IMG/M metagenome (GOLD analysis project Ga0208980, IMG submission 187993) | Wetland microbial communities from Twitchell Island in the Sacramento Delta, sample from surface sediment Aug2011 Site A1 Bulk (version 2) | ecosystem: Environmental > Aquatic > Marine...
GAGTTCGCTGTGGAGTACGGCGACCAGAATCAGCGCGACTACCGGGCCTTCGTCAAGGCAGTCAGAGAAGGGCGACTCGAGGCAGTCGTCGAAACGGTGTAGCTCCCTGGGGCCCCTCTGGCGGTCCGTTGCATGGACCCATCGGATTTCGGCGTCTGTAGCCGCTGCCTGGACTGGCTCGCCTCCAACCAACCCCTGCAGGTTGGCTAGCGCGCGGCCTGGGCACCGGCATCTCCCGTTCCGTGGTTACCTGCGGAGCTCGGGTACGGCCTCGGACTGAAATGCGGTTGCGAGCGCCTGCAATACCGGGGCGGCCTGCCGCAACGAATTTTCAAGTTCGCGCAGTTTATCGACCAGTTCCGGATGTCGTGCGAACTCAGCATAAAGGCCGGGGAGATCTAAGTTCTGCATGTCCGGTGGAAAAGCCCGGATGAACGAATCCGCGGCGGCTCTTGCATTCTCAGCAACTCCACGCCCGGCCATGCCCGGTAGCCGTGTTGCAAAAGTAGTCACAACCCCGCCGAGGATCCTCACCAGCTGCCCCAGGCCTAGTTGCGGGACACTCGAAAGCCCTCCCAATAAACGGCCGAGCAAGGCGGCAATGTCGCTTGCATTGATTCCCTGTGGCACTGAGGCCAGCGCAGACCATGCGGCTGGAGCGACGAGCCTGCGGAGCTGGGCGTAAGTTATCGGACAGTGGTCCCTTATGTAATGGAGGGCTCGGACCGACACGCCCAAATGAGCTATGGCAACATCGACCTGCCGGCGGTGAGTCTCGTAAAACACACTTAGTTTGATGGCGACCAGCACGACTGAAAGCCCAATCCCCAATGGTCCGGCTGCCGCCAAGCCGAAGCTCATGGAAAAAGCGGCTATGGCTTCCCCTACCGGTATGAACCACCGCGTACGGTCATATATTCGAATTGCCATCTGCCCCTGCACATAGGCAGCGAGGAAATCCCGTCTCGGCATTTCCCATAATCCGTCATCGTGCAGATAATACACATTACCACTAAGATTCCCGAGTATGTACAATCGCTGCCTCCTGTCGTAACTGCCAGGAGGCAGGTAAATCGTCTGCGCCTCATCCCGAACCGCAAATAAAGTCGGCATTGCTATAGCTTGTGTGACAGCCTGAAGACCACTGGCAATCCGTCGTGCCATATTCCACCTCGTGACTTGTTATGAGAAAGACCTGACAACGCAATGGATGACCATCATTCGCGGTCGTTAGGCAATGTGTTGGGAGGCTCTTCCAGGTCCGGCACGGGCATTCCGACCCGCGACTCGCAACCCGAGGGTATCAAGGGTATATAAACGACCCACCCGCCCTTCGGTACGCGCTTCGCGCTACTCAGGGCGATCCATCGAACAGTCGAGCTTCCGAGAACGCTGCTCACTCGATCGTGAGCCGTTCGACGTCCTCGGCCGCCTTTGGGTAGTGCATCTTCAGACCGCTGAGCGTCTCGACGATCACCGAGGCGACGACGAGGTTGCGATACCACTTGTGGTTGGCGGGAACGACGTACCAGGGGGCCCACTCGGTGCTCGTCTTTGACAGCGCCTCCTCGTAGGCCTCCATGTAGCTCGGCCAGAACTTGCGCTCCTCAACGTCGGCGCTGCTGAACTTCCAGCGCTTCCTGGGGTCATCGCGCCGCTCCTCGAGACGCTTCCCCTGCTCGTCCTCGCTGATGTGCAAGAAAAACTTGAGAATGGTGGCACCTTCCTCCCAGAGCATGCGCTCGAAATCGTTGATCTGGGCGTATCGTCGCTGCCAGACGGGGCGTGAAATCAGGGACCGGACCCGCGCGATGCACACGTCTTCGTAGTGGCTGCGATTGAAGATGACGATCTCGCCCGTGGCGGGGACTTGGCTGTGGACGCGCCAGAGGTAGTCGAAGGACTGCTCCTCGAGGGAGGGTGCCTTGAAGGAAGCGACGCGAACGCCCAGGGGGTCGACGTGCTGGAACACGCGCCGGATCGTGCTGTCCTTGCCGCTGGTGTCCATGCCCTGCAGGATGATCAGCAGCTTGTGCTGGTGCTCCGCGTAGAGCAGCTCCTGTAGCACGTCGAGCTCCTGGCTCTTGCCGCTCACCACTGCCTCTGCCTGCTGCTTCGCGCCCTGGAAGGCGCTCGTGTCGCCGGGGTCCCAATGCCGCAGATGGATGCTGCTTCCGGGCTTGACTCGATAGCGGTCCATGACTGGGCTCTCTGTTGAGGGGGGATTGTCGCCGACGGCGGATGCTCGATGGCCGGGGCGAATCAGCGCTCGCCCCGCCGGACGGCAAGGCGGTCGGTTGGCTCGGTTCTTCCCCAGCGGCCCACGACCGTCACGAGGATAAGTATTAGTGCAACAACCGAGAGAATTCCCGCCAGTGCGAGGCCCAGCGTGAGCGAGCGGTCGAGCGCCGCGAATTGATCGTCCAGGTCGGTCTGGGCGATGTCGACCCCCAGGACCGCGATGGAGCGACCGGTTTCGTCCCTCACCGGCGCGTAGCCGGACAGGGCGACGCCCCACTCGTCGGTCAGGTCGTAACTGCGGTCGGCCGTTGGTCCGTCGAAGCCTTTCAGCAGTTCGGGGAAGGGGGACGCGTCGAACAGCTGTCCCGCGCGTGCGGGCGCCGGGCCCGGACCCGCCCACGCGGTACCTTCGGGCAGCGGCGGCTCGCTGACCGCAACGAACTCCAGCGTCGACGAATCGGCCCGCGTCCTCCGCATGATCCAGACATAGCGGATGTCCGGGATCTGTTCGTCGATCTCGGCCAGGATGGCTGTCAGCCGGGCGGCCTCGTGGGCGGTTGCGGCGTCGGGGCCGCTCACCGCCCGGACCCACGCGGGATCTATCATCAGCGCCGCCGTGCTCGCCAGGTCCGTGACGTGGCGGCGCAGCTCCTCGAACAGCGCGCTCTTCGCGGTTCCATGGAGCGTCAGCAGTGACAGGTAGATGCCGGCGAGCATGACGAGCACGGTCACCACGCCGAACGCGAAGGCCTCGCGGCGAGACGCGATGGCCCGCGTGACCATCTCCCACCAGCTGTAGCGGCGGGCCGAAACCCGCAGCCCCGCGATCGCATTGCGCAGATCGCGCGCCATGTCAGCGGCACTGCTGTACCGCGCCTCGGGCTCCGTCGCCATCGCCTTGAGGCAGATGGCCTCGAGGTCGCGGCTCACGGCCGGCCTCAGCCGGGAGGGCGGGGCGATCTCTCCCCTGAGCAGCTGGTCGACGGCGCTCTCTAGGGTCGGTCCCCGCACGGGCGCGCGGGCGGTCAGCGCGTAGTACAGCGTGGCGCCCAGCGCGTAGACGTCGGAGCGGCTGTCGACGTGCGCGGAGTCGCCCCGGGCCTGCTCCGGTGCCATGTAGCGCGGGCTGCCGAGAATGCTGCCGGCCTCGGCGTGCTCGAGCGTGGCGGACCGCTGCCGGCCGCGGTGGGTCGCGAGGCCGAAGTCGGCGACCTTCGGCATGCCGTCGGCCGTGAGCAGGATGTTTCCCGGCTTGATGTCGCGATGGATGACGCCGTGGGAGTGGGCGAACGCCACCGCGTCGCAGACCTCGGCCATGATCACCGCGATTTCGGCGTCCCGGAACCGGCGCTGGTCGATGGCCCTTCCCAGCTCCGTTCCGTGCACGTACTCCATCACGAGGACAGGGGTCCGCTCGATCTCGAGGATCTCGTAGACCTGGACGATGCCGGGATGCTGCAGTCCCGCGACGACGGTGGCCTCGAGCCGGAAACGCTCGATCCAGTGCGGATCCGCGAGGACCTCGGGAAGGATCGTCTTCAGGGCCACCGGTCGCTCGAGCGCGAGGTCGGTCGCCCGGAACACGCGCCCCATCCCTCCGGCGCCCAGCTCTGCCTCCACCCGGTAGCGGCCCGCCAGGGCTTGCGCGAGCTTCTCCCTGTCCAGCGCGGTTGCACGTCCGTCTGCAGGCAGCGGGTTGAGGACGGTCTCGTCGCCGCCAGAAGCGCACGTGAATGCCGGGGGCGTTTCGGCAGGGGGAAGGGGGTGGCTGGTCATTGTGTCGATCGGTGACCGGCGGACGGTAGGCATCACCAGGCGCCTGAGCCGAGGGGGGCTTGAGCGGTATCTCTCAAAATAGCCCACTCGCCCGGTTGGTCAGCGCCTTTCCCTGCATAGACGAACCTATACTCACGCTCCAGCGACGATGTCTCGCGCCTGCAAAACGGCTCGCGGCGCCATCGCCCGACCAGAGGCCGATAGGATGGACTTGCAGCGTGAAGCCAGCCTTGCCCCCTCAGGTTGCGTACTCTAGGCTCTTTATCGGAGAGGCTCCGCTTGGGCTTCCGACCGTGATTCCCGTGCGTACCGGCCCTTGTGAGATCGAAGGGCGCCGATGGCGGTTTTCGGCCGGCTGACGACCCGATCAGAAGTCTCTTGACGACGGGCGCTGGGCCGGCGGGCGGTGTGGCGCGCCTCATCGGGGTGGGGGAGTGGCATGGGAAGCGTCAGCACCGACAGCCTGCTCGAGCCGGTGAGCCCCGATTCCCCCTGCGGGCCGGACCTCGAGTACTCGGGGGTCATTGAGCTCGAGCGCCTGGCACAGGGCAAGCCGGAGCGGCAGATCGGCGACGCCCTGCTGCCGCCGGAAGAGCCCGATTGGGCGGCCGTCGGGAGGATGGCGGCCGACCTCGCCAGCCAGACCAAGGACCTGCGGGTGCTCGCCAAGCTCACGCAGGCGCTGATCAGGACCGAAGGTTACGGCGGTCTTCGCGACGGCCTCGCGCTCATCCGCGGCACGGTCGAGCGTTACTGGGACTGTCTCTACCCCCCGATCGACCCCGACGACGGCGACCCGACGCTGCGGGTCAACACCCTGTTGGCCTTGTGCGATTCCGACCTGACTTTGAAGCCGCTGCGCGATGCGCCGCTGGTCCGCTCCAGGAGTCTCGGCCGCTTCTCCCTGCGCGACCTCGCCATCGCCGCCGGCAACCTGCCACCGCCTACCGATCGCGAGCCGCCGACGGCCACGGCCATCGATGCCGCGTTCCGGGAGGTCGACATCGAGGCCCTGCAGGGCATCGCCGCGGCGGTGCGGTCCGCGAGCGAGGACCTGCGGGCCACAGAGGCGTTCTTCCTCGAGCAGGTTGGCGCGCGGGCGGCTATCGGCCTGGATCCGCTTGCCGCGGTCCTGCGGGAGGCGGACAAGGCGCTCACGCAGCAGATCGCCCGGCGCGGCGGAGAGCCCGGGGCGGAGGGCGACCTCGCGGCGACGGCGGGTGGAGATGAAGAGGTGGCCGGCGGGGCGGCGTCCGGTCTGGTGCGCAGCCGCGAGGATGTGGTTCGCCTGCTCGACCGCATCTGCGAGTACTATCGATCGCGCGAGCCTTCGAGCCCGGTGCCGCTGCTGCTGGAGCGGGCCAAGCGGCTGGCCTACATGGACTTTTTGTCGATCGTGCAGGACCTCGCGCCGGGCGGCCTGCCTGAAGTGAACACCATTCGCGGGCCGGTCGGCGAGTAGCGGCGTGGCGATGCGCGCGTGTGTTGGACGATGACGGCAGAGTCCGCAGAGGGCATGGCTGCCCACCGCTGCAGTTCGCCAATAGGGGAAATCGCGTAACGAACGCGGAGTGGGAGGATTGATATGGCAAAGAGGAGCAGTCAGAAATTCATCGCGCAAAACCGCGCGCCGCGAGTTCAGATCGAGTACGACGTCGAGGTGTATGGCGCGGAGAAGAAGATCCAGCTGCCGTTCGTCATGGGCGTGATGGCGGATCTGTCCGGAAAGCCAGCCGAGCCGTTGCCCGATGTCGCGGATCGGAAGTTCCTCGACATCGACGTCGACAACTTCGACGATCGGCTCAAGGCGATGAAGCCGCGAGTCGCGTTCCAGGTGCCGAACACGCTGACCGGGGAAGGCAACATCAATGTCGAGCTGACGTTCGAGAGCATGGACGACTTCTCGCCGGCCGCGGTGGCGCGCAAGGTCGAGCCGCTGCGCAAGCTGCTCGAGGCGCGCACGCAGCTGTCCAATCTCGTGACTTACATGGACGGCAAGAGCGGGGCGGAGGAACTGATCCGCAAGGCATTGCAGGACCCGGCCCTGCTGAGCGCGCTCATAGCGGCGCCGAAGCCGAGCGAGTCGACCGTCAAGACGACCGAGGAGGGTGGCGGCAATGGCTGACGTGCAAACCCAGGCTCAGGCCGAGCCCCAGGCAGCTGCTCGCGAAGTCAGCGAGTTCGATGCCCTGCTGCAGAAGGAATTCCGTCCCAAGACGGACCGTGCGCGGACGGAGGTCGAGGCCGCCGTGCGCACGCTGGCGGAGCAGGCGCTCGCCACCACGGTGGTCGTGTCCGACGACGTCGTGCGCACCATCGAGTCGATCATCGCCGAGGTCGACAAAAAGCTATCCCAGCAGGTCAACCAGATTCTCCATCACCCGGACTTCCAGCAGCTGGAAGGGGCCTGGCGGGGCCTGTACTACCTGGTGAGCAACACCGAAACGGACGAGATGCTCAAGATCCGGGTGATGAACGTCTCGAAGAAGGAGGTGCACAAGACCCTGAAGAAATACAAGGGCACCGCGTGGGACCAGAGCCCGCTGTTCAAGAAGATGTACGAGGAAGAGTACGGACAGTTCGGTGGCGAGCCCTTCGGCTGCGTCGTCGGCGACTACTACTTCGACCACAGCCCGCCGGACGTCGAGATGCTCGGCGAGCTGGCGAAGATCGGCGCTGCCATGCACTGCCCGTTCATCGCGGCGGCGTCGCCAACGGTCATGCTGATGGACTCCTGGCAGGAGCTCGCGAATCCCCGCGACCTCACCAAGCTCTTCCAGACGCCCGAGCATGCGGCATGGCGGTCGTTACGCGAGTCCGAGGACTCGCGCTACGTCGGCCTCACCCTGCCGCGGTTCCTGGCCCGCCTGCCGTACGGGTCAAAGACGAACCCGGTCGAGGACTTCGACTTCGAGGAGGAGACCGCCGGCGCCGATTCCAGCAAGTACACCTGGGCGAACTCGGCGTACACGATGGGCGCCAACATCAACCGGGCATTCAAGCTCTACGGCTGGTGCACGCGCATCCGCGGCGTGGAGTCGGGCGGGGCGGTCGAGGAGCTCCCGACACATACCTTCCCGACGGACGACGGGGGCGTCGACATGAAGTGTCCGACGGAGATCGCGATCAGCGACCGGCGTGAGGCGGAGCTGGCGAAGAACGGCTTCATGCCCCTCATCCACAAGAAGAACACCGACTTCGCGGCCTTCATCGGCGCGCAGTCACTGCAGAAGCCCGCCGAGTACGACGATCCGGACGCCACCGCGAACGCCAACCTGGCGGCCCGCCTCCCATATCTCTTCGCGACCTGCCGCTTCGCGCACTACCTGAAGTGCATCGTTCGCGACAAGATCGGCTCGTTCAAGGAGCGCGACACGATGGAGCGTTGGCTGCAGGACTGGATCATGAACTATGTGGACGGCAACCCTGCAATCTCGAGCGAGGAGACGAAGGCGCGCCGTCCACTGGCCGCGGCCGAGGTGGTGGTAGAGGACGTCGAGGGCAACCCGGGGTACTACACGTCGAAGTTCTTCCTGCGACCTCACTACCAGCTCGAAGGGCTCACCGTCTCCCTGCGGCTGGTGTCGAAGCTGCCCTCGGGCAAGGAGTGATGTCCGTGCGATAGGGTCGCCGTCAGGCGATAGCGCCCTGACGGCGGCACCTCGGCTGGCGAGAGAGGCGGGCCCATAGTCGGCGACGGTGCCGGTGGCAACAGGGCATACACACTGTAAGGAGGCGCGCAATGGCCGTAGACATGTTCATGAAGATCGACAACGTAAAGGGCGAGGCCCAGGACAAGGCCTACAAGGACAAGATCGACGTCCTCGCCTGGAGCTGGGGGGCGTCCAACGCGGGATCCGCGCACGTGGGCGGCGGCGCCGGAACCGGCAGGGTGAACGTCCAGGATCTTTCCTTCACCAAGTACGTCGACTCGGCGACCGCGGAGCTGATGAAACGATGCTGCGATGGGAAGCACTTCAAGGAAGCCATGCTCATCGTGCGCAAGGCCGGTGAGAAGCCGCTCGAGTACCTAAAGATTACGATGAATCAGGTCTACATCAGCTCGGTCTCGACAGGCGGCAGTGGTGGCGAGGACAGGCTCACGGAGAACGTGACCCTCAACTTCGCCAAGGTGAAAGTGGAATACACGCCGCAGACCGCGACGGGCGGCTCGGGAGCGACCCAGACGATGGGATGGGATATCGCGCAGAACACACCGTTCGGATGACAACTCGCGCGGCGGTCGGCCCGGCGGGTACGGCCGGGCCCGATCCTCGCCGACGACGGACAACTCAACTCCTCGGACGGAGATCTGCCCGATGCCCGCCTTCGACAGTCTTCGCGTCGGCAAGCTGCAGGAGTCACTCGGCCAGCTGCAGGACGAGGTTCGGCGGCACCCCGCGGACTCCAAGCAGCGGATATTCCTGTTCCAGCTGCTGTCGGTGATGGGGCAGTGGGACAGAGCCATGACCCAGCTCGGAGTGCTGGCGGAGATGGACGACAGCGCGCTGGCCATGGTGCAGACCTATCGGGAGGTGCTGCAGTGCGAGTCGCTGCGGCGCGAGGTCTTCGAGGGCAGGCGCACGCCGGTGGTCATCGGCGAGCCGGAGCAGTGGGTGGCACTGCTGATCGAGGCGTTGCGCCTCGGCGGGGAGGGTTGTGCGGCAGAGTCGCAGGCGGTCCGCTCGCGGGCCTTTGAGCTCGCGCCCCCGACTTCCGGTGCGATCGACGGGCAGCGTTTCGAGTGGATCGCCGACAGCGACCCGCGACTGGGGCCGGTGCTCGAGCTGGTGGTCAACGGCCGTTACAGCTGGGTGCCGTTTTCCCGCATCCGGCGGCTCGTCCTGGAAGAGCCCAGCGATCTCCGCGACCTCGTCTGGTTACCGGCGCACGTCACCTGGACCAACGGCGGCGAGACGGTCGCCTTCGTGCCGGTGCGCTACCCGGGATCCGAACAGAGCGCGGACGACGCGATCGCCCTGGCGCGCAAGACCGAGTGGGCGGATCAGGGGAGCGACCTCTACTTCGGGCTCGGCCAGCGGATGTTCGTCACCGACGCAGGTGAGCATCCGGTGCTCGAAGTCCGCCACATCGATCTCGGCGCCGAGCCGGCACCAGCGGCGGAGGCGCAGCGCTGACCCCGTGGTCGAGCTCACGCCTCGCGAGCGGCTGCAGCCGTCGCTCCTGGACCGGCTCACCGACCAGGAGCCCGAGGTACAGCAGGAATCGCGGGAGCGGCGCGTCCTTTCCCCCCAGAAGCTGCGGGAAGTGGTCCGTCGGGACCTCGGGTGGCTGTTCAACGCAATCAACATGGCCTCGGTTGAGGACCTCTCGGCCTACCCGCAGGTGGCCCGCTCGGTCGTCAACTACGGGTTGCCGGACCTGTCCGGCCGCACGACCTCGGGCATGGACCCCCTTCAGCTGGAGCGGATGCTGCGTCAGGTCATCCGCGACTTCGAGCCGCGCATCCTGCCCAACACGCTGCGCGTCAAGCTGGTCGTGGACGAGGCCAAGATGAGCCACAACGCGATGATCTTCGACATCGAGGGGGAGCTCTGGGCCCAGCCGGTGCCGCTCCGGCTGTACCTCCGTACGGAGGTCGATCTGGAGGTGGGCGAGATCCGGGTCAACGAAACGGCCGGTGGCGGCTGACGCGGATGGACCCTCGCCTCCTTCGTCTCTACAACCGTGAGCTGCAGTACGTGCGCGAGCTCGGGGGCGAGTTCGCAAAGGAATTCCCGAAGATCGCCGGCCGCCTGGGCCTCGAGGGCTTCGAATGCGCCGATCCCTACGTGGAGCGCCTGCTCGAGGGTTTCGCCTTCCTGACAGCCCGGGTGCAGCTCAAACTCGAGTCGGAGTTTCCGCGCTTCACCCAGCACCTTCTCGAGGCCATCCAGCCGGACTACCTGGCGCCGACCCCTTCGATGGCGGTGGTTCAGCTTCAGCCGGACCCTGACGAGGGCGGGATCGCGGCGGGCTTTGAGGTGCCGCGCGACACGGTGCTGCGAGGTCGCACCGCCCCGGGCGACACCACGGCGTGCGAGTACCGCACGGCCCAGCCGGTGACGCTGCTGCCGATCGAGCTCGCGGAGGCGCGCTACCTGCCGAGCGGCACGGCCCTCGCGGCGCTCGGACTGCCCGAGATTCCCGGCGCGAGGGCCGGCATCGCGCTGACGTTGCGTGCCACTGCGGGCCTGACCTTCAACAACATCGCGCTGGACGACCTGCGCCTGTATGTGCGTGGCGGGGAGCAGCTGCCCGCGCGGATCTACGAGCAGCTGCTCGCCCATGGGCGCGCGGTGGTCGTGCGACCGCCCGGGCGGCCCGTGATGTGGCAGGAGGTGTTGCCTGCCGAGTCCCTCGGCCGGGTCGGCTTCGAGGACGACGAGGCCCTCCTGCCGTTCGGGCCCCGCTCCTTCGCCGGATACCGGTTACTGCGCGAGTACTTCGCCTTTCCGCAGCGCTTCCTCTTCGTCGACCTCAAGGGGCTGCTACGGGCGAGTCGGCGCTGCACCGGCTCCGAACTCGAGGTAGTGGTCGTGTTAGACCGCAGCGAGCCGGCCCTGGTGAACGCCGTCGGCGCGTCAAATCTCGCGCTGTTCTGCGCGCCGGCCGTGAACCTTTTTCCGCGGCGGGCCGACCGCATCCACCTGGACAATTCGACGCATGAGTACCACGTGGTGCCTGACCGCACGCGGCCGATGGACTTCGAGGTCTATGCCGTCCGCGGGGTGAGCGGCATCGGCAGCCAGTCCGAGCAGGAGCAGGTGTTCCGGCCGCTCTACGCCCTCGCCGACCGCGGCGAGCGCGAGCCGGGGCGGGGCTACTACACCTTACTGCGGGAGCCGCGCCAGCTCTCGGAGCGTCAGAAGCGCGTCGGCCCACGCTCGAGCTATGTCGGGAGCGAGGTGTTCATCGCGATCGTCGATGTCGACGAGGTCCCCTTCTCGACGGACCTGCGCCAGCTCGCCGTCGAAACGCTCTGCACGAACCGTGACCTCTCCCTGCACATGCCGCTGGGCCTCAAGGATCCCGACTTCACCCTCGAGTCCGGCGCGCCGGTCGCAGCGGCGCGGGTCTTGGTCGGGCCGACTGCGCCGCACGAGGCGTGGGCCACGGGCGACCCGACCTGGCGGCTCATCAGTCACCTCTCGCTCAACTACTTGTCGCTGGTCGACAGCGACACGTCCGGCGGGGCGGCCGGCCTGCGCGCGGTTCTCGCGCTGTATGCCGACCTGGCCGACGCCACGAGCCGCCGCCAGGTGGACGGGGTTGTCTCGGTGAGCTCGCGCCCGCTGGTGCGCCGCCTCCCAGGGCGCGGGCCAATCACCTTCGGCCGAGGGCTGGAGGTCCTCGTCACCTGCGACGAGTCGGCCTTCGAAGGCACCGGCCTCTTTCTGCTCGGGTCGGTACTCGAGCGGTTCTTCGCCCGTTACGTGTCGATCAACTCGTTCACGGAAACGGTCGTCAGCAGCATCAATCGTGGCGAGGTCATGCGATGGCCGGCGAGGCTAGGGCAGCGCCACCTGATCTAGCGTGGCTCGCCGCGCTCGAGGACGAGCCGTATCGGTTCGGCTTCTATGTGGCGCTGCGACGGCTCGAGTGCTGCTACCGGGACCGTCCCCGGCTGGGGAGCGCGCCGCGGCCGGCGGATTCGCCGGTGCGCCTCGGCCAGGAGCCGTCCCTCGACTTTCCGCCTGCGACGCTCGCATCGTTCAGCGCGGGCAAGGGTGAGGGTCCGCACCGCCTGCTGGTGCGCTTCCTGGGCCTGTTCGGCCCGAATGGCCCGCTGCCGCTGCACCTGACCGAATATGCCCGGGACCGGCTGCGCAACGCCGACGACCGGACCTTCGCGCGCTTTGCAGACGTCTTTCATGACCGTGCGCTCGCGCTGTTCTTCCGCGCATGGGCAGCGTCGCAGCCGACCATCAGCCTCGACCGCGCGGACGAAGACCGTTTCGGCGCCTACCTCGCGTCGCTGTTCGGGCTCGGCATGCCCCAACTGCGCGAGCGCGATGCCTGGCCGGATATGGCCAAGCTCCACTACGCCGGCCACCTCGCGAGCCAGTCGCGCCACCCGGAAGGCCTCGCCAGCATGATCGGCGACTACTTCGGCGTCTGCGCGCGGGTGGTCGAGCTCGTCGGCGAGTGGCTCGTGCTGTCGGAGTCGACGCGCCTTTATCTCGGCACGCGGCGCGAGTCCGGCCGCCTCGGCCTGAGCACCGTCATCGGCGCCCGGGTCTGGGAGCGCCAGCACAAGTTCCGGATCGTCCTCGGGCCGGTCGGCTTCCGTGACTACACCCGGCTGCTGCCCGGCGGCGACAGCCTCGCGCGGCTCATCGCGCTGGTGCGCAACTATGTCGGTGACCAGTTCAGCTGGGACCTGCAGATCGTGCTGCGCCGGACGGAGGTACCGGGGCTCGAGCTCGGACGCCTGGGCCAGCTGGGCTGGACGACCTGGCTGCACGCGCGCGAGCCGACCCGCGACGCCGACGACCTGCTGCTGCAGGCGCAGCGCTATGCATAGAAGTGGGATGCCGCGGCGCGCCTGCAGGGGCCGGCACGCGGCATGAGATATCAGAGGGAGAGGACCCATGACAGACATCAGCCGCGTCGCGCTCTTCGGCAAGCTCAACAGCCTGGCCTACAAGGCCATCGAAGGCGCCACCGTCTTCTGCAAGCTGCGCGGGAACCCCTATGTCGAACTGACCCACTGGTTGCACCAGGTGCTGCAACTGCAGGACTCCGACCTGCACCGCATCATCAAGCACTTCAGCCTCGAGCCCTCGCGCCTGGCCAGGGACTTCACCGAATCGCTCGACCGGCTGCCGCGTGGGGCGACGGCGATCTCGGACCTGTCTCCGCACATCGAGGACGCTGTCGAACGCGGCTGGGTCTTCGCCACGCTGATGTTCGGCGAGTCGCAGGTGCGAACCGGTCATCTGGTCATCGGCATCCTCAAGACGCCGGGCCTGCGGAACACGCTGCCCGCCATCTCGCGCGAGTTCGACAAGGTCAAGCTCGAGGAGCTCGCCGAGCACTTCCACCAGATCCTCGGAAGCTCGCCTGAGGCAGCGCTGCGCCCGACCGACGGTTTCCAGGTCGGCGGTGGCGCCGCGCCGGGCGAGGCGAGCGGCGCGATGGCCCCGGCGGCGATGGGCAAGCAGGAGGCCCTGCAGCGTTTCACGGTGGACCTCACGGAACAGGCGCGTGGTGGCAAGATGGACCCGATCGTCGGCCGCGACGAAGAGATCCGCCAGATCGTCGACATCCTGATGCGGCGCCGACAGAACAACCCGATCCTGACCGGCGAAGCCGGCGTCGGCAAGACGGCGGTGGTGGAGGGGTTCGCGCTGCGCATCGCCTCGGGCGATGTGCCGCCGCCGCTGAAGGACGTGACGCTGCGCAGCCTCGACGTCGGCCTGCTGCAGGCGGGCGCGAGCATGAAGGGCGAGTTCGAGCAGCGCCTGCGCCAGGTGATCGAGGAAGTGCAGTCCTCGCCGAGACCCATCATCCTGTTCATCGACGAGGCCCACACCCTGGTAGGTGCGGGTGGGGCGGCCGGCACCGGCGACGCGGCAAATCTGCTGAAGCCGGCGCTCGCGCGGGGCACGCTGCGCACTGTCGCCGCGACCACCTGGGCCGAATACAAGAAGTACATCGAGAAGGACCCTGCGCTGACGCGCCGCTTCCAGCTCGTTCAGGTGCTCGAGCCGGGCGAGGAGAAGGCGATCCTCATGATGCGCGGGGTGGCCTCGACGCTGGAGAAGCACCACCGCGTGCAGGTGCTCGACGAGGCGCTCGAGGCCTCCGTCAAGCTATCCCACCGTTACATTCCCGCGCGCCAGCTTCCGGACAAATCGGTCAGCCTGCTCGACACGGCCTGTGCCCGCGTCGCGATAAGCCAGCACGCGGTGCCGCCCGAGGTCGACGACTGCCGCCGGCGCATCGAGGCGCTCGACAACGAGCTCGGGATCATCGCCCGCGAAACCGCCGTCGGCCTCGACACCGCCGAGCGCGAGCGTGCCGCCCGCGAGAAGCTCGAGGCCGACAGGGCGCAGCTCGCCGACCTCGAGGCGCGGTGGGCGAAGGAGCGCGAGCTCGTCGGACGCATTCTCGACATCCGCGCCCGGCTGCGGGCGGGCACGGGCAAGGTGGAGGGCACCGCGAGCGCCCTCGAGCAGGCCGCCGACGCGGCCGCGAAGACGATGCCGGTCGAGACCGGAAAACCGGCGGCCGATGCCTCGGCCCCGCCTCCGCTGACGGACGCGGAGCGCAGCGCCCTGCTGCAGGAGCTGAAGGGGCTTCAGGCAGACCTGCACGCCGCCCAGGGCGAGCGCCCCCTGATCCTGCCGACGGTGGATGCGCAGGCGGTCGCCTCGGTTGTCGAGGACTGGACCGGCATCCCGGTCGGGCGGATGGTGAAGAACGAGATCGAGGCGGTGCTGCACCTCGCCGACACGCTCGAGAAACGCATCGTCGGCCAGCGCCACGCCCTCGAGATGATCGCGCGGCGCATGCAGACCTCGCGCGCCAAGCTCGACAACCCGAACAAGCCGATCGGCGTGTTCATGCTCGCGGGCAGCTCCGGCGTCGGCAAGACCGAGACGGCGCTCGCGCTGGCCGAGGCGCTCTACGGCGGCGAGCAGAACGTCATCACGATCAACATGAGCGAGTTCCAGGAGGCGCACACCGTTTCTACGCTGAAGGGCGCCCCGCCGGGCTACGTCGGCTACGGCGAGGGCGGCGTGCTCACCGAGGCGGTGCGCCGGCGCCCCTACAGCATCGTCCTGCTCGACGAGGTCGAGAAGGCACACCCGGACGTCCACGAGATCTTCTTCCAGGTCTTCGACAAGGGCTGGATGGAGGATGGCGAGGGCCGTTACATCGACTTCAAGAACACGATCATATTGCTCACGACCAACGTGGGCACGGACCTGATCGTGAGCATGTGCAAGGACCCCGAGCTGATGCCCGACCCCGAGGCGATCGGCAAGGCGCTGCGCACGCCCCTGCTTAAGGTGTTCCCGCCGGCGCTGCTCGGCCGGTTGGTCGTGATCCCCTTCTACCCGCTGTCCGATGAGGTGATCGGCAAGATCGCCCGCCTGCAGCTGCGCCGCATCGAGAAGCGCATCCGCGAAAACCACCGGGTGCCGTTCACGTACGACGAGGAGGTCGTCAAGCTGATCGTCAGCCGCTGCACCGAGCTCGAGAGTGGAGGGCGCATGATCGATGCGATACTCACCAATACCGTGCTGCCGCGGATCAGCCAGGAGATGCTGGTGCACCTCATGGACGGAAAGGCGGTAGGCCGCGTGCACGTCAGCGTCGAGGGCGGCGACTTCGCCTATTCGTTCGCGTGACCGGGCCTCGATGCGATCCTCCAGATGGCTGCGCGGTCGCGCCGGGTGCGCGAGGCGTCGAGCGTGGCGGCCCCACTCCCGTCTTTCGGTGGGCCGGGGCCTATGTCGGCTTTCTCGCCGCCGACCGCCTGTATGACAGCGAGGGCGCCTACCTCGGCTGGTGCGAGGCCGACGGCAGCGTCTGGCGCGCCGACGGTAGACCTTTGGGCGAGCTCGTCGACGGTTGCTACGTCGTGAGAAACCTGCGCCGCTGTCCGCCGGTGCGCCGCACGCCGCGGGTCCCGCCTCTGCCGGCGCCTCCCCTGCCTCCGGTTGGTCCACGACTCGCGCGCCAGCCTCGCCCCGGTTGGGAGGACGGGCTCGAAGGCCTTGCAGAGACGCCTGTCCCGCGGGATCTCGAGGGGCGATGGGTTGCGGACGATGCCTGCTTGGAGCTCGTGGCGGTGGCCGACTTCCGCTGGGTCGGGCCGGGCGACGTGGTGCACGCGGGCAGGTGGCGCTTGGTGGACCGACTGATCGAGCTGGAGATCGAGAGGGGGCCCCTCGGGCCTGGCCAGGCCCGGCTGCGGGTCCTTGCCTTCGACCGCCACGCGGGGACGCTGAGCCTGCGCCGGATCGACTGCAGAAGTCTGCCGTTCACGTTGCGTCGGGAAGACTGGCCCGCCCGATCGGCCGTGGCGCAGGCGGGCGCCGTGAATGACGGAGCTCTCCTAACACAAGGCCTGGAGAAACCCGATGCCTAACTGGAACAAAAAGTTCAAGCCCGAATACGACTACGCCCGGGGCTGGCTCGCCAACGAGGCCCATTTCGAGCAGACCTGGCGTTCTCTTATCGGGCGACTGTACCAGCTGATGGACGCGGTCGGCTTCGATGCCAGCCAGGCGTCGGCGCTGACCGAGCTCAGGGCGCGGGTCAGGCAGGTCGAGCAGCGCGCGGGCGGCACGGGTGCGGTCGCCGAGGACCGAAGTATCCTGACGGCCGTCGGCGCCTGGACCGAGGACGGTGCCGGCGTCGTCGAGCCGAATGCGAAGATGCGCGCCGCCGCCCTGAAGCTGCTGCGCCACGTCTATCTGCTCAATCGCTGGGGAAACCGCAAGGTTTGGATAGTCTCCCTGCCGACGGAGCTGGTGGACTGGCCTTCGGACGACTTCCACGCGCGCGCAAGCACGCGCGCCGCCGTGCGCACGCTGCTTCGCGCCGACTCCGAGATCTTCAGCTGGCGCGCGAAGAGGCATCTCGCCTCCGCCACGTCCCACGCGCTCGCGTGGTGCCACAGGGCCGGAATGGTGCTTGCCAACGCGGCGCAGGCGGCCGCCGGCACCGCGGGAGCGGAGAACCGGCAGGCACTGAACCTGGTCAGGCGCTGGTTCGCGGACCCCGCCACCACGGCGGCGGAGCTCAGCACGTACCTGGGCAGGCTGTCGCGAGGGTTCAGGGACATCATCGCCAGGCTGAACCGGGGTCACTTCGTGCTCACCGACTGGGTCCCGCTCCGCACTGCGACGTCGGCCGACGACCTCAGCTTCCTCGACAGCGAGGCGTTCACCTTCAGCAGCTACGGCGAGGGGATGGACGTCGTGTACATCGAGCGTTCGTTCTTCGTGAATCACCCCGGAAACGTTCTCAGGGGCCACAAGAACTGGACGCGCATCGTAGTGCACGAGCTGACCCATCTCGTCTGCGGAACCGAGGACGTGAACATCGGCAACGCGCGGTACGCCTGGTACGGCATCGGGCCCCACGCCGGCTTCCCCGGGAGCGCGGCCATCCGGAACGCCGACAGCTGGGCCTTCTTCTGCGCCGACTGCGCCGGCGTGCTGACCGACGGCGAGCGGGCAACGGCCCTGAAGATCATATGAAGCCCGGTGCTGCGAACCTCGTCCTGGCCGCGGCCGTCCTCGCGCTGGCGTTCCTCGCGTTCGACCGGCGCGGCACGGCCGACGCCGCCCCTTCCACCACGGAGAACCTTGCGATGGGCATTCCTCCCTCGAGCAGCCGTCCGCCGGCACCGATCGTTCCACCCGTCGAGCACGCCGGGATTCGCTACACCCAGGACGCCACCGACGAGCGTCGGGGTGACCAGCGAGGGGGCTACCTGGCCGCCGACGACATCAAGACGGGCGCTCGCCTGTGGCGCCTGCAGGTCTACAAGGTGGCCGACCATCGTGCTGCCGGAGTGGCGATGGGTGGCATCTATTTCCGCTCCATGCGCCTGGCGGGAAACGGCGCCGAGCTCGAGATCGAGAACGAGGTCGGCGGCGTGTATCGCGTCGACCTCGCCAGCCGCCAGGTCACGAAAATCGGCGGCCCGCCGGACGAGCAGCCGCCCGCGCCGCCGTTGCCGCCCAAGCCCGTTCCCGAATAGCGCACCCCTCAACGCACGAGGGCTCGACGCCGCGGTTCCGCGGGTCGGTGAACGCAGCTGTGGGCAGGGGACTGGCCGAGTGGAGCAGACCGAGCATCTCGTCTCCGTGGCGGAAGCCATCGATCGTGCCGTACGCCTCCAGCGCGTGGGGCATTTGGATGCGGCCGAGGCCCTCTATCAACGCGTACTGGAGGCGGACCCAGGCAACCCCGACGCGCTGCACTTCCTCGGTGTTCTGAGCCACCAGCGGGGGCGGTCCACGGAGGCCGCTGATCTCATCCGGCAGGCCCTGGAGCGGGTACCGGACTACCCGGATGCACTGAGCAACCTCGGCAATGTCCTGCGGTCGCAGGGTGCGCTCGCCGAGGCAGAAGCCTGCTACCGGCGGGCCATCGCGATCCGTCCCGACCACGCGCCAGCGCTGCTCATGCTGGGTGCCGTGCTCGACGCACAGGGGCGCAGTGGAGAGGCCGCAGACCACTACGTGCGTGCCGTCGATGGCGGCTCTTGTGAGCCGGATCTTCTACGGCTCGTCGCGGCCACCTTGCGCGCGGAAGGGCGTCTGGACGAGGCCGCGGCGCTCTATCGGCGCTGGCTGTCCGTGCGGCCCAACGACCCGTATGCCCTTCATCTGCTCGCGGCCTGCACCGGGCGGGAGGTGCCGGAGCGGGCGCACGACAGCTATGTGGAGAACCTCTTTGACTGCTTCGCCGAGACCTTCGACGAGAAGCTGGCCCAGCTCGAGTACCGGGCGCCGGCGCTGGCTGCGGCCGCCGTCGCCCGCGTCGTCGGCCCCCCGAGGGCGGACCTCGTCGTGCTCGATGCGGGCTGTGGGACGGGTCTGTGCGGGCAGTATCTGCGCCCTCGTGCCCGCGAGCTGGTGGGGGTCGATCTTTCAGCCCAGATGCTCGCCCACGCAGAGGCGCGTGGCATCTACGATCGGCTCGTTCGGCACGAGCTCACTGCGTATCTGGAGGGCTGCACTGAATCGCTGGACCTGATCGTCTCGGCCGACACGCTCGTGTACTTCGGTTCGCTGGACGCGGTGCTCACGGCCGCTGCGCGGGCACTGAGACCAGGCGGGCACTTGGTCTTCACCGTCGAAAGGATCGATCCCGATGCCACGCCGCCGGGCTACCGGCTGAACGTCTCGGGCCGCTACAGCCACTCGCCGTCCTACGTCGAAACCGCGGTTCGTGCCGCGGGCCTGACGCCGCTCTCCGTCGACGAGGTCGTGCTCAGGAAGGAGGGTGGCGAAGACGTCGCGGGGCTCCTCGTCGTGGCGCAACGGCAGTCGTCGAGCGCCGCGTGATTCGTTCTTGCCCGGCGCCGTCGAATGGCGTGGGCTACCTGAGCGCCACCAGCGGCGGGTTGAAGGTGAAACCGAAGTGCTTTGGGTCTTCGCCGATCACCGCGGCGGCGAAGATGTAGAAGACGTAGTCGTAGGTCTCCTTGGGCAGCTGGAACCGCTGGATGAACTTCCAGAAGTTCCTCTCGCGCGGGTTGTCCGGCATCTCAGCGATCATGCTGCGCACTCGCCCGTGCCCATAGTTGTAGCTCGCCATGACGAGCAGGCCCGACGCCTGCGCCTCGGTGCTGTAGATCCGCCGCAGGTGCTTCGCCGCGGCGCGCGTGGCCGCGGCGAAGTCGAAGCGCGCATCCCGCTCGTCGAAGTCACGCGTGCCGGCCAGGGGTCCCGGTGAGAGGCCATAGTCCTGCGCGGTCGTCGCCAGCAGTTGCCACGCGCCCTTGGCGATGCCGTGGCGTGTTTCGGGGCCCACCGCCTGGTTGTCGTAATTGCTCTCCTGGAGCGGCAGATAGATGAAGTGCAGCGGCAGGCCTTCCTTCTCGAGCGCGGAAATGACGACGGGGGCGTAGCCCTTGCCCTCGAGATTCGCGATGCCATTCTTGAGTCGCGAGGATCCTTGCCAGATCCTGATGTACTTGTCGACCTCAGCGATGAAGTCGCCGGGCAGCTCCAGCTCGCTCTCACCGAACGCCCTGGCCACACGCGCGATCAGCTCCTCCTCGTACTGCGCGGCAGTTGGGAAGCGCAGCCGCAGGGCATTCGCCTCCTGCACGTACTGCTGGTACTTCGCCTTCATCCGCCTGAGTCGTTCCATCTCCTGTGCCAGCCGCTGCTTCTCCAGGGCGATCCGTTCACGCTCGGCGCGTATGCGCTCCTGGTCGACCCGCATCTTCTCCTGCTCGGCGGCCTGCAGCATCTCATCCAGCAGCAGAGCGCTCTCCTCCACGCGCGCGTCGGCCCGCGACAGGCTCACCTCCAGCGCCTTGATGTCGTAGAACATGTCGATAGCCAGGGCGCGCGCATTGGACAGGGCGGTCTGCTGGTAGTAGACGAAGCCGGCCGACGCCAGGAACAGCGCGCCCAGCGTCCAGATCACCCAGCGGTAGCGGCGACTGCGGCGGCTACGATCCTCGCGGATCACCTTGCGCACGATGCGGGTGTATTCGCTGGCGCCGGGATCCTCCGCGTCGGCGAGCAGTCGTGCCTCGAGCTGCTCGTGCGACAGGCGCCGCTCGGACTCGGCGGGCTGCGGCCCCACGCGCGAGGCTTGCAGCGGCCCGGGTCCCGGGGCGGCTGACGGCGCCTGTGCCGTCATGCCGGCGCCGCTGCCCACGGCCTCGATTCTCAGCTGGATGCCGGAGGATCCCACCAGCACCAGCGCGGGCAGCTCGAGCCGCGCGCGCTGCACGACCGGCCTGCCGTCGACGTAGACGCCGTTCGTGCTCTTGAGGTCGTGGACCCACCAGTGGCCGCCTTCCCACATGACGGCGAGGTGGTGGCGGCTGACGAGCTCACTCTCGATGACGATCGCGTTGTCGCCGGCGCGGCCGGCGGTAAAGCCTCGGGCGAAGGTGTAGCTGGCCGTCACCCTACCGCGCGGATCGAGGACGCCGACCGTCAGCGTCCCGCCGTGGTGCAGCCCGGTGCCTTCCGGGCTCGAGGTAGAGACGGAGCCCCTCGGCCTCAGGACTGTCTTGTCGCTGTCCACCTCGGCTCGTGCTTCGCGCTCTGCGCTACGGGTGCGGTGCCAGCAGGAAGCCGAGGTCGATCATCCGCCGCACCACCTGGAGCACCTCGGTCTGCACCTGGGCGGGCTCCGCGTCGGCCTCGGCAGCGAGCTCCGTCAGGGTCTCGCGAACGGTGCGACGGCCGTCGAACCGACTGAGGAACATGGCGACGTTAGGGTCGAGGTTCAGCCCCCGGCGAAGGCCCTCGCGCTGCTCGAGCCGGAGGGGCTGAGGCTGCCAGCCGCCCTCCGCCCGGCGGTGCTCCTGATGCAGCCGGCAGTCCGGCGCGAGTTCCGGCGTCGTGCCGAGCAGGGCCTCGTCGTCTTCGTGGGCGGTGAGGAAGTCGCGGGCCTCGAAGCCCGCGAGGACCGCATTGCCCAGGTCCTTGCCGTAGCTCTGGGCGATCTCGTCTATCCGCAGCCAGTTCGCGCCGTCGCGGCGCCGCATGGCGACGAGACCTCCGTGGACCGCGACGACGCGGTGCGCCGCGTAGTAGTCCATCCAGTGCCCGAACGTCTCCTCGTCACGGGCCTCGCTCGCGGGCAGGTTCTCGCGCAGACGCATCTGCGCGTAAAGCGACGGATCCTGGCTGTAGTCCTTGAGCACCCAGACGTCGCAGCCGTTGCCCTCGAGCCAGCGTCCGAGTCGCGACGGCCAGCTCTCACCCTCGACCTCGACCCACTCGCAGATCATCTGGAAATATCCGCCCGGGTTCAGGTGGCCGGGCGCCTCGCGCGCGAGCCCCTCGACGAAGGCATCGAGCGGCAGGGGGTTGTCGCGGAAGACGAACTCGGCCGCCGGCGCGAGCACGAACGGCGGATTGCAGACGATGTGATCGAACCGCTGCCCGGCGACGGCCGCGAAACGGTCGCCCGCCACGCAGGTCAGGTTCTCGAAGCCGTTAAGGCGGGCGTTGAAGGCGGCATAGGCGAGCGCCCGTACGCTGAGGTCCGCGCACACCACGCGCTCGGCCTGGCGCGCCGCCGCCAGGCCCTGGATGCCCGAGCCGCTGCACAGATCGAGCAGATCGCCGACGGGCCGGCGGATGGTGAAATCCAGGAGGTACTTGGCGGTGAGGTTGAGGCCGAGCACGTGGTCGCGACCGAGCGGCGAGGCGAGCTGCTGGAACGAGTCGGAGGCGACAAGCAGCTCGCCGAGCGACGCGATCACGGCTGTTGCGCGCAGATCATCGGCTTCGTGGACGAGCAGACCGCAGCGCAGGCAGGCGTCCACCACCGGTTCAGGCAGGGTGCGGCGGGCGAGCGCGGCCGGCACGGCTCCGCCGAGCAGAAACCACCGGGCCAGCAGGCTCAGCGGCGCGGGCTCGCGTGTCAGGTGGAGGAGGCGGGCGGTCGTCCGGAGCTGGGGCGAAGGCGGATAGTTCCCGCCCAGGGTTTTCTCGAGCCCGGACTCGGTGTAGCCCGCCTCCCGGAAGAACCGACGCAGAATCTCGGCTTCGCTCGGGTCGAGCAGGCTGAGCATCGCGCGGCCCGCTAGCCGGCTGACCACGGGCCGCACAGGGGAGCCGTGGGACGGGCGAGTGACGTGAACGCGGCCACCTGGATGATCGGCAGGTCCCGGTGGCTGACGAGGGGGATCAGACCGCGCGCCAGGATCTCCTCGACCGCGCGCTCCGGCAGCAGGGCCTCGGCGCAGGGCAGCAACCTGCGCTGCCCCCCTGCGTCCGTGTAGGTGAACGCGGGCAGCCCATCGAGTTGAAGCCACATCCCCGGTAGCACGGGCCGGCCCGCGTCGGTGCACGTGCGCGCGAGCAGCAGCAGCGGCGCGAGGGCCGGGTTGCCCCAGAGGAACGCCTCGGCGTCTGTCGGATCCGGCGCCTCGTCGAAGGCGAACGTCTCGATTGGATCCGTGCACGGGCCGTAGGGCAACCGCAGCAGCAGTCGGGGCAGGGCGAGCCCGAGCCAGGCGGCGCCTCGCGTGCGGCGCATCGCCTCCCACGCCTCGGACCAGCCGGCGTCGGACGCGTCCCAGCCTGCGGGGTCCGACAGTGCAGAGGCGTCGCGGCATCCCAGGAGGGACGGCTCAGCGCCGGAGAGGAACGGGCCGCCGCAGGCGCCGGCCAGCACGCCGAGCGCCGCGAGCAGCCGAGCATCGTCCTCCCTCGGGCCGAAGTAGAAGCCCCCGAGGAGCGCGGTCCAGGGCTGGCCAGCGAGAATACCGCGCTCGCTCTCGACGAGAAGCTGGTAGAGCGTCGTCGCCGCGAGGTCCTCCCCGCGTCCGAGGAGGTCCTCCGCAAGCTCAGCCCTGGTCGCGTCGAGCAGCCACCACTCGACCGCATCTCCCTCGATGCTCGAGACCAGCCAAGCAAGGCCGCGCCAATTCGCCTCGAGGGTCCTGAATCCGGGATCGCGAAGGACCCGGCGCAGCACGTTGCCGGCGAAGTCGTCGAGGACGGAACGGTAGGTCGCGAGCTGTGCGGGCGCCGGCGCGACGACGTGCGGCGCGACCGCGGCACGTATCAGCCCGCTGGCGGCCGTCGCTGGGTGGGCCGGTGCCCGTGGCTGGGGACCCGAGGCGCCCAGGAGTCGGGAGAGCGTCTCCGCGTCGCTCTCGGCGGCGCCACCGGGAAGAGGCGTCGCGCCGACGTCCTCCACGCCAGAGCCCGCGACTGCCAGCAGTTGGCGGAGGGCTTCGCCCGCTTCCCGCCGGCTCGCCGGGTCGTCGAAACGGCCACGCAGGTCGCGCAGCGTGTCGAGAAGCGGGATGCGAGGCGCCAGGTGATCGGGATGAAAATCATCGAGACACCGGAAAGCGAGAGCGTCGGAGCCCCCGTCTTCGCTGGCGCCAGGAATTCTCAGGGTGGGCGCGAGCTCACGCAGCCGCGTATCGAGGGTGTCGACGTCGACGCGTATGGGCCGGCGCTTCGACAAGACTCGCCTCGGGGTGTCCGGCGAGCCCTCCAGCCCGCTGAAATCGCCGATGATGAGCATGCGCATGGGACCGTCGTCACTGCGGTGACTCCTGGCGGTGGGCTGCGCGCGTCCGAGATGGAACTCGAAGGAGAGGCGTCCAGGCATGCCCGTGCTCGGTGATCGGACATTCAGGAGGATAACGCATCGCAGCCGGGGTGGGGCGAAGGTGCTCCGTGAGACAGTCGGTGGCTCCCGAGCGGCGTGGCGCCACGTCCCTGGCTGGGCAGCAAGAGACGCCATCAAGTAGCATTCGAGGACGCTCACGCAAGCGCGCGCCAGAGGCAGAGCCATGCCCGCAACGCAATCGCATCGTCAGATCGCGGTCTCGAGTCCCCTCGGGCCCGATGTGCTTCTCTTCCGGCGAATGACGGCGACCGAGGAGCTCGGGCGGCTTTTCGAATTCGACCTGGAGCTCCTCAGCGAGGACCGAGCGATCGACCCGGACAGGTTGCTCGGCCAGAACATGACGGTCCGGCTCGACCTGCCAAACGAGGACACGCGCTACTTCAACGGCTTCGTCAGCCGATTCCTGCATACGGGCATGATGGAGGTTGCTGCGGGCGGGCGCGATCTCGAGTATGCCGCCTACCGCGCGACCCTCAGGCCCTGGCTGTGGTTCCTGACGCGCACGGCGGACTGCCGCATCTTCCAGGAGAAGACCGTTCCCGAGATCGTCAAGCAGATCTTCCGGGAGCGGGGATTCACCGACTTCGAAGAGGCGCTCTACGGCAGCTTCCGCAAGTGGACCTACTGCGTGCAGTACCGCGAGACGGACTTCAACTTCGTCAGCCGGCTGATGGAGCAGGAAGGCATCTATTACTACTTCGCCCACGAGAACGGCCACCACAAGCTCGTGCTTTGCAATGACGCGGGATCGCACAGGCCGGCCGCGGGCTACGCCCGAATTCCCTACTACCCGCCGTCCCACAGCGAGCGGCGGGAGCGCGACCACATCTACGAGTGGGCCTTCGGGCGCGAGGTCCAGCCGGGGAGCTACGCCCTGAACGACTTCGACTTCGAGCGACCGCGCGCCAACCTGCGGACAAAGTCGAGGGTGCCACGGAGGCACGCGCTCGCCGACTTCGAGATGTACGACTATCCCGGGGAGTACACCCAAAACGGCGACGGGGAGACCTACGCCCGGATCCGCATCGAGGAGCTGCAGGCCCAGCACGAGGTGGCCTATGGCGCCGGCAATGCGCGCGGCCTGAGGGTCGGCGCTCTCTTTACGCTGGAGCACCCGCCGCGCGACGATCAGGAGCGGGAGTACCTGGTGGTGGGCGCGACCCATCAGCTGCGCTCGGACGAGTACGAGAGCACCCGGGGGCAACTGGCGGCGGAGGAGGTCTATAGCTGCAGGTTCAGCGCGATCGAGAGCCGCCAGCCCTACCGTGCGCCGCGGGTCACGCCCAAGCCTGTGATACAGGGCCCGCAGACGGCCATCGTCGTGGGCAAGGCCGGCGAGGAGATCTGGCCCGACAAGTACGGCCGGGTGAAGGTGCAGTTCCACTGGGACCGCTACGGCAGGTCCGACGAGAACAGCTCCTGCTGGGTGCGCGTGGCGCAGCTGTGGGCCGGCAAGCGGTGGGGCGCGATGTACATCCCGCGCATCGGCCAGGAGGTGATCGTCGAGTTCCTGGAGGGCGACCCGGACCAGCCGATCATCACGGGCCGCGTCTACAACGGCGACGCGATGCCGCCCTACGAGCTGCCGGGCAACGCGAGCATGAGCACGCTCAAGAGCAACTCGACCAAGGGAGGCGGCGGCTTCAACGAGATCCGGTTCGAGGACAAGAAGGGCAGCGAGCAGGTCTTCGTGCACGGCCAGAAGGATCTCGACGTGCGCATTGGCAACGACCGGCGCGAGTGGATCGGCAAGGACCGGCACCTGATCGTCAAGAACGATCGCATCGAGAAGGTCGAGGGGGGTGTCCATCTCACGGTGGGCATCGACCACTTCGAGGAGACGGGTGTGGCCTGGTCCGTCGATGCGGGAAAGAGCATCGACGCCAAGGCCGGGACAACGGTTGCGCTCGAAGGCGGGACGGCAGTCCACGTCAAGGGCGGCACGACGGTCGTCGTCGAGGCCGGCGTTCAGCTGACGCTCAAAGCGGGCGGCAGTTTCGTGGTGATCGATCCAACGGGCGTGACGATCCAGGGTGCCATGGTGATGATCAACAGCGGCGGCGCCCCTGGAATCGGCAGTGGTTGCAGCCCCGGGTCGCCCAAGACGCCCGACGAGGCCGGGTCGGCGCAGGCGGGGCAGGTCGACAAGGCCAGTGCGGGGCCCACGGCGGAGAGGAAGAAGGTGGAGGGCCTCAAGGCCCAGCCCGTGGACCATGCCCGCAAGGACACCGGCTACAAGGAGGGTGGCTACAAAGAGAGTGGCTACAAGGAAGCCGGCTACAAGGAGGGTGGCTACAAGGAGAACGGCTACAAGGAGGACAGCTACAAGGAGGACAGCTCCAAGGACGGCAACTCGTACAAGAAAGAGATGAACGATCCCGCCTGGAGCTGGGGTACGTCCAACTCGGGCCCTGCCCAGGGTGGCGATGGTGCCGGAACGGGGCCGACGGCGGACGGCTCCACCGAGGTGGGCCCGGGCAAGATGTCGTGAGTGCCCAGCCAGGCACCAGGCACCTGGCCAGTGAGCCGCTTGCGCCTATAATCGCTCGACTGAGGAATACCGCGGTCGCCGCGTGCTGCGCGTCGGCGACGAGAGCGCTGCAGACGCCCACTCTGAAGGAGGAATCACATGGTGACGCGCCGATCCGGATCCCCGAGCGGCCCGACCGCTGTCGCGCGACCGCTGGTCGTGCTGCCGATGGTCGCAGTGATCGTCACCGGCTGTGGGAGCACGGCAACGATCCGTCCGGACGATGCCGGTGACAGCTGTGCCACCGAGCGGGCAGAGCTCAGGGGAGCAGAGCACTACTACTCGCGCGCCGTCGTGGAGGGCGCCGCCCTCGGAGGCGTGCTCGGCGGTCTGACCGGGCTGCTGGTCGGTGACTCGAAGCGGGGGACCGCCATCGGCACAGCGGCCGGGGCGCTGGCCGGCGGTATCGGGGGCTACCTGATGGCAAAGCAGCGCGTCGCAAGCGATGCGGCCGCCCTCAACGACTCGGTCCTCAAGGACGTGGTCGGCGAGAACCAGGAGATCGACAAGGCCACGCTCGCGTTTGCGAAGCTGCGCGACTGCCGTTTCACGGCGGCCGCCATGGTCAAGGAGGATTTCAGTGCGGGCCGTCTGACCAAGGGCCAGGCCGCAAGGCAACTCGACGACCTCCGGCGGCGCTTCGACGCGGATCTGCAGATCGCCGACGAGGTCGGCGCGAAGATGGAGAAGCGGGCGAAGGAGTTCAGGTACGCGTCCGACGAGCTCATCAAGCAGGAGCCGGCGTCTGGGAGCTACGCGGAGCTGGGCAGCGAGCGGCAGGCCGTGCCGACATCCAGAACCGCTGCCGTAGTCAACGCGACGCAGACGAATCAGCTCAAGCAGAGGGCCTTTGCCGACGACGTGCAGGTCGCCAAGAACAAGGCCCCGGCAGCCTTCTCGCTCGAGGGCCAGATCGGCATGACGATGCCTGTGTGCCGGGCCGCCGGCATCATTTGACGCGATGCGCGCCGGCGTCGTCCTCGCCGTCGTCCTGGGGGTCGGGTCGGCCGCGGCGGGGGAGCCGCCAGCCGAGCCGCTGCTGAGGATCGAGGCCGGCGTCCACACCGCGGTCGTCAACCAGGCGGCGGTCACGCGCGACGGCCAGCTCGTCACGGTTTCGGACGACAAGACGGTCCGTGTATGGTCTCCCGGGCGCGGACCGATACGTGTCCTGCGGGTGCCGATCGGTGCCGGCAGCGAGGGTGCCCTCTATGCCGTGGCGACGTCGCCGACCCGCGACGTCGCGGTCGTCGCAGGCCACACCGGCTTCGCGTGGGATGGGGCCGGTGCGGTATATGGGCTTGATCTCGGCACCGGTGCGCTGACCGGGCGGGTCGGTGGCCTGCCGGGCACCGTGCATGCACTCGCGACTTCGAAGGACGGCCGCTTTCTCGCCATCGGTACCGGCGGGAGGGCGGGCCTGCGGGTCGTGGACCTCTCCAGCCGGAGGATCGCCGCCCAGGACGACGGGTACGCAGACACGGTCGTGTCGGCCGAGTTCCTGCCCGACGGGCGGCTGGTCACGGCCGCGCTCGACGGCAAGGTCCGCCTGTACGGCGCCGGCTTCAGGCTGGTTGCCACCCGGGCGATGGCCAAGGGTCAGCGGCCGTGGCAGCTCGCCGTCTCCGCGGACGGCGAGCGGATCGCGGTCGGGTCTTTCGATGTGCCGCGGGTCACGATCCTGGGCGCGCAGGGCCTCAAACCGCTCGGCGAGATGACGGGGGCGGCCGACCGAAGTGGGGGACTGTCCGCGGTGGCCTGGACCCGCACCGGGCTGGTGGCTGCCGGGACCTACGGCGATTCGACCGGCGCCAAGCGGCTGCGGGTGTGGGACCGATCCGGAAAGCCGCTCGGTGAGGCCGTGATCGCAAGCGACGCGGTGACGGACCTCGTCAGCCTCGACAATGGCGTGGTCGCCTTTACGACGGCGGAGCCCTCGGTCGGTTTCGTCGAGCCGGACACTCTCAGGCCGGCGGTCTGGCCTAGGTCTTTCGCCGACTTCCGCGACGCGTTCGACGGTACCTTTGCGGCTTCCTTCGACGGCACGGTCGTCGACTTCGGCTTGGAACAGGGGGGGCGTGGGTCCGTGCGCTTCGACCTCAGCAATCGCACGCTGGTCCGTGACCCGCCGGCACGCCCCGGCCTCTCGCGACCGTCGATCCCCAAGGCCGTGCGCAACTGGCGCAACGCTGCGCGCCCGACGCTTGCCGGTGCGCCACTGCGCCTGGAGGAGAACGAGATGGCCCGCGCCGTCGCGGGCTCTGCCGACGGCTCCCTCGTGCTGCTCGGTGCGGACTACTCCCTGCGGCTGTTCCGGTCGGGCAGGCCAGTCTGGAAGACCCCTCTCCACGCGGTGGCCTGGGCAGTCAACCTGACCGCCGACGGCCGGCTGGCCCTGGCCGCGCTCGGGGACGGCACGCTCCGCTGGTACCGTGTCGCCGACGGGTCGGAGATGCTCGCCCTGTTTGCCGCAAGGGACGGGCGCTGGATCGCCTGGACCCCCGAGGGCTACTTCGACAACTCGCCCGGCGCCGAGAACCTGGTCGGCTACCACATCAACCGGGGGCACTCCGGCAGCCCCGAGTTCGTCGTGTCGGGTCAGATCCACCGCGGCTTCTACCGTCCCGACCTGGTGACGCTCAAGATCAAGGGCGAGGACATCGGCCGGGACGTTCAGAAGACCGGCGACGCACGCAGCCTCGTTGCCGGGCGGGTGCCTCCCGGTCTGCGGTTCCTGGGCTGGTGCACGAAGGGCGAGTGTGCGGAGCCGGGCAGCTCTCCCCCGGCGGGGGACGCGCCACAGGTGATCACCGTCCGCGACCCGCGAGTGACGCTGCGGGTCGGTGTCGAGGATCGCGGCGGAGGCGCCGGCCGCGTCGTGCTCAAGCGCAACACAGCGGTCATCCAGACGCGCAGCACGTCGTCCGCGAACCAGGAGGGTGGTCGGGTCGAGGAGCACAGCGTGGCGCTCGAGCCCGGGGAGAACCTGATCACGATCACCGCCTATGATCCGAGCCAATCGATCGAGAGCGGCGCCCCCATCCGATTCGTGATCCGCTATGTCGAGGCCCCGCCGGAAGCCCCGGTACTGCATGTGCTGAGCATCGGGATCGACCGTTACCGCAGCGGCGACGTGACCGAGCTGGTGAACGCGGCCGGCGACGCGCGGGCCATCGCGGAGCTGCTGCCGCGAATCCGCCAGGGTCTCTTCCGGGAGGCCCAGATGACGGTGCTGCTGAACGAGCAGGCGACGCTCGCCGGCATCCGCCACGCCTTCGAGCGCGTTGCCGCCGCGGCGCAGCCGGAGGACGTCGTGCTGCTGTTCCTCGCTGGTCACGGTGTCATCTCAGACGGTCGCTACAGCTTTTTGCCCTACGACCTTCCGGCGCTCGACGCCCGCGGGCTGCGCGAAGGCGCCCTGGGCCAGGAAACCCTCGGCGATCTGCTCGCCTCGCTGCCCACGTCCCGCGCCGCCGTGCTGATCGACACCTGCCACGCGGGCGCCGTGGCCGCACCCGACGCGGTGCTGCGGCAGTCCCGCGACCGGGCGTGGGTCGGCGCGCTCGGCTACAACACGGGCCGCTTCGTCCTGGCCGGGACCACGACCCAGCAGGAGGCCCTCGACGGTATCGCGGGGCACGGCGTCTTCACGGCCGTCGTCCTGGACGGGCTGAACGGGCTCGCGGACCGCAGGCCCAAGGGCAACGAGGACGGGCGCGTCGACGTGGTCGAGCTGACCCGCTACGCCGAGGTACGCGTGCCGGAGGAAGCGGCGAAGATCGCGCCAACCCACGCGCAGCGCGCGGTGGGGTTCTTCGCAGGCAGCGATTTCTTCGAGCTCAGCGCGCCGAAGAGCGAGTGATCGTCGTGCCGTCCCGAGGGCACGGCACCGCTGTCTCGAGGGACGCGTGTCGATTCTCGCGTCGAGCTCAGTCCTCGCAGCGCACCAGCACTACCGTCACGTTGTCGCGCGCGGCGCGGGCGAGCGTTGCCTGCACGAGGGCTTCGCACGCGTCCTGGAGGTCGGTGGTGCCCCGGAGCACCGCCGCGATTGCGTCCTGTGGCACCTCCTTGGTGAGGCCGTCGCTGCACAGGAGGAAAAGGTCCCCGGGGTGGGCTTCGACGCAGACCTCGTCGACCTCCAGCCGGTCTTCGCCGCCGACGGCGCGCGTCAGGGCATTGGCCTCGGGGTGCGACAGGGCGTGCTCGGGCCTGAGCTCCCCGCGCAGGACCAGCTCTTCCACCAGGCTGTGGTCGCGCGTCAGCGCCCGCAGCTCGCCGTCGCGGTAGAGGTAGATCCGGCTGTCCCCGGCCCAGACGCAGGTGACGTGGCGGTCGCGCGCGAGCAGCGCGACCACCGTGCTGCCGATCACGCCACCGTCGGCCGCGTGCGTGGCGGCCCGCTCCCGCAGGCTTGCGTTGACGCTGCCCAGCGCGGTTGTGGCAGCCGTGGTCAGGTCGGCGATGTCGGGCACGTCGGGCAGCGCCTCCAGGCTCTTGACCACCGCCCCGCTGGCGACGTCGCCCTCGGCGTGGCCGCCCATCCCGTCGGCGACGACCCAGATTCCCCGCTCCGGGAGGGCGAGACAGGCATCCTCGTTGTGCGTGCGCACCTTGCCCGTGTGCGTGCACGCGGCGGAGGTCCAACGCGATGCGCGAGGATGCGACGCTTCGGGGTCGAGGGGGCGGATCGGCTCCACGGCCTGCAAAGGGGCGACGGGCCGAGCAGGTGCCTCGTTTGCCCAGCCCCAGCGCGTCCATTCGCCGTTGAGCAGCGCGGCGAAGCCGGAGCCCGGCGGAAGCCCCCGCGCGATCGCCAGGCAAGGGGCGACCAGGTCGGAACCGCGTGAGGACCAGCCGCTGTGCAGCGGCAGGAGGGCCTGCAACAGCGTCTCAGCGAGGGAGGGAGAACTCGATGCGCCCTCGCTGGCGTCGGCTGCGGGGAAATGCCAGCCGAACGCCGAGGGCAGTGCGCTGCCGGATCCAGGAGCCTCCGGCGACGCGGTACCCGACGGCATCGGCGCCATCCCCGCATCCTCGACGGCGCGGTCGAAGGCCTCGAGGTCGAATCCTTCCTCGAGCGCAGACAGACCGAGCCGCTCGGCCCGCTGCAGCCAGTCCGCCCAGTCGGAGAGTGCGACCATCGCGCTGTCGGCCCCCGTCCAGGGCCGCGCCACGGTGAGCGGGAAGTAGCGCCCGACACGATCGACGCTGGGCAGCACGACGCCGACCCAGCCCGAGTCTCCGCACAGACCGGGGGTCAGGGCAAAACGCCAGACCGGGCTCGTGAGATACACCTGGAGCCAGGCGTCGCCGAGCTGCTCACGGCTGCACGCAAGCCCCTCCTGCAGCCAGCGGTCCCACGGGTCGACGAAGGTCCAGGGCAGCCTGCGGGATACGAAGTCGCCCCGAGTCGGGACCTTGCCGTAGAAGCCCGCTGCACCGCTGGCGATCACAGCTTCTCCGGGCAGCTGAACGACCTCAGCGCCGGCAATTGGAACGGGTTGATGACGCTGCCTGCTGTCATCGAGTACTCCGCGCTGCGTCCTCCGATGGTGAAGGTCACGCGGAACTCCGTCGGCTGCCCTCCCGGCCGGACGCTGGACTGGTCGAGCAGCCGGAACCAGGCCCAGGGTCCGTACAGCGTGGTCGCGGAGCTGCCGTAGGCCTCCGGGGGCGCCATCTCCAGCGTGACCTGCCCGCCGCCTCCGGGGCCCGGCCAGACGAGCGCCATCGCCCGCGCGGGGCCGTGGCTGTATGTCACCGGTTGGCCGTCGAGGTCCAGCGAGAAGCGCTCGATGCTCGCGTCCATGCTGATCGGCCGCAGCTGGAAGCGGGCGGTGGGTGTCGCTCCGGCGCCGAAAAAGGCTTCCTTGATCTCGGCCGCGCGCTGGAACTGTCGCAGCACCTCCGGCGAAGAGCTCAGTCCCGAATCGCCTGCGACCCGCCACTGCCAGGTCTTCTGCGTGGTGTCGACGAAGGGGCTGAGGTACTTCTGGAAGAACGCGTCGAGCATACCCCCGGGCGCAAACAAACGCGCGAAGTCGTCGAGCGTCGCGTCCTGCGAGCTGCCGCGCGAGAACGGATAGCGGTTGCCGAGGGCACGCTTGCAGAACGGCAGCACCTGCGAGCTCCATACGGCGTTGACGTGACTGCGTGCGCTGCCCAGCGTCAGCGCCGCACTGCTGTCCGCGACGGATTCCAGCCACCCGTTCACCGGGAGGGGCTGGCGGTTGGCCGCGAGCCGGAGCTTTCCAAGCGCGCCGCTGGCGCCCTGTTGAGCGGCGGTGTCGAGGGCGGTCGCGCCGCGGTCGAGGGCGCCCGCCATCGAGCTGAGCTGCACGTAGACCTCGTCGAGCAACGCGATCACCGCGTCGATCGGCGCCGGCCCTCCGTCGGCTTTGACGAGGCGGTGCAGATCGGCGAAGCGCTGATCCACCGGGGTGCCCCCTGGCGCGGCCGGCACCACGAGGGCTGCGGCCTGATCCGCACCCGTTCCTTGCAGGAACTGCGAGAGTCGGGTGCGTACAGCGCTGAGTGCGCTCGACTCTGCGTCTCCCGGCTGGGCCGGCTTCTGGTCCGACGGCGGCTCCGCGAGGGTGGTTTCAGCGGCGACGGCCGTCAACAAGCGCTTGAGAGGTGAGTCCCGGCCCCCGAGCACGGCGAGGACATCGACCGCCTGCCGAAGGCTAGTGAACCCTACTAGATCGACATCGGCGAGCATCGCCTCCCAATGACGGATGTAGTCCTTGAAGTAGAGGTCGCGGACGTCGGCCTCGAGTTGGCGCGCCTTCTGGATGTCGAGCGTCTGTAGGGTCTCGGTGCCCGTCACCCAACCCTCTTGCAAGAGCTCCGCGGCCACCATCGGCACCTGCAGCTGGAACGCCGTGCGGTAGCCCTTCACCGTGTAGAGTCCCGGTAGGCCTTTCGTCAGGGGCTCGCCACTCTTGCGCACGAAGGCGATCGCCGCATCACGGCCGATCGCCTCGGACATGCGAAACTCCGGTACCTGCTGGCTCAGGCGCGAGAGCTTGATGCGGGCGTAGACGCGGGTTCCGAGCGACGCGCGATCGAGCGTGGCGCGGGTACGCGCGATCAGCGCCGAGTCGAGCGGGACGGGCAGGGGATCGGGGAAGTGGGCGAGCAGCGCGTCGAGGTGGCCTTCCAACTCCGCGCGCTGCTCGGTGCCCACCTGCCGCGGCAGGGTGCGCTGCCAGTCGAGAAGTACCCAGGCCTTGATCGTCTCGGCATCGAAGCGTGCCGGGTCGCCGAGCATCAGGTAGGCCTTCAACGTCTCGTAGACGAATTCGAGGTTCTGCTCGCCGCCGCGCAGCTGGTTCTCCATGCGTGCCATCAGTGCCGGCAGGAAGACGTCGCCGAGGCTGCGAAAATAGGCCGCCCGCGCCTGGGATCCCAGCTTGTTTCCCTGATACAGGCCGAGTCCCGACAGCAGCGGCGTCCAGCCGCGGTGCGTGTATCCGGCCGGAAGGTCACGCAGCGTGTTCAGGGCCGGCAGAAGCCGCGAGAGATCCTGCTCGCCCGGGGTGATTGCGTCGAGCTTCGCCTGCGCCTCTTTTGCGGCCACGCTCATCGTGTCGACGAGCTCGAGGTTGCGCGAGTAGCTCACGAGCCATCCCGTGCCGACCAGCAAGGTGAGCAGCACCGCGGCCGCATAGGCACCGCGTTGCAGCCAGAGCTGGCGCGACTGCGCCTTCATGTCCGTGCCGGCCAGGGCGGCCTCGCGGAACACGACCTCCTTGAAGAGGCGCGAGAGGAAATAGCTGCGGCCGGCACCCGAGAAGCGCGCGACCGCCTCGCGCGCGATGCCGAAGGTCCCGGCAAGTGCGCCCATCAGCCGGTCGATCGGCGTGCCCTCCTGGGTGCCGGATGTGAAATACACCCCGCGCAGCATAGGGGGAGTCTCGAAGCGGCTCGGCTGGAACACCTCGGCTATGAACCGCTCCGTCAGCGGGCGCAGGCCTGCGAACTGGCGGGGGAAACCGTAGATCAGGTCGCGACGCTTGAGGTCACGCTCGTTCTGCAGCCGCTCCGTGACGCGCGCGTGCAGCCGCTGCTCCAGCGCCGTGAGCTCGTTGGTGTAGCGGGCGACGGCGTCTTCGGTCCTGTCCACGCTTTCGGGGGGGAAGGTCGTCCCCCACACCTGGGCGCGTCCCTCTTGGCCCAGATCGTCGAAGAATTCGATGAAGCCGGCGAGCAGGTCACACTTGGTGAACAGGACGTAGACCGGAAACCGGATTCCCAGCTCCCGATGCAGTTCCTGTATGCGCTGCTTGATGGCAAGCGTGTGTTGGGCGATCTCCGTCTCGGTCTGCTGGAGCAGATCCGAGACGCTGACCGCCACGAGCACGCCGTTGATCGGACGGCGCCGGCGGTGCTTCTTCAGTAGCGACAGGAAGCCCAGCCAGGCGCTGCGATCGACCTCGGCCTGGCTGTCCTGGGTCGTGTACCGGCCGGCGGTGTCCAACAGCACCGCCTCGTCGGTGAACCACCAGTCGCAGTTTCGCGTGCCGCCGACGCCGCGCACCTTGGCGTCGGCCCCCAGCGGAAACTGCAGGCCGGAGTTCACCAGCGCGGTGGTCTTGCCGGCGCCGGGTGGTCCGATGATCAGGTACCAGGGCAGTTGGTAGAGGTACTGTCCGCCCTCTTCCTTGCCGAGCCTCGCGCGCTTGAGCACGTCGACGGCCTCGTCGAAACGGTTCTGTAGCTCGGCGACCTCCTCTCGAGACTGCCGCTCCCCCGCGGTCTCGGTCGGGGCCGGCTGCTCGGCCATCGCCTCGAGCATGGCCTGATTGTTCTTCTGCGCCCGCCTGTGCGTGAGGAAGCGCTGCAGGATCCACAGGACGACGAGGACCGCGATGACGACCGCACGCGCGAGCTCGCTGCCCAGTGGCTCGTGGCCGGCGACGGAGACGAGCGGGCCGAGGAACCAGACGATCAGTCCGATCGCGACGATGCCGAGCGCCGAAACCAGCCAGCGGCGCCGAAAGACGTTGACGAGACCCTTCAAGGCATCAGCCTCTCGTTGCGGTGTCGGCGGTCCGCTGCCGCCTCATGGCTCACCCGCCGGCATCACCAGGACGACCTCCACGCGCCGGTTGCGCGCGCGGTTCGCCTGGGTGTCGTTCGGCACGCGCGGTTCGGTGTCGGCACGTCCTTCCGCCTCGAGCCTGCCCTTCGCCTTCACGCGTTCGGCGACGACCTGCATCACCGAGAGCGCGCGCTCCTGGGAGAGGTGCCAGTTGGAGGGGAAGCGCAGGGAGCGGATGGGAACGTTGTCGGTGTGGCCGGTGACGAGGATCTTTCCGGAGACCTCGTCCATCGCCTCGCCAATGCGCCGGAACAGGTCGACATAGCCCGGCTCGAGCTTGGCGCTCCCCGAGCGGAACAGGGTGTCGCCGAGCACGATCACCGTCACCCGATCGGGTGACTCTTCCAGCTCGACGAGACGCGCCCGGATCTCGGGCTCGAGCAGCTCGCGCAGGCGCGGCACGCGCTTGGGTGGCGGAGCCTTTGGCGGCGGTTTGACCACCACCACCTGCACCGGTGGCGGTCGCGGCTCCACGGGCTTGATCTTCGCGCGGATGCCGTGCAGTTGGCTGAACACCGGGTCGGACGCGGCATTCAGGCTGAAGCTCAGGGCGATGAAGAGCCCAAGCAGCAGGAGTATCGCGACGGCGCCGACCACCCACAGCGGGACGAAGCGCATCAGGCGGTTGCGGCGGTCCGTGATTCCCCGCCAGTGCGGCGAGAGCTCGCGCTCGAACTGGCCGCGCTGTGTGCGGATGATCTGGTAGAGGCGCTCGCGCAGCTCGTCGACCTGCTGTGCGCCCCGATCCAGCACCCGGTAGCGCCCCTGGAAGCCCAGCGCGAGGCACATGTACATGAGCTCGAGCAGGTGCAGGTTGGTCGCCGGTTCCTGGGCTGCCTCCTTGAGCAGCACGAAGAACTTCTCGCCGCCCCAGGTGTCGTTGTGGAATGTGGTGAGCAGACTGTGGGTGCGCCACAGGCCCGTTGCGCCCCACGGCGTGTTGAGCACCGCCTCGTCGACCACCGTGCAGAGGATGTAGCGCGCCCGCATGACCGTTTCCGCAGGGACGCCGCTGGCGCGGGCGCGCTCCTCGAAGGTCTTGATCTCGGCGACCAGCTGGCTGCGCAGCCGGCTCGGGTCCGGGTGGGACGGCGCGTTGCGCAGCCGGCTCACCAGCGCGAGGAGCGTTCCGGCCGCTGCCTCCAGGGGGTTGAGCTCGTTGCGCGGCCCGGGTAGCGGCGGGAGGGCCGCGCCGGTCCAGGCAGGCGCCACCGGCGGCGGTGCTGGCGACTCGGGCGGCGAGGGCGACGGATACGGCGTCGGCGGCGTCGGCGCGCCGGGGGCCGCGCCGAGCCGCGTGCCGCCCGGCATTGGCCGCAGGACCGTGCGGTTGTCGTCCGGGCCTGGCGCGAAGGGATCGTCTTGGGGCATGACGCGTCAGCCTCGTATCGCCCAGAGCTCCAGATCGAGCCCAGGGTAGTCGCCGGCGATGTGGATCGCGCAGCCACCGGAGCTCTCGAGCATCCGCCAGAGCTCGCCGCTGCGGTCCAGCTCGAAGTAGGTGAACCCCGCGTGGTAGGGGATCTGCCGCGGCGCAACCGGCAACGGCCGCAGCCCGACGCCCGGCAGGTGCAGGTTGACGAGGTCGCGGATCTTCTCCACCGGGCCGATCTTGGTCTGAGCTGCAAAGCCGCTGCGCAGGGCTTCGGGCGACACCTGGGCGTTCACCGCCAGCACGAACACCGCCGTGCGGAACAGGCCGCGATCCGGCGCAGTGCCGACGCGAATCCCGTACTTGGTCTCGTGCAGGGGGATCGGGATCGCGTTCTGCTCGAGCACCATGCTCAGCGATCGGCGCAGCTCGGCCATCAGCGGCGCGAAGGTCTCGGTCAGGTTCGGGTGGCGGTACAGCGGCAGCTCCGGCGGGCGCTTTCGCGTGCCCGTGAAGGTCGCGAGCTCGCCAGCCAGCTGCAGGCCCAGCCGGTAGAACGACTCGGGGTGCAGGTCCTCGACCGCGCTCACGTGGGCGAAGACCGGCTCGTAGCGGTTGACCGTCTGCAGCAGCAGGAAGTCGGCGATCTCGGCGACGCCGCTCTTGCTGGGCGCCACCAGGCGCGCGGCCAGCTCCTCGCCGCGGTGGTGCAGCAGCCCGGTGATCTCGGTGAGAAAACCCGTCAGCCGGGCGCTTGCCCGGCAGTCGAGACAGGGCGGTATGTAGGTGTCGTCGAGAACGATCTGCGCGTCGGACCGCCGCTCGATGATGCGGCACACCCCCACATAGGTGTACGCGCCGACGTCCGTGCCCTCGAGCACCAGGCGCAGGCGCAGGCGTCCGGTCCGCAGGGTGGTCGCCGTGTCGTTGCCCGCATTGCTGTCGAGCACCTCGCGTTCGTGCTGGGTGAAGCGGACCAGGCTGCGCGGATCGTCACCGCTGTCCGCTTCGTCGGCACCTGCGCGCCTCGCGGGCAGGGCGAGATAGACGACGGTGTTCTTGACGTCCTCGGCGATTTCCAGCGGCACCGGCGGGTCGGCTTCCTCAGGCACCGCGAACGGCGTGCCGTCCGGCAGGACGCCCCCGCACTCGCGCAGCGCGATCTTGCCGAGCGTCAGCATCTGGGTGTCGATGGCGACCTTGACCAGGCCCCAGGGATAGGGCCGCAGATCACGGGTGCGCGACTCGAGCAGCATCTCGAGATAGCGATCGTGCTGCTGGAAGTGGTGGGGCTGCAGGAACATCCCCTCCGACCACACCACCTTGTTGCTCTCGGACATTGCCGGTCTCACCTCGCTGGGACTGGGGCGTGGGGTGCTCAGGGTCCGGCCAATTCGACGCTCACCGAGATGGTGTCGGCGCGGACGATCACTCGGCTCGGCCTGCCTTCGGGAACGGCCGCGAGCCCCCGCCAGCGGGCCTCGCCGAAGCGCTGGAAGCTACCGGTAATGCCGAGGTAGCGCGAACCTTCGTTCAGCCTGAGTTTCAGCGTCCTGCTCTCGCCGGGGGCGAGGAAAACCTCCTCGCGACGAACGAGGTCCGCGGCGAGCGTCTTTTCCGCCCGTTCGTGCAGCGCGAGGAAGTCGGCGCCGGTGAACCTGCCGGCGGCCCTGAGCTCGTAGATCGACAGCAGGATGGGGGAGGGCCGGCCGCCTGCGTCGGGATTCACGTCAGTCGCTGCGTACAGGACGACATCGGCCTCGGTCGGGGGCTTGAGGGCGGGAGCCGCGCAGCCGGCGAGTGCGAGGGCCACGAGGAACAGGAGCATTCGACTCGGCGTGCGGGGCGGCTTCATGCTCGATCGAGTTCTCCGTCGCACCCCGGTCGCGCCAGCCCGTCAGCGCGGTCGGGCGGAATGCAGCCGCCTGACCTGCTCTTCGTAAGCCCGGGCGAACTCCCGACCGAACAGGGCATTGAAGTCCTCGCGCGCCTCCTCGGCGATCTGCCGGAACTGCTGCGCGAACAGGTCCCAACACTTCGCCTTGCGGTGGGCTGGAAGAATGCTAGCAAGCAGGGAGCGCTCGGAGAAGTCTCGCTCCAGGCGCTCCGGATCGAAGCGATTGAACATCTCGCGGACCGCAGCTTCGAGCCCCGCCATGGTCGCGAGCTCATGCGCACGCAGGTCCTGCATGGCGTCGCGAACGGCCCGTCTCGGCTCGAGAAATCCCTGTCCCGGCTCGGGCGACAGCAGTCGCGCGAGCGCATCCTCCAACGAGACCGAGAACTTCAGCGGATTGTTCTCGGCGGCCCGCAGGGTCGTCACCTCCAGCCGGGCCTCTTGCTTGATACTGGCTCGCGCCTGCAGCAGCTCCATAGTGCCGCGCACCAGCTCCTGGAGCAGTGCGCCGGCCAGCTCGAGCACCTGCGTCTCAGTGGCCCCCGGCGGCAGGGATGGCGGCAGGCCGGCGCCTGCGAGCAGCGCGCCTGCGCCGACGCCTCCTTCGTGCAGCGGGACTGGTCGCGCTGCGCCGATGCTGGCGGGTAGGGCGGTGCCCCCGCGCGGGGGCGTCGCCGAACCCACGGACGGTGGCTGCGGAATGGCGCGCGGGCCGGTGTTGCCGAGCGCGGGTGCCGGACGACCCACGGGCTCCTCGTGGGCCGGCTCAGGGGCCGCTTCCTCCCACCAGTTCTCGGGTATCTCCTCGGTCGCCCCCGGCGCACGGAAAGGCTGGTTCACCGCAGGCAGGACATCGGCTTCGGTATGCAGCGGCTCACGGCCCGCCCGCGGTGCCTCGCCCCACGGGAAGTGCGCACCCGGCGGAGGTTCCGGAATCCTCGCGCCGCTGGCCGCGCCAGCGCTCCAGGGCAATTCCGGCTCGGGCGGCTGCGGCAGGATGGCGTCGATCCCGAGGGCTGCCTCGGCGCCGTACGGCTTCGCGGGCGGCTCGGGTGGCGTGATCGACGGCGGGGCGACCAGGTCGGTCTGGACCAGGATCTCGTAGTCGCCGATCACGACGCGGTCGCCGTCCGTCAGAACGACCGAGTTGCCTTGGCCGACGAGCCGGCCGTTGACGTACACGCCGTTCTGGCTCGTATCGCAGACGTAGTAGCGGCCCTCCGCAAAACGCACTTCCGCGTGGTGTCGGGACACGAACTTGTGGGGGAGCAGCCAGTCGGCGTCCGGATTGCGCCCCAGCACCCCGCCGCACTGCTCGAAGTACTTGACCGGCACGGCGCCGGTGTCCTTCGCGCCCTCCGGCTGCCTGATGATGGTGAGCTTCAATGGCATGGTCCGGCGCGCGTCCCCCTAAGGATGCGTCTCGAAGAACAGGGAGCTTGCCGACATCTCGCCTGCGTGATCCTCTGCCTGCGACCGGGCGAGCGCCGCGTCGAGCGCCGCGAGGTAGTCATCCGCCGACTCGACCTCAGGACGCGGCCCAGCGAGCAGCGGCCTGCGGCTCACCATGGCGACGATCATCCCACGCCCGTGCGGCGGCGCGATCTCGTACTGCTGCGCCCCGGCGGGGGCGCCCGTGGAAGCCGAGCCGAGGACGACGCGCTGCCCGGGCGCGACGGCGTTCATCGGCTGCGAGGGGCTCGGCAGCATGTGGACGAAGGTCCCGCCGCTGTCCAGGTAGTCGACGTAGAGATAGCCCCTGTCCTCGCGCCCTGCCGTCACCTCGACCACGAGGAGATCGCCTTCGCGGAAGCTCAGCGTGGGACTGTTGACGGCGATCGCGGGTCCCTTGCGGGCGGCCTTGGCCGAGAGCCCGAAAGGCCCGAGCAGATCCACCACGTCGCAGAAGGGTCGCTCCAGGATCTCCACGCGTTGCACCACACCCTTCACGTGCTCGATCGCTCCGAGGCGCGACTCCAGCGCGCGCAGGTCGCGGGTGCTGCTCACGCGGCCGTCGACGTAGACCTTCTGTTCCGACGACAGCGTCGCGGAGAGATCCGCGCACCCGAACTCGGCGACGGCCCTGCTCACTGCTTCGGCCACGGCCCGATAGTCGACCGCGGGCGGCGTCGCAGGTGTCACGCGCGCGGTGGTGACCGGTGGTGGCGGTGGCTGAAGGGTCGAAGGCGTGACTGGTGGGGCTGTCGGCGGTGTGGGTGGCTGCACCGGCGGCGAATCGCGCGACGCCGTCACGGTGGTGATGGGCGTGACGGGCGGCGTAGTCGGTGGCGTCGGTGGACCAGCAGGCACGACGGGCGGCTCGTGTCGCGGCGCGACGTCCACCACGACCGCCGATGAGGGGGGCGGGGGCTTCGCTACCGCTGGTGGCTGACTGGCCGAGGACCCCGGCCTGACGGTCGTGGTGTCGCGCGGCGGCGTCATCCTGTCGGCGTCCGTCGAGCCGACGGACGGTGTCGTCGTACGGTCGGTGGCGCCAGGCCAGAGCTCGAAGCGGACGACCGCATAGCCGCCTGCAGCGATCACCGCGATTCCGAAAACGGTCGCCAGCAGCCTGCCCGCCCCACGACGCGGTGGCGTGCCGTCCGCGGTTCGGCGGCGCTCCCCGGGTGAAGCCCTCGGGCTGGTCGGCAGGATGGCATCGGGCGCGAGATCCGCGGCGGTGGTCGACGGGGCGCCGATCGAAGTGGCTGGGGGCCGCGCCAGAGGCCGCAGTACCGTCGCCTCGACCTTCTGCGCCGCAGCGGCCGGCGCGGCGAGGTAGAACATCTGGCGCCAGGCCGCCACGCTCTGCGGGCGCTCGCCGGGCTGCAACGCCAGTGCCTGGTCGATCGCCAGCAGCAGGCTCGCGCTGTAGTTGCCGCTCGCGGCCTCGATCGCGGGGACGTGGCTCACGCCGAGGGCTCGCTCCGCGACGCCGGTCGGCGTCCTGCCGGTGACGGCGCGGTAGAGCGTCGCCGCGAGGGAGTAGATGTCGGTCCAGGGGCCCTGCTCCCCCATCGACATGACCTGCTCGGGGGCCGCGTACGCCGGTGAGAACATCGCCATCACGGAGCGCGCCCGGTCGCCCCGGTCCTGCCGCGCCGCGCCGAAGTCGATGAGAACGGGGGAGCCGTCGGAGCGGATGAGGATGTTTCCCGGCTTGATGTCACGGTGCCAGACCGACGCCGCGTGGACGCGCTCGAGCCCGTCGAGCAGGGGGTCGAGAATGGCTCGCAGCTCGGCCTCCGGCAGCGTGCCGCGCTCCTCGAGGATCTGCGCCAGCGACAGGCCTTCTTCGAAGTCCATCACCATGTAGGCCGTTCCGTTGTCCTCGTGGAAGCGGCTGACGCGGATGATGTTCGGGTGTCGGGCCGGGCGGGCGAGGTCCCAGAGGATCTGGGCCTCCTTGAGGAACTGCCGGAGGGCCCAGCCGTAGGGCTCCTCGGTCGCCGACGAAAGCGGCACGACGCGTGTGCCCTCGGTGCGGCACGCGAGGTCGCTCGGCAGGAACTCCTTGATCGCCACCACCTCGTCGAGATAGACGTTCTCGCCTTTGTAGACGATGCCGAAGCTGCCCGCGCCGAGCACCGCGACGATGCGGTACTCCTGGATCATCGTGCCGATGGGGAGCGCGTTGGCGGCGTGGGTCTGCGACATTCGGCGACTTGCGTCTGGGCCCGACCTTGGAGTGGCTCCGACAGGAGTGTAGGAGCAGTGGCCCTTCGCGGGAAAGCCGCGGGTGAAGACAGCAGTGCCTTTTCGGGATCTTGCCGCGGGCCACGTCCGCGCGGCAGGGCGGGCCCCAGGGGCTACAATCGACTCGTCAGCGTGTCGTGCGGGTCAGTGGATTCCCGGGAGGGTTGCATGAAGCTTTCGTCGCGTGTGCTCGCGGGCCCCTCATTGGCCCTGTCCTTGGCTGCAGTCGGCGCGGTTCCCCTGGGAGCCGTCGCGCAGAATTACGACATCAAGTCCTTCCACGGCCACACGCCGACCTCGGAAGAGCTGATCGAGTCGCTCAAGCCTGCCCAGCCGCCCGAGGGCCTCAAGTTTCGGGGCGTGCGGCCAGTGCAGCCCGCCAAGCCCAAGGCGGTGGCGCTCTCGGTCCAGTTCGAGTTCGCCTCCGCGCAGCTTACCAGCGAGGCCAAGGGGGTCCTGGACAACCTGGGGGTCGCCCTCAAGTCGCCCGATCTGAGCGCGAACGTCTTTCTGGTAGAGGGGCACACCGACGCCGTCGGCAGCGACGAGTACAACCAGCGGCTTTCCGAGGCCCGGGCGGCCAGCGTCAAGACGTATCTGACGAGCGCGCTGGGCATTCAGCCGTCGCGCCTCGAAACCGTCGGCAGGGGCGAGACGCAGCCGCTGGACGCGGCGAACCCCGACGCCGCCGTCAACCGCCGGGTGCAGATCGTCAACGTCCGTTGAGTGTGCGCTGCCGGCCGGGCGACCTGACCGCCGACAGGCACATCGAGACGTCGCAGGGCGCCTCAGGGTATCTGCTCCGTCGTTTGTCCCGGGTAAACGACCTGGATCACGCCGCCCCAGAGGCACATCAGGGTGGACACGTTGTCGAGGGCGGGGGCGCCTGCCAACGGCACCGTCGGCGCACCGGCGACCCATGGGGCGGGCGTGTTGGGTATGCACGGCATCGGCGTGAGCACCCCCATGGCGGAGGCCGTCGCCGAGGCGACCGTGGGATTGGCCGGGCTCGTGCACATGCCGAAAGGCATGACGTTCACCATGGGGATGTGATCCATGACGTTCGCCGCCAGTTGGCCGCTGGTGAGCATCTGGTTCTTCGGAACCACGACGAAGATGCTCGGCGTGGTCCCGAACGGGCACTGCAGACTCGCTCCGTTGCAGACGTGAAAGGGCATGGGCGTTTCCCACCTCTGGGACTGAGGCAGCAGGCTTGGCCCGGACAGGCTACCGGCAGAAACGTCCCGGTCCGGGCTGCCCCTCGGCAGGCAGTCTAGCTGGATTCCTCACTAACCCCGCCCTCTGCGCCCGACGACCGTGGTTTGGTCGCCGAGGAGCTCGGC
>Ga0208980_10000084_pt1 | contig 43148 bp, 42 predicted proteins | sample WetSurMetagenome_3_FD_187993 | JGI IMG/M metagenome (GOLD analysis project Ga0208980, IMG submission 187993) | Wetland microbial communities from Twitchell Island in the Sacramento Delta, sample from surface sediment Aug2011 Site A1 Bulk (version 2) | ecosystem: Environmental > Aquatic > Marine...
ACCTTGCACGGGTCAGGAAAGGGACCTCGCTTGTCTTTGATCGCACGTCAGTCACCTGCGGAGGGGGACTGTTTTATATGGGGTATGACACGCAGCGCAGTGAACATTTCCGGTACTTCCTCTCATCAGGAAAAACAGGTGTGGTCGAGGGAGAGCGCTACAAAAAGTCACCGGAGATTGTCGATGAGGTCGATGCCCGGCATGTATCCCTGCCAGCTTCTGGCAGGAGCTATACGTTCAGGCGCTGGGATATGCTTGCCGATGGGGATAATCCGGATGTAGTCGTCTTCTTTGCACGGCCTGAAGTGCTGTCGGCGCTGTTTACCCTTGCCAATTTCGACCAGGCTGACCCGAACGGGGTATTCTGCCCGTTTGGGTCCGGGTGCTCCTCTATCATTCACTATCCCCGGCTGGAACAGCAGAGTGATCATCCCCGTGCAGTTTTCGGAATGTTTGATCCGTCGGCACGCCCCTGTGTTCCCGTGGATATCCTGACCTTTGCCATCCCGATGAAGAAGTTTGAGAAGATGGTGGGGTATATGGAAGAGAGTTTCCTGATCACGAAAACCTGGGACAAGGTAAAAACAAAAATTGCCCGGAGCAACGCTGTGCATACTTCGTGATGCACATTCCACCGCTGCTTCGTCTGGTCCAAATTAAATAAGGAAACTTTTATAAAAATAAGGATTCATATGCTCCCGGGTGAAGGGTCATGGCGGAGCTCAAAGGGGATATCGTACGGCTGTCAAAACACCAGATTGAACAGGCAGGTGCAATGCTCACCCGGGCATTTTTTGATGACCCGAAACTGACTCACCTCATCCCGGATATCGCCGCAAAAAAAGAACTGTCACGGTATCTTTTTGAATTCGAACTCCAGTACGGGATGAACTATGGTGATGTCTACACAACCTCTCCCGCTGTTGAAGGCGTGGCTGTCTGGCTGCCGTCAACGAAATCTGAAGTAACATTCTGGAGAGCGTTTCGGTCAGGAGGGATGGTACTGCAGAAACGCCTGGGGAAACAGATAATGGATCGCCTCATGTCTTTTTCCACGGAAATTGACATACTTCATAAAAAACATGCCCCCCATCCTCATTATTACCTGTTCTTCATCGGTGTGGATCCCGCATACCAGAAAAAGCGGGTTGCAAGCAGGCTGATAACGCCTATGCTCGGCTGGCTGGATCTGCAGAAGCTTACCTGTTATCTCAATACCCAGAATGAAAACAACATCGGCCTGTACGAACACTATGGTTTCCAGGTGATTGAACAGGTAGTTTTACCGGATTCAGGCATTGTTCATACAGCCATGCTGCGGAACCCGCGATAAGGAAACTGTGCGAGGAACTACCCGGACCAACTCCTTATCCGGCGAGGGTGATAACGCCCCTTACTCTCCCGCTTTGAAGATCAGCCATTCGTTTTTTCCCGCACGTTTGAAGGGGACAAGCACATAATGGCCGCTCACACGGCCCCCGTTGAGGGTAACTTCGATCTTATCAGCCGCCCAGTGTTTTGTGGCATAGGTACCCTTATCCCAGATGGTAACGGTCCCTGCCCCGTATTCTCCTTGTGCAATGGTACCCTCAAAATGCCCGTATTCAAGAGGATGGTCTTCTACTGCCACGGCAAGATGTTTCTCACCGGGTAATTCGGGTATGCCCTTTGGCACTGCCCAGCTTTTCAGCACCCCGTCGCGTTCAAGGCGGAAATCGTAGTGCAGCCTGTGCGCATGGTGCTCCTGGATTACAAAAGAATTTCCTTCTGTCATGGTCCTCGCTCCTTCCGGTTCCCGGGTAATTGAAAAATTCCGCTTCTCCTGATAGGTCTTCAGCTCCTGTCCCCCGGGGGATCCTGGGTGCTGAGCGGTTGCTGTCTGGTTGTTCATTGACCTGTCACGGGAGGTGCTTCCTGAACTCGTATCGGGAGGGGTCGGTCCTTTACCGGGCGTGCCTGTCTGTGCAGGACGCACCTTCACATCTGCAAACTGGTCTGTTGTGCACTCCCCGGGTTTTTTATCTGAACGGATCCTGATAAAGCGGGGCATTCTCAGTTTCCTGTCCCTTGTAACCTCCAGGTACGCTACTTCACCAACAAGGACCGGCTCGAGCCAGACTACGGTGTCACTGTGTTCAATCCCCTGCAGTTGCGGCGTAGCGGTCCGGAGTGTTGAGAAAGTTTTCATGAGCGTTTCGCGGTCGCGGTCCGAAAATCCTGTCCCGACTTTCCCGATATAATGCAGTGTTCTGCCTGCAGACCCGGCAGGATGCGGAGCGTTTTTGATGGCTGTGCCCCCACCCGGGTAACTATTCACGTCCCCATTTTTATACAGTCCCAGGATGAGAGCCCCGAATGTGGAAGTGCGGCTTCCCTTTCCGGCCGTATACCCGCAGATCACGCAGTCACAGGTCTTCTGTCCTTTTACCTTCAGCCATGCACCACTCCGCAGCCCGGGTTCATACAGACTGTCTTTTCGTTTTGCCATGATCCCTTCAAGACCTTGTGCGATTGCCGCCCGGTAGTAGTCCTCCCCTTTTTCTTCTACCGGAACAGAGAGGATAACGTGAGGGCCTTCCGTAACTGCTGTTTTCAGGATCTCCCTCCTTTTGAAAAACGGGAGATCTATCAGCGGTATTTTATCTTTTTCGAGAATATCGAATACGACGTAGGTGACGGGAACTGACGCACTCGAAGGCGGTATTCTCCCGCTCCCTTTTTGCAGCCGGGAAAGCAGGGCCTGCATATCCGGTCTCCCGCCGCTCATCGCCACAATCTCGCCGTCGAGTACCGTGCCGGGGGCAAGGGTGATGAGTTCGCCAAGTTCGGGGAACTGTCCCCCCAGTTCCCAGTCATTCCGGCTCTTCAGTGAAAGCGTGTCATTAATGTAAGCAATTGCCCGGATACCATCCCATTTGATCTCAAAAAGCCAGGCATTGCTGCTGAAAGGTCCGGTTGCGGACCGGGCAAGCATGGGGGGGTACCTGGCTTTCATATCCACTCAAAAGATGTTATTTTCCGGCAAGCGTGGCAATGGTCTCCTGCAGGGCCTGCATGAGCTCTTTTGCTTCTTCGGGATGAGGTTCTTCCCGCACAATCTTTTCACCGGCAAGCTTCTTTTCAAGAAGGCTCATAACTGCTTCCTGGTACCGGTCAGGGTAATCCGTTATGGAAAAATCTCCGGAAAGCTCGGCGATGATCCGTTTTGCAAGCGCGAGCTCACGCTCATTGGGAGCCGGAAGGGTGGTCAGTTCCTCAAATGCATGAGGTGACGTGACTTCGTCTGCGTGCCTCAGGGTTGTCAGGACAAGACCACCGCCGTACACATGCACCACAACGGGATACTCTTTTGTCCTGAGGGTTATGGTACCGACAGCAGCCCGTCCCAGCTCCCCCAGCGCTGCGACCAGCAGGCTATAGGCTTCCTCACTCCTGTCAGGAACAAGAATGTACGGGGTTTCAAAATAGGTCGGGTCAAGTGAGAGATAATAGACAAATTTTTCGATCCGGATCTTCCGGTCGGATTCCGGCATAACCGCTTTCAGTTCTTCGGGCTCAAAGACCACGTATTCGCCTTTCCGCACCTCATACCCTTTTACCGTATCTGCCCACGGTATTACCCGCCCGTCTTTTGTACAGACCCGGTCATACCTGAGGGGCTGCCCGTCTTCACGGTGGAGCAGCCGGAACGAGAACGACCTGTCCCTCACCATCGTATGCAGCCGGACCGGCACATTGACCAGCCCGATCGTGATGCTCCCGCTCCAGAATGGCCTTCCTGCTTTCCCCGTGTGTACAGGTTCCTCCGTGGGGGTTTTGGGGACAACCAGGGTTTTGGGCTGGTCCTTTTTTTTCTCCTTATCTCCGGACACACTGGTCAGGACAGAGCCTGCCAGTGAAGCTCCAGTATCATTCTTTTTTGCCTTTCCCGGCGGGGAGCGGGGGCCGGATTTATCTCCCGATTGTCTGCCTGTTGTCAAAAATATCCCTCCATGGATCTTCATTTCCTGAAAGTATTGTCCGTATATTAAAATCTTCGGGATGTATCCCGTGCTTCAGCTCCGCCCAGCTGAGAGGTGCAGATACCGTTGCAGCGTCCGTTGCCCTGAGGCTGTACGGGGCTGCCATGGTTTTCCCGTGGGCGTTCTGGAGGTAATCGATGAAGATCGTCCCGGGATCCTGTGAGTGGGGAAACTCAGCGACAACATGGGGTGTGTCCCGTGCAATGGTTTTTCCCATGCTGTGGGCAAATGCCCGGATCTCATCGAAACGATAACCGGCTTTCAAGGGGACCACGATATGAAGGCCTTTTTTCCCTGATGTTTTCACGTACGACCGGATGCCGGCTTCCTCCAGCCGTTCATGGACAATAAGGGCGACATCGATCGTGTCATCAAACAAAAGAGGCGGTTCGGGATCGATATCGAACAGTAAGAGATCGGGGGAATCATAGGTCGCTGCTGTTGAAAGGGTGACATGGAGTTCCAGGGAAGCGAGGTTTGCAAGCCAGATGAGGGTATCAAGATTGTTGCACAGGACGAAGTGCACCTCCCGATCTGCAGTCTTTGTATGACGGGTAAATATATCGACATAGTCTGGTGTCCCCTGCGGAGCATCTTTCTCGTAGAATGCTTCTCCCCCGGCCCCATGGGGGAACCGGTGCATGGTAAGCGGCCGGTTATGAACAAAGGGCAGGATCTGCGGTGCCATTCTGATATAGTAGGTGATGACCTCCTGCTTGGTGACGTGGAGCGCCGGGTACATCTCCCTGCTCAGGTTAGACAGGTGGACACGGGTGAGATCACTCAGTGTGGGTTCTTTTTTTGTCATGAATTACCTGCCAATCTGCGATATACCTTCACGTGGTTTCCATCGGAACCCGTCCCGGTTCAGAACACAATCTCTTCGTGTGCAAACCGTATTTTTTGCATCGGCTTGTCAGCTGCGTACCCCACCGGGCAGAGCATTGTCGGGACAAGAGGTGGGGGGATCTTCAGGATCCGGATAAAGGCTTCCGGGTCGAACCCACCCATCGGGCACGAGTCAAAACCGAGAGATTTTGCCCCGTTTAAGGCGTTCCCCAGCGCAAGATAGGTCTGGGCCTGGGACCATGCCAGTTTCTGGTCCTTTGACATGTTCTGCGTAAACTGGACCGCCATACCGACAATCATCTTCTGCATCTCGTCAGGTGCACCACTCTTTTTTAAGAGAACTCCCAGCCTGCGGATGAGGCTGTCATAATCGGGATCTGCACAGAAAACCAGGAGATGCGAACAGCTCGTGACCTGTTCCTGGTTAAAGGCTGCAGGTCTCAGCTGCTCTTTTACTTTCTGGTCGGTGACCACCTTGATCTTCCAGGGCTGGAGGTTCAGGGCTGACGGGGCGAACCGCACCATCTCAAGAAGCTCGTTGATCGTATTTTCAGGAATCTTTCTGCCGTCAAACTTCTTTGCCGCATACCGGGACATCACAATATCTGCAAACTCCATAGTAGCTCTACTCCGTTTTTGTAAGCGATTGGTCTTTTAGAGTTCCTCTATTTATAAGTAATTCACGAACCGAAGCATGGGCAAAAAATCCAGCCGATTCATACCCTCTCCAGTCACCACAGGCAGGACAACGGAGGGGCCAGTGCCTGTCCCTCCTGACCGCTCACTCCGCTCACTGTGATAAGAACCAATTGCCTGTTGTGGAGGTGTCGCGTCCCGGAACAAACTTTCCTTATTCTTCATGTCTCCTTTCCTGGAAGCGGGGGGTGTAATGTTTTTAAAGATTACCACTTCTGTAGAATAGCTGTTCTCCGTCAGCAGTTTTAAGATTCATATATTCAATATTATTTCTGATGGAGTACGTTTCAGTTGCCTGAAGATACCGGAGATAATTTCTTTCCGTATAATTTATAAAGGGACAGGTATTTGCTGTTATTTGAGTAATTGGTCCTATTTTAATGGTTTTTCTCGATTCTTTCGTCTGCCCGGTAAGGAGGTAGTTTCCCTTGAAATAGTTGCATCCCCCAAAAACAGCAAACGTCCCGTCGTTGTTGAAGGTTATCGTGGGCTCACCACTAAAAATAACGTACAAGGTTTCATTATTTTTCATTCCTGTCTTCAAAAGCCATGGTCCTGACAGTGCGGGATCTGTAAGGGCAGATGCCAGTGCAATTGTTGTTGTTTCAGAACAAGAACACCCAGAGTTATTGCTAAAAGTACTTTCACAACAAGCATTTTTATCAAAACCATCTACGGCCTGTTTGACAGAATTTCCCGCTTTCATGAGGGGATCACTATACGTGCATCCGGCTATTGATACAAAAAGAAAGACGAATACAACTATAACCATTTTTTTCATGTGGTGTCCCATTTTTTTTCAAGAATTCTTCTCCGTAAAAGAATATAAAGTCCTTCCTTTGGATGTCTTGAGCCGTAAAATCAGTATTTTAAGGTGATCGTATACAGATTTTATTTTAGGATAGCGCGGAAAATTTTAAAAAAAATTTCTGAACAAAAAGGGATAGTCACCGGAGGACAGTGGGGACATCCACACGGGAACTTTTGAATTTCTTATTCCATGCGATTCTGATATCCTGGTTTTTTGTATCCGGACTGTTTTTAGTAATACATCAGATCTCATCAAGGTACTTCTCCCGGTTATTCAGGAAATCCCGGTAGATCCGGTAATAATCCGTATCCTCGTAGTTGACCTTGTGGATACAACTACCATCGAAACTGTAAATCTCTGCATCCGGGTACGCCAGGATTATCGGGGAATGGGTGGCGATGATAAACTGCACATCTCCCCGGGTGCTGAACTGTCGCAACAAGCGTAACAGTTCGAGCTGCATCCTTGGCGACAGGGCATTCTCGGGTTCGTCCAGCAGGTAGAGTCCTTTTCTCTGAAAGCGGGTCTCAAAAAATTTCATATGGGACTGGCCATGCGACGTTACCAAAGGGGTCCCGTTGCCGAAATAGTTCAGGCAGTCGGGGTCGGCCAGGCTCCACTGGTCAAGGATCTCGGCGAAATGACGGAAAATTTCCGAGGCAAAGAATGATCCCGGCACCTTCCCGTCAGTCCATTGTATCCGGAGGGACTGGTGCAGGAGATCTTCATAGGGGTTGTGGCGGTCTTTTGTTCCTTCATGCTCTTCCCAGATATGGATAGAGCAGCTGCGGGCAATTGCGCGGAGGAGCGTTGATTTTCCGGTCCCGTTCTCCCCGATGAAGAAGGTCACGGGCCGGGCAAATGCTATCCGTTCGGTCTTTTTAAAAATTTCCAGGTTAAAGGGGTAACAATCTGTCGCTGGAAAAGTATCGTGGAGCAGCCTGATCGATTGAATATGCATATCCTGATTGATTTTTCCTGATGACGGATATATACCTTTCATTCCTTTTTTATTGCCAGACGTCGCCACAAAAGAGTATCAGGAGTGCTCCCGGGACCCTGTTTCTTTAGAGATTACAAAAACTAAAGGAAGGAATGAAAAAACTTCAGGGAAGCAAAACCTTGTCTGACCCTATGGTACCTTCCCATCTATCTCTACCATTTTTGCAACCAGTGAGCACACCCGGCACGATTTTCTCCTCTCATAAAACAAGAGCCTGAATAATTCAAAACCGGAAAGCGCGATGATTACCCCGAATGCGATGATAAAGATAAACGCAAACGGTCGTGCCGGGCAGGAGCTGCACGATGACAAAAAGAGAAGAAGGTACCAGATCATACCGACTGATAAAATGATGTTGCCAAGAGATCCCAGAACCGCCCACAGTGGCGGGGCAGCAGTATCAGACATACAAGCTCGTAATGTATTTTCCCGGTAATTATACTATCGCCACAGATAACAGGATGCATTAAAAAAAATTCTGGTTGATGGGATGCTCATTATTCATAAGACCGGATGATCATCACCGGACGTGTCGAGTGCATGGCTACACTGTGCACCATGCTGCCAAAAAAGAAGTCATGAAGACAGCCTTTCCCGGCAGATCTCATCCAGATGAGGGATACGTCTTCCTCACCTGCAATCCGTGCAATCTCGTCTTCGGGGTTCCCCGTCACTACAATACTGCTGGATTTGGTGCCCTGTTCAGTCAGCTGGTCGCAAAGTGCTTTGATCCGGATTTTTGCTGCTTTGACCGCCTCATCGGGTTCTCTACCTGGTTCAGACTTTTGAACTACATGGAGGAGAATGATCTCGCCAACGCCCTTCATGGTGCCGGCAAGCACTGTTGTTTTCAACGAGAACTCTGAGAAGTTCGTCGGGCAGAGGATACGGGAAAAGATCATGGGACAGAATTTTTCATATGTCTTCCCGGTCAGGTTCCTGGCGAGTCTGGCGGGCATCATCATGACATTGATTTTACTGATGCGGCAGAGAACCTTTGCATGGACACTTCGCAGGAACATGCCTGCCATAATGCCCTTTATGTTCGCATGGATAACAATGAGGTCGACATGATGTTTTTCCGCCCTGTCAAGAATTGCACCTGCGATATCAGCTGACGTTGTCTCGTCAAGCGTCACCTGGATAGCCGGGTTGAGAGCTGCAATATAGTTTTTTGCCTCACGCAGATAGGCTTCCGTAGCCTCGACTTCCAGGCTTTCAACCGTCTCCACTCCCATAGGAATGGCATATTGTTTGATGACGTGGAGCAGGATTATTTCCCGGATCCCGGGAATACTGGTGATACAATCGAGCTCATATTTGGCCGGTTCTGAAAAATCTGTGGGGAACAGAACTTTTTTGAACATAGTTCACTCAGCGGGACTGCGATATTCTATCGTAGCATATAATGGTGAAAGGGAAATAACCGTATTTAAATCAATACATACTGCTCACATTATATAATGCTATCCAGCCATGGCTGCTTGATATAGATCATGCACTGGATCAGCAGAATGCCTCTTTTTCAGACTATGAAATAGACGGCACAGGTTCATTGATTAAGTGCACCCGTACCTTTTCTCACGTTGAATCTTTATGAGCGTTCGTGCAATGGGAGATTTTACCGTGCCAGGGTGAAAAATCTAAAAAAAGGATCCGGTTTTTTTACTGTGCGAAAAATATATCAGATCGAATAATAATTACCTGTCAATGTCCTGAAACAGTGTTCGTGCTTTTTCTCCTTTCCCCCCTATCCGTTCGCGCAATTCAGGACACCAGGGGTAGTCAAATGAGTGAGGTGATGAGATATGCTGTTTATTCTTTGGTTCAAATTCGGACCGGAAAATACCCACAAGGTGATCGAGCTCTGGAAGCACTTCAGATATCCCCAGGAAGTGAAGCTCATCAACCGGTACCTGCTTATCGGCAGGCACATATCGGTAGCGATATTTGATGCGCCGGATGAAGAGGCATTGATCAAAATCGTCGGGCCATTCAGCGGTTTTGGTGTTGCCCATGTCAGTCCGATCATGAAACTGGAAGATGCGCTGAAGGTTACCTGGTAACGGTTCTTTCATGAATCTCTCCTTTTTTGGTTTCGGAGAAATGCCTTTTTCTTTTACTATGAAATACAAAGCGATGCTCTGAGAAGACGGGGACAGTGCCAGTCCCTCCAGACAGCTCCGGTGATTAGTGCGATGATGACGCTTTACCTGTCCGGGGGGTATCGAATTTGAGGGGAGCCACAGCGGCCGGGAACCCCTGTTGAGCGTTCAGCCTGGTATTGATTATTTCTGAAAAGCCACTTTTTTGTCCTCATCTTTAAACGGGAGCTATTTTGATGGTTCAGGTATAATCAGTACATATGACTTCTTACGTCCACCGGATAGAAGTTCACTATATTGTCGATCCCCGGTTAACCGTCAGGACTGACAGGATTCGCTCGTTAGGTTTTCCGGTTGACACTCTCCACCTCATCGATGTCTATACCATAGCAACCAGTTCCCGGGATTTTACTGCAGATGAGCTCTCGCAGATAGGGAGGCTGCTCATCAACCCGGTTGTCCAGGAATATACGGTGGACAAGGCAACAGGCGCTGTGTTCGATTACGCGATTGAAGTCGGATTCCTGCCGGGGGTGACTGATAATGTCGGTACAACTGCCCGCCAGACGATTGAAGATTATTTTGCCATGTCATTTTGCGAAGGGGAAGCTGTATACACGTCCCAGCTTTTCTTTGTCTGCGGAAATCTCCCGGCAGCAACCATCCAGAAACTTGCCTCAACGCTCGCAAACCCTCTCGTAAACCGGGTCCTGATCAAAACCCGGCAGGAATACGGCAGCAAAGGTATGGATCCGGTTGTTCCTCTTGTCTGCCTGCATGAACTTCCGACAGCAGAAACGGTGGATCTTGATCTTGATGACGCTGAACTCACGACGCTTGGAAAAGAAGGAATTATCGATCCCCTGACCGGCCAAAGGCGGGGGCCGCTGGCACTTGACCTGGCCCAGCTCCATACAATCCACGAATATTTCTCTAAAAAAGGCAGGAAACCGACGGATGTAGAGATCGAGTCACTTGCCCAGACCTGGAGTGAGCACTGCAAGCACACAATATTTGCTTCTCCCATGGACGACGATGTCCCGGACGGGCTGTATAAAACCTATATCCAGGCAGCCACCAATGCAATCCGGAACGAGAAAGGTGACAAAGATATCTGCGTTACCGTATTTACGGATAATTCCGGCGCTATCATCTTTGATGACCACTACCTGGTGACCCACAAGGTCGAAACCCACAATTCCCCTTCGGCCCTTGATCCTTTTGGCGGCGCCCTGACCGGCATTGTCGGGGTGAACCGGGATACGATTGGCTTTGGGCTCGGGGCAAAACCCTGCATCAACGTCTACGGGTACTGCGTTGGTGACCCGGATGCTGAGCCCGTCCTGTTCCGGGGAAAAGACCGCACAAACCCGATCCTCTCCCCCCGCCAGATCCTTGACGGCGTAGTCCGGGGAGTAGGTGTCGGGGGCAACTGTTCGGGTATCCCCACACCGCAGGGGTGGTGCTGGTTCGACAGTCGTTACGGGGGTAAACCGCTCGTATTCGCCGGCACCGTCGGTGTGATGCCGCTGGAACATGACAGCAGGAAACTCTACGAGAAACAGGCACAGCCCGGCGACCTTGTCGTTATGGCAGGAGGGCGGGTAGGCAAGGACGGTATTCACGGCGCTACCTTCTCTTCAGAAGCCCTGGATCCGCAAAGCCCGGTTACCGCTGTCCAGATCGGCGACCCGATCACCCAGAAGAAATTTTCCGATGTGATCGTCAAGGAAGCCCGGGACCTCGGCCTGTACCGCAGCATCACGGATAACGGAGCAGGGGGGATCTCCTGTTCAGTTGCCGAGATGGCAAAGGAGTGCAACGGCTGCCACGTGTATCTTGACCGGGTGCCCCTGAAATATCACGGCATGGCACCCTGGGAGGTCTGGATCTCGGAATCACAGGAACGGATGACCTTAGCCGTTCCTAAAGAGAAACTCGATGCGTTCATGGAGCTGATGCAGCGGCGGGAAGTCGAGGCAACCGTCATTGGCACGTTTACTGATTCCGGGAGGTGCGTTGTCGAGTGCCATGGTTGCATAGTGATGGATATCGGGCTGGACTTCCTGCATAACGGTCTGCCGAAAAAACACTTGACGACCACCTGTACGAAAAAAACGTATCCTGAACCGGATACTCCCTGCCCGGACCGGCTTGACGCAACGATGCTTGCGATGCTCAGACAAAAAAACCTCTGCTCAAAGGAGTTCATCTCCCTCCAGTATGATCACACGGTGCAGGGGGGCCATGTACTGGGCCCTGTGCAGGGTATCGGACGGGTGCAGGCGGAAGCCACGCTGACCAAAGTTGTACCGGGATCGAAAAAGGGTGTCGGATTGTCCCAGGGACTATTCCCCTCGTACTCCGAGATCGATCCCTACCGCATGGCTGCTGCAGGGATTGACCTCGCGATACGGGGCCTGATCGCGATCGGTGTTCCGCTGGATACCATTGCGATCCTCGATAATTTCTGCTGGTGTTCTTCTGATGAGCCGGAACGGCTTGGGCAGCTGAAGCTCGCGGCACGGGCGTGCTACGATACTGCAACTGCGTTCGGCACGCCGTTTATCTCCGGAAAGGACAGCATGTACAATGATTTCTCCGGGTATGATGCACAGAATAACCGGGTAAAGGTCTCGGTGCCCCCGACCCTCCTCATCTCCTCTATCGGAATTCACCCGGATGTGATCACGGCAGTATCCCTGGATGCCAAGATAGCGGGTGACCTGGTGTACGTGATCGGGGAAACACATGAGGAACTCGGGGGTTCAGAGTATTTTGCCTATCTGGGGGGAACCGGGAATACCGTCCCGGCGCTCGATACTGCACACGTGATCGCCCGCTACCATCGGCTGACCGAGGCAATCTCCCGTGAACTCGTAGCATCCGCGTACCCGGTCGGTCACGGGGGTCTCGGGACTGCCCTTGCAAAGGTTGCCATTGCCGGGCGGCTCGGCATGGATATCACCATCCCGGGAAAGATGCGGCCTGATTATTACCTGTTTTCCGAGTCGCTCGGCAGGTTTGTGGTCACGGTTGCTCCGCACCACAAGCGTGCGTTCGAACTGATCGCCGGGCAGGATGCAATCCTGCTGGGGCGGACGGGTGGCAGGACCCTGCGGATAACATCCCACCAGCTCCTGCTGGACCTGCCTGTCGATGAACTTGAAGGAGCCTACAAGGCACCGTTCAGGAGGTACTGACATGACAGTTTCCCGCAGGACGATAAAACGCATGGCCACGGGGACGGGGGCGACCGCCCGGGAAATAATTCCGGAAAAAGCCCTCATCATGAGCGGTTTTGGGATCAATTCCGAGATGGAGACGCAGGAAGTGCTCGCCCGGGCGGGCATGGCTTCCGACATCATCCACATCAACGACCTGATCGCCGGACGGAACCGTCTTTCTGACTACCGGCTGCTGGTCTTCCCCGGGGGTTTTTCCTACGGGGATGATACCGGTGCCGGGAATGCGTATGCAAACCGTGTGCGCAACAATCTCTGGGAAGATCTGGGGGAATTTCTTGACGGCGACAACCTGGTGCTGGGGATCTGCAACGGTTTCCAGATCCTGGCAAATCTCGGGCTTGTCCCTGCGTTTGATAAGCAGTACAACCGGGATATCGCCCTGATGCCCAACCGCGGGGGGAGGCTGGAATGCCGGTTTGTGACCTTACGGCCTGCAGCTGACAACCTCTGGACCCGTAACATCACAAAACTCTGGTGCCCGGTCGCCCATGGGGAGGGAAATTTCTCCTGTTCCAGAGAAACCCTGCTGCGCCTGAAACGGCAGAAGATGATCTCGTTCACCTACTGCCGGGATGACCTGAACCCGGCCGGGGGAGAATATCCGTACAACCCCAACGGCTCACTGGAAGATATTGCGGGCATCACGTCTGCGGATGGTAAGGTGCTTGGCCTGATGCCGCACCCGGAGCGGGCGATGGAGTTTGTTAACCTCTATGACTGGCCGCTCCGGAAGGAGCAGATGAAGCGCGAGGGTCTGGCACTCCCCTCAGAGTCGATGAATATGCAGCTGTTCCGGAATGTTGTGGATTATTTCCGGTAACAGGGGCCCTCACTGTAAGATATCACGACAGTACTTTTGTATCGCCGTGATTCCGGAAAAACGGCAAGCGGGGGTATGAGGTGAAAACAGGGCAAAAGCTGAGAGCGAGATGTTAATAGCTCGTGGTACAGATTTCCTGCTATGAAACAAGCCTTCCTTCCCATGATTTTCCTCACGTTCCTGCTCTGCATCCTCCTTGCGGGATGTGTCCAGAATTCCTCCCCGCCTCCCGCCACTCCTGCTCCCACGGTCACAGTCACCACACCCCCGCAGACTGCACTTCCGACCCAGAGTTGTTCACTCGTACCCGGACCAACCCAGATGCTGCCGTCCTATCAATCAGTGAGTGTCTCGGTCGACCGTAATACGATAACATCGGACCCCACGATTGTTGTTACGTTCAATGGTGGAAAAGGGAACGGGATGGTCCAGCAGATGAATGTCACGGTCATCCGATCGGATTGCATTACGGAACAGGCAGCACGGAAAAATCCCGTCATGGGCGAGAGCGTGACCCTCATGGGAACGTTAAAGACCGACCGGGTGATCGTAGTCATGACCATGACATCCGGAGACCAGTACACAGTTATTGATAATGATTATCCATTCCCTATGCAGGTACAACCGGTGTAACACAATCCCCCCATTTTTCCCCTGCTCCGTTACCCTTTGTGAAGATTCCCAGTCCTTCACTCCTGTACCACTGCATCTTAATCAGCACGTGCCGTTCGCCAACCATTGGGGAAGGCAGGAGTGCAGGGCTTATCATGCACAGAAACCTTTTCAAAGATCAGCCAACTGTGGAGAGATTTGTCCTCAACCGTTGGCATCGTTGTACTTATCAAAAAAAAGTAAACGGGAAACCCGTGAATACAACGTCCTCCTGGTTACCCACCTCTGCCCCGGTCATTCATTCCATCTGCGGTACAACTGGTTTGCAAAGATCTGAAAGACCAGGATAAAGATGCAGAGCATGGCAATATCGACAACCGGGTTGAAATGGGTGTGACCGTGATAGGCAGCCTGGATGAGATCATTGCCATAGGTAAGCGGTGAAAAAAACGCTGCAACCTTGCCAATGGACGGGATGGACTCAATCGGGATGAAAACCCCGGAGATGAAGATGAGGGGAAGCCTGACGAGGTTCAGCATGGACATGATATCCCCGGGACTCTCGGTAGGATAGGCTGCAAACAGGGTCCCCATGGTCGCAAAGCAGAATGAAGTGAGGATAATTCCGGCAATAAGGGGGGCAAAACTGGTAATCGGTGTCCCGAATATCAACAAACCGGCGATCAGCGGGACGAACGCGATACCCAGACTATAGAGAAATCCGCTCAGGCTCTCCCCGAGAACTACTGCATGGAGGGAGATAGGGGCAGAGATAAGACGGTCAAAGGTCTTCATCCGCCGTTCGATGGGGATTGACACCGGTTCAATCGAGGACGCGGAGAAGAGTATCGTGATCGCTATGAGCCCGGGGATCATGACAGAAGGCCCGGCAGAGTTTCCGGCTGCAAAGGCAAGGAACATGAACAGGGGAAACAGGGCACCCGAGACAATGATGTTTGGCTTGAGGTAGTAGATCGCGATATCTTTTTTTGCAATCGCCCATGCAGCGTTCAGTTCAGCATAGAGCTGCCCACCCCTCCAGTCAGTCAACGGTGCTCACCCCCTTTGTCCTGACTTCGAGTCCGGTCAGTTTGATGAAGACATCTTCAAGGCTGGGGCCGAGCGTGTTTACACTGAGCACCCGTGTTGTGTGCGCCTGTGCATACTCCATAACCGCGGCAATTACCACAGATGGATCATTCGTGAACAGCCGGAACTTGTCCCCCTCTTTCCTGACTTCGCTCACCATGGGAAGTTGCCGGAGATCCTCCTGGCGAATGGCTGCTGCCCTGTCGAATGCTACTTCAACTGACTGGGCACTCTGGATCGTACTTTTCAGTCGTTCTGGTGAATCGATTGCGGCAATACGCCCCCGGTTGATAATTGCGACACGATCGCAGGTCAGGTTTGCCTCTTCGATATTATGGGTCGTGAGAAATACCGTAACCCCCCGTGCGTTGAGGTCCCGGATAACCTCCCGGATGATAAGGTTACTCTGGACGTCGAGGCCCGAGGTAGGTTCATCGAGGAACAGGAGGCGGGGGTTGTTGATCAGTCCCATAGCCAGGGTCAGCCGGCGTTTCATGCCTTTGGAAAATCCATGAACCCTCTCGGTTCGCCGATCCCACAGCCCGAACAGTTCAAGGAGCTCTTTTCCCCGCAGTTCGCGTTCTTTTCTTCCGATCGTATAGAGTTCGGCAGTGAACATCAGGTTCTGCCATGCTGAAAGATCATCGTAAATATTGGACGTTTCATGGACAATCCCCATTGTTTTGCGGGCTGCAGTGGTTTCCTCTGCGATATCTTTTCCAAAGATCGTCGCAGTTCCACCGCTCGGTGGGCTGATGCCGGTCAGGAGGCGGATCGTAGTTGTTTTTCCTGCACCGTTCGGACCTAAGAACCCGAATGTTTCGCCTTCGTTCACGGAAAAACTGATGTCATTTAATGCGACGAGTGTCCCGAAGTGTTTCGAAAGATGATCAACCTCGATCGCATGCATATACCATGGTATTACCGGTATCGGATTTTAAACGATCCGTTTGGGTTAATCCTGGTATGGTTTTCATCCCTGCCGGTACAATCGGGCCTTAGTTCCCCTCATGACACCAGACAATCCGAACTCCCCCCTACTCCCCCAATCCTTTTTACCCTGGGAAGCCTCGTATTCCCTGAAGGGATATCCCATGGTTATTCGTATTGCGTATTTTTCATGGAAGGGGCATACGCAGAAGGTTGCGACAGCCCTTGCACAACGGGTGAATGCCGATCTGGTCAGGATCGAACCGCTCAAAGAATTCAACATAGCACTCGGCGGGATGAAAGCGTTCCTCGCAAAACAGGCGCCCATCAAACCGTGCAAAACCGATCTTGCGGGGATTGACACCCTGGTCATTGCAACGCCGGTCTGGTCCGGCAAAGTGCCACCCTATGTAAACGAGTACCTTTCGGCGGTAACCGGCGGTGAAGGGAAGCCATTCCATGTTCTCGCAGAGATGGGAGGACGCGGATCGGAGGGTGCGATCGCTGCGGTAAAAAAACAGCTGGAAAAGAAGGGTATGCGTTTTGTCTCTTCGGCGGCAACGGTTGAACGGGAGGTTGACAACGGGGCATTCACCGCGACAATTGACACATTTGCTGCCGGGATTCTGAAATAACGGGCGCTATCATTCCACAAAAGGGGAAGCGAGCTGAAGCAGTCCCGGACTATAATCTCCACCCGCCTGGATTTCACCAATGAGAGTAGCCGAAAGGGTCTGTTTTTTTAAAAAACGTTACTTATCACTCCGGATCTTTTCCAGGACCCGTTTCCTGTTCATCTCTGCTTCGACGTGGGTCGGATGCAGCATAAGAACCTTATCAAATTTTGCTGCTGCCTCCGGAAACCGCCCGAGCTTTTCATAACAGTGTCCCATTTCACAGATTGCGGCAGCGAACTGAGGCGCAATCATCACCGCACTGCTGAGAAGGGTAAGGGCTGATTCATAATTTCCTCTCCCCGACATTTCTAATGACTTCCGGTAGAGGGTTATGGCTTCCACGGGTATCTGGTTAAAGGGAATCATTGTTTCAGTCAACCTTAAAATTGCTTCTGATTCGAGGTAAGAAATAGTGTATTTGTATAATTTTATAAATATGTCGAAATTGATTCGAAAAATATGAACATCCCTGTTACGATAGCGACGGAAACTTTTCTGCAATACGATCAAAATCCTCTTTTGGAATTTCCAGGAGGCCGAACCTGAACGCATATCCCCACGATTTTTTATTCCCGATAAAGGTTAAGTCCTGGATCAGCGGCTGGATCCTGACCTCGCCGGTTTTCATGTACCGCACGGTTCGCCTGAACGGTTTAAAATCCGGCGATTCTTCCACAGGGGATATTTCATCATCAGCGATCTCCCCGATCGCGGTAAACGCATGAAGGATTTCATTCCCCTCAGACTGCACTTTGGGCGAATAGTAAACAATCATGTCGCCTTTGTGCATCCGTGCAAGTCCGGACCGTTTACCATGCCCGGCCTGGGCAAACCCAAGAGTTACCCCCCGCATGACATGGTCTTTTGATGCAACGAGAATCCAGTACTTCATCGCAATCTACCAGTTACCCTTATCGGTGATAGTCATTTGGGGTGCACTATTCATGGAGTGTTTCATCATTTCATTACCCTTAAGATAGGAGAATGATTGTAGTAACCGCACGTGTTCCGCATCCCATTGCACCCAGTTCAGGTACTGGATTATCGGTTAAGAGTGATACCCGTGATTGTGAACTACTCCAATTATTTATCCTGGGAAGCTCCCACAAGTTTCACCCGCTCCAGCGCCAGAGCAGTCTGGTTGGCAAAGGCCATGAGAACTCTGTCCTGTTCATGAGTGATGACACCCTCAGGTTCCCCTGGTTTCACCCCCATTATACCGAGCACTCCTTGCGTACTCTGGAGGGGAATGTACCTGAGCCGTGATCCATGGAGCGTATCGGTGTCGTAACCGGCGATGGTTTCATGCTGGTATGCCCATGTCGCAACCGCAATATCATCTGCATCAAGACGCAGCCCGGGACTGGCCTCACGGATAACCAGCTCGTTTCCTTCCGGGAGAAGGAACACACTCTCCCACTGGAAAATCCCGCTGATATGCTTCGCGACCGCGGCAACAATTGAACTGACATCCACTGCAACCGCGAGATCCTGCGAAAGCGCGTACAGGGTTCCCGTCTCTTTCTCCCTTATCTGGGCTGCATCGGCATGTTCACGTGCACGTGCAACAAGCAGGCTGATTAGAGCACCGACGATGATCATACCGGCAAATGTGATGAGATACTCCGTATCCGTGACCCTGAAGGTCAGATGAGGCGGAATGAAGAAGAAATCAAAAGCAAGTACACCGATAACGGCTGTAAAGATAGCCGGTTTCAACCCCCGTCTGAATGCAATAATCACAACTGCAAGCAAGTACAGCATGGCAAGATTAGCAGGCGAGATGAACGACTTTATCAGCCAGCCGATTATGGTAACAAAAGCGACGAGAACAAGACTGGCAATATAATCCTGGGGGAGAGATGCCGGGAGCAGGGGTTCCATGGGTAAGGGTTTCTGCAGTGTTTTTTCTTCACTGCTGATGACGTACACATCGATTGTACCGCTGTTGTGGATGAGCTGATCAACCACTGAACCAAAGACAAATTCCTGCCAGCGGGGACGCAGCGTCTTACCAATAATGATCCGTGTAATATTATGCTTACGTGCGTACTCTATGACGGTACTCGCAACATTGATCCCAAATACAGTACCAGTCGTGGCACCTAACTTTTCTGCAAGCTGGAGCGTCCGGGATACCTGCTCTTTTGCCTCCTTTGAGAGACGGTGATGGGACGGTGTTTCAACATATATTGCACTCCATGGGGAGTTCAACCGGTCCGCCTGCCTGCGGGCGGTGCGGACAAGCCTTTCGGAAAGCGGACCTGGACCAACACAGATGAGGAGGCTTTCCCCTGCTGCCCACGGGCCCGGGATTGCCCGGGTCTGCATCCATGCGAGCATCTGGTTGTCGACCCGTTCGGCTGCCCGGCGGAGAGCAAGTTCACGCAGTGCATACAGGTTGCCCTCATTGAAGAACTGCTCTATAGCTCGCGCTGCCATATCGGGAACATACACTTTTCCTTCCCGAAGCCGCTGGAGGAGTTCCGGTGGAGCAAGGTCGACGAGCTCGATCTCGTTCGCCTCATCAATCACGCGGTCGGGGATCGTTTCCCTTACCTGGACCTCGGTGATCTGGGCAACGACATCATTGAGACTCTCGAGATGCTGGATGTTCAGGGTAGTATAAACATCAATTCCTGCATCGAGCAGTTCCTCAATATCATGGTAGCGCTTCTGGTGGCGTGAACCCGGTGCATTGGTGTGGGCCAGTTCATCGACAAGGACGAGTTGCGGGCGGACCGCGAGGACTGCATCGAGATCCATTTCCGGGATCATCACATTCCGGTACGCTACCATCTTTCTTGGAATGAGAGGAAGCCCTTCAACCAGTGCTTCTGTCTCGGCCCTGCCATGCGTCTCAACATACCCGATTTTGACATCAACCCCCTCATTCTTCCTGAGGTGAGCTGCCTCCAGCATTTCATACGTCTTTCCCACGCCGGCAATATAACCAAGGAAAATTTTGAGCTTGCCCCGGTGCTTCTGCCGCTCTTCACCCTGTACATGAGCAAGAAGTGTATCCGGATCCGGTCGATATTCAGGATTGACAACCATAAAAAACCGTTTACACTCCCATGGTTACGAGCAGCATATCGATAATCTTTATTCCGATGAACGGAGCGATAAGACCACCGATCCCGTAGATGATAATGTTGTTCCTGAATGCTTCCTCCGCAGTCATCGGGCGGTACGTTACACCGTGAAGTGCAAGCGGGATGAGTGCAACGATTATGAGGGCGTTGAAGATGACTGCTGAGAGGATCGGGTTTTGGAGACCGAGAAGATTCAGAGCGGCGAGCGCCGGATACGTAGAGACGAATGCGGCTGGGATGATAAAGAAATATTTTGCCAGGTCATTTGTGATGGAAAAGGTAGTAAGTGCTCCCCTGGTCATCAGGAGCTGCTTTCCGATTTCCACTATCTCAATCAGTTTTGTGGGATTGCTATCAAGATCAATCATGTTCGCCGCTTCTCGTGCCGGCTGGGTACCAGTATTCATCGCAACGGCGACATCAGCTTGTGCAAGGGCAGGGGCATCATTTGTCCCATCACCGGTCATGGCGACCATCCTCCCGCCAGCCTGATATTCGCGGATAAGGCGGAGTTTACTCTCAGGTGTCGCTTCCGCAAGAAAATCATCCACACCCGCTTCAGCTGCAATGGTTGCGGCAGTAAGCCGGTTATCACCCGTGATCATCACGGTTTTGATTCCCATCCGGCGAAGCTGGACAAAACGCTCCTTGATCCCGCCTTTGACGATATCTTTTAAATGGACAACCCCGAGAGCCTTCCCGTTTTTCGTCACGACCAGGGGGGTGCCTCCTGCACCGGCGATGGTATTTACTGCCTGTCTGAGCTGGTCGGATAGCGCATTGCCACGTTCGGTTATGTGCAAAAACATAACATCTGCTGCACCTTTCCTGATGTGGGTGGTGCCGCAGTCAACACCGCTCATCCTGGTCTGGCTGGAAAAAGGTATGAACTGAAGTTCATGTGATGCCATGGAGGCCCCCACCGTCCTGCCCCGCAACCCGAACTTTTCTTTAACCAGCACTACTATGCTGCGGCCTTCAGGTGTTTCATCAGCAAGCGATGCGAGTTGAGCAATCTTTGCGAGATCCATGATGTCTGTACCATCAACCGGGATCAGTTCAACAGCCTGACGGTTACCAAGGGTAATGGTGCCGGTCTTGTCAAGAAGAAGGACATCCACGTCTCCTGCCGCTTCTATAGCTCTTCCAGAGGTCGTGATGACATTACGCCGGATCAGCCTGTCCATGCCGGCTATCCCTATGGCGCTGAGAAGTCCCCCGATTGTGGTTGGGGCGAGACAGACAAAGAGGGCAACAAGTACGGTGATCGTCACCGGGATCCCGGCACCAGCGGCCTTCACGCTATACAGCGAGAACGCGTAGAGCGAGGCACAGACGACGATAAAGACCGCAGTCAGTCCGACGAGAAGGATGTTAAGGGCAATCTCGTTTGGAGTCTTCTGCCGTTTTGCACCTTCAATAAGGTTGATCATATGGTCGAGGAACCCTTCGCCCGGGTTGGCACTTGCCCGGATGATAAGCCAGTCCGAGAGGATGACCGTTCCACCGGTGACAGCGCTCCGGTCGCCGCCAGACTCTCGGATCACCGGTGCACTCTCTCCTGTTATCGCACTTTCGTTCACCGAAGCGATACCCTCGACGACCTCTCCATCGACAGGAATAGTATCCCCTGCTTTAACGAAGAAGAGGTCCGACCTGCGCAGCGTTGAGGAAGAGACCACCATGAAGTCGGTCGGGACGGGTTCCCTCCCTTTCTCGATCTCATAACCGAGGTAGAGTTTTTTTGCCTCAGTGTCCTGGCGCATCTTCCGCAGGGACTCTGCCTGGGCTTTTCCCCGTCCTTCGGCCAGGGCCTCTGCGAAATTGGCGAAGAGGACCGTGAACCATAGCCACGCAGTTATTGCGCCGATAAACCCGGCGGATTCTTCACCATGTCCAGCCAGTGCCTGCACCCAGAGGATTGTAGTTATCACGCTTCCAATCTCTACGGTGAACATGACCACATTGCGGTACAGGGTCCGCGGGTCGAGTTTGAGGAACGCATCGATGAGTGCACGTCGGTAGAGGGCGAACTGTTGTTCCGATGGTGTCCCGCTGCCGGAATGATCAGCCATTAGATAATCCCCCCGGTGATCATGGTGAGATATTCGACGACAGGACCAAGCGAGAGTGCGGGAAGGAAACTGAGTGCACCGACGACAATAACGACAAAGACAAGCCAGATAATAAAGAGGGGGCGGTGATCGCGGAGTGTTCCGTCGCTGACCGGTACGATCTTCTTTGCCACAAACGATCCTGCGAGCGCGAGCGTGATGATGGCAACAGCGTACCTCCCGACAACCATGGCAAATGCTGTTGTGAGATTGTAGAACACGCTATTGGCTGACAGACCCCCAAAGGCGCTTCCATTGTTCTGTGAAGCGGAGCTGAATGCATACAGGATTTCCGAGAAACCGTGCGGCCCGGGGTTGAGGACTGCCGATCTCCCGGGATCGGTGAGAACTGCAACGGTTGTGAGACCGAGGATGAGGAAGATCGGGATGAGGATGTGGATCGTGGTGAGGGTCATCTCATAGGGCTCGATCTTCTTGCCATAGATCTCGGGTGTCCGCCCTACCATCAGCCCGGCGATGAACATTGCGAGGATCACGAATATGAGCATGGTATACAGGCCGGAGCCAACTCCCCCGAAAACGACCTCACCAAGCTGTATATCGAACATCTGCACGAACCCGCCGGGCGGCATAAACGAATCATGCATCGAGTTGACGGCACCGCAGGACGTTACGGTGGTAACGACCGAAAATAATGCAGACGGCACGACGCCAAACCTCATCTCCTTGCCTTCCATATTCCCGCCCGGCTGGAGAGAAGTAGAGTTCTGGTCAATTCCTAACGGCGTGAATGCAGGATTGCCATTCATCTCCGACCAGATGGTGATTCCGACAAGCGGTACGAAAATAATCGTCATCGCTATCAGGATGGCGATACCTTTTCTCGCTGACCCGATCATTTTGCCGAAAGTATAGCAGAGCGAAGCGGGGATAATTAGAATAACCAGGATTTCAAGGAAATTAGAAAATGGTGTGGGATTCTCGAACGGGTGAGCCGAGTTGGCATTGAAGAAACCTCCTCCGTTTGTGCCAAGAACCTTGATGGCGATCTGCGATGCAGCAGGCCCGAGCGGGATCGTCTGGGTGGTGATGAGTGAGCCGGTGCTGTCCCTGACAGGGTCGAGGAGCGGTACGGTCACCGGCCCGCTGAACGTCTGGACGGTTCCCTGCGAGACGAGTATAAGCGAGATGATAACGCAGAAGGGAAGCAGGATCATGACGCTGCGAATGAGGAGTACCCAGAAATTTCCAATCGTCGTCGCTGATCTGCGCGAGAAACCGTAGATAAACGCGATGAGGATGGCCATTCCCACGGCTGCCGACATGAAATTCTGGACGGCAAGACCGGTCATCTGGGTCAGGTAACTGACACCATTCTCGCCGGCATACGCCTGCCAGTTAGTGTTCGTCACGAAACTGACTGCGGTATTGATTGAGAGGTCCCAGGGGACAGTTCCTGCACCAGCGGGGTTGAGCGGCAGAAACTGCTGGACCATCTGGAGCAGGAAGACTGTGGCGATTCCTATCAGGGAGAAGACCATCATCGCCACGGCAAACATCTTCCAGTCCATCTCTTCGCCACTGTTCACTCCCGATACAGAGAGGATCCACCGTTCGACCGGATCAAGAACGGGGGAAATGATTGTCCTCTCACCGGTATACACCTTTGCGATGAACCCGCCGACCGGGACAATCAGCGCTACGAGAACGATGAAGAAGAGGACCAGCTGAACCCAGTCTGTTGTTCTCATGCCGAATACCAGCGGTGGGGGAACTTCCTCTTGCCCTGCTGATGACCTTATGGTGATACGGTGTGCGCTCAGATCTTCCAGTGCAAGGTTGATTTTAAGGACGTTTATCCTTGGTTCGCCGAACAGACCGAACTGCTGGTCTTCTGTCTGCTGTTCTACGAGTGCAGTCACGTCACTTTCGCTCAGGTTCCTTTCGCGGGCGATGCGGGGGACCTGGTATTTCGCTGCAGCTACACTGATATCAGGATCAAGACCGCTTGCTGAACTGGTAACAAGGTCAACAGGAATCGGCTGGGAATTATCCGGATCGGCTGCATGAAGGGCGTTCACCCGAGCCTTCACCTCGTCCAGGAGGGCGGGATTCGTGGGGCCAAGGTTCGATCCGCCTGAGATACCGGAATTATAAGGTACCGGGCTTGTTGCCGAGAGGCGCCCCCAGAAGTATTTCGATGACGTGAAGGGCTGGCCGATCAGAGAAGATCCAACAATATTCCCGTTCTGTTCGATGAAGTTCCCATTCGATTGTACGGGAAAGACCAGCTGTGCGATTCCCGTAATAACAAGCGGGTAAATGATACCGGCAAGGAGGGTGAGTAAGAAAAAGATCACGAGGGCTGGTTTTGCCTGTTTTTTGATCATGGATTGAACCGGTTCAGTTGTCATTCATTAACCGCCTCACCCGTAATGCACTTCGGATCCCTCTTTTGCTGTACCAGCGTGCTGGTTATCGATAGTTAATCCCTTTGAGAATCTTTTCCCTTGTGAAAGAGAACAAATGCAATGTCAGGACCCGATACAACATCAGCTAATTGAATTTCAATGGAAGATTACTTCCATATAATTGTATATAAATTAGACATATTGCACGGAAAGCAGACAAAGACAACCGCCTATCGCCCTCTTTTTAAAAAAATATGGGCTCTGTTGAATTCCTTTTGCTATGATATGAAATACACAGTACTGGTTCGATGAAGGAGGGGACAGTGCCTGTCCCCCCATACCACCCCTGCGCTGAGCGATGAAGATGTAGTACCTTTTCGGGGGTTATCGCATCGGGGAGCCACAGCGAGGGGGGTGAAACCCCGTGAGCGTTTCGCTCGTAATGGAGCATTTCTCCAAAGCAAAAATGTATGCAAAAGAGGGATTACCAAAAAAAAGACAGGTCCGGATGGCACCCCGGCCCTGGTTAGCTACTACCAGGAAATGGATCCAGTATGAATGAACAACGAGTGATCGTATACCAAAAACCTGCCTCACGACCACTAATGCCCGGGTCGTTTTTATCACAGGAATACACCGGGAGAAAAAAGGTAGAAACGATTATTCTGCCGGATCGATTTTACTTTCCTCTTGTGCCTTCTTCATGTTCTGGGCGAGTGCAATCACACCTGTTGTGTCTCCCAGACCCATGGTATTCAGGACTGATGACGGGACGAGTATCAGGACAGAATTATTTGTTTTGAGTCCTTCATACAGCATATTCATGCCCCGGAGGTGGAGTGCTGTGGGGTTACCCGCATAGGTCTTTGAAGCATCCTCAAAACTTTTGGCAATCTGGCGTTCGGAATCACCAAGGATGACCCGTGCCTGGCGTTCACGTTCTGCCTGCGCCTGCATGGACATGGCATTCTGTAAATTCACCGGGATCTCCACGTCACGTATTTCCACCGATAAGACATTGATGCCCCAGCCGTCAATCCTGCGCTGGATGGTCTTCTGGAGTTCAGCGTCAATCATTTCCCGCCCGGCCAGCATGTCGGCAAGCATGGTCTTGCCAATCACATCCCTGAGTGCGGTCTGTGCTGCAAGAAGCACGGAATCCTTGTAGTTCTGTACTTCGAGAGCGGCTTTCTGAACATCAAAGACCTGCCAGAACAGTACCGCGTCGACATCCACCGGTACTGTATCCTTGGTGAGCGTCTGTTCTGCATTAAACGAAGTCGTGATCACCCTGGTGTCGATGATATACGGGATGGTATTGAGGAAGGGTATAATGATTATCAGTCCGGGTCCCCGTATCCCCACATATCTTCCCAGGTACAACAAAACCACCCGTTCCCACTGGTTGACAATCTTTATACTCAACGCTAACAGCACCAGGATAATGATCAGGGCTATGATTATTGCGATAATCTGCAAGGGGTCCATAGGTATCCTTTTTTTTGTATACCGATGACTACTCTGTTCAACCCAAAAAAGGTATCGGACAGGGCAGCAGTCAGGAGAGAAATATCAAATAATTCTTTGAAAAAAGGTTTTTTTGCTGCACCTCCTATAGGTATGGATATGGAAACCGCACTAATCTACGCGATTTTAACAGTCATCATCGGGATTGTCGTCGCCCTATTGGTACGAACTATTGTGCGATGGCTGAAAAAGTACGCGGAAACTACCAGGACCAATTGGGATGATATCATCATTGCTGCGATTGGTACACCTGTCCAGGTAGGCATCATAGCGGTTTCTGTCTATATCGCACTGAAATATTTTGGTATCGTCCCGGAAGAGTATGCCTGGACCATTTCAGACAAGGTCCTGAATTCGATCTATATCCTGCTGGGAACCTGGATAGTCAGCTCCTTTGCCCACAATATTATTCTGAATTACGGTCATGACCTTGCAGAAAAGGGGGAGGGACCGCTCAATGACCGGCTCATTGGGTTCCTTGAACTTACGGCACGGTACGTCATCTGGTTTATCGGGATCATGCTGATCCTCGTCAATCTTGATATCAATATCACACCGTTTCTCGCCATGGCGGGTATCGTCGGCCTGGCATTTGCACTCGCAGCCCAGGACCTTATCTCCAACTTTTATGGCGGGGCCGTTATTATGATTGACAAGCCATTAAAAGTCGGTGACCGGGTTAAAATCGAACACTATTATGGGGATGTAATCGATATCGGGGTGCGTAGCACGCGGCTTAAGACCACGGACAACCAGATCATCACAATACCTAACAACAAGATCACCACGAATTATGTCACAAATTATTCAGAACCTGACCAGAAACTCCGCATTTCGATTCCTGTTTCTGTGACCTCCGGAACTGATCCCGTAAAAGTAAAAGAGCTGTTGCTGGATATTTCGCAAGCAACGATTCAAAAAACCGATTATCTGCTAAAAGAACCCGCTCCCCAGGTATTTTTCAATGAATTCGGAGAATCCGGCCTGAAGTTTATTCTGTATGTATGGGCAAAAAAATACAATCTCACCGATGAAGTAAAAGATGCCATCAACGTGGAGATAGCCAGACGGTTTGCTGCTGAGGGTATCGAAATACCATTCCCGCAGATGGAAAGCAGGGAAACAAAATAATCTTTTTAGCTTTTTTTTTATCAAAGGAGCTACAGTGAACGATTATGGCCTCCTCTTTTAGTTTTTCCTCTCAATAAAGACATGGTGCATTGGCAATTATCGGACTGGTCCATCCTGGTAAGATCTCGTAAGTCCGGCAGGGTTTTTATCGGATGAGAGCAATTTAGATAGAGAGATGAGCAGGGGATACGCCGTCAGGCCGGAAACAATTGAGACAACCATTGTCATCCTTTTTGAGATAAGTTTTATCTTACTGGCTATCCAGGCAGTCAATATTGATGATATCCCCCGGATGAAGATTGCAATAACGGCATTTTTCATGACCCTGATCCCTTATGTCGCCGAGAAACTGCTGCGGATCTCGTTCCCGCCCGGGGTAAAAGGTATGATACCATTTGCCCTCTTCATGCATACTGCAGGAGGGATCATGCGGTGGTACTGGGAGTTATCAGGGATCTACTATGATAAGATTGCCCATTTGATTGGCGGAATTGCACTGGGGCTTGTGATTTTTGTCAGTCTCCTGACCGTTATCCTGTTCACGACATGGGGGATACAAAAGAGAGGAGTCCTGTTCTTAACTGCACTGATCACATTCCTCTTCGGAATAGTATGGGAGTTCGAGGAGATGTCGATTGACAGCGTGATGATGACGACCTACTCCGGTGGCGTGTATGACAGTATTGGCGATACGACAGGAAATATCATCGGGATCATCATCTGCCTGTGTATTGCAAAAAGGTATATGGATTCTGTACCGCCCGGTAAGAGACTCTCGTATCTGCTCAGAAAAGACCCGTGAGCGGTGCAGAGAAAACACGTTTTCATGACGGAAAAATTACCGAATAATTTCATCAGTGCAGAGTGAAAACAGGTCCTCTTTTTTTTTAATTTGGCAGGTTTTTTAACGCATAAGAACATTGAATGTATAAAAAAGGGCAGGGGATTTTCTATCAACCCGAGAACAATCGAGAAGATTATTGTTATCTTTTTTGAGATAAGTTTTATCGCACTGGCTGTTCATGCAAGGAATATCGATGATATTCCCCGGATGAAGATTGCTATAGGGTCATTTTTTATTCCGCTGATTCCCTATGCTGTTGAGAGGCTGCTGCGGATCTCGTTCCCGTTTGGGATAAAACTCATGATACCTCTCGCCATCTTCGTACACGTTGCAGGAGGCATCATGGATTGGTACTGGTCACCGGTATTTCCCTTGTATGACAAGCTGGCCCATTTTATCTCCGGCATGGCAGTAGGGCTGGTAATGTTTGCTTTCTTCCTGGTTCTTGACCTGTATGGTGTCAGGTTTAAACGAACAACAGTACTTATTGGAATCTTTCTCCTGGTGGCATTCCTCGGGGGAATCTGGAAAATCGGGGAGGTCTACTTTGATATTACCCTCAATGCGATGTTCGATGAAGGTCTCCCCGACCTGATCGGTGATAATATTTGTCATACCATCGGTTCCCTTGCAGCTGTCATTGTTTCCTGGCTGTATTTTCTCACCATCCCGGAAGGTTATGGCATAAAGTCCCTCTTAAAAAAAGATAAACCTGGGTAACAGGATACAGAAATCAGGCAAAACCAGTGGTTTTTTTTATAGAAGAACAGGACAGCAGGCTGCCGTGTAAGGAGTTCAGGGTTTTCCGAACCTGAAGAGCAGGTAAAAGGGAATAACATTGGTTATTATTGCAAGAATGGCAAGGAAGATCAGGAGTTTTGTATCACGGGAAAGGAATGCCATCTGCTCTCATATTCGTATGCACCGTATAGTATTTAATGAATTGAGCGTGCACTGGTACTGGAGGATTCCCTGTTCATCACCTGTACGGAACAGATGAGAGAGAGATCACATGTCCCCCAAAAATAAGCTCATTTCCCTGGTTATTTTCATAACTGCCCTTCTGGTGATCTTTTTCCAGACGGGTTACCGGCATTTTTACGAGGCTTTTCCCTGGTCAGTGAAAGCATATCATACCGTCAAGTACCCTGCAAGCCTTGGATTTATCAGCCCCGGCAGCCAGACCATCCTGATGATTGTTACCGGTGCCGTTATTATCCTCATAATTCTGGCATATTATCCAAAAGATACACAATCACTGTAAAGGAAAGCCTCCCCCTGTTTTTGGATTCCCTCGAGCGATCAACAATAAAATAGTCCTTTAGTTTTCTGAACCACCGGCCCGTCGGGCAGCTATCCGCTAAGACCAATGGGCATATGCCACCAGGGTGGATTATCCGATGTATGGTACAACCGTGGAATCGTCCTGGCCGAACCTGATCAGAATCCAGAATCGGGTAACAATGGCAAACTGACTAAACCGGATTCAGGAACCTATTCATTCCAAAGAAGCATTTACCCATTTTTTAGTATATTTACGGGGATGACAGCAGGATCGCAACATCCTTGAACCTTGCGCATGAACAGAAACACTATCTCAATGAAGATCCCACCTGCCCTTTCCCGCATTGTTCCGGGAGGTTTTGAGGTTACCCCCCCGGTCATCACGCTCCTGTGTTCAAATATTATCACTATTGTCCTTGCGGTTGCCGGCAACTGGGACGCTGCCACCGTTCTGTTCATCTACTGGGCACAGAGTATCATCATCGGGATCTTTACGGTGATATCACTCATCCGTGCTGATACCGCAGCGCTGACTGCCGATATTTCACAGTCTGCTGAAGGGAACGTCAGCGTGGGCATGATGAACCGGTACTTTGCCCGGTACTACAAATATTTCATTGCCGGGTTCTTTACCTTCCATTATGGGCTCTTCCACGTGGTTTATTACGAGTTTATTGTGGATTCCGGATTTTTTGGAGTGGTGGATTTTTCAAGTCCTGAAGTCTGGGCTTCCTGCGGGCTCTTCTTTGTAAACCACCTGTACTCTTCCCTTTACTACCGTCATGATGAACGAAAAGGAGGAGGTTATATCGCAGAAGAGTTTACCTACCCGTATTCCAGGATCTTCCCGATGCACCTTACCATCATCTTCGGTGCGATTATCGTTTCGGTCCTTTCTGCAGCCGGGATTGAATCCACGCTGCCCGTGGTGGTGCTGTTCCTTGTCCTCAAGGTATACGCAGATTTAATGATGCACATAAAGAAACATGCGGGAAAAAGCCCTCCTGGAATTCCTGAAGCCTGAAAGCACCGCAACAGTCGTATACGGATCAGTTTTTCTGGAAAAGGAGGAATCGCTGGGCATCAAAATACCCAAAGACCAGTGTGCCCTCATTGATATTGAACCGGGGGGACTTTTGCAGCAGGGTGATACTGGTGGTTTTTACCTCATCGGTATCCGGAGTCCAGGGGCAGGTGTTCCCATCAACCCCGGTGACGTCGGTGACCGAGATCGTCTCTCCCAGGGTGGTATAGCGGCCGGAAAAGCTCCTGCACCCATCTACAAAACCACTTACATTCCCATCTTCACCGAATTTCAGGGTGAGATTTATCCGGGGACCAACAGACACTACCGTCTGGTTGCCACCATAATAGGAGACCAGATGCCAGGAGGGCCCGGTCAGCTCGGCCGGTCCGTGAGAAGAACGGGCGGGAAAAAGTGATGTACACCCGGCCGAAAGAACGCAGATGACGAGGAGGAGGGCAAACAGGGCAGGCCGGGTATCCATTACAACGGATTGGTACACAAAATTATTAAACATATGGAAAAGGTGCTGTCTCCAGCAACGTCGGGGGATTCTGGCACTCGATCAGCGGGTGGAGTACCGGTTCAGTGAAAGCCTGATCACACCCTGTAGAGGTACAGGGAGTGGAAATACATCCGCTTCACCTTACCTTAAAAAAACAGCAATACCGCATAAAATCAGGAAGAATTTTTCCGGGTATAAGGCAAAGACAGGAATACCTTATACCCTGATTTATTTACACGAGGCAAGTGGTTTTTATGGCCCAAAGACATTGGAGATCCGGGGTAAGAGGTGATGAAATACCCCGGCGGACAGACCAGGTGATTCTTCTGCTCCTCTCACGCCATGAAAACTATCGTGCCATACGTTTTTTTCACTGGCGTAAGACTCATCGCAGATTTTTATCAGTTCCCTGATGCTCTCAGGAAGGACCCGGTTCATTCCCCGTCGCGGGAGATCAGTTCCCCCTGGTACCAGTCTGTGCAAACCCCCGATAAAGAATAATAGTTAGTTCATATATATATATTTATGTATAAATAAAATCGCATTCATTACGCTTTTATTACGAAACCATTTGAATAAAAGTGCGGTATGCGAAAATTGTAACACGTAGTATATCGTGGTTCAGAATATGTGGATATCCGTTGGTATCAATGAATTGCCGGTCTCGTATAATATCGCATGGTACGAGCAGAAGGCGGTGCTCGTCCTGCTCTCGCTTCTCTCCCTCGGCGTAAAAGATATAACGCTCGGCCCAAAACTTCCGGCATTCGTATCGCCCACGGTGCTCGCCGTGCTGGTGAAAAATTTCGATCTCAAACCCAACACCACCGTGGAAGCTGACATTGCCCGGATGGTACCAGTCCAATAATGCTAACGGTAATTGACACTCTTTTTTTTTACTGCTGCAGCGGTCGTCGCAGTGCTTACCATGATGATGGGAATCCTCTGACAGGTCACACTTTTTTTTGCATTATTAACCGGCTTTATGGTGCAGGGTTTTTTTCCTGCCGTCCGTAAACCGGTATGCCCCGGCCGGCACCAGCATCTCGAACCGTGCACCTTTTCCGGGTTCCCCGGTCTCCTGTAAGGTTATGCCGGTGACGGAACAGATCTCTGCAGCAAGAAACAGCCCGAGTCCGGTATGTTTTCCGTACTCTTTTGAGAAAATTTTCTCTTTCTCGTGTGCTGGAATACCAACCCCGTTATCTTCCCAGGAAATGACCAGCCCGTGGGGACTTTCATGCGCCGACACGCTGATCGTACTGACCTTCTGTCCGTGCCGTAGTGCATTATCAAGGAAATTGTAAAAGATCTTGTTAAAGATCGGGTCGGCAAAGATCTCAACGTGAGGAAGATCCCTATGCACGGAGAGAAACGGGGGAACCTGCAACCGGGATATGACCTGGTCGAGCTTGTGCCACTGGGGTTCATGAGACCCGAGGTCCTGGTACACCCGCGTGAACTCGATCTGCTCCTTAATCGCCATCGCCGCTGATTCCAGTTTTGCGAGATATCCTGCAATCGTGGGATCCTGGGACAACGTTCTGGCGTGTTCAAGATTTCCGAGCAGGACAGAGACCTTGTTGAGAATATCATGGCGGGTGATGCTGGAAAGGAGGTGGAGCTTCCGGTTCGCTTCCTTTAAGGTTTCTTCCGCACGGGAAAGTTCGTCATATTTTCCCCGTAATTCCTCCTCCGTATCAGTGAGTTGCTGGTAGGCAGAACGCAACCGGGTTTCGGCAGTCTTGCGGTCAGTAATATCCAGAGCAGTGAACATCACACCAGCGCTGACAACCGAAGGGTCAAGCGGGGTTGAGCTGAGCAGGATATCACGGATGATGCCGTCCTTGCGCATCCAGCGGGTCTCGACTGTCCCGGTCCCCCGTTCCTCAATCATGGCATACTTGACAGTCCCCACGAAGTCATATTCTCCTTCGGTCGGGTAGAGGATGCGGGAGTTCTTGCCCACCAGTTCCTCCGGTGAATACCCTGTCATTTCGCAGATCCGGTCGTTTACCCGTCTGAGGACCCGGTCCGAAACCAGGCCAATCCCAACCGGTGCAGCCCGGAATATGCTGGTAAGGGACGTCTCACTCTCACGCAGCGCCTCTTCTGCCAGTTTCTGTTCAGTGACATCACGGCCGACCGACTGGTACTCGGTGAGGGATCCATTCTCGTCAAAAATTGCCCGATCGCTCCAGCGTTGCCAGCGGACCTCGCCATCAGCCAGTATGATCCGGTGGGTGACAATGGCCGTGGGATGTTCCTCTGTCAGGGAAGCGAAATGTTCCCTTACCTGTGTCTGGTCTTCTACGGGGACCCGGGGCATGAATTTTTTCCCGATGATCTCGTCGCGGATTTTTGAGAAATACCGGCAATAGGCTTCATTGACAAACACATGGGTGCCGTCCGGCCGGAACCGGGAGATGAATTCTGTCTGGTCTTCAACAACGTTCCGGTAGCGCTCTTCACTTGCTTCCAGCCTTTTATTCTGGATATGTAAGGCTGCTTCACTGGTTTTTGCCTGGTCTAACGCCTCCTGTACCTGTTCATAGGCTGCGCGTAACTCTGCTTCCTTTTTCCGGATCGAGGTTACATCCTGGAGTGTCTCAATCGCCCCGGTAATGTTTCCGGAGGGATCACGGAGGGGAGCGGCTGTGAAAAACAGCCAGGTCCCTCCTTTCATGGCAGGGAAGTAATCGGTAGCGACAAAATTATCCGTCATGACCAGGGATTGTGCCTGTTTTCCTGCATACCAGCGGGCGATCCCATCGATATTCTCATCCACGATAAGATCCGCAAGGCACGGACGGGGGGAGGGGTAAAAGGCCTTCCAGTGATCTGTCGTACCAACGATATCTGATGCCGCAATGCCGCTATAGTCTTCCAAAGCCCGGTTCCAGAAAATAACCCGGTGACTCGCATCGATGACAAATTCCGGGATAGGGGCACCCTGCACAAGGTCCTGCATGGTCTTTTGTGCTATCTTAATCTGGATGGCCTGCCTGATCTTATGCGCAAGTTCGGCAAACTGTGCTTTGGGGTCCCCTCCCTTCTGTAAATAGAAGTCAGCCCCGCTGTTCAGCGCCTCAATCACCACTTCTTCCCGTCCTTTTCCGGTAAAAATTATGAAAGGTGCTCTGTTTCCTTTGGACCGGACGGTCTTTAAAAAAACAATCCCGTCCATGACCGGCATCTGGTAATCGGATATGATACAGTCATACGAAGTCCTGGCCAGGATATCGAGTGCTGCCGGGGCAGACGTGAGCGTGTCAACCCGGAAATCACCAGTCTGCTCAAGAAAGATTTTGGCTAATTCCAGCAGCATCGGTTCGTCATCAACGTAGAGAACTGAGTACATATCCCTGGCCCGTCCTGGTTTTCTCCCTGGTTCCAGACATTACTTCATGGAGATGACAGATATACATATCGAAGAGAGTCGATCCCTGGCAACCAGCACTCCGGTGAAAACAACCTGATCAGATAATCCTCTGCAAAACCTTAACGTGCATGTCTTATTTTTTTGGTATAGGAAGATTGTGAAATAGCTCAGTCGTCCTGCCACTACCGCCACGTGATCTCAAGCGGGTTGCGCCGGGGGATCCCGTAGGTTTTGTACCGGGGGTGGCCAAACATCAGGGCATAGGCGAACTTCCTTCCTGAAGGGAGGGCGAGGACTTTTTGCAGGGGTTCATATCCGGTGGCAGCCATCGAGAGAAAACCCGCCCAGCAGGTTCCGACACCATATGCCGGCGCAGTGACATCGAAATGGGTCAGGGCGATGATGGCATCGACGGATGCGATCGGGTTGCTCTCCGGGATATGGGCAATCACGAGGTGCGGAGCACCCCTGCAGACCGGATCAAAACCCCGTTCCCATGCCGCGATGAGCGAAGGGATGTGCCCGCTCATGGGGTGGTCGCTGTTCAGGAGTGTTTTCATCCACCCGATGGTCAGCCCGGCAAGCATCTGGACTTCTGTGGGATCGTACACCACCAGCCACCTGACCGGTTGTCCGTTGCCCCCGGATGCTGCGTACCGTGCAACATCAAGAATCTGCCGGATGGTATCCTTATCAACAGGTTCCGGGGTGAAATGCCGGACTGACCGGCGCTTCTTCAGGTACAGGCTGAGGTCCTCCGGAGAGAGGGACCCTGCACCTGTCACAAGCTGAACCTTTTCCTCCGGCAGGAAGTTGAGGGTAATGGCCTGTGAGGGGCAGGACACCTCGCAATGACCGCAGCGGATGCACATCATGGCTTTTGTTTCAGGAACACAAGGAAGTGTAGTCTCGTCAACAGGACCAATTATTTTCATCGGACATACAATCGGACAAATACCGCACCGGGTGCAGAGTGCCTGGTCAACCAAAAGGGTTGTCATTTCCTGCCCATCCTTCCTTGGAATAATATCCCCGTTGTCGTGTTATACTCTTTGCTGCATTGTTCCCTGGTACGGGTTCTCTTTGATACGTGTGGTTATTCTTCCTGCTGCACTTGGTGAGAAACTTCGCTCATGTACCCTTTTCCCGATAAGAGATGCCTTCGCGGTGTTGTTTTCAATATATGTTTCAAAAATTAGAATTCAGGTAATCACCTATAAACCCCTTCTTCCCATGCTCTCCTGGTGATTCTCTTATGTCCGCTACGCAAAGCCAGGGCTCCAGTTTCGCATCCGAAACCCCCCAGCCAAAACAAATCTACAAGACCATGAGCAGACCTGTCAGTGCCGGAAACAGCCTTTCTTCGGCCGTCATGGACACGGCAAACCGTGAGATGCTGGACCGGTTTGGCGAACAGTTTCAGTTAACCGGAATCGACATTAACAAAGAAGAGATCCACGAACTCAGGGTCCTCGACGAATTCCTGGCGCGCCATGTGCAGCCGAACGGGATCTATGATGTCCAGTGTATGTTGCTCTGGAGTGAATGGGTCCGTACCTTCCGCAGCAGGATACAGGGATTCCCCAAACTTATCCGTGAAAATGAATTCCGCAGTGTTATTTCGGAAAAGTTCGGCTTAACGATTGCTGAGAATGGTTTTCGGGGCGCTGTCTATCCCGGTCTACGGTTTGTGCCGTGATTGTGCAGGAATAAAACCACCTGCGGGGAACAATGCTCCCTTTTTGTTCCTCATTCCTCCGGATCTATTTTTTTAATAAGAGAACAAACAAACGTCCCGGGATTCAGATGATTGGTGCAACTTTTGTGCTGACTGCCAAATGCACGGTTCTTTTACGATAAGCACCTTTTTCCGGCGTAACAAAGGATGCGTCTCCTGATTCTTCTCCCGCAATCACCTGATCGGCTATGCCTGGTGCCGGCTCTCTTCCATGAGCTGGTATGCCAGTCCCCGGATCTTCCGGTTCTCAAATGTTACCTCCCCGTTATACGTAATGAGCAGGATCCGGTGATAAGGAATGGGTCTCTCACCATCAGGTGTCCGGATACTCAGGTAGTACGGTTCAAGGCTGATGTCGGGACCGCGTACAGCAGACCGGTTGTTGTAGGCGCCCTGGTCACGGTACCAGACCTGGACTTTGCCAATATCGTAGCGATCATCGTGCCAGTATTGCTGCAGGAGTGTGTGGCTGGTTAGCATGTCAAAGAGACCAAAGAGACCCAACGATGGTTTATCATGGCTGACAGATAATCCTCTCTGGAGATGATAAACCATGGTTAGGATGCCGGAAGAACTGATACATCTGCTCACGGAATGGCATACGGTTCCGGTTGCAACCATTGGACCTGATGGACAGCCCAACGTTGCGGGTAAATCGGTCATGGTCATGAATACTGACACAATAGTCTGGGGTGAACTCTATTTTATGCAGACCTATAAAAATCTCACCCGCAATCCCAGGGCATCAATCTGTGTCTGGAAAAGAAGCCCCCCGTTCAGTGCATACAAGGTGAACGGGAGGGTAACCATACATGAAAATGATGAGATTGCAGATCAGCTGGATGAACGCGTGCGTGCCGGGCATCGCGGGGAGTTTATTGCAAGCCTGAAAAAACTTGCTGCCGTCTATTTTACCGTCGAGGAAGTCTATGACCAGACACCAAACCCTGAAACTGCAGGAAAACGGATTTCCTAACGATCGGATGAACCTCTTTTTCACCCTTTTTTCAGATGATAGCGGTATCATTCTATCCCATGTACATTTTGATCTGTTATGTTCTTCTATTACTGTAAAAAAAAGAATTATTCATGGTGATTTTTTACCCCGGGCCTGAGTGTAGCGATCCTTTTCCCTGCGGCAGGATACCGGGTTACAGTTGACTGTTCCGAAAATTATTTATTCCGGGAAAAAAAGTGAATTTTATTTTCAGGAACTACACAAGGAGGACCAGGGTGAGACAGATGACACGAGGTGAAAGACCGCAGGGACACCGGGGTGGAGCAGACTACACCGGCCGTGGTGTCCGGGGGGGTAGTGATGAGCGGTGGGATCCCGCGGACCCGATGAATGATCCTTACCGTTTTCTCAGGGATGATGAGGAAGAACTGCCATACCCCGCCAATGATGAATATATATGGCCTGCACCTGAAGACGAAGAGGACGATTGAAACGTTCTCCGTGCGAACGAAGAGACTACGATACGGGAACAGGTGATGAACCCGGACAGTTTTTTTAAGGATACCATCTCCCTTAATCTGTCCGGCACATTTTTTTAGCACGGGATCCCTGTCTCTGGAGACCCTGAACGGTGCAGGACAGGACTATCCTGAAAATCCCTCACGGTACCTGGCTATTCTTTCACAAGGTCTTTCTTCCACGCCATTTTTTTGATCTTCTCATTGATATTGGGACTGTTCTCCATACGGTGCCAGTCATCATTGCTCATGCCCATAAAAAAATCGCAGGACGAACATTTGATCCAGGCTTCAAACTGGTCAGGGAATTCTGCGTGGAGGGTTGGTTCCCCGCACCGGGGGCAGGAGAGTTTCTCCTGGCGGATTGAAGTGGTCACCGTGCTCTCCCTGGTGTGGGGGACGACTTTTGTACCACCCGAACCATGGTGTGCTTTCACGCCGGGATCTTTGCTCATGTCCTGTGCGGTGACCTGTGCTTCAGTATATCCGGTTTTGCCGGCCTTGGGTTTTCCTTTTTCACTCATTTTTTTCAACTCCTTTCCCTTCTTTTGATCATTGACAAAGAAACTGTCATCAGGGATACCACGATGGATACTGCAATCTGAGACACTCACCATAGACTGGAGAAGTATATTGTTGTTACCTGGTGCTGCACAATGTTCATCAACCGGGAATTTCGAGGTGGTGGTATCGTGCCTGATCCGGCACAAGGGTCCAGTAACTATCGCTTCGTTCAGGTTCCCTTGTACCAGGGTGTTTTTATTTCATTTGGTTTTCTTCACAAAATGTTTTGATTGCCGAAGTAAATACCAGCCCGTATTTTTCTGATTTTATCTCCCCGACCCCGCTGATGGTCCTGAAACTGTGCATATCGCAGGGCTTTGTATGTGCCATCTCTCTCAGGCTTTTATCCGGAAAGATGACATAGGGGGGCACATTGGCGTGATCGGCAAGGGATTTTCGCAGGTTTTTGAGGGAGAAAAATAATTTTTCTCCGGCAGGTGTTGTGGCACCCTGCAGGGAAGGCAGGGATTTTTTCGCTGTTTCCTGGTGTGGACCTGATAGCATGATCACCGTATCTCCCACACGGATGCCATGGCTTTTTTGTGTCAGGCGAATGACCGGGTAGGTATCACCCGTCCTTGCCAGGTATCCTTGCCGGATCAACTCACCAATCCATGTCCTGAGCTGTGCTGTGCTGTATTCCTGCAGGGTAGCATATGCGGGAAGCTTATCAAGATGATAATTCCGGACCCGCAAACTCTTTGCGCCGGTCAGGACGTCGCTGATGAGAGCGATGCCGTACGGCGAAGGCAACTGCTGTACGCACGCAATCATTTTTTTTGCAACTGCAGTACCGTCAATCATTTCTCCTGGGTGATCGCAATTGTCACACGAGCCGCAGGGTTCCCCAAAGTATTCTTCCCCGAAGTAGTTGAGTAAAAATTTCCGCCGGCACGAGGGGGATTCGCAATATTCTGACATATCCTGCAATTTACGGAGTGCAAGCCGTACAAAACGCTCATCGGATCCGTCACGGTCCAGCAGGGAGCGGATTTTAGCCACATCCCCCCGGCTGTAGAAGAGTATACATTCACTGTTCCCTCCGTCCCGCCCGGCTCGTCCGGTTTCCTGAAAATAGGACTCTATGCTCTTTGGCAGGTCGTAATGAATTACGAAGCGGACATCCGGCTTGTCGATACCCATGCCAAATGCAACTGTTGCGCAGACAACAGTAATATCGTCGTGAATGAATGCATCCTGGACACTTTCCCTGACCTTTTTTGAGAGCCCGCCATGATAGGCCCGTGCAGAAAAACCATTTTTGCGGAGTCGTTCCGCAATATCTTCCGTCTCTTTTTTGCTGAGGCAATATACAATACCTGAATCGTCCTTATGCTGCCGTATATAGGCAAGGAGGGTGTTTTCTGCATCTTTCTTTGTCAGGACACGGTACTGCAGGTTTTTCCGGTTGAAACTGCCGATATATTCGCGGGGCTCTGACAATCCCAGTTGCCGGGAGATATCGTTTCTCACGGCAGGTATGGCAGTGGCGGTCAATGCAATAAGGGGAACGGACGGGAAGTTCTTTTTCAGGGCAGATAACTGCCGGTATTCCGGCCTGAAATTATGACCCCATTCCGAGATGCAGTGTGCCTCATCGATGGCAAAAAGGCAGACCATGGATTTTTTCAGGAAGGTGAGGAAATCCGGCTGCATACATTTCTCCGGCGACAGGAACAAAAGCCTGATGCGGTTATTGTTCAGGTCTGCCTCGATCTTTTTCCGGTCATCGTATTCCAGTGAACTGTTGTAGGCAGCTGCAGGTATCCCCCGTGCATTCAGGTCATCAACCTGGTCTTTCATGAGCGAGATCAACGGGGATATGACAATAGTCAGGCCATCAAAGCACAGGGCGGGCAGCTGGTAGCAGAGCGATTTTCCACCTCCTGTTGCCATGATCGCAAGGGTATCATGACCTTCCAGGACAGCATCGATGATCTCTTTCTGGTGCGGTAAAAAAGAAGAATAGCCCCAGTATTTTTTCAGGATCTCCTCGGATTTCTCCAGGGGTATCCATGGATTCCGGCACTGATTCGCAGTTCGCAGCCCTGCTATTGACAACCTGATCTCCCTGTTTAATCATAAGCCGGCTGTGCAGCCTTTTAAAGGGTGGGGGTATGGTGTGAAAATAAAGGTAATGCAGGGTTCATCGTGCTTCCCGTTCAAGGGTTACCTGCGTATCGATAGCAGGGTTCGGGTATAGTTTATAACCGGATCAGATTTTTTATCTCCGCGATGAGTTCGTCCGGCTTCTCCTCTGCGACAAAATGGCCGGCATCTTCGAACCGTGCCACCTTTGCACGGGGAAACGCATGCATCCATGTCTTTAACTCTTTTTCCCTGAACCCGATGTCCTTCATTCCCCAGGCTATGAGGATATTTTTGCCTTGCAACACATCATGGTTATCCCATAATGACTGCAGCCAGTCTGAAGAGCCGATAATCTCTCCGGGGAATACCCAGGTCCCTTTCCGTTCATCCGGCTTTGAGAGCGGCATCAGGTACTGTGCATGGATCTCTGGTGTCAGCCTGCTCTTGTCACCGAACAGGGACTTAACAATAGTACCGGCAAAGAAATTATGGTTCCTTATGAGCCAGCGTCCGACGGGTCCTCCCACCAGGGTACTGAATGCCTGGTAATACCAGTCGGATCGTACTGACCAGAGCCAGGTATTGGTGATAACGATGTTTTTGATCTTTTCCGGATGGCTGAGTGCATAGGACAACCCTATCGGCCCGCCCCAGTCCCCGACAACAAGGGTGATATTTTTCAGCGGGAGCGATTCAAGAAAAAGATCAAGATTTTTCGCCTGCTCTTCGGGCAGGTACGACCATCCGGCAGGTTTATCGGATAACCCAAACCCGATCAGATCCGGGGCGATACACCGGTTCGTCATGGAAAAATCCTTTATCAGTTTCCTGAACTCAAATGACCATGCGGGATTGCCGTGGACAAAAACGACAGGCTCCCCGCTCCCCTCATCCACGTAATGCATATTCCCGGCAGGAGTCAGGAAAAAATGCGGTTTAAACGGGTATTCCTCTCTGTCCAGCCATTCCGGGATCATCATTTTTTGTAATTATCAACCAGATAAGTAAATAGGTTTCCTTTCCAAATAAGACGGTCATTATCTGTCACAGGAGTATATCCGGGTAAAAACCGGCACGGGTGATTTTTCCTTTTCATCCTCGCTGCCAGCGGGTATTCCTGCCAGAAGATACCTCACCAGGTACTATTCCATTTCCGCACACCCCGGCACAAATAGTAAGAAAATAATAAGAAGCGGGACACCCGTGAAAAGAACAAGACCAGAACCGGTCCGTTCCTTCACGACCTGATGATGTACACGATTGTCCCCTTTCTGAAAATGGAGATCTGACCTCCGCTCTGCGAGACAACAATGCCGATTGATGAGGTGACCCGGGTGATGCCGGCAACGGACAAATGGCGTGAACCCATCCCCCCGGGCAGGTTCACCTGGCTTAAGTCCACCGTGATACACCGCCCTGCCGCTTCGACCACCCCGGTACCCGTGATGAGGAACGCCCCGTCCAGCTGGGCAAACTCCTTGATGGTTCCCTGGATACCCGCGTCAGTTATCTGCCGTTCGGTCTCCTGGTGACCATGGAACGGGTTTAAGACAAACTGTTTTGAATGCGCCAGGACGTTTTGGGTGTCACCGACAACAAAAGCTGTCCCGATCGCCTGTCCCTCCCGCCCTTCCCGGGCAATTTCCACCGCGACCTGGATAACCGCGTCAAGAACCTCCGGCTCAACACCTGTCCCGGAACATATCGTTGTGAGTTCTGCTGCTGAAGGCCGGTTTGCCGGGAGGGACCCTGACCTTGCAGGAACGGTCTTTTGGGTATGCTTTGCCACCAGCATTTCCTTTCTCCGCTGGGTGATCAGGACTACGGACACAATAACCCCCCCGGTGATTGCCGCCGCGATAATGATAAGATATCCCGTCAGGTCATTCCGGGGGGCGGGACCTTCAGGGGATGGTCCGGGAGGGGTAGGGGTCTCTTCTTTGATCTCCAGCGCGATTTTTCTGGTAGTTGACTGGCCGTCAGACTGGTTGCCGGTAACGCTCACGGTGAAAATCCCGGCGCCGGAATACCGGTGTGCTACCGGGAGATCGGACGATTTTGTAATGCTTCCGTCATTCCAGTCGACCGTCACCCATTCGATAGTGACATCAGGTGATCCGGCGTTGAGATTCCCGTTCAGCGTAACATTCTTCCGGTCAATCGCCGGCTCAAGGAGGGTCAGGATCGGGGCATGGATCGCAATGCCTGGTCCCCCGGGTCCCCCCGGCACCGTTGCCACCGTTGTATTCGGCGTCACGGGGACTGTCGTCTTGTCAGGGAGCACCGGCTGCCCCACAGAAATTTTTGTAACCCCCGATATTGTCTGTCCGTCTGACTGCCGGGCAGTGATCGAGAAGGTGTACGTGCCGGGACTGGTATAACTATGCGAGTTTGGGAACCCATGGTGTTCCGGCGCCTGGCCATCCCCCCAGTCCCAGAGGACGCTGGTGATAGTTACGTTCACCGACCCGGGATAGATAATCCCGTAGATTGTAGTGGTCAGATTTTTAATGACCGGTGGATCGAAGATAAGGAGCGGAGGAGGGTTGACGGCACCGGTCACATTCTCCAGGGAGATGAAAACCGGCGGAACCGGTGTTGTTGGCAGGGGGGTCACATTGGGTGCTATGCCGGTCGTATTCTCAGGGGCCGGGGGAACCGGGAGTGCCGGTACGCTGGTGCCAGCCGGTATCATACCGGTCGGGATTTCCGTGCCAGGTGCAGTTGTATCCAGGGTCGCTGCGAAGACCACCCCCGGGAGTACAAGGATGATGATGCATACAGCAGCAATGCTCAGCCGTACTCCAGGAGGTGTGTCTCGTACCATACGCATGGAAATCCGTTCGTTTGCTCAATAAATATCGTCATGATTGCTCTTAAATACGGATGCTTCCTCTCAACGTGCGGGTTACAAGGCACGATAGCGTAAAAGTCTCCATGCCTTGCACCGATGCCTTGCCAGTCTTTATTATAACACGGGGAAAGGTTCTGGTTACAAAAAAAGAGATGATGTTTTCCGTATGGTGTCATTAAGCTCAAGAGATCTCGGCATGGATTATTCATTCGAAATGACTGGAACAAATGAACGGGAAGTCATGAGAAAATTCATCGAATATGCAGAAACTGAACTCAAAATGCC
>Ga0208980_10000085_pt1 | contig 43125 bp, 48 predicted proteins | sample WetSurMetagenome_3_FD_187993 | JGI IMG/M metagenome (GOLD analysis project Ga0208980, IMG submission 187993) | Wetland microbial communities from Twitchell Island in the Sacramento Delta, sample from surface sediment Aug2011 Site A1 Bulk (version 2) | ecosystem: Environmental > Aquatic > Marine...
GTGCGCTTGCGCGCGAGCTGGTCAAGGGCGCGGGCGAGTTCGATGGGGGGCGAGTCGACGAGCGGGAAGTCGGCGACATTCGTTGCTTTCGTGATGACTTCCTTCAAGCTCACTTGATGCAACAACTTCTGTCCTGTGGCCGTTGTGGCTCCCGTCTCGAATCCATTTTGCAATCGGATCTCCAACGGATTCTTTCCTGTCTTCTCTGCCAATTCATCCATCATCGACTCAATAGCGAAGTTCACCTGAGGTGAACCAAAGCCGCGCATCGCTCCGGTGTAATTGTTGTTCGTGTAGACCGCATAGACGTCGGTCTTCACGTTGTCACAGTTGTACGGTCCTGTCGCCTGAACAACCGAACGCCAGGTGACGAACGGACTCATCGAAGCATACGCTCCGCCATCAGCGATGCATCTGCTCTCCATTGCCACAATTGACCCATCATTCTTCGCTCCCCACTTATAATAGAGAACGTAGGGATGGCGCTTGTAGCTCTCAAGCATCGATTCTTCCCGCGTGTTTACCATCTTCACGGGCTTGCCGGTCTTTAGGCAAAGGAGTGCAGCCCGGCAACACATTGAGGTCATCGCTTCATCTTTGCCACCGAATGAACCTCCAAGCGTCGCCTGAATGATCTGAACCTGATTGAGATCAAGTTTGAGGGCGGCAGCAACAGATCGCCGGCTGGAGAAGAGATTCTGCACTGAACCCACAATTCTAACACCACCCTGTTCTGCCAGTTCGGCAAGTACAGCTTCGGGTTCCAGATAGGAGTGCTCGATGAACTGTGTCTTGAAACGTCTTTCGATGATGAAGTCCGCTTCGGCAAATCCTTTCTCCGAATCCCCCTTGCGAACCTTGTGGTAAACGAACGTATTATCGTCACCATGAATCCGTGGTGAATGCGGAGTCATTGCCTCCTCCGGATCGGAGACAACAGGAAGCGGTTCGTATTCGACCTCGATCAACGACAGAGCTTGTTCAGCAACCTCTCTCGAGTTTGCCGCGACCAGTGCAACACCGTCACCCAGATATCGCACCTTATCCGAAGCAAGTATCGCCTGGTTCTTGACGACGATACCAAACACCTTCTCACCGGGAACATCCTGCGCCGTCAGAACTGCCTCGACGCCATCGAGTCGCTTTGCCTTCGTGGTGTCGATACGGAGGATCTTCGCGTGAGGATGTTTTGAACGAAGGACTTTGCCAACAAGCTGGTGACCGGCGTTGTAGTCGGCGGCAAACTTTGCCTTGCCTGTGACCTTGCCAAATGCGTCAACGCGGCGTTCGCCTTTCCCAACTATGTGCAGTTCGTTTTCCTTCACAGACGAGCCTTGTCCATTCTCTTCCACAACTTTCTAGCCACACCCGTCGCCTCACTCATGATTTTCTCTTCATCGATCCCAACCAACTCACCATTCCACATGCGCCATTCACCATCCACCATCGTATGCACCACCATTCCCGAGTTCATTCCGAACAGAAAATGACCAAGAAGATTTCCTGATGTCAACGGAGTCGGTGGATTGTAATCGAGAACAATCAGATCAGCAGGAGCACCCGATTTGAGTGTGCCGAACTCTCTGCCAAAGAAAGACGACACCAGCTTCTGTCCGGCCTGCAACATCCCGGGAAACCGGCTGATCTCGACCTTGTGCTCGGATTCCCGGTTGCGGAAAAAGCCAAGCTTGTTCTCTTCAAACATGTCGGCAGGAAAACCGTCGGTGCCGAGAGCCAAGCGTTCACCAAACCAATCCAAGGGGGCGTAGCCAACGGCGTTGTTCATGTTCGAGCGGGGATTGTGAATGACCCACGCACCGGACTTGTCGATTGCTGCAAGCTGACTCTTCGTCAGGTGAACCCCATGCGAGAGAATTGACTTGTGGGTGAGGATGCCAAACTGCTGCAGTCGCTTAACAATGTCGGTTCTCCGTTTTCTCGCCGCATCCTCAATGTCGGCCTTATCCTCTGCTACATGCAGATGTACTCCACAGTCATACATTCGGGCCAAATCACCGAGAGTCTGTAACGTGTCGTCATTCAGCGTGAATGATGCATGAGCTCCGATGGAACCGCGAAAGTGTGAGTTGTTGGTATTCTCGGTGACGAACCGTTCATTCTCCTCAAGTCCAGCATCACGTCGCTTCCTACCGCCGCGGTCTGTGGTCTCATAGCAAAGAACACCTCGCAACCCAGCAACGGCCATTCCCTTTTTGATGATATCGAGCGACCCTTTGATGTGATTCGGCGAGGCGTGATGGTCAATCAGCGTTGCTGTGCCATATTTCAACGCTTCAATGCTGCCAACGAGAGCACTATAATAGACGGCCTCGTCGTCAAGCGCCTCATCAAGCTTCCACCATATCTGTCTGAGGATTTCGAGGAAGTCTCTTGGCATCTGTTTCGGTCCTGCCATCCCCCGTGCAAGTGCCGAGTACAAATGCGTGTGGGCATTCACCATTCCAGGCATGACGTATTTCCCAGAAAGATCAACGGTCTCTTCGCCTTTCTGTGGCCGCAAATGCTTACCCGACGCAACGATATCACCATTCTGCACACGCAGATCAGCACGAACAACTCGGGATGGAGTGAGATTGAGAAGGGTTCCGTTTGTCAGAAGCATGATGGTCTTGTCATTATGGATTTACACCTTCAGGGCTTTCTTCAATGCTGGCAAATCTGGTTCAACGGAAATGGGCTGGCCGGCTGCCTGCTTCGCTGAGTGAACGTCTTTCAGTCCGTTACCCGTGATGACAGCAACCGCCGATTCATTCGGTTTCACAATTCCTGTTGCTATCGCTTTTTTCAATCCCGCAACGCCAGCAATACCTGCGGGTTCACCGAACACAGCCCCAAGCCGGGCAGTCTCGCGCATCGCATCAAGGATTTCTTCATCCGAAACCGCAATCATTGCACCGTGTGAAAGTTTGATTTGGCGAACCGCTCGTCGCCAGTTGCGCGGAGTCCCAACGGCGATACTATCTGCAAGCGTATGCGTATCGGTCGGCACGAGGTCTTTGCCTGAGAGGAAAGAAGTGAGGATCGGCTTGGCTCCCTCGGCTTGAACGCCCAGCAATCGAGGCACACGATCAATGATGCCGAGTTGCTTCATTTCATGCAATCCCTTTCCGATTCCGCCGATGGTGCAACCATCTCCAACTGAAACGACCACCCAGTCGGGCAGACTCTTGCCAAACTGCTCGGCGATTTCAAGCCCGGCCGTCTTCTTCCCTTCCACAAGAAATGGATTCGTTCCGCTATTCCGGTTGTACCAACCGAACTCATCGCACGCCCGCTTACAGAGGTCGAACGCTTGCTCGTATGTTCCTTTCACTTTCAGTACGGTTGCACCAAAGATGAGCAATTGCGTGATTTTCGGTTCCGGTGCTCGCTCGGGAACAAAGATGAAACTCTTCAGCCCAACCGATGCTGCAAGACCCGCAAGCGATGACGCGGCATTTCCGGTTGATGCACACGCGATTGTGTCGAAGCCGAATTCAATCGCCTTCAGTACGCCTATGGAACTCGCCCTGTCTTTGAACGAATTTGTTGGGTTCCGCCCGTCATCTTTGAGGAACATTCTCTGGAGGCCAAGCAACTTCGCCAGACGCGGCGCCTCATACACCGGCGTCCAACCGATGTGCAGAGGTGGTAATTGAAGGTCAGGAGAGATCGGAAGTACCTCGCGGTAACGCCAATGATCGAAGGCGCGACGTCCTAGTGCCGGGAGGAGCTGTGTTCGGATGGCATCGTAGTCATACTGGACATCAAGGATACCCTGCTCACCGCATCGTGGGCAGGTGAAGACATGGGCGTGTGCATAGGTTGCATCGCAGAGCGAACACTTCAGCCCGGTAACATGAGCGGGTGGATGTACTTTCATTGAATACCCCGGGCAATCAATTCCCCAGTGCAGACTGTCTCTGTCACAACCATCCTGACGCCATTGACAAGAAACCCACAGCATTCAAAACCGGGATCACTTGCTGTGGGTTTCAATGAACCTTCGAAAAACGAAGATGCCGACATAGAAGCGTAGTCTCCTTATGGAAATTCGCTCCTATCATGTACAAAAAAAAATGATAACTGGCAAGGAGAAGCCAGGGGAGTTGCATATTCGACAAGAGAAGAATCCGGGGAGTCTGTTAAACGGGATGTCGTGGCTACTATTCCGACCTCCAACGGGGAGATTGCCCTCTTGCGGTGGTGGATCATGCACGCAGGTCTCATGGATGAAACGGTCAAAACAACTCAAGGACTGGAGGTACGCAACCTGTGATTGAGTTAACCTGGAGCCGCCCCAGATCCAGGGAACCTTCACAAATTGCTTCTGCTGATCCCGCTCTTCCTCAATGAAGAATCCAACGGCATTGGCGAATGACTCTCGACGTTGTTCAAAATGACAATGTCCACCCGCCGGTTCTTTGCGCGATTCATGTCGCTGGTATTTGGTACGAGCGGACGAAACTCACCATAGCCGGCAACGGACACCTTTTCTGGACTGAAGTCCTTGCTCTCAATGAAGTAGTACGCAATATTCACTGCACGCGCAACTGAGAGATGCCAGTTCGAACGGTACACCACAGTGTTGATGGGAATGTCGTCCGTATGTCCCTCCACACGGATATCGTGTGGAAGCCGCCGAATGATGGCAGCAACAGTATCGAGAACGCGAAGCATTTCTTGCTTAGGCTCGGCACTCCCGGAAGAGAAGCTGAGTTCCTCGGCGACATGAAGTGTCAGTCCGCGTTCATCTGTGGAAAGGGTAATGCGTCCGGATTTGAGATCGCCTCCCAATCCCTCCTCCACCTGCTTCTGCACTTCTTGGCGTTCCTTGGGTACCACAGGCATCGGGAGTTGTAGAATCCCGCTGCTCCCCTGTGCAACCGACACCTTTCCACCGCCACCGAACACCCCTCCCAGCGCCGCAGCCACTTCGGCATACTTCGCCGCATCAACTTTTGACATCGCGTATAGAATCACGAAAAGGCCCAGGAGCAACGTAATAAGATCGGCATAGGTCAATAACCACCGCTCGTGATTCTCGGGCTCTTCGTGTCCGTGCTTCTTCTTCATCTAGTGTCCGCCTCTTGCTCACCCGCAGGCAGCATGCTGTTCAATCGTGCCCTGATAACAGAAGGAATTTCACCCGCTTGAATGGAGAGAATCCCTTCAACAATCATTTGCATGAAGAGGTTCTCTTCATTCTGGATGTGCTTGAGCTTGTCCGCGAGCGGCAGCCAAACGAGGTTTGCCATGAACACCCCCCACAACGTAGCAATGAAGGCGCTGGCGATGTGGTGTATGAGTTTGTTCGCATCTTCGCCTGCAGCGGCGAGTGTGGCAATGAGCCCCATGACAGTACCGATGATTCCCATTGTCGGCGAATACCCACCCATCTTTGCAAAGACCCCGGCATTATGCGAATGTCGTTCCGCTGAATACTGTACCTCCGTCTCCGCTAATGAGCGAAGGACATCGGGGTCTGTTCCGTCAATAGCGAAGCGGAGGATCTTCTTCATGAACGGATCAGGTGAACTGTCGAGCTCCTTTTCTAGCGACAGTAGCCCTTCCTTCCGCGCAATGGTTGAATACCGTACAATCGTGTCGATCGTGTCTTTCACTGCAAACTGCGGGGGGAGCACGGCAAGCACGATGAGTTTGCCAAGTCCAAGAATTTGTTTCATCGAAGTCCCAATCGCGGCCGCTGCAATTGTTCCTCCGAACACAATCACCATAGCCGGCAGAAGTATGAGCGCACCTACCTGCCCACCTTCCAGCACGAACGATCCAAAGATGGACGCAAGCCCAAGTGCAAGCCCACCCAGCGTTGCTATGTCAAGCGACTTTTTCATGTTACTTCAGGAAATCCAGCAATGACGTTGGCAGAATCCGGGCAGCGACATTGAGTGCAGCATCCAGACTGTTTTCTTCTCGTTTAAGTTTCATCACAAGATCAGACAGATCCACATCTTGTTGGGCGGACAACAAAGTTTCAATTTGTGCACGTTGTTCGTCCAACTGGTCTTCGTTCGCGCCAAGGGTCTGCAACAATGACCCTGCTTTGCTTGCCTTGTCATTCACATGGTTGAGTACAGCACTTGCCCCATCCAACTGTGCCTGAGTTGGGACTACGCCAGTGCGGAGTGCATCCCGAACTTGAATGAGAAGGTCAAACGGCTGTGTACCGTTGAAGGCCTCCTGCCCGTCAATGTTCACAACGGATGATACGCCTTCACCAACTGGATACTGGATCGTGCCCGAGATGCCGTTTGGATTCACCGTTACCGCGGATCGATCCGCAGCAAGTATGAAAGGCGGATCGGTTGTCTGCAGACCGCCAAACACATACCGGCCGTTGAACTGAGTGTTTGCCGTATCCACAGCGTCACTGAGCAACTGGTCAATGCGATCAGCATATGTGGCAAGAGCGGCAGGATCCGGATTATTGATCGCCGATGTCATGACCTGCCGGGATTCCTGGACAATATCAGAGAATCGTTCGAGGCCAGAATTCGACGTCTCCATCGCTGCATTCCCTTCGGCGACATTCTTCTGAAACTGGGTGTTGCGTTCAAGCATCCCGTTCAACCGCATGATGACCTGTGCTGCCTGCGGATCGTCGGAGGGCTTCAGGACGCGTTTCATTGTCGCCAACTGCGCCTGCAATTGAAGTATTCGTTCCTTGCTCCTATTCACGTTCGACAAGAGATCGTATGCCATACTACCTTCTGTCACTCGCATAGTCTTACACCATATTGAGAATGGTTAGGAAGAGTTCGTTAACTGAGTTCACCACTCGCGCTGCTGCATCATACGAGCGTTGGTACTTGATCAGGTTCGTCATTTCCTCGTCCAACGAAACACCCGACACCGATGCGCGCTGGCTCTCGCACTGCGTCAGTATCAACTCCTGCGACCGCGCGGTGTTGTCCGCCGCATTAAGGCTTGAACCAACCTCGCTGACGAAGCCACCATAGAACTGCGTTACAGACATACTGTTGCCACTCAGGAGCGGTTCACTGCCTACTTGAGATAGCGCGATTGCGACCGCATTATCTCCAGGTGCTCCGGTTCCCGACGCTGCGATGTTGTTGATATTCCCCGACACCAGGGTGTCAACGCCAATGTCTGCCGCGGATGTTCCTGAAAAGAAGTTGTTCCCTGTTGGAGGCGGAGTACCCAGCCCGTATCCTCCAGAATGGAGCGCATTTACTCTCGTGATGATCGCGCCTGCCAGCTGGTCAAGCTTCGAAAGAGCCGAGGAGATGTCGGTATTGAATGCCTTGAGCATCCCCCCCAGTTCTCCGCCCGTGGCATTCACCGCGCTTCCGGAGGCGTCAGAAACGACCTCCATTTTATCGCCCGACCTGATCACGCTCAGTGCCGTGGTAACAGAACCGGAGACAATCTCAGTTCCACCAAGAGAAACGATCACGGAACCACGCTGGTCCTCAGAAATATTGAAGTTCGCAAGTGTGGATAATTCTTCAATCTTGAGATCACGTTGGTCTTTCAAATCGACCGGATCTCCACCTGAAGACATTGCAGCCGTGATCTGCACATTGAGATCGCTAATCTCACCTGCGAGTGAATTGATCCGGTCGACCATCCCTTGGGCATCATTCCCAACATCGGACCGAAGCTGTGTCAGGCTTGAATTCAATCTCCGAAATGTCTGGGAGAGCATCGCACCCTGCTGCAGCACTGCATTGCGGGGGCCACTTTCTTCCGGGTGAACAGAGAGATCTTGAAACGAATTGAAGAACCGGGACATCGCTGCTCCAAGTCCAGCATCTGAAGGTTCGTTCAATGTCGCCTCAAGTTGTCCGAATATCCGTTGCTGCGCAGTGGCGCTGCCATACGAATCATTCGAAAGACGGATTTGTTGATCAATAAACTGTTCCCGCACGCGCCCGATATGCCCAACGGTCACCCCTGTTCCGAGCAACCCGGAAGTTGTGCGTGTGGGACTCGTTGCCACGAGGCTTACGCGCTGTCGTGAATATCCCGGCGTATTGGCGTTAGAGATGTTATGGCTCGTCACGCTCATCCCCATCTGTTGGGCGGTCAGCGCCCGCCGTGCAATCTCAAGTATTTGTGAAAGTCCTGGCATATCCTACTCCTCTATCGGTGAAAAATGCGAGCGTGCAATACAAACCCTACATTCGCTTATCAATGAGATTCTTCTTGTAGTCATCGGTCGCAGCACGAAGCGTCTGTTTGATGAAATATTGAGCATGTTCAAGCAATGGTTTGTTCAGTTGGTTGACCGCCAGAACCTCCCGTGACGCCAACCGCAGCCGTTCGATGACCGCTGCTATTGATTCAGCATCCTTTTGGGATAGGTACGATAGGATATCCGTATACGATGCCACTTGTCCCATCTGACCGGACACGTCGCCTGTTCCACCAGCGACAAGGTTTGCAAGACGCAGCCTTTCCTTTTCAAGGGCGTGAATGGGCTGGATCATTTCTTCACTCCTCTCCAACAGTGTGTGGAGGTCTTCGGCTCGATTATGAATAATCGCTTCCTGCTGCTGCCGCAGGATCGCCGCGAGTCCTTCCGTGAGTTGTGCTTCCGTCGCAATCACCTCATGCAAATCATCTAATGCCGTCATTCGTCGGTTCCCTCACTTTCAAATTCATGCATATAGTCCATAACTTTTCGAACGTACTCTTTCGTCTCTTTGTATGGAGGAATCCCCTGGTATTTTTCCACGGCAGTCGGTCCAGCATTGTATGACGCAATCGCAAATTCTAGATTGCCATCGAACCGATCCAGCATCTGTCTCAGGTATTTCGCTCCGCCCAGAATATTCTCACGTGGATCCCAGACATCCTTCACGCCCATGTCAGCGGCGGTAGAGTCGATGAGCTGCATCAGACCCTTCGCGTCCTTATCCGACGCTGCATCGGCCTTGCCGCCTGACTCTGTGGCAATGACCGCCTTGAGAAGATTGATATCCAACGAGTGCTGATCCGCTGCCTCTTGAATCATCTGGCCGAACTTGCCGACTCTCTGACCAACCGTATCGACGGATGCACGACCCGTCGGGAGTCTCATTTCCTGAAGATTCCTGCCAACGTGCGGGGAGAGCTTTTCTCCAGTCATCTGCCTATACAGCATTTCACCGACTCCAAGGCCGCTATTGCGTGATATGTGCTTTGCCATTTCCATATCAAACATTCCTTCAAGGATATCTCCTCCGAAACTTTCGCCGAACATGTCGGACTTTGGCACAGTACTGCGCATAGTCTTCAGCAAGTACCCAACAAATAGTGACTCAAACTCCTGCACCGCTTTCTGAAGCTTGGCCTTCTTCTTCTCGTCCAATCCGGTAGCCTTGTCCGGACTGGAAACAGAAGAGGATTTCTCTATGGAGTTGGCGTCGATCATATGATCATCAATGTGGCTTTCAAAGCTCCTGCTTCTTTCAATGCCTGGAAGATTGCAATGATATCGCGCGGGGCCACCTTCAACGAATTGAGCGCTCTGGCAACATCCTGAACGGTAGCCGTTCCTTCGAGTGCTGTTACTGTTGTTGAATCCTCTGAGGCGGCTAATGTCACCATTTGAGTGACAACCGTCTGTCCCAGAGAGTACGGATACGGTTGAGAAACAATTGGCGTGGACTGAATCTCGATGTTCAAACCACCATGAGAGATTGCCACCGGGAGAATCGAAACATTTCCACCAATGACAATCGTGCCCGTGCGCTCATTTATGACAACCTTTGCAACGACGTCGGGGGTTGTTTCGAGCACCTCAACTGCCGCGATGAACTCAACGATTCCACCACTGTCCCTGAACTCCTGCGGGACACTTATGCTCACGGTCGCCCCATCGACCGCCCGGGCGATCTTGCTGCCGAACTTTCCGTTCACTGCCTCTGCAACTCTGCTGGCCGTTGTGAAATCGGCCTGGAGAAGAACCACTACCAGACTTGTATCATTGCCGAATGGCGTATTGATTGCTTTCTCGAGGATTCCGCCACCAGGCACTCGTCCGGCCGCAGTATGATTTCGGCGAACTTCATTGCCGCCTGCGCGGACACTGATGCCTCCAACGGATAGGGGCCCTTGTGCTATTGCGTAGACTACGCCATCAACAGCAGACAGTGGAGTCATGAGCAGTGTCCCACCTTGAAGGCTTGTCGCATCGCCCATGGACGAGGCGATCACGTCAATGACCCCTCCTTCCCGTGCGAAGCTTGGCACTGTTGCCGTCACCATCACGGCAGCTACATTGCGAAGCCGAAGGTCGTTTTCCGCATCCGGTACAGTAATGCCGAAGCGCTTCAGCATGCTTGCGACACTCTGGAGAGTGAAGGTTGCTCGTTGCGTATCGCCCGATCCATTCAGGCCAACAACAAGCCCGTAGCCGATGAGTTGCTGACCACGCACTCCATTCACGTAGGCAATGTCTTTGATGCGTGTTGCCGCTAACGCCGTACACGTCAACCCGAGCAACACCATCAGATTCGAGATTCTCGTTTTGTTTTTCATGACGTCTTCACCTTAGAATAGCCAGTGCAACAGTTTTGTAAGCCATCCCGGACCTTGTGCTCGAGAGACGATGCCGCTCCCTTCGAATACAATAACGGCATCCGAGATATTGAACGAGTACACACTGTTATCGGACTGGATATCGGACGGACGCACGATGCCGGAGATCTTTATGGTTTGCTCTTCTCCGTTGACAGTAATGGTGCGATTCCCATTGACAACAAGATTGCCGTTTGTCAGGACTGAGTCCACGCGGGCGCTGATCTTCGCACGGACCGACCCATGACTTGCTGTCGCCCCCTCACCTTTGAACTGGTTGCCCAGGCCGAGGCCGCCCGAGAATTCCGTGCCCGGACTACCCGACGTTTTCATTGATCCTGATACAGACAGGTTGCTTTCGCGAGAAGCGGATGTCTTCGCATCATTCGACGCACTGGAAACCTCGACAACGAGGATCGTAACAGCGTCGCCCTGTCTGTTTGCTTTCTGGTCTGAAAATAGTGACCGACCAACATTTTCACGCATATCCTGTCCGATAACCACGCTGGACAGGACAGCAGAAAGAACCACGAGAGCACGTACCGTCGGCATTTTCATACTATGTTCCTCCATTCACGCGCGCTACTGAATCCTCATTTCAACACTGTTCTGGTTCATCACAGTGGCCTGAACACGAGCACTGCTTCCAGCTCGTTGAACTGTCACCAGTTGGCCTTTCACTCCATCATCCTTTGCGACGGCATCCACCGAGAAGCAGAAGTTCTTCCCCTTCACGATGAGTTTCACCGCTGACCCTTGCAAGACATCCGGGATAGTCTGCGTAATCTCATTTGTTAAAACACTTCCGGCCCTGACGATCCGTTTCGTGCGCAGACCAACCAAGTCGGCAACGCTCCTCAAGGGAACTCCTTTGAGAGCCGTCGTCTCAACCCTTTCCGGACGAATGTCACCAGACGTGATGGATTCGTGGCGGCCCAATTGCCTTGCGGCAACAAGGACGCTGTCAAATGTCCTCACCTTGACCGACACAATGCACTGATGTTCCACACGGCCTGCGACGACGATCTCCACTGGCAGACTGATATTGCCCTTCAGTTCAGAGGCTGTCGATTCGGAGACTCGAAGAGCATATTCATACCCTTCCACCTGAAGACCATCAGGGACATTGCGAAACTCAACGGCAACCTCTGTCGCCGTTTTGGGCAGCCGTGCGCGAATGTATTGCTCCACAACGCGCTCAAAAGCAGAACGCGGAACGACCGACGACACACCACTGAGCACCACGAGGAGCAATGTCACGAGAACCATGGTCTCTCCTGCCTGTTATCGCTTGAGGTTATTCGCGATGGTCAACATATCCTCGACGGTCTTAACCGTCTTGGAGTTGATCTCATACGCACGCTGGGCAACAATCATGTTCACCATCTCTTCGACGACATCCACATTTGAGGACTCAAGTTGTCCCTGAATCAGTTCACCAAAGCCTTCACTGCCTGCCGCACCTTCGATCGGCTTGCCTGAGGCAGGCGTTTCGACATACAGGTTCCCGCCGATAGCCCTCAAGCCTGCCGGGTTCACGAACTTCGCCAGCTCGATTTGACCCGCCTGGGTTGGGGTGCTGTCTCCCACTGCCGTCACTTCCACAATACCGTCCCGGCTGACGGAGACAGAAGTTGTGTGCTCAGAAAGCGACAGCCCGGGCTCCACGACATACCCTTGAGAAGTGACCAGCGAACCTTCTGGAGAAACCTTTAGCGAACCGTCACGAGTGTATGCCGTTGTGCCGTCCGCCCGGCGAATTTGCAGGAAGCCCTCTCCCTCAATAGCAATGTCGAGCGGATTGTTAGTGGGTAGGGCATCACCCTGCGCAAAACTTTTCTGTGTCGCAATGGGCACTGCACCGTTCCCCACCTGCAGTTCAGTCGCCTGCTGAACTTCCGGATTCCTCGATACGCCACTTGCCTTCAGTGTTTGATACATGAGATCCTGGAACTCAGGGCGACTCTTCTTGAAGCCCGTTGTATTAACGTTCGCGAGGTTATGGGCAATCGTATCGACGTTCAATTGCTGGGCGAACATTCCCGTCGCTGCCGTTCTCATTGCACGATTCATTTTGTTACCTCCGTTGAGTTATGATGATCATTCCATTTCCATGTTCTCACAAGAACCGCCCGACATCGTTTGCCCTTTCCAGGGTGCCATCTTCGGCTTGGATGATACGCTGGTTCGACTCAAAATTGCGAGTGAGTTCTATCATCGCTATCATCTCCTCAAGACCCTCCACATTGGATCCTTCCAGGAATCCTTGCCTGATCTGAACGGAATCTTCGCGGATGTCACTTGGCAACACGCCTGCAGGTGCCACAAAGAGCGAGCTTGTTTGCTTTGTGAGGCCCGTTCCAGCCCCAAAGTCGACCACCCGCAACCGTGCAATCGACCTGTTGTCCACATCGATCTCACCGGACTCAGAGATAACGATTTGTCCACGCTTGAGATTCTGTAAATCGGGGAGTTGAATCCTGCCATTCACTCCCATTACCGGATCTCCTTGTGCTGTCACCAGCGTACCGCTCGAAGTCAGGGTGAAGTTGCCATTCCTTGTATATCGCAAGCCTTGTGGTGTGTCCACAACAAAGAACCCCCGGCCTTGCACCGCAACGTCCAGAGGATTGTTCGTGGGATTGAGCGATCCATCCGAGAAGTCTGTGATACGTTCGACCTGGACTTCCGAAAGATCCCCTTTCCCCTGGGCCTGCAAGAGAGCGGCATCCTTTACGAGTTGCATGAACACTTCATCCCGCTTGTAGCCCGTCGTGTTCATGTTCGCCAGATTGTTGGCAATGACTTCAAGTCGCGTCATCATTGGCTCCATGCCCGCGCCTGACGTGTGTATGCTTTTGATCATGCCAGTTCCCCCTTCAATGTTTTCGGAGTCTTCGAATGATGGAGCAATACCGCCAGGTCCACCTCACCTCTCCCTATGCCAAGCTCCTTTGCTACTGCAAGCCTATCCTGCAGCTGCTCATTCTTCTCGGCGAGTTCTTGTACTCTTGCTATCCATCGACGCTCGCTCATGCGAGATCGAAGGTCAAAGGACAGTTTGACCTCGCCCAAACCACGACCATATCTCTTTGCGAGCATACGTACAGATGAATCCTCTTCAACCAGACGATTTCTTGGAGATTCAACCGGCCGGGAACTCCACATCTCCCGGCTATCTTCCTTTCGCTGGTCTGGGTGCCCGGAGATTGCCCCGGCGAACTCGGCAGTGAAGGTGGATGGAACCCTCACGTTCCTGGTCACGTACAGTCTCCGTATGACTAGGAGAACTAACGCCGTACCCAACACGGCCAACGCAATTGCGAGCGAGACATGAACTACGCCAACCTTTGGCCAAGCGAAAGATATGTTCGGGAGAACGATGCTCACGGCTGGAGGGGCGGCTGAGACAACGCTATCCTTCTGCTTCTTTGGCGGCATGTTGTCCGCAGCGACTAGAGTAGTGAACGACAATGTCTGAATGGGAAGTATCACCGATCGGTGCCCAGTTGCAAGAGCCGTATCGGCATCGCCGCTGTCCTGAGTCAGAGTCCGTGAGGAATCGGGGAAGACGTCTATGAACACACCCTCCATGTTGTCCATCCTCTCAACACGGAATCCGGTGTTCGCCTTCAGCCCCACGGTGACAACGACGCAGTCGCCTTTCCACCTGTCAACGTAGACGCGAGTCACGAACCCGTTGGCGAAGTGCATCCTTGCTCCATCGTATGAAGCGGGCACGTCGGTGTTTGGCAGAATTATCCGGACGTCGCTCTCGTTTCTCTCAGTCGAATACTGTGGATTGCCCAGCAACTTGATTGCCAATCGGCTGGAGCCTTCGTGATTGTAGTATCTCATATTCACAATTTGGGAACTCTCTTCAGCAAACAATTGCTTGTTGCCAAGAAGAAGCAACCCAAAGAGGAGCGGAATGGCAGCTCGTCGTTTCATGTCACCGGTAACGTAATGATGAATGTTGTCCCTTTTCCCACTTCACTCTCAACGACAATCCCGCCATTGAATTGCGAAATGATCTTCCGGCAAATAGAAAGTCCCAGGCCCGTTCCCTTTCCTTCTCCTTTCGTGGTGAAGAAAGGGGTGAAGATCTTCTTGAGCAATTTCTGCTCAATACCCCCACCGGTATCAGAGAAACGTACCCGAACGTGTGACGGAGTTGTTTCAGTCGCAATTGTTATTGTACCACCCTGAGGCATCGCATCCTTCGCGTTGATCAGCAGGTTCAGGAAGACCTGCTGCAGGTACGTGGCATTCCCACTGATCGATCGGAGGCCCTCGTTTAACGACACCTTGATTTCAATACCGCCGGTGTAGTATTCGTGCTGCACCATGGCAACAATATCCTCAACAGCCTTGTTTACGTCGACCGGTTCAAAAGTAAGCTCCCCTGAGGCGGCTCTGGCAAAATTCATCAGCCGCCTGATGATCTCGGAAAGCCTCTTCACCTGCGTGGCCACCATATCACTCCAGTTCGGCAACGACCGGCCGCTCTGCATAAGCTCCACACTCATCATGAGCACCTGCACAGGATTCTTGATCTCGTGGACAATGTTCGCAGAGAGCTCACCAATAGCGGCGAGCTTCGCAGCCTGTATCATCTGCGCCTGCGACGCCTTCAATTCCTCGTTCATAGAGGCCAGTTGCTCGTAGGTTCGCCAGTTCTCGACTCCCGCTGCAGCCTGGTTAGCGAGCACCGTGAGCAGCTGGATATCCTGGTTCGAGAATTCCTGCTGTGGCTTTTGGGTATAGATAACGTACATCCCGATTGCCTCGTTGCGGATCACGAGAGGAACGATGACGAAGTTCCTCGCCGAGCCGTTTTCTCCCAAATGTTTGAGATCAGGAATGATCACCGTCTTCTTTTCTGAAAGAACCCAATCCATGATGCCTGCTTCCAGGTGACCCTCCACCTCCTCCTGCAGACGCTCAGAGCAGGAAGGCGACAGCGGTAGAAAGCGATCCTGCCGTCGATCCAGAAGAAAGATGTTGGACTCGAAAACCGGAATAACATCTTGCGTCAGCCGGACCAGAGTGCTCAGGATAAGCTCTTTGTCAAGAGCCGTGCTGATAGTATTCGATAATTGTTGCATAACAACGAGCTCGTCGATCGAGCTCCGCATTTCCAGTGTGTTCTCGTTGCATTGCACATTATCCTGGCGCAGAACCTCAATGGTCGTTTCGAGAGCCTTGATATAGCTTTCGCGGCTTTCGATGAACCGCTCGAATTGAGGCTGGGCATCATTCACCACATCCACTCTCTTCTTCTTTACGTTCTTCGGTGTCTTCATTGTCTCACTCGCTGCGGTCACGTCGGATACACCGACATCGTGACCGATTCGATGTCACTCGCAATGATCTCCTTGTAATTGGCGATGTACTCCTCAAGTGTCACAGGATCGGCCAGACGCAATCGGGCGAGCGCCTCCTCGTTGAACTCTATTCCGCTATCAAACTCAACCGGTTTTCCATTGAGCTTCCCCACGATCACGTCTGCACAATGAATAAGTGCCACGAGATCTGGATTGAGTGTCGCACTGCCTGGAGTATGATGCAGAGAGAGCGATTCGATAAGATGATCGGGCAGGTTCCAGCGGGCAGCCAGCCACCCCCCAACCTCTGCGTGCGTTACACCGAGTACACTTTCCTCAGCCTCAAGGAATGAGAGGTTTGTCTCCCGGACAATGTCAACGATTCGCTTGAACTCATTATTGAAGTAACGATGAAGGATGGAGATGCCCATGTCGTGAAGAAGCCCGCCGACAAACACCTCGCCGCTCACGCGATATCCCAGGTCTCGCGCCAACCTGCGAGCGACGACCCCCGTTGCAACAGCATGATCCCAGAATGCCCGTGCATCGAGGTAGGAGTCTGATTTCTTCTGAAGCGAGCTCACCAGCGAAATGCTGATGATGATTTCTTTCAAGGCGTCAAAACCCAGGACGATAATTGCAAAGTCAATGGTCGATATCTTTTTGGGGAACCCATAAAAGGGCGAATTGGCAATCTTCAACACTTTCGCCGTCAACGCCTGATCGGTCGAGATCACCTTTCCCAACTTCGAGGCACTCGTCTTGGGATTATCCACGAGTTCAACAACTTCCATCGCAATCATCGGAAGGGCGGGAAGTTGTATGATCGACTGGATTTTCTCTTTTATCTCTTGCGGCGATCTCATGATGTGCAGGTCTCCACTCAATACCCTATTTTCAATGCTTCTTGAAGTTGTGCCAGGGCCCCCGAGATGTAGGTACCTGCCGCCGACGCAGGCACCTCCAGTAGTTGTCCGATTTCTTCCACTGACAATCCTTCGTAGTAGTGCAGCGCAATCATGATGCGCTGTTCTTCGAGCAGCCCATCAAGCGTGGCAAAGAGCTTGTCTTTCGACTTCTTCACTTCCTCATCCAGACGCGGAGCGTGCCGGATCTCCGCATTGATGAGCCCATCGAACGAAGCTATCAACTGTTCCGTTGTAGTGATCTCGTGCACGCCGAGTGTTGCAATCGCTTCGCGGTCACAAAAATCCGCCCGTTCAAATGTCGCAGTTCCGACACGCAGGTGATGACAGAGAAATTCGGCAAGGTGCACTATGCCGGTAAGAGAATTGTTTGTTGTCGCCAGCCGGGGGAGGTGATGAAATCGGATCGCCTCCACGATATCGAGCGCCAAGCCCCACTCCTCGGCCTTGTCGGCACCAATATGAGCATGTGCAAATCGATGTGCCCCCTCAAGCATCGGCCTAGGCATGACGATCGCGCCGGAAAGCGCTGATCCTGCTCCTTTCCCCTGATCCGGACCGCTCGTGAACATGACCCCTACATCATGAAGAAGACCGGCAAGATAGGCATCGTCAGGATTACATTTGCCAGATCGTGATGCCAGGATCCGAGCGGCGATGGCACAGCCAATCGAGTGTTCCCACATATCCTGATGGCGGACGGCTGTATATGTCATCTGCCTTCCCGTACTTGAAACGAGAACGCTCCGTGACGTTGCCTTAAGTGCATCGAGGCCGAGAACGACCACTGCGGAATTCAGATTCTTCACCCTGCCCGGAAGCCCATATGTTGAGACGTTTGCCTTTCGCAGCACGCTCTCGGCCAATGCATGATGTGTCGCTACCGCAGCGGCGAGACGCGCTACTGTGGTTTTCGGCTCGTTAACCAGTCGCACAACTTCTCTAACGGCCACCGGAAGCCTAGCTTCCGTGTTGTGCCGCTCCCTGTTCCACTGATAGTCCGGTTCGCTCATGGCGCAATTCCTCTCCTCACCTCACGGGATCCCCGAGATGAGCTCGGAGCTTCTTCATGACGGCGGAATGCTTCTGACATACTCGCGACTCCGATAGCCGCATTATCTTTCCAATCTCTTTGAATGTCAACTCCTCGTAATAATAGAGTGTGATGATCAGCCGTTCGTCCTCCGGCAACTTTTCCACGACCCGAATGAGCATCGCCTTCAGTTGGTCCATCCCCACAACCTCCGACAGGTCAGGTGACCCCTCAGTCGAGAGGCTTTCGACTGAGGTTATCGCTCCGTTCATTTTGCCCCCCAAGAATTCATCTGTGTACTCCGAGATGCGAGCACTACCGCCACCAATGTGGGGCGTGAGAGTGTCTGTTGCGCACGCATCTTGATCTGTTCGCATTTTCCTTCTTACCGATCGAGGTACCCAATCGAGTTTCCTCAGCTCGTCCTGGATTGATCCACGAATCCGTGTCACAGCATACGTTTCAAACTTCACCCCACGGGCAGGATCAAACCGGTCGATTGCATCGAGCAGCCCAATCATGCCAAGCTGCACAAGATCGTTTGACTCCAACATCCTCGACCCGCCTGCCGGAGGAACAGCAGACTTCGCTACAACGTACTTCACGAGATTGAGGTACTGCATAGCAAGTTCCTGTCGGAGCTCAGGGGTCCTCCGTTGCGCATACTCTTGCCACATTTCCTGCGGTGCGCGGTCCATCGCTATTATCTGTCAATAATGATCTTCAGCATCCAGTCCACCTTCCAAGGACAAGGTTCAACGCGCCGGCGCAGCTTGCTCCGGCCGCTTAGCGGCTTCCTTCGGTTTCGCCTTCCTCTCTGCCTCAGCCCCCTGGTTTGGCTCCGCAATCGACTTCGATGTGAGGACCGAACCTGCAACCAATGCAAACGCAACAGTCAGCACAACGCCAACAAAAACGATGAATGACCGGGAGACTGTCTCAATCAGTGGTAAATTCTGAACGCCAAAGAATACCGCTGTCACACAAAACGCCAGAACTCCAATTTGAAAGATGATCTTGTTCGGGGCCATGGGAATTCTTCGCTCCTTCTAAACTGATTGATCCAGAAAACGTTGTGCAATTGCCTTTACCGTCAAGGATGCACTCGACGTCGGGAATTCCTCGAAAACAGCTTTCTGATGCGTTGTGGACTTTGCAACGTGCTGATCGTACGGTATCGAGCCGAGATACGTGAACGAGGTCTTCAGGAATCGGTTCACTGCCACAACCAGCTTTGCCGCGGCGTCATCACCTTCAGCAGGTTTCCGAACAGCATTCATCACCACCTTGATGGACACATCTGGCTTCGTCAGATGGATTACCTTGATCATGGCATAGGCATCCATCACTGCGGTCGGTTCCGGCGTCGTCACAACCACTGTTTCGTCGGAGTGAACAGCATAGCCGACAATTTCCTGGGACAACCCGGCTGATGTATCGATGACAATGTAGTCCGACCGTTCTTCCAGTTGCTTCAGGTCAGCAACGAGCGCGCGCTGCGTCTCTGGATTCATGTGAGGATACTCAAGATCCCCAGAGCTACCGGGTAAAAGTCTGAGATGGGGTGCAGCAGACACCAGCACATCCTCTATGTCTCGTTCACCTCTGAGCACATGTGCAAGCTGAAATTGTGGTGCGAGCCCCAGCAGGAAATCCAGGTTGCCAAGGTTGGTATCCCCATCTACAAGGAGAACTTTCTTGCCGAACGCGCACAAGGCAAGCGAGAGATTGAGGGCGATCGTACTCTTGCCCACTCCGCCTTTTCCACTGGTAATGGTGATGACGTGAGGATACACATGCGGACGCGTTGCAAAGTTTCTCGCCGCAATCTGCCGCAGACCGGTCGCTTGATCATTCATTGTGCGACTCTCAAGCATGAGGGATCACTCCCCTGTACACCATCATCGCAAGGTCGGCCGCTCGAGCGGCAACGATATCATCTGGAACAGCCTGACCCGTCGTGACAAATGAAAAAGGAACCGGATACTGCTTCATCAGACCCAGCAAGGATCCAAACGAGGCCGCCTCATCTGTTTTTGTGACAACGAACCTGTTTGGCTTCAACACACTGAATCGCTCTACCATTTCCAGCAGGGTACGCGTTTGCGTGGAGGCACTCAGGACCAGATGAACCTCATCGGGGTCTGCACTATTGACAAACTCTGCCACCTCTTCGATCTCCTTCTTCCTGTAGTGGCTCCTTCCCACCGTGTCAATGTAGATGACGTCCTTGTCCTTGAACTTCTTCAACGCGTCTGCCGTTTCACAGGGTGCATACACGACCTCCATCGGGATGTCTGCAATCGCTGCAAATGTCTGGAGCTGTTCGATCGCGCCGATGCGATAGGTGTCGGCAGAAATGAGCGCTACAGAAAGGCCATCTGTTAGCTTGCGTTGCGCAGCGAGCTTGGCAATGGTCGTTGTCTTGCCCACCCCTGTTGGCCCCACGAGCGCAACGATTTTCTTGCCCACCGGCCTTACGGACTCTGTGTCGACTACCCTGAACATGCTTGCTAGTGTCTCGAGCAGGTATCGCTCAACAGCACCCTCATTGTCAAGAACGTTCTCCCCAAGCTTGAGATAGGCTGACTGTACAAGATCGGAGGCAATCTGCTCGTCGACGTCCTGTTCCACAAGTGTGATATATGCCTGCTTCAATGGATCGGGGAGCGACGGCATGTTTGAATATTTGAGGTGTCCTGCAATCTCCCGAAGGGTCGTCTTCATTTCTTCGACTTCACCCTTCAACTCCTGAAAACTCTCCATATCGTTCACGCGTCTTTGGGAGTTGGAGCCCGAGGCACCCTTTCGGTTACGCTGCTCAAACTCCTGCGCAACGTTTGCCAACCCTTCAAAGGCATTCTCTCCCGCGGTCAATCGACTTGGGGACCCCTTGCCGGACTCACTCTGCCGGGCATGGGAATTGACGACCGAGCCCTCTCGAATCACTGCGTACGTATTTGTTGTCGCCTTGCCGGCGGCGTCCACTGCCGCAGTGATTTCAAACATCTCCTTCCCCACAAAATTGAGTATCCCGCCTTTGTGCACCTTGCGGGTGTTCAGGATGATGGCATCGGAACCCAATTCAGTTTTCATCTGGCCCGTCACATCCTGAAGCGTTGCCCCAACAAACTTCTTAATCCGCATTACCTACCTCCAATTTTCCGATGAATTCAATTTCAGTCTCAGGCGGGAGCTCGGTGAACGAGAGCACGACCACGTTCGGGAACGAAGTATGGATGAGCCGGTAGAAATATGGCCGTACAGTCGCGGCACACAACACCACCTGCCCAACTCCCGATGCACTTGCAGCGTCGATGTTCGCCGTCAGGCTCTCATGGATTGACTTTATGATCGACGGAGAGAGCCCGAGACTCGGCCCGCTCTCGCGCTGTTGCTGCAATGCACTCGTCAACACGCGCTCCAATTCCGGGTCCATTGCGATTGCATGGATGATGCCGTTCGAGTCCTTGTGCAAACGTGCAATGGTCTCTGAAAGTGAATGGCGCACGTACTCCGTGAGTACATCAACATTCTTGGTGACCCTCGCATAGTCAACAAGGGCTTCTAGGATCACTCCAAGGTCACGGACTGGAATGCCTTCACGCAGGAGATTCTGCAACACCTTCTGAATCGTACCCATTGGCAGCGATTCTGGCGTCAATTCCTCGACAACGGCAGGCGATTCCTTTTTGAGATTCTCGATCAGCTTCTTCGCATCCTGACGCCCCAGGATCTTGTCCGCATTGCGTCGGATGATTTCCTGCAGATGCGTCGAGATCACGGACGAGGGTTCCACAATGGTATAGCCGGATAATTCAGCGTGCGGTCGTTCGTGTTCCGTAACCCACACTGCCGGCAGCCCGAACGCAGGATCTCTCGTCTCAATGCCCTTCAATGTCTCCACGGCGTACCCTGAATTCATTGCCAGGAATCTGTCCATCACCAATCTGTCCGATGCAACGACGTTTCCACGCACCTTGATGATGTATTCGTTGGGATCGAGCTGCAGGTTATCACGCACCCTGACAGGAGGAATGATGATGCCGAGATCGAGGGCCATCTGCTTCCTGACACTGTTGATCCTCGCAAACAGATCGCCACCATGTGTTTCGTCGACTAACGCGATGAGGCCGTACCCTATCTCCAGTTCCAACGGATCGACCTGAAGATAATCCTCGATGCGTTCCTCTTTGGACGCCTCATCCGCTGGCTTTGGCGGCGCCGGTGCACTCGTTCCCTTCTTGTCGCGCAATCGAACATACCCCACACCACCAGCGAGTCCCGAAAGCACAAGAAAGGGGATCGCGGGGAGACCGGGAACGATGGCAAAGAGAAGCAACGTTCCCGACGTGATCAGTAACGCCTTGGGGCGACCGAACAACTGCGTTCGCACTTCCACATCAAGCGGGCTTCCGGAAGCGCTGCGTGTTACCACCATACCGGCAGCAGTTGCGACAATCAACGCCGGAATCTGTGTGACCAGGCCATCCCCAACCGTGAGCAAGGTGTAGGTTCGTAACGCATCGGAGAACGATATCCCTTTCTGCGCGACGCCGATAATAAATCCGCCCAGGATGTTGACGATATTGATGAGAAGCCCGGCAATAGCGTCCCCTTTCACAAACTTGCTTGCGCCATCCATGGATCCGTAGAACTCGGCTTCCCGCGCAATCATCGCCCGACGCTCACGGGCTTCCATTTCTGTAATCAGACCCGCATTCATATCCGCATCGATAGCCATTTGCTTGCCGGGCATGGCATCCAATGTGAACCGTGCGGCCACTTCCGCGATTCGTCCGGCACCTTTCACAATCACGATGAACTGAATCAACACAAGGATAAGGAAGATGATGAAACCGACGACATAATTCCCGCTCACGACAAACGAGCCGAACGCATTAATAACTTCCCCCGCATATCCCTCCCCAAGTATCAGTCGCGTGGAAGCGACGTTGAGCGACAATCGGAAGATGGTGATTATCAGAAGCAGACCGGGGAATACGGATAGCTCAAGCGGATGCGTGATGTACATCGAGACCATCAGGATGATGATGGCAAGCGTGATATTGCCTGCCAGCAGAATATCCAGAGCCAGCGGAGGCAGCGGGATGATCATGAGGCCGAGGATGAGAATGACTCCGACGGCGAGGAATACATCGCCGTTTCTTCCCAGTGCTCGAAGAGCCTTGGAGTCAATCATACCACCCACTGGTACTGAGAGCGCTGTCTCCATGCATCAATTCTTTCTGAACTGCGGCATCATGTTTTTCAACCGGTAGATATACGCCAACACCTGCGCCACGGCCTGGAAGAGTTTTTCCGGAATCTCCTCCCCAATACCGACTGTCTTGTAGAGTGCCTGTGCCAATGGCCGATCTTCGACCATCGGTATGCCATGTTCCTTGGCAATCTCCTTGATACGCTGTGCGATCAGGTCCGCACCCTTGGCAATCACCTTGGGTGCCGTCATCGTGCCTAGCTCATATTTTATGGCGATAGCAAGGTGAGTGGGATTGGTTACAACCACATCAGCTTTCGGCACCTCATGCATCATTCGTTTGTATGCAATCTGGCGTTGTATGGAACGAATGCGACTCTTGACGAGTGGATCGCCCTCCTGCGATTTCATTTCCTCCTTCACTTCCTGTTTCGTCATGCGCATTTCGCGCTCATACTCGAAGCGTTGGAACATATAGTCGGCAGCAGCAAGCGCCAGGAACGCGAGACCCACCTTCAGCCCCACCATCAGTCCGGCATGAGTCATATATCCAAGTACCGCTGCGGGGTCGCTGTCCATGAGTGAGATTGACTCTTCCGCCAGACCATTGAGCGCTGAATACGCCACAAGCCCGACGACGACGATCTTCAGAAGGCTCTTGAGCAATTCCACCATGGATCTTCGGGAAATGAGCACGCGCTTGATTCCGGAGAGAGGATTCAACTTCTCCAGATTCAGCTGCAGCGGCTCCAGGGTGAACAAGAAACCCACTTGAAGGAAGTTCGACGCCAATCCGATCAGGGTTAATCCAAGCAGGACGGGCAGAATGATGAGTCCAAATCGCCACAGTCCCTCTACAACAAAATTGTGAACCGCTGCGGCATTGATGCGGACACTAGCCGACCCCAGGAACGCCTGCCGGGCAGCGTCCATCAATTGCATGACAAATGCCTGCCCGCCAACGTACAGAATGAGGAGACCGAAGACGATGATCAGAGCCGAATTCAGCTCGAGGCTTTTCGCCACCTTCCCCTTGCGTCGGGAGTCGTCCCTGCGTTTACCGGTTGCCGGTTCAGATTTTTCCTGGAAGGATTCTTCAGCCATTGACTACAGTACTTTCACAATTGCCAGTACATCGGTTTCAAAACTCGTGAGCAGTTTCTTAAACACAAAGATGACCATCGGACCAGTGGCCATAAGCATTGCCAGACCCACCGTAATCTTGAGCGGGAAACTCACCATAAACACGTTCATCTGCGGAACAACCCGGGCAAGCACGGCCAGCCCGACATCAATCAAGAACAGCGCGACGATCACCGGCGCCGCAAGCTTCAAAGCAATAATGAAGATGAACCCCGTCAGCTTGACGACCCCCTGGCCCAACAGCAGGTTCAATCCGAGTCCGCCAATGGGGACGACAGTATAACTTAGGTGCAATGCCTCAAGCACAAAATGGTGCCCGTTCAACAGGATGAACAAGAGCAACGTTACCAGATAGAAGAACTGACCGACCAACGAAACGCTCTGCGCACTCTCCGGGTCGAACACATTCGCAAGGCTGAATCCCATGCTGAAGCCGATGATATCGCCGGCAAAACGGGCCCCCGCGAAGAGAAGAGTGAGCACGAAACCAAGAAGCAATCCCACCGCGGCTTCTTTTAGCGCAACAACAACCAGCGCGAGCAAACGCGTATCGAGTGCCGTCCCCGGTGCCGATGCCAGCGGATAGAACACGAGCGCAAGGAAGAGCCCTAATGCCACCTTCACTTGTACCGGTATTGCCTGATAGCCGAGAACCGGCGCGGTCACCACCAGCGCGGTGATGCGCACGACAAGCATCACGAACACCACAAATTGCGAAACGTAGACTTCCATAGGTTAATGACCGAGCGTTGGAATTTGTTGAAACAAGTTCTGCGTAAAGGCAATCATCGTTTCCATCATCCAAGGAAGCATCAATACCAGGACAATCGCCACCACAACGATCTTCGGGACGAAGGATAGCGTGAACTCCTGCACCGATGTTGCAGCCTGAAAAACAGAGATCACGAGTCCCACCACAAGCGAAGCGAGAAGCACGGGTGCAGATATGAGTAGCGCGGTATAGAACGCCTCGCGGAACATATGCACAATGAAGTCTTCCGACATTTTCCTTCTTCACTCCATTAGTGGAAGCTGTTGATTATCGATCCGACAATAAGATGCCATCCGTCAACAAGGATGAACAGCAACAGCTTGAACGGCAGCGAGATCATCATCGGCGGCAGCATCATCATGCCCATCGACATGAGCACGCTCGCAATCACCATGTCAATGATGATGAATGGGATGAAAAGCACAAAGCCGATCTGAAACCCGGTCCTCAACTCACTTAAGGCGAACGCGGGGATGAGCGCATGCGTGGGCACATCTGCGCGGGTCTTGGGCTTCTCATGGTCCGCGAGCTTCACGAACAGGGCAAGGTCCTCTTCACGCGTTTGCTTGAACATGAACTCACGCAACGGCACAACCCCCTTGTCGTAGGCTTCCTGAAGTGCCATCTTCTCGTTAAGATAGGGCTGGAGTGCCTCATCGTTCACCCTGGACCACACAGGGGCCATGATGAAGAACGTGAGGAACATCGCCAGGCCGATCATCACTTGTGCAGGCGGCATCTGTGGAGTGCCGATGGCCTGACGCAAAAAGTGCAAGACGATTATGATCCGTGTGAAGGCAGTCGTCAGGATCAAGATTGCCGGCGCCAGAGACAGAATAGTCATCAAAAACAAAATCTGGAGAGTGACCGACACATCTTCAGGCTTCGTTGCCTTGCCGACTTCCACCGCAATTTTCGGGAAGGGAAGAACCTTGTCCTGAGCGACAGCCTCTGCACCCATGAGACACACGAGAGAGAGCAGCCAAAGTTGTGATTTCATGCTTCTGCGAACGTGCGCCGACGTCATGTTGATCATCCGATGTGCACCTGACCGGAATGTCCATTCCCTTTTGACCTATTCCAGGAGACGGTGCGCATGTACTTCTCAACATAATCTGAGAAGTTGCTCGGAGTTTTTGTCCGATCCTCCATGCGCTCACCGATCTCTCTGAGAATATCCTCGTCGTCGATCTCACCGAGTGACGTCATCCCACCTTCCGTCACACCGACGACGATGATTTTATTGAGTACCTTGATAACCTGCACAGAACGCTTTGGCGTGAGCAGGCGATGGCCGAGCACATCCACACTGACCACTGAACCGTTCGAGGTCTGGCCTTTGTACACATACTTCTTCATGACGAAGACAATTCCGGCCATGAGTACCAGGACGGCGGCCAACGAGAAGAGCGTTTTCACGAGCATCCACTCCATGGGCTATTTTCCCAGACCTTTGATGCGCTCGGTCGCTTCCGCCAGGTTCGTAATCCTGATACCGAAGTGCTTTTCGATTACCACTACCTCACCCTCAGCCATCTTCTTTCCGTTGATCAGGATGTCGACCGGCTCACTCGCAAGTTTCTCGAATTCGACTATTGAACCCCGTTTGAGACCGATGATCTCGCTGATCATCAGATTTGTCCTGCCAAGCTCTATCGCGACTGGGAGCGTAAGATCAAGGAGCATGTCCATCTTCTTCTCGCGCTCATCAAGCGAAGGGGTTGGGTCAAGCGGCACAAATTGAGCGCTTGCCACATTCACCATCCCGGGCTTCTGGGCTGCTGCCTGGTCTTGCTCCATTTGCCTCAGCATTTGCTGTTCAATCTCTTCTTCTGTCAGGTCTGCCATGGTATCCTATTCTTCCGTCGATGTGTCTGTAGCAGTTCTTGTTAGCCTCACGGCCACCTTTCCGTTTGAAATTCCTGGACGTCCCCACATTCGTGGTGTTCCGCCGAGCATTATCTGGACCTCCTCATCGATCGGGATGCGAGTCTTCACTACATCACCTCTCGCAAGTGTCATGAGCTCACGGAGTGTCATCGACGCGGTGCCAAGCAAGCAGATCCCGGTCACCGATGTCAATCCAATTCCCCTGAGCAACAGATCGGTCCACTCATTAGTCCTCGAGGCACCGGCGAGGTTGTCAGAATTTTGGATGTTCAACTTGGCCAGCACTTCATCCAGCGCAAATGTCGGGAAGCATATGTTCATAAGATATTTCTGGTCTGCAATCGTCACCTCGAGCGACACGACCAGCACGATTTCGGTTGTCGGAGCAATCTGCGCAAAATCACCCTCACTCTCATAGCGCTCCTGCACAAATGTAAGGGCAGCGATGCTCTTCCAGGATTTCTGAAGATCGCTCAGGGCCCGTTGTATCATTCCTCTGACGATGTTTTGCTCGATCTTTGTAATAAGCCGGGGCTTGTTTGTAACGTCATTGGTTCCACCGAGCATCCGCGAGACCATTGCCAGAACGAGCTGCGGACTCATTTCCAGAATCGCCAGTGCGTCCGATTCAACAATGCGAAAAATGAAGAGACAACTCGGGCTGGGTATCGAAAGGATATATTCGGAATAGAAGAGCTGATCAACCAGCGTTACGTTCATTGAGACGTTGGTCTGCAAGCGCGACACCAGATACGAACTCATCGATTCACCAAAACTCTCATGAACGGCCTGCAGGGTTCGGAGTTGGTTCTTGGAGAGACGGTGCGGCAGCCGGAAGTCAAATGTAAAGACTTCCTTCTCCTTCTCTTCCTCTTCGACAATTGCCGGCCCTTGGACCGGCGTTATGCCTGAGAGGAGGCTATCGATTTCTTGTTGTGAAAGAATCTCTGGCATGCGCCTCTTTACTGGATAATGAACTTGCCGAAGTAGACATTTTTGGGCTTCCCCGTGACTAATATTTCGCCAAGCTTCTGGGCAATTTCACTTCGTAACACCTCTCGTTGATCGACCCTGCCCAACTGGTCAAGCCCCTTGCTCGCGAGAATGGAGATGAGCGCATCCCGTACCTGAATGTCTTTCTTCTCCAACTCCACCTTTGTTTGTAGAGAATCGACCTCAACGCCGACAGTCATAAGAAGGAACCTCGTCCCATTGGTGCCAGCCGGATTGACAATCAAATCTCCCACGACGTACACATGGCGAACTGGCTCCTCAATCTTCTCCGGCGTTTCTTCGGTCGTTTTCTCTGCAGCCTGGGTCTCATTTGAGGGGAAGATGAACTTCGTAACCAAAAAATAGATGACAATAACCTGGACCAGAAAAATCGGGACGCCGAATATCAATACCTTTTTCATCGAGAAAGATCTTACAGTCGGGGGAGGAGTCGATACTGGAGTATCTGGTCTCTGGTCTGATGCAAGAGATTCTTTTGCCATACTTTTCCAATGGTTATTCTCATTGAAGAATGTCAAACCACATGCCAGCTATGGGGAGTGGAATCGGGAGAAAACAAGCACAGAATGAAAGGAATTGTGGATTTCAGAGCGGGTGAGGCAGCTACTCGTTCGCGCTGGTGGCCAATATCAGACAGGTGGTGGAAGTGGTGAAGAAGAGCTTGAGCTGCTTGCGGATGGAAATTCTCTGGCTATGTTGCACCGACGGCGATGCTCAACGACCTTTCCGATCACTTCTTCGATAGTCTCCTTCACCATGATCTTCTTCCCCGTCGTTGTCGAGATCATCGTGTCCGGGGTTGGTTCGATGAATTCAATCAGATCGGCGTTGATGACTATCGGTTCGCCATGAAGCCTGGTTAATGCGATCATTCTTCGATCCAAGAAGAAAATGGGGCGATGCCCCGTGGCACCGCCCCAACGTCAGAACTAGCGTTTCAGATTCACAACTTCCTGCAGAAATTCATCACTCGTTGTAATAACACGAGCATTTGACTGAAATCCGCGCTGGGCCATGATCATCTTTGTGAACTCGTCAGCAAGATCCACGTTCGATTGCTCCAACGCGCCAGCCTCGATCACTGACTGCGTCGATTCGCCGGGAGCCAATGTTGCCGGCGTGCCGGAGTTGCCGGAAATTTGATACATGTTCTCACCCATGCGCATCAGCCCACCGGGGTTATTGAACTCAGCGAGCATCACGCGCCCCAGCGTGAGGACCTGACCGTTTGAGAAGGCACCCACAATATTTCCTGTCTGATCAATTGAAACATTGCTCAATGACCCGACCCCATAACCATCCTGATCACGGGCTGCGATGTTGGACGTGCCCTGGTTCTGGGTGATACCTGACAGCACGCCCGGAGCTCCTGCATCAATCGCAATGCTCAATGGAGATGCACCAGTTCCGGGATCAATCCCAAGCGACGTGGCGCCGCCCGCATACGCGAACGAGGCGAGCGTCCCGTCAGGGTTAAAGGTGATTGTACCCGAACCACCCCCTGAAATCGAGGCTGGAGCCGGAACCGTTGCGCTCCATGTCCAGACGTTGGCAGTCGGCGTCTTGGTGAAGGTAAGTGTTATTGCATGGCGGTTGCCGAGTGAATCAAATACCGAAACCGAAGTATTCACAGGATCGGCCGAACGATTGAAGGTGCCGGTCACAGATGAGGCTCCCGCACGCTGAGTGAGATTCACGCCCCGCAGGTCAATCGTCATTGCCGGCGCGGGCGGATTCAATGTCGACGTCAGTGTTACAGGAACAGCGCCTGTGAATGAGACGAGACGTCCTGTCACCGGATCAAAGGTTGCCGTTGCAGTTCCGCCAGCAACAGTCGCACCTGTTGCGGATACTGTTGTGACGTCCCAGGTGTTTGCGCTCGCATTGGTGAATCGCAAGACCACATCGTGAGTCTGGCCAAAGCTATCGGTGACAGTACTTGTAACATTCACCTGGGTTCCGGGGGTCGCCGTCGGATCAAGAGTCCCATTCAGGGCAATATTCGCCATGGTCGCCGAAGCATCAAGATTGCCCGAAAACTTCACACGGGTTGTCGCTTTCGCCGGGGACTTCTGATCAACCGCGATCTTCAGGTCTTCGAGTTGTGTTCCGGGCGGAATGTTCCCGCTCGCATCAGCAAGCCTGCCCTGGAGGATTCCCCCCGTACCGGGATGAACAAGTCGCCCGTCCGCATCGAATTGGAATGTCCCCATGCGGGTGTATAGCGTCTCGCCATTGCGGTTCACAGCAAAGAATCCTGAGCCTCTGATTGCAAGGTCAGTTGACTGGCCTGTCGTCTCGATGCTCCCTTGCGAAAAAAGAGTGTCCAGGGTGTTGATGTTCATTCCGAGACCGACCTGAACGGGATTTGAGCCGCCGTTGGTGGCAGTCGGTGAAGTTGCACCGCGAAGCGTCTGAGCGAACATCTCGCTGAATGTTGCCCTTCCGTATTTGAAGCCAACGGTGTTGATGTTCGAGATGTTATTACCGATCACGTCCATCATGATCTGGTGGTTCTTCATTCCCGAAACACCGGAGAACAACGATCTGAGAAATGACATGGTACTACCCTCCTATGATATGTAGATGTTTGCATTCTGGCCGGGCCTCTGTCATTCAGCCTGACCGGAGGGGCTTCCTTTCCACACACTTCCGAAAAGGGCCAGCCCGCGTTAACTAGAAATCCTAATGCGCAATCACTGCACTATCGATGTTTGTAAATACATTCCCATCCGTCCCTTTGCCATCAAGAGCCGTCACCACGGTCTTGTTTGACACGTTCACGATAAAGGCCAAGTCACGCAGCAGCACGAGCGACTCCTGTGCCCCTTTCTTCTCGGCCAGGTCAACTGCATGCTGGAGACTCGAAAGATCCGCATCATTAAGCTCGATGTTTCTCGACTCAAGCCTTTGCTGTGCATGCTTCGAGAACTTCAGCTTGTTGAATTCCCCTTCGAGAATCGTGTCGAACGACCGCTCCTTCGGCAGTTCGATGGGGCCGCGCACCTTCAGGCCTTCAACTCCTCCCACAGGGAGGAAGGGCAGGGTCACGCCATTTACGACGGTCTCAGCCATAAATCATCCTTGCATTATTTCAAGTATCTCTGACAGCTTCACTTCCATCCCATCAATCACGAACACCGTGCCATCCGCTCTGAATTTGACGCCGGTGACCGTACCAGCAATAAATGATGTTGCTGCGATTGACGCCCCTGCGGAATCCTTGGCTTCGATAGAAAATTCATACTTCCCAGAACTCACACGCTGACCCTGTTCATTTGTCCCGTCCCAAGTAAAGCTGTTGTCCCCTTTGTTCTTCCCGGTATTTGAGATTGTCTTGATGAGGTTCCCAGAATCATCATAAATTTTCACAACCACCGAATCTGCAGCGGCGGGCAACGAATAGCCAAGGCGAGGAGTGGCATCGACGGCGTTATTGAATTGGAATTTGTTGCCGGCAGCGCGCACATCCTTGCCAACGAACGTGGCAGCAAGGGCGTTGTTGATTGACTGCGACATGAGGTAGTTCGCATCAATACTTTGAAGAATATTGGTGTTGATATTCGAGAGCTGCTCGACAGAGCTGAATTGAGCAAGTTGCGCTGCAAACTCCGTTCCCTTCACCGGATTCATTGGATCCTGGTAGCGCATTTGCATTGTGAGCAGTTTCAAAAAATCATCTTTGCCGAGGATGCTCTTCGGCTGACTACTCTGCGATTGCAGACTTGAAGTTCCCACTGCGGGAGATTGCACTGATGTTGGCATATCGTCCTCCATTTACCTACATGACTACTTCAATTGTGTTATATCCCAGCGACCTTGCGCCTTTGTACCGTTCTTCGGCAACATCGCCTCCACGCCGCCTTGCGGAGAGTCTCTGTCTGGCTTCCTGTTGTCCGCGGGACTCTCGGGTCGGCGCATCACCCGCAGCAAGAATGTCAACACGTTGCACTTCAATACCACGAGAGGCCAGGGCATCGCGCAGTTGAGGCACAGTTGCTTCGAGCGCCAGCTTCACGTCCGGCTGCGTGACGCGTATCTGGGCAACAACCTTCTCATCGTCGAGACGAACGCTGAGGGTCATTTCACCAAGGGATTCCGGTTTCAGTTGCAGCTTAAGCTCTGACACACCGTCACGCAATCGCTGGACCAGTTCGTTTGAGATTCCCTTCGTCATGTGCTCGGTAACCAACGAGGAAATTGTCCGAGCGTCGAATCCCAACTCCTGAGACATGAATCCTGTCGGTTTCGTGCCAACATTCGCTGGAGCGTTCATTGTCTGGATGCCGGGCAGCGAATGCCCCCTCGCCGACGCTGATTCAACTGTCCGGTTTTCGGACGCTCTCAATGAGCTATCGGCCGCAATGGCATCTGAAGCCGTAGAGGTTGACTCCGGTTCAACAGAGGGTTGACGGACACTCCCAGACGCTTTTTCAATTCGATCTCTGACTGTTGTCCTCCCCTCTTCCGTGCCCTCTGTTGCCGCAACTTTCTCCTTAGAGCGGAGCGAACTCTGCTTGCTCGCTTCTGTTCCGTCTGGTTCCGAACTGTTAGAGTTCTTCGCATTTGCCTCTTGACCAACCGTAGGGGGCATCACCTTGTTGCCACTTGAACCCAGTGCGTCAGAACTTGCGTCGGACTTGGTGACATCCTTCTGACCTCGCGTTGGAGACTTTTCAACCTGTGTCGCGGGCTTATCTGCAATAGGAATTGCGGTCTGATCAGCGTCGATCATCCGTTGTGGCTCTGGTAAGCCTTCACTTTCGCGAACCTCAAGAGTTTCAGCGTGTGCAGTGGTCCTGGTTCCTTTCGGAGGCTCAGAAGAGTTGAGTCGCTCACCGCCATTCGTCACTTCTCTCCCCACCTGGTACAAGAACGCTCGCTCCCCATTCCCCAGAATTGCGGAGGAAGAAACGGTCGACAACATGGGAGTGAAGATTCCGCGCACGCTCTGCTGCACAGCATGGGTGTCCGCACCGCGATTGGAGACAGCTCCATCGGTACCAGGGGCAAGACGATCCGAGGGACGTGATTGGATTGGCTCATTCGGCTCCCTCTCCGAAGCAATCTCTTGAGGGAAGGGATTGCTCTTCTCCACCGGTGGACCAATCCCGAGACTTCTCGCACCGGCTGAAGGACGAAGAATCTGCCTATCATTGCGTTCAATCTGGATAAACGGCAGGTTTGAATCTGCGCGTGCATCGGTCGGTTTGGCTGCCGAGGGAATTGTACGGAGCGGCTCACCGGGCATTTGTGATGTTCCAACGCCCTCGTGCACCTCGATGGGAGTGGCCTGAACGTCAAGAACATCCAACAGTGCTCTGGACGGCAGAATGGTTTGGAGCCGTTCGCCCACCGTCGGTTGTATTTCGCCCCGATCCGGTTTGGCCTGTGGTGTGCTAGTAGCCGCAGTCGGTGAAAAGGATTCCCGCTCCTGATTAAGAGGTGTATTCTCATTCGCCTGGATTGACTGCATCGAAATCGACAAACGCTGTCCTAAACTGGCAACCATCTCGGTTTGAAGCAACGGCGTTGCCACCACAGACGGGAACAGACTGAGATGGTGAGAATCATCCGTGCTGGTCGCCGGAACAACCATATCCCGCAAACCTTCATTCATCGAAGCTTGGATCTTGTTGGGCTCAATGCTCAGTGTTGATCCGATGTCAACACCTTGAGCACCATCCGCTGCCGACATGTCGGAATGAATGCTTGGCAGATCCTCGCAAGACTGATCATTAGCATCCGCCTGGTTGGGATGTTCAGCCAACGGTTGCTGCAAGACACCATTCATGGCGCTCGCCAACATCGGAAAGAAGTTCCCTTGCGCAAGGCCATCGTCATCGTTGATTGCTGAATCTTGCAGATTGTCAGTTGCCTGACCATCTGTCCGGACAGTATCAAAGAAAGAGGCTGCACTAACGGTGGGAATCATGGTCATGTTCTACCTCATTATTCTCGCGGCTCGTTCCGGATCCAATGAACTTAGTATCTTGCCTGCCTGGCGCTTCTTCACTGTGAGTAGGATCTCTTTCACATGTTTGTCTTCAAGATTCTGGAGGATCTTCGCCGCTCCTTGCGCATCCATGGCGTCGAGCAGCTTTGCCATGGTCTTCATGTCTTTCGACCCGACCGGTTCATGACGGGTTGTATCACCCACTGCCCGTTCGGTGAGGGAGGCAACTTTTTGCCTTTCCAATTTCAGCGTAGCGTTCAGATGTGCAATGCTATCCTGGAGTCCTATCGATGCGGGTGGTTCCTTCTTCACTGTATCTCGCGTTGCCACAGCAACGCTATCACGGGAAGTGGTCGTGCTGTCTATTCTCAACACCCGCGAGGCCTTGGGCACACCCTTGCCTGTGTGGCTTGGGACTAACGCGACAACTGTTCGCTCCTGATCACGCGGCACGAGCAACAACACGATTTCGATCGCCACCAGTAACGAGGCAACGAACATCCCCGCGTATATCAGCATCGGTTTCATCGTCTACAATACGAAAGTCAGTCTACGCGCCAGCACGTCAAGCAACCGCTGCTCCTTCCGTTCGGCTTCTCTCGCCAGGGTCTCTCTCCGCTTCTCGTCCAATTTCTCAACCATCTTCCTCGACTGGGACTTCTCTGTCAACTCGACACGCTTTTCGTCTTCCTGTACCAGGATGCTCTCGATCTTCTTCTCCTGCTGCTGGATTTGCCGTGACAACTTCTGAATGAAGGCACGACTTGTTTGAACCTCGGTAGCCTTTGCCTTGGTCGTCCGGACAGCTGCATCCAGCGCATGTTCCTTCTTCTGGTTTAGCGCCGAGAGGGTCGTGTTCTCCTTCTCCCGGGTAGCCTGAATCTGAATCAACTCACCCTGCGCCATTTTTTCCTTGAATTTCTTCACCTTGATCACCGGGTGAAGCCGCGACTTGTTCGCTTTCATAATCCTCCTTGAAGAAACTACGGCGCCATCATCTTAATGAGCTGTTTGACGCCACTGCCGAACTCTACACGTTCATCCGCATCCTGCTTTAGAAAAGTCCGTATGTTTTGAATCGCGGCAATAGCCTGATCAATTCTGGGATTGCTCCCTTTTACGTAAGCGCCGATGTTGATGAGATCCTCGCTCTCTCTATATGTTGCAACAAGATCCACCATACGCTGGGCGGCATGCCGGTGCTCATCGGTCGTGATCATGGGCATCACTCTGCTGACGCTCTCCAACACATCGACTGCCGGATAGTGCCCCGCGGACGCCAATCGACGCGAGAGCACGATGTGTCCATCCAAAATGGAGCGCACCGCATCCGCAACTGGCTCGTTCATGTCGTCACCCTCGACAAGAACCGTGTACAGACCAGTGATACTCCCCCTCTTTCCATTTCCAGCACGTTCCAGCAGCTTCGGCAGCATGGCAAAAACGGAGGGCGTGTACCCTTTCGTAGTTGGTGGTTCGCCGATCGCCAGACCAACCTCGCGCTGTGCCATCGCCAGCCGTGTCACCGAATCCATCAGGAGCATTACATCCAGCCCCTGCTCGCGGAAGTACTCTGCAATCGCCGTTGCCATGAAGGCGGCTTTGATACGAATGAGGGCGGGCTGGTCACTTGTTGCAACCACCACCACCGACCGACGCAACCCTTCGGGTCCAAGCTCCCGATCAATGAACTCTCCAACTTCGCGGCCTCGCTCGCCAACCAGGGCAATCACATTGACGTCTGCGCTCGTATCACGAGCAATCATTCCGAGCAAAACGCTCTTCCCCACACCGCTCCCTGAGAAAATCCCGACGCGTTGCCCTTTGCCACAGGTGAGGAGTGTATCAATTGAACGAACTCCCGTAGCAACCGGCTCGGTGATACGTTTGCGATCCAACGGATTCGGCGGCACCCCATGGATAGACCGGCGTTCCCCTGTTTCGATCTCACCTTTGCCGTCCAACGGTCGTCCGAGTCCGTCAATGACTCGACCCAGAAGAGCATCGCCGACACTGACCGAAAGTGTTTGGCCCGTGGCAACAATTTCGCTTCCGGGGCTGATCTTTTCAGCATCCCCAAGCACCATTGAGAGGACTCGATTATTTCTGAATCCCACCACCTCAGATAGACAGAGATCCTCTCCGTCTTTCGATTTGATGACGCACACCTCGCCGAGCGAGGACGATGGTCCGGTCGATTCAAGCACGAGCCCGATGACCTGTGTGATTCTTCCATTCACCTTGAGGAGATCAACATTCCGTAAACGTGCCAGCGATGCAGCAATCCCATCGGGGAACATTACTTCCGTGTCAGGTCTGGTCTCTTCCAGCGTGTTCAAGTCCGTCACGATTGAGTCTCCGCTCCCCTTTGTTCAAACAACAGCGATTCAATCCTGTCGAGCTGTGTGGAGAGGCGGGCATCCACATTGCCCGAGTCGCTTTCGACGATGCAACCACCTCGGTCAATCTTGTCGTCTGCTTCGATGACCATTTCTTTCAATGAGTCAGACGCAGAGGACACGTCCGCCCGACAGTGTCGAATGATGTTCTCGTCTTCTGGATGAACCCGCAGCTTCACCTTCTCGACTCCCACCAAATGCCGAAGCGCTTCCCGCACCTGGCCACGCACAACTTCGTTGCTGGCCGCCACTTCTTGCTTAATCACCAGTCGTGCGATCGCAAGCGAAAATTGCATTACGGATTGTTCCCACCTAGTCTGCACCAGCATGATCTGATTCCGGATGTTGGCCATCAGCATCCCAACCCTCTTCCGTTCCTCTGCCAGCTGCCCGTCATAACTGAGCTGCAGTTCCTTTGTTGCCTCAGCTTTTCCAGCCTCAACCCCGCGTTGATATTCATCCACAAGAGGAATATAATCATGGCCGAGCTGACGCAACCCTTCTCCCACCATCGCATTCCCGGAGAGATCCATACGCCGAAGGCCATGGATCCTGTGGTCGATTTGGACTCCTCTAACTGTCCGCTGAAGTTTGATAACGTTAGACAACGACTTCCTCCGTTCCGCCGCGACCGATGACGACGATTTCTCCCTGTTCCTCAAGTTGCTTCACAATTTCCACGATGCGGGTTTGGGCGCCCTCCACTTCCTTCAGACGAACAGGACCCATGAACTGCAATTCCTCTTTGAGAAGCTCCTGTGCGCGTTCCGACATGTTCGCATAGATCTTCTGCTTGAGTTTGTCATCCGCAACTTTCAACGCGAGCGCGAGGTCTCTCTTGTCCACTTCTCGCAGCATTCTCTGAATGCCTCTGTCATCAACGAAGATCAGATCTTCGAACAGGAACATGAGACGCTTGATTTCTCCAGCAAGCTGACCCTCTTTCTGTTCAATATGTTCGAGAATGGCTTTCGCGGTCGCGTTGCTACACTTGTTGAGTATCGCTGCAAGCGATTTGGTGCCTCCCATGGAGCTCATGTTGTGCGTGATTTCGGTTTCAGCAATCCCCTCCAGCGCCTGTTCCATTTCGGCCAGTAATGAGGGTGAGACTTTTCCCAGTGTCGCCATTCTGAACGACACATCGTCACGGACCTCCTCCGACAGCTCTGTGAATACCTGTGCAGTTTGTTCAGGACTAAGGTTGGAGAGAATCAAAGCGATGGTTTGCGGATGCTCTTTCTGGAGAAAGCCGGCAAGTTGCTGACCATCCGCTTTCTTTAGCATCCCGAACCCTTTCACGTGCGTGAGCGCCTTGACTTTTTCAAGGACATCGGCCGCTTTGGCAAAACCGAGGGAGCTTTCCAGCAACTTCTGCGCATAGTCAAGACCACCCTGAACAACATATTCCTGTACTGTGATCAGTTGGTGGTACTCCTCCACAACCTGGTCTATGAGCGTGGAGTGCACCCCCTTCATGTTCGTAATCTCAATTGTCAGATTCTCTATCTCATCCTGAGCGAGCTGGCGCATGACGCTTGTTGCGGTTTCCACATCCAGGGAGAGCATCAGAAGTGCAGCTTTCTGTTTGCTCGAGAGACTCTCAATTGTTTGTGGTGAAGGCGCCATGTAGTTATTGAGTTCTTTGTTGTATTTCTGGTCCGGTTAACCTGTTTCCTCACAAGCTCTAATCTTCTGCCAGCCATACCTTGAGGAGTTGCGAAGCCTCAGCCGGTTTCTCCTTCACGTACTCGGTAATCCGCTTCCTGCGCTCAGATCTGAATGCCGCCTCTTCAGAGATCTCGTCTTCGGGATGTGGCAACGTCAGATTCGCTTTTTTTGCGCGTATCGCTTCGATGGTTCGCTCGGCATTGGTGTAGCGAGAATCTGTTCCAACTTGGACTCTGATCTTGCTCAGCAATGAACGGAGAACAATGATTGCACCGACCATGGCCAGAACAAGAAACACCTTCTCGCTAATATCACGCCAGTCGCTGAAGGGAGTTTCCTTGTACACAAAATCCTCTTTCTCAACATTCTTGCCGAACGGGAGATTGATGACTGATACCTCGTCCGTTCTCTGAGGATTGAAGCCTACAGCTTTCTTCACGATATCCGTGAGTTGATTCATTTCCTCCTGCGGGCGCGGTGCATATTCTGTGGTCTTTTCCCCATTGCGCTCGACAGTCTTCTCCTTGCCATTGACAAGAACAGCAACAGACAACCGTTTGATGTTGCCGACATTCTCAACGATGTGCTCAATCGTCTTGTTGACTTCGTAGTTCGTCACCGTGTTTGCCCGGGTTGCGGGTGGCAGCGTATCGTTGACAGGAGTCTTCTCTTCAGTGAGTTGCTCGCTGCGTACGGAGGTGTTGTCGGGATCGTATTGTTCAAGAGTCCGTTCCGCCTGCCGGAAGTCGAGATCAGCGTTCACCTGTACGAGGACATTCCCGATACCCACAACGCCTTCGAGGATGCTTTGCGCCTTACGTCCAAGGTAGGACTCGACTTTCTGCTGCAACTCATACTGGGTGGATGTGAGCGCTGCAATCGAATTTCCTTTTGATGCATCGGAGAGAAGACTTCCGCGTGAATCGACGATTGTTACATTGTTCGTTTCCAGACCTTCCACGCTGCTTGCCACCAAATGGGCAATCCCCTGCACCGTCTCGCGCTTCAGAGGTTTCCCACTTCTCAGTTTCAGAACAACTGAAGCAGTCGCTGCCTTCTCATCGTCCTTAAAGAGCGCCTTCTCCGGAACCACGATGTGAACGCGGGCACCTTCGACCTCCTCCAATTCCAGAATAGTGCGTGCCAACTCTCCTTCGAGGGCGCGGCGGTAGTTCACTTTCTGCACAAAGTCTGACACCCCCAGGTTTGTCCGATCAAAGATCTCATAGCCGATGACACTGGACTGCGGCAGTCCTTCCCCGGCCAACGAGAGCCGGAGATCATAGACTTGCTGTTTCGGAACAAGGATTGTTTTGCCGCCGTCATCCAACGTGTATGGGACACTCCTCTCCTTCAGCTTCTCAACGATCTTTGAAGCATCCTCGGGCCGAAGATTCGAGAACAACATCCCGTACGATGGACGATTGACTACGGTAATCAATGCCACAATTGCCGCGATACTTGCCAGCGTAACGCCCACGAGCATTATCTTTTGCCCGATCGACAACCGTTGCATGAAACCTCCGATTTGCCCCCTGAAGTGATCCTGGTATTCGGCCATCGGTTAGACCTGCATTCTCATAATTTCGCGATACATATCGATGGTCTTGTTCCTGATCTCCATCAACAGATCGAAGCTTGTCCTTGCCTTTTCAGCAGCGATCATGACCTCGTGGAGATCCACAGGTTGGCCGGCAACCATTCGCTTTGTTGCATCACTGGCTTCATGTTGCAGAGTATTGACGTCGGCGATTGCCCTGGTAAGCGTCTCACCGAACGAGGTTTGCGTCGAATTGAGTGTTTTGTCGACGGCGTTCCGGTTACTCGCATCGTTGGGCACCAGAGTAAGCATTTGACCAATTTTCATCGGTTATCCTCTCCTATCCACGACAGTACCAAGCGATGGCAATCGTTGAACTCCGTTTTTCTGATAGAGAACATGCTGATGTATTTCCTTCGCGGCAGCGGGAAAAGCCTCTGCGAAGTACTCCTTCTCAGCCCGTGTGAATCTGACCTTGTTCGGCGCGGGAGCAAGTTTGGATAGCTCATCCGCGGGTTGTATTGTCGGAGGCGTCACCTCCTTTGTTTGTGGGCGGAGTTGTGCTGTCTGAACGGCGGTCGAATTCAAGCGATTTACGTCCATCGTCATATCTCCAGACTATCCTTTGCAAGTGCCTTTGCGGCATTGATTGCTGTGACATTAGCCTCATACGAGCGCGACGCCGCAATCATGTCCACCATCTCAGTGACAATGTTGACGTTAGGAAGCTTCACATACCCGTTTTCATCAGCATCGGGATGACTTGGGTCATGCACCATCTTGAATTGTGACTGATCCTCCTGTTGCTCCGCTTCCACACTTCCCGGAAGGCGCTCAGCTTCAGAGAACGCAGCGTCGCCAAACTCAAAGTGTTGGACATTCGTCGTATCGAGTCGTGCACCCGACCACTCCAGTGCTTTTGCAAACGTCTGCTGTGCTCCAGCCCTGAAGTGCACCATCTTACGCCTGTAGGGGCCACCCTGCTCAGTGCGCGTAGTCTCGCTATTCGCGATGTTCTCTGCGATAGCATTCATCTTTTTCCGTTGGGCCCGCATGCCGAGCGCGCTCAAATCAAAGCCGGAGAGGAGCTTTCCTATCTTCATACCTGTCCCCGTATGGTCTTTTGAATGCCTCTGAACGTCTCGGTGACAATACGCGCGGCAAACCGGAAGTTCATCTGATCCTTGGCTAGGGCCGCCATCTCAAGGTCGATGTCAACATCGTTCGCACCGCTTGCATTATCGATTCCAGGACCTGTATTCGTATCGATCACTCGGGCAGTCGCATCCATCGGCGAGGGAACGCCGATAGGCATGTGGGATTTGTTTGTTTGACTGCCGGAGATTTGCGAACCCTGGAGGGCGCCAGCCAGTTCGTCTTCAAACGTAACGGTCTGGCTGCGGTAACCGACGGTGGAGATATTGGCAATGTTTGATGCCGTCACTTTTTGTCGAAGTGCATAAGCATCGAGTGCCTTGCCTAGGAGAGGTATGTTCGTCTTGTTAAAAAGCGAAATTGCCATTTGATTTGGATTGCCAAGGCACCCGAAATCCTAGATGCCTATGCAATCCTCCCATTCTTCAGAGGTCTCTGGAACTGTAGAGATTAGTCTTCTCTTCCTTCTGAAGAAAGCAACTCCCGCAACCACTAAGACAACCACGCCAAGAAATCCGCCAGCAATTCTGCTGTCGGTAGGCTCTCCCTCTTCGCTCATTTTCTTTTGCATTGCCATGACGCATCTCATTCCTGCATAATGCTGTTTCAAGCCTAGTGCCAGACCTTCTCGTCTGTTTGTTCTACGAAACAGCGCCATTTGAGCGTGAATGTCCTGCATTCAACCCAGTGATGTTGGCTAATACCGTGCAGATGCAGGCTATTCCTCATCATACTCGAGCCTGACCGATGTTCCCCGGCCGCAGGTGCACACGAATTCGATGCGATCGATTCTCTCACCGTCCCGATGAATCACCACTGAGGGAGATTCTCCGGGGTTCTCGTGAAGTTCGATGGCATGTGCCCCGCGAGAGACCACCTGGCTTGCCTTGATAATGCCGCCGGTGTGAGCATGCTGTCGGATCTTGATTCCCTCAAAGGATTCTAGTGCCGAGAACCCCGCTTCGCCAGACCTGTTTCCTGATCCCTCATCCATGTCCATCTTCCTTTGTGACCGCCACAAGTGCATTCGGTATTTCTTCCAGTGGCAGTACAGTGTCTGCCACACCCTCATCGACAGCAGCTTTTGGCATCCCGTACACGACACATGTTTCCTCATCCTGAGCGATGACGTAGCCTGATCGCTTCTTGATCGCCTTCAGACCTTCAAGGCCGTCTTTTCCCATACCCGTCATGATAACGCCAAGCAAAGGACCCTGGAATGCCTGGACAGCAGAATTCATCATAATGTCGGCACAAGGGCGATACAGCGTGTTTGCCGGCTCAAGCGGCGTCTTGACATGGACGCTCCCACCGCTGTGGTGGAACGTGAGGTGTCGACCTCCCGGTGCGATCAACACAACGCCCGGTTGCATCCTATCTCCCTCGCTGGCCTCCCTCACTTCAACCTCGCTCAGGCCATTCAAGCGTTCAGCAAGCGACTTGGTGAACTTCGGAGGCATGTGCTGCACGATCGCCACACCCAGGGGAAAACTGGCGGGGAGTTTGGGAATTATCTGAAGAAGGGCAAACGGACCGCCCGTCGATATGCCGATAACCACTGCCCGAAGATCACTGCGGGGTCGAATACTCGTCCGTCGTGCCGACGGTCCGGGGTCTGATCCGGATTTCTGAATTCTCGATTGCGACGCCCTGATGCGCTGCATGCGAAACTGAAGCGAACTGCTCTGAACAATCTGCTTGATCTTTGTTATGAGATCATCTTTGATCTTCGTGATGTTGACCGATACATATGAGAGCTCTTTGGGGATGAAGTCCACTGCACCGAGGTTCAGTGCATCGATCGTCGCCTTTGCACCATCTGTGGTAATGGAACTCACCATCAGTACCGGAAGGGGCATCTCCTTCATGATCACACTGAGCGCCGTGAGACCATCCATGACTGGCATCTCCACGTCAAGCGTTACGACATCGGGCTTGAACTCCCGGATCTTCTCGATTCCTTCTTTGCCGTCCCGTGCCGTTGCCACAACCTTGATTTGTGGGTCTGACTCAAGCATGAGCGACAACGATTTCCTCATGAACGCAGAGTCGTCCACAACAACAACTTTTATCGTTGTGTTCATGCTGCAGCCATTTCCAATGACATTGGCCTAGTCATCTGTCCAACGCCTCCACTACACAGCTTCATGAATTCCCCCACATCAACAATCATGATCACCCGTCCATCTCCAAGGATGGTGGAGCCAGCAATGCCCGGCACCTTGCCCAGATAGTCACCGAGCGATTTGATCACCACCTCTTTCTGGCCGAGCAGCGAATCCACCACAACGCCCAGCCGCCGTTCGGCAAGACCCACAACAACAATGTAACGCCACTCATCTGCTGCAGCTCCTGCTGTTGAACCAAGAACATCCGCGATACGTGCAAGCGGGAGGACAGTGTTTCGCAGTCGAATAACCTCATGTCCATTCACAGTTGCTATTTCAGCCTGCCTCGCGCGTACAACTTCGAGCACCGAACCAAGAGGTATGGAAAAGATCTCATTGCTTGCCTCAACCAACAGCCCCTGGAT
>Ga0208980_10000086_pt1 | contig 42831 bp, 52 predicted proteins | sample WetSurMetagenome_3_FD_187993 | JGI IMG/M metagenome (GOLD analysis project Ga0208980, IMG submission 187993) | Wetland microbial communities from Twitchell Island in the Sacramento Delta, sample from surface sediment Aug2011 Site A1 Bulk (version 2) | ecosystem: Environmental > Aquatic > Marine...
TCTTGTAGATGCTGTCGGCACGGACGAAGAGCACAACAATCGGCTGCACCATTACGAGCCTCCCGCTTCGCGTCCGGCTCTAAGGTGAGCCGGGGCGTTCGCAACGAGATCGACGTGGGTGATCGTCTCGACCCAGCACACGGGCGCGTCGCGCTCGTATTGGTTGAGCGTTTCGCGCACCGCCTTGATCGCGGTCTCGATGTCAGGCGCGACGATCTGGCGGGATGGTTTGTGACCATGGCCCACGTCTGCCATTGTCAGCTTGTAGAGGAACATCGGCTTGTCCATGTCAGTTTCCTTTCAACTCGGATTGCGAACCAGCCCGTGGAGTGTACGGCGCTCCCGCGCCGCCACTCACGGCATTGTTGGAACTCACGCCCCACAAGTGCGACATGAGCCTGTCCGCGATGGCCGATGCTTCAGCGGGCGTCAGCTTGCCATTCGCTCCATCGAGGATCGGCATGGCAATGTTCGCCTGCCACGAAAGTGCATACGCCGGATCGCACTGCAAGGCTGTTGCCATTCTCCGGTATGCCTTGGCTACGCGGCGATTCTTCCAGTTCGACCACCGGACACGAAGACGTTCCAACAAGGGGCTGGAGCGTACAGCTTGCCCGGCCGGCGGTTCATTCCTATTCATTGCTTCCTTTCGGGCAAGCTGTCCGCTCACCCCCGACGTTCGGCTTCTGCCGTTGCTCGTACTGGCGCATCCACGAGGGCACGTCGTCGGGGCCGCCGCATCCGATATTGAGATAGTCGAGGAGAGCGTCCGCGATCTGGCTACGGGCGTTGAGTAGCCCATCGCAAACCGTGCGAGCGCATGCGTAGGCCAGCGCGTCGGCGGCCAGATCATGAGCCGAACAAGGCGGTTCAGAAGTACCGCCCGAAGCGGTCGGCCTCTGACCGCCAGCGTTCGCCAGAGCACGCGATAGCGGTTCCTGCACTCCCGGATGTGCGGTGGCCGCACCGAACAGGTCTATGTCTTCCTGCGGCATCTGATCGCAGTCCGACAGGTAACAGTCCGACAGGTCGCGGATAGCAAGCCAGCACTCGCGGGCCGCCACATTGACCCGCTGGCGAACCAGCGGAGGCACCGTACAAGGTGCCCGTGTCGCGTTGTCACTCATTCGATCCTCCTTGGCGGGCACCTTGCCGGTGCTCCGTCGTGTTCGCCTTCTGTGCTGCGCGCCATCCGGCCGCGAATGCACGGTGCATCCGGTTCTCCAGATAGTGGGCCTGCATCGCCGGGGCGTTCAGCGTCGTCGGAGCGGAGCACGACTTGCCTTCGTCGCCACCGATCCAGTCGCCCCACGCCACAGCAAAGGGGTGGCGAACAAGTGGCTTCACACGTACAGCGAGCCCGCGTTGAGTCTTTGGCAAGGTCATTGTCCCTTCTCGGGCTCGCTGCCGGTGATCCCGTTGTTCGCCTGTACTCGTTTGACGACCGCGCCCAGGTCCTCGCACGCCATCAGGCGGCGCTCCGCCTCCGCTCCGTAGCCGATCAGCACGCTCGGGCCTCCGCTGTTCGCCCCGTTTCGCGGCGCAGATCCATCCGGGTAGTGAAACGTCAACCGCCCTCGGAGGAAGAGAAGCGCAGTGGCGTAGGGCCACACGTGGCCGAAGAATGCGGCCGTCTCTGTCCGTGCGAAGACCAGCGCGATCGCGTTGCCGTGCAAAGCGCACCGATTAAGCCAGTCCTTCATCGCCGCGCCATAGGGCGGGTTGCACCAGACCAAGCCGCGCCACTCGCGGAGCAATCCGTTCTCGGTCCACGACTCGGCGGCGCACGGCCACGGTTGCGGGTCGCACGCGCACGGGTCCAGGTCGAACGGCCCGACGCGTTCGAGCAGCCAGCGCGGAGTGATCCACGAGTCTGTCGTAAGGATCGATCGCGTGTGAGATGGAGGGGCGATGCTCATGATTCAGAAGGCGAACCATCGCCTCCAGCGTACCCATCTGCCGGGGCGGCAGAGGGTCCGCTGAGGCTGTTGTTCGGACCATCTTCGACGCGACCGTGCATCATGTCGCTATATTCGCGGACACACCGGACGGCATCGCAGAGAAGTGCGATCAGTCCGTTGTCCGGCGCGAGCTTCTCCTGTTCCCGCCGTAGGTACACGCGGCAACGGTGCTCAAACTCATTATTGGAGCACGACATGCACCGACCTCCGACCGAAGGCAGCTCCGAACCATCGAGTGGAGACGTACCCTCAACCCGCCCAGAGTAATTTGTGCTCACGTGGTCTCCGAGCGGGTTTCGGGCCGCTCACCCGGTTTGTTGTGTGGAAAGTACGGCCCGCATCCGAACAGCTTAACCAACTCGGCCTCGCATTGTTCCGTGGTCATTCCGGGTGGTGGATTGTCGCGGTATCGGCAAACAGCACAGGTGCCATACTCGGCGATAATCGCAGTCTGTTGGCAGCCCTTGATCCATTTGCGCAAGCAACCCTGACACACAACCAGCCCGTGGACCGTACCGGAGTCCCGGCGCGGCGCTGTCGTGTTGGCGGCTGTCATGGGCGGGCCTCCGATCCGGTCACGGCATTGTTGGCATCCGACTCGTGTTTTCCATCAGAGTTGAACGAAACGCTGTAAAGAACAGACGCCCCGCACAGATGGCAGAACGTCTTCTTTGTTTCCGCTCCGCACTTCTTGCACACGCGGCGGTCGCAATCAGGATTGCCAACCATCGGCTGGAGACTACGGGAAGCCCGAGTCTCATCCGGGATGTTCGACGGATTGTGTTCACCGCACCAGTCAGTGGCCTCGACCGATGGGAATCCAGACGATGTTCCGCCCATCAGGAATCCGAAGAAGGCGGGCCAGATCATGCCGCCGCTCCCGCTCGTGATCCGCGTCGGAGCGTTCTTCCTGCATTCCTCGGCTTTGGAATCGAAGTACCGGCACGTCGAACAAGCCGGTGGAGGCGTATCGGCGGCCCGCGTGGCGTTGGGGTCATCATTCATGGGTTTTCTCCGGGCCGCCGATCCGCTCACCGGCAGCGTTCGGCATCAACCGCAAAACGGGGTAAGCACCATGATCGCGCCATGCGGCCTCAATCTCGGCCTGCACGCCAGGCGGCAACTCAACTACTGCCTCGAACGTGGTCCCGCTGTGCATGTCGCCGAGCGACAGGGCAACCCCAATCTCGGTGTTGTAGATGCTATGCGGCGTTCCGACTTGGCGCCAATCTTCCATCACGAGCCGGCACTTCATTTGCCACCTCCAGCCGAACGAGCCTTTGGAGCGTACCCGGCCCCAGCGGCGGGCTCCGGGCCGCTCAAAGCATTGTTCTGCTTACGTTGGTGGACGCGGGGGGAGTCGAACCCCCGTCCGATAATGCGAGCGACACAGCCACTACGTGCGTGTCCGGTTTGGGTCCGGCAACCAGGGGCGTCGGTTTTGACGCCCTCCACCAGCCGGGACTTCACCGGCATACCCGCGAGGTCGGCAGTGTGTGTCGTACTGCGGGCTACAGCCTGCACTCTCGCCCGGTTCCTAGGCAGCGTTAAGCCGCCATTTTGTAGCCGTTGTCGGTTACTGTTTTGATCGCAGATTTTACGAGGCCAACGATCATCCTCGGCACGCAACTCTGTTCTCCTCATCATCGTCGATTCCATTTCGCGCCCAAAATTAAGATGCAGAACCAACGCCTCCAGAGTACCCATCTGCCGGGGCGGCAGAGGGTCCGCTGAGCTGTTGTTGGCCTTTGAGCCTTATTTCCACTTCGCAGAAAGCGAGGTTGCGCCCGTGGGCGCGGAGTTGCTCCATCGTGGTCTCGATGACCAGTCCCGGCTTGTTGCCGAGCGCCTCGATGTCGCCGATCTCCACGACCCGGCCAACAACAAAATCCCCAGTACGTGATTCCGCGCTTGCCTTCTCACACATAGGGAATGTCCCTCGACTCCGTGCCGTGATGTTCAGTGCCGCACGTCGGACACTTCATCCGTTTCTCCATCCATCCCACCACCCGTTCCAGCGCCTCCACATTCGCCTCCGCCTTCGCCTGCCGCCTCCGATAGTCCGCCTGCTCGTCCCGATCCACCGACGCCGACCCCTTGAACTCCCGCGCCTGGTCCCGGAGAACCGTCAGCGCCACCCGGAGCGGCGTCAGCGCCGCCTGCCAATCCTCTCGCCGCGGCTCGTCTAAGTTTTCGTTCACGTTTCAGCTCCGTGTTAATGACCAGCGCCTCCTCCAACGTCCTCGAGATGGCAACGACGATGCCCGCCTCTTCCGCCTTGTTCTGCTCGCAAAGCTCCGCATTGCGCCGAATCACATCCGCCAGCCTTTGAACACTGAGCGACCCGCGCGCCCGCCAAACGCTCGCATGGAATTGGTCAATCAACGTCGTCCTCCGGCGGGTCCGGAACGTAATCATCGCCCTGGAACTTCTTTAGCAGCTCCTGCGCACTCGCCTTCTTGGGACCCTTCGGGCTCTTCGGCTTTTCTGCCTCGGCCTCGTCCACACCGAAATTCGGAGGCGCCTCCTCAAACTTGAAATATTCTCGGTAGAACCAGAACGGAATCGCCCCCGTGTCCCCGTCCTGCTGCTTCTGAATGTCGACCCACGTCGGCGTCGTCTTCGGATGCTCCTTCTCGGGCACCTCCGGATCGCGGTAGACGAAAATGATTAAAGTCCCGTCCTGTTCGATCGATCCCGACCCCCGCAAATCGCTGAGCCTCGGAATGGCGTTCTTGCCTCGCTCCTTCCCGAACATCGCCCGGGATAGCTGAGACAACCCTATCATCGGAATCTCCAGTTCAAAACTGAGCGCCTTAATCGTGGCGCTGACGCGGGACACCTTCTCCTGGTCGTTGATGTACTTCCCGCGATCAACCGACACATCGATCAGTTGCATGTAATCGATGCTCACGGCCTGGATGCCGTGTCTCATCTTCTCCGCCCGGATCCACGTGCACAGCGACCGCAAGTCGCGATCGCAGTCGTTGATGTAAATGGGCAGTTTCTCGATGATTTTCATGGCATCGCGCACCTGCAGAATTTGCGCATGCGTCGCGAAGCCGCGTTTTAATTTTGGGAGACTGACTCCGGCCATCCGACACGCCGCCCGTTCCAGCAGTCGCTTCCGATTCATGTCGCAGGTGATCCTGGCAACGGGGATGCCTTCCAGCGCCAGCCCCGTCATCACATTGTCCTCCAGCGTGGTCTTCCCCTCGCTGGGGCGGCCGGCGATCACTGTTAGCCCGAGCTGAATGCCGCACGTGATGTTGTTCACCGACTCCCACGGAAAGGGCAGCCCCGCCAGGACTCTCTTTTCGCCGCTCTCGCGCAGCCTCTTAGCCTCTTCCCATCCCTCGATGCTGCGGGCCAGCACAACCGAATTCGGTTCTTCCGCCTTCACCGCCGCGTCCAGAATCTCGACGAACATCTGCGGCGCCTCTTGCACCAGCGCGTCCCCGCGCTCCTCCCGATAAGCCCGATCGACGATCTCGCTCGCGACCGAAATTGTCCGCCGCTGAATCGCCTTCTGCCGCACAATGTCGAGATAGTATTCCGCATGCGCGCTCGTCGGAGTCGACTCGATCAGCCTCTCGAGATAGATGTTTCCGCCGATCTCTTCCAGCCGCCCCAGATTCGTCAGCTTGTCCCCGATCGTCATCAGATCCACCGGCCGGCCCTCAGCGACCATGCCGAAAATGATCTCGCAGAGCCTGGCGTTCGCCGGAACGTAGAAATCGACAGGCTTGATCCGAAGCACCCCCTGGGCGAAGGCCACGACCCGCAACGGATCGAGCAGCATCGATCCCAGCGACGCCTTCTCCGCCTCCTCGCTGTACGGTGGAATCCGGTCACTCATGCCGGCTCGGACTCCGTGTCCGTCCAAACCCGTGGTTTCTGCGCAGAGGCCCCGGCCCCATTATTTTTTTCAGCCTCATCGAGGAATCGCCCATACGCCTTCCTGAGCCACGCTCCAGGCATCTGAATCGGCCCCATGAGCAGCGCCTGCCCAGCGATCCACTCGGCACACTGCACCGTAGCCAGCGACGCGAATCCAGGATGTCCGCGCCAGCAATGCCTCGCCGTGACGTCCTGCTCCCAGGTCAGCCCCGATAGCTCCGGCCGAGACTTGAGAATCGTGTGAGAAGTGTCTCCCACGCTCACGCGCTGAGACTCAGACTCTGACTCAGACTCTGACTCTGACTCTGACTCTGACTCCCTGCCTTTTTCGTCCTTTGGCCGGACATGTCCGCCGCGAGTGGTCTTTTTGCGCCCTTTTGCGGCCTGTTTTTCAGGTTCCGACACCTGCTTATAAGACCTCCGTGGTGACTTCCCATCGGCATACACAAGCCCATGCCGCGCAAGGTACTTATCGGCGTAGTCGCTGCTGTGTTCGGACCAATCGTGAACGATGAGGCGGCATTGTCCGGACATGTCCAGCCACTTGGCATCAACAAGCGCCTGAATCAGCTCCTTTGCGTCATCAATCCAACCGATCGCCACAGCGATCATTTCATCACTGTATTTCCCGATGTCGCCCTGCGGGGCGTACTTGTCCGCCATTTGGCAGACACTTTCGACCACGCCAGCCGCCCCCCACCTTGGCAGCTTCAGGATGGCCGCCAGATGGAGCATCTTCGGATGCTCGAGAGCGCCCCGTTTCACCTACCATCTCCCCCTGTAGCGCGGGCAGCGTCTGGCCAGTTCGAAGTACCCCGGCGTCATCTCCCGGATCGGGATCTCCATCCCGGCCCGGAAGTTTTTCGAATCGCGCACCCTCACCGTGACCTCCCGGCCATCGAGCAGCGCCCCGATGTGGTGGGGCGACCGGAAACGCCGCAGGAAGGAAGCGGACACCGTTTTTTTTGTGGCTTCCTCTGGCTCTGGTGGCAGCCATGCCATGATCGCATCTAGTTCCGCGTCCGTGATAGCCCCAGCCACCCCAAGCGCCTCCATGAGCCGCTGGATGCCGGCGGCCGTGTAGACCACCATGCCCTTGACCAGATCCCAGTCCGCGCCTTTTTCAAGGCTCTCTCGAGCCACCTTGAGCATCTCCCGGTCGATGCCCGTCGTTGCGGCCAGATTCCTCTCGCTCAACCTATCGGCATCCACTCGAAGACCTCCTTTGCCCCAAATTCTGCGCGTGCAAGCGCATTGACTGACTACGACCCGCCGCGGTTCGCCCGACCCCCCCCGCCCCCGTCCGCGCGCGTGCCCGCTCGCGATCGCGCGCAATCCACATCGCCGGCCGCGCGGCCGGGCCGGTCACCACGGGCACGACAGCGCCCTCTCCCGCGCGAGTGCTCGCCCCAGATCCGACAGCCCGCAGCGCCGATTCCGGGGCCGTGGTGACACCATGCGTGTAATCACTCGCCGCAACACCAGCCGAATGCGGGCATACTCGAATACTGGCAACTGATAACGCATCAGACCGACCCTCCTGCAGGTCCGGCGCCAGGCGCGTCGCCCTGGTCCTCTCGACGCTCCTCGCCTGGCGCCGGGCCCGCCTCGATCCCACTCACCGCCTCAACCACCGCGCCGGCCGCCGGCGCCAGCGCCGATCCCTTTTGCCCGCGCGTCCCCCGCTCGCAACCCATCTCCACGCACTCGACGTCGATCGGCATGGTGGCCGCGGCGGCATCGAGCAGCTTGTTGAAGTCCGCGAGGGTCGGGCCGCGCGTGCCGGGGACGAACTCGATGCGCGCCGTCGCGCCGCCGGTGAGCAGCTCCGCCTTGTCGATCAGGATCCCGGCGATCACGCTCAGGTCCCGCGGGTTGATCCTCGACCGGGTAATCGGATCGGCCAGCGCCTCCATGATCGATTCGATGCAGAGCTGAGCTCCGTTGCGCGCCAGCCGGGCGATTCCTTCTTTCAGTATTCCGATGGCGCCGCCGTTGGCGTTGCGTATGGCCAGGATGGTCGATGGGTTGCACTGAGTGACCTCTTGGATTCGCAGTACACCAATGCCCGAGGCGAGCATCGTGAGGATGAGCCGGTAGCGCTGCGGGTCGCGGGCTCTCACTAGCTCGCCGGTGTACTCACCTTCGCCGCCCTTCCGCGTCTCACAAAAAAAATTATCCGGCAGCTCAGACGGAGGAATCAACGGCAACTGGCCGTCGTCCGGGTCTGGGATTGCTGGGGGCGAGGAAATCATGGCAGGGACCGCTCCAGGAGCCGCTGGACGGCCGGCGCGGGCACGCGCGAGGCGCGGCCGACCTTGTACCACGGCCACAGCCCGCGCTTGCCGCTCGAGCTGCGGCCCTCGGCCATCATCCGCCGCACTGTGGCGATGCTCACGCCGAGCTTACGAGCCACTTCGGCCGGCGCGTAGTGTTCGGGTATGGATAGCGTCCTCATGAGGCCGCGAGCTCCATCTGGTGTGCCGGGGCAGCCACAAAAAGCCCGCCCCAGTTGCGCTGCACGAACGGCGCCAGCGCCAGCATCTGCCCGCGCTCCGCCACGTAGGCCCGCTCCACGGGCACCCAGGTAAACACCGTGCCGGCCGGAACGCCGTCCAGGGGGCGCGTGGACTGAACGCGCCAGGGTAGGTCACCGCGGGCCAGCAGCCGGGCAATCGTGTCGCCGATCCGCTCGGCGCCGACGTGCTCCGCGGTGCAGCCCGTTGACATCATGCGGCCCTCCGGCGGCCGTCAATGGGTACTGGCGGCTGCTTTGCGCGCCAACCGCGTCCGCGAAGGGAGTCCGCGTACATCAAAGCTGCGTGCGTCAGCATCCCTGATAGAGTCTTCCCGTCGAACATCGCCGCGTGTTCCAAGTACCTCTTCATCGACGGCGTTATGCGCAACTGCACCCGGTCTTCGCGTCTCATGCCACCAGATGATTCCTCATGTGTGACACAGATGCAAGCCCTTTGTGAGCACAAATCGCTCACACATAATCCCCCCGTAATTATTGATTGAATCACTGCATTGTGCGTACATTGTGAGTCATGAAGAAGGGGCAAAGAATGCAGTTGCGCTTGCCGGACGATTTGAAGCGCCGGTTCACTGAATCGTGCGCGAAAGCGGGTATCAAACAATCAGAGGCGATGCGCCAACTCTCTGAAGCCGCGGTCCAGTATATCGATATGCTGGACGGGAAATGGTGGCCACCTCGAATCGAGCCGGCGGACGCCCCGGGAAAGGGCGGGCCTGTGCTTGTGTACGGTGCCAACATTGGCCACGTTGCCCGCGTGGCCGAAACTGACGCGAAAGGATATGGCCACAAACCCGCTAGGTCGCGGCACTAGGAATCTGAATGAAACTGCTCATTCTCGCCGTTCTTAGCATCACGTTCCTTGGCATCGCATGGGGTGGCATCGTGGCAACGGGCGCCATGGTCATGCTCGCGATCGAGCATTTTACTGAGCGGAAGATCGGATATGGCTTACTGTGCCTGATCGCAGTCCCGGTGCTTGCGATCTTCGTTTGGTGGATCGGCGGATACGGCTTCGACCTCCTACGATTGACACTCCGCCTGTTCCTTGGAATTGACTAAGCGGCCCGTGGATAACGGCCGAAAATTATTGTTTGACTTGTGGCCTACCGATGATCCACCCGCATGAACAGGCCACGAGAACGATGCCAATCTCTGGCACCAAGCGCGTCAGATCGATCCGCCGCGCAAGGCCGCCGGCGGGCACCGACCACAACAGCGAGTGCGGAAATCGGTTTTCAATGTGCACGCCCTGGTAGTCGATCTTCTCGACCCATGGGGGCATCACCAGCAGTCCTATCAGCGCCAGGCCGGCGCCGGCAACGATGACTCTGCGAATCGTGCTCATATTCCCCACAACTCCCTTCTGCGCCAGTCCGCGCACAGATGCAGGTAGTGCCGCTCCGTGGTCGCAAAGCTACCGTGCCGCATCCACTCGTGGCAACTCTCCTTGCCGTACTTCGTCCAGACCTTCGATCCGTACAGCCGGCGCAGCTCGTGGATGCGCTTATTCGTCTCGACCTCGGCCCAGCCCACGCCCTCGAGCCAGTCCGCGGCCTCGCGATAGATCAGCTTGTGCCGCGCGGTCGGCGTGGAGCCCGGAACAATCAACGGCGAGTCGCTCCTGTACGCCTGGAGTCGGCGCCACACAGCCGCCCGGATCGGGGCCCGGCCGGGGCGGCCCTTGACTCGGAAACCGTCGTCCGGACGGTCCCGGATGACCATCCACCGGGCGCCGCCGGCGTGGTCCTCGATCCACGACCACCGCGCCGCCGCGATCTCGCCCGCCCGCATCCCGAGGTGCTGGGCCAGCAGATAGACGACGTACAGCGGGCTACGCGCCCGCCACGCCGCCGCCGCGGCCCTCAGCGTCCGCAACCGCAACGCCGTCGACGGCAGTGACAGGATCTTCTGCGGGTCGATCCCTGGGCTCGCCTCGAGAAAGTCCGCCAGCGCTGGCAAGCGCAGCTTCCGGAATTCCGGCTCACGCAGCATCCGCCGCGAGAAAACGCTCCGGGCCTGCCTCAGCGTGCTACACGCCGTGCGCCGCGCTGACGCCTCCGCCTCGCCCGCGCGGCCGTCGATCGCGGCCCGAACGTAATCGCCCACCACATCGGCCGTCAGCCGCGCCGTGGACTCGGTGCCGACCTCCTCGCGCCCCAGCACGCGGCGCAGGACCAGCCGCAGCGCCAGCGTGTTGTTACGCGCCGTCCGCGCCGTGGGCCTGCCCAGGCGCGCGCAGGTGGCCACGTAGCGGTCGCACACCTCGTCGATGGTCGCGTATACGTCCCGGTTCCGCGTGCGATCGAGCACTTCGTCGAGCCGGTCGAGCTGCGCCTGGGCGTACCACTCCCGCGCCAGCTTCCGGGCCTCTTCCTTGGACACCGAGCCGATGGCCCTCGAGAAAATCCGCTTGCGAATCTTCGCCCGGAAATAGTAGACGTTTCCCCGGAGATACAAATGATCCGCCTTGTGCATATAGCCTCCCCAATTGCCGGGTACACTATTGATTACACGCGGCGTGATTGTCAAGGATACGTCCTGATACGTCCTGATAGCTCAACTCGCCAGCATCATCAGACGATGCCGCGCGCATGCGCCAGCAAAATCAGCACAATAGCCAGTGATTACAGCAAATCGTGCCCGTAGCTCAACTGGACAGAGCATCTGACTACGGATGGGCGCACATCGTCTCTCAACCGCTTGAAGCGCTGCGCTTTGCGACTCATCTTAACCAACGGTCATCCGACTAGATTGCATTGTGACGCTGTGCGTGCTTGACACGGAAGCGCTTCCGTGTATCGTATAGCGTCAGAAAGGAATGGTGACGTCCATGAGCATTGCGCTGGATCGGAAACTCGCGGTTTGGAAACCTCTAAAGGTCGGGATGCGCGTCGAGTCGAAGACTTGGAAAAAGGGTGTGCGTGGAGTGGTCTGGGAACGGCTCGGATCTGAGTCGGAGCCCATGAACGGACTGAGGCGCTACGGTGTTCGGTTGGACTGCTCGGAGAACGTCGCCGACTTCTGCCGATACGAGCTCAAGGTCATCCCCAAGAACTCAGACCGGCGGGCGGTCGCGTGAGCATATCTCATGCAGCTCGCGCCCTCGGCCGGCTCGGGAAGGGGCGTCCGAAAACGATGAGTGCGGCGGCCGTCGCTCAGCGCAAGGCGGCCGGATTTCAGAAGGGCAATCGCGTGGCGGAGAAACCGCCACACGGCGTCATGCCGGCGAAGTCCGAAGAGCTCGTCCAGTTGTTGCGCTCCGCGGGCTACACGAAGGTCGACGGCATCTCGACGGCTGGGATCAAGCTCGTGTCCAGGTTGGCCAAGGCGAACGGACTGAGGGACTGGATGAACACTCGAACCGTCGCGGACTATGATGCCCTGATCGCGGTGACGCGCGAACACCTGAAGGCTATCGCTGCGGCAGGGTCATGATGGCGTCCATCACGGCCTGCTTCTCTTCGGCGCTCTGAGCGCCTTGCAGGGCGCGAATCTCGGGACCGGAGCGGCCCACCATGATGTTCTGGAGGCGGTCGCCCAGGTATTCGGCGCCGTAGTCGGTCATCAGGGCCGCCCGCTGGTCCTCGGTGAATCGGGCGCTTCCGGACATGATCGCCGGAATGCTATCTTGGACGTCCAGTCGGATCGTGGCGCGCTTCTCTCGGACCTCGCGGCCTGCGTCCTGCAGTTTCTCGGTGATCCCGCGATTCGAGACCTTGACCCACCGGCCCAAGCTATCGCTGATGATCGGCAGCGACAGGAATCGTTCCATGGCCGTCGGATCCTCGCGGTCCATCGGCTGGTTACGAAACTGGTACACGATCCCACCGCCGAGCTGGTTCCAGGAGTACTTGAGCAGATCGGTCGCGCCGCGGCCGGCGAGCACCTGATCGTCGGTCAGAATCGACCGACCGTAGTAGGAGTCCTGCGGCGCTACGCCCATCACGGAGTAGGCGTGCCACGCCTGGCCGATGGACAACAGGGGATTCAGCCCGGGCAGTTGTCCGCCGGCCAGATTCATCATGTTCCGCGCATCGGCGCCGCCTTCGTCGGCCCGTAGCGCCTTCATCGTGATCGCGTGCAGCAGCCGCTCCTGCTCGTGGAGAGGGACCCGGAGATACGCCACCTTGTCGTTATCGCGGTCGGTCCAGCCCAGGGGATACACCTTGTAGTTGTCCCAGTCGTACCGCGGGATCGCCAGCATCATCCGTTGCAGGTCCCGGTTCTTCTCGTCGCCCAACAGCCACGAGTACAATCCACGGCGCATCGCCTCAATGGCCAGAGCCGGAAGAAGCACGTACTTGACGTACTTCCATGCGCGCTCTCCTGGCGTCTGCGTCCAGCTCTTAACAGAACTGCGGACGCCCTCCTTCACGGGGTTGTAGAACGGGAAAAGCATGTCGACCCACCAAGCCAGCCGCCCCTTCTGCATGAAATCAGGTGACCCAGCCAGCTCGTGCACCATCTCCTGCTTCTTCCATTCCGGCATCTGAGGGTGCTGCTCGTCGAGGAACATCATGCCGGCGATCTTCACCGTGCGCTCGCGGATCTGCCCAGCGGAGCGATACCAGTGCCAGAAGTTGCGCGCGGCCCGCGCCAGTGCCGCCTGCTTCTGGTCGGCGCCGGCGGGCCTCTCCCACGACGCCGGCTCAAAGTTGAACTGCGCCAGGTACCGTTCGACCTGCTCCGCGCCTCGGGCATCCCCCAGGGGTTCGGCCCGAGAAATCAGCATGCCGCGGCGGAGCGCGTCTTGCCCGACCGAGTTCGGCTCGCCGCGCGCGAGGGACCGCGCCGCGGCCAGCGCCCGGCGCCGATAGTTCCAGAAGCTCTTGCCCGTGGGCAGTCGCGTCGCGCCGGGGAGCTGGTCGCGAAACGCGCCGATGTCCCGCGCGTAGGCCACTGGCCAGAACCCATAGCGAAGCTGTGTCCACAGCGCCTTGTAGAGCTTGAGGTATCGCATCGCGCTCGCGGCGATCCGGTTCTCGAGCACCTGCGGGCTGTTGAACTGCTCGACCAGCGCCCGGGGCCCGTAGTACGCGCGGATCTTGCCATGGTCCAGGAACATCACCGTGCCCAGCCGCTCGTTCTCGACGATCTTCGGCTCCAGCCGCTTCCCGGTCCAGACCTTCTCCGCCTCATGCCACTCCCCGGCAAACTCCGAATCCAGCATCGTCTCGACCATCATCCGCTTCGCCGGTTCCCGGTGGGCGAGGTTGAGCAGCGACAAGTCCTTCTGCATCGTCGCAAGGAACGGATTCTTGATGTTGCCCAGATAGCCGAACGCCTGGTGGATCCGGGGCCCCACGCCATGGCCGTACTGCTTCGACAGGATCTCCATCACGTCGGCCAGTTGCAGGTTCTTCTCCGCCAGTTCCCGGATCTGCTCGGCCGTCGCGTTGGGCGGCAGCTTCACCGCCGCCACCGTGGCGTAGAACTGCGTCTTCTCGATCTGCTCCATCGTCTCCGGCGAGAACACGCCCGCATCGCGCAGCCGCGCAATGACCTCCTCGCTGCGGACCCTCCAAAACGCCGCCTGCGCGGCCTTGAGGGCGGCCCACTTCTCCGGGCCCAGTTCCGCCTTCATCTCCGCCAGCCTCTCGCCCGACGCCTTTGGCGTCCAGCCGTAGGGGTTCGCGATGTCGAACCGATCGTTGACGACGTGCTGGTGGAACATGAACTCCCACAGCGACACCCCGTCCAGATTCGCCGCCACCAGCGGCTTGATGACTTCCGTGCGCACCCTGCCCAGGTACAGCTCATGATGCGCGTGCCGGTACTGGTAGTTTGAGAGCGCGTTCCGGAGGGCCCCGGCCGTGGGCTGGTCCACCCGCTTCAGCCGGCGGTAGATTGGTCCCATCACCCGGTCGAAGCTGTAGATGAACCCGTCCCACCACTCCCGCGGCGTCCACTTCTGGGCCAGTTGGTTCATGAGCTCCGCTGTCTCCGTGCTCTCGAGCACGTCCTGCCGGAGCCGGACCACCCGGTCCTTGTGGATCTTCCCGCTCTTCACATCGTCCTGGATCTGCCCGTACAGCCGGCGGACCTCCGGGCGGCGCTCCATCCAGTTCGTCAGCAGCTTGAAGTACAGCGGCGCCCGGGCCTGCACCGCGGCCGGGTTGTTCAGGAACACGCTGCCGGCCTCCGCGAACATCTCCTTGCCCGGCTCGAAGTACTCTTCCATCGTTTCCGAGCCCCGCCACCACGCAATGAGCGGCTTCAGCTCCTCGAGAAGCCATTTCTTGGTGACCAGCCCTCGCTTCTCCGCTTCTTCGTCGATCAGCTCCGCGTACTTCGCCGCGACTTCCTTCCGCCACGCTTCCAGATCCAACTCCTCGTCCTTCGGCGGCCGGGGACCCGTTTCCTTCTCCGCACGCTGGCGAATCTTCTGCCGGTCCCGCTTTGTCAGCAGCTTCTCCTGGTCCTCCGGAAGCTCCGCCAGCATGTTCATGAAGTACTTCTTGAACGCCGCGATGTGGCCGAAGATGTTGCCCCGGCTCCGGATGTTGCCCTCCGGGAGGAAATCCACGAAGTGGAACAGCTCGTGCGCCAGCACCTTCGACGCCAGCTTCGGATTGCTGTTCAGCGCCTTCTTGAACGCCGTCTCGTACAGGTACTCCAGCCGTTGCTGCTCGATCTCCGCCGCGTTCTCGCCGCCCTCGGCGAGCCGCTCCGCGTAGGCTCGCGCCTCCTCGCGCATCCGCGCGATCTCCTCCGGCTGGATCAGCCGGAAGATATCCGCCCGCAGCTCGATCGATCCGGAGCCCGGAACCTGCTGCTGCGATCTGAACAGCCCCAGCGCCCCGCCGTGCAGCGCCCGCAGCGCCTTGAGCACCCTGGGGAACTTCCCGCCCGTCAGCGCTCGGTAGAGCTGCACCTGCTCCGGGAACTCCACCGGCCACAGAACCGCCTCGCGGTCATCCGCCGGCGCCACGTCCGCCCCGCGGGCCCGCGGCTCGCCCAGATCGGCGCCGGGCCAACCTTCGGCGCCGCCCGTGGCCGACACCGTCGCCGCCGTCCCGCCCGACAGCCCGCGGTTCGCCGCCTTCGCGATCTCCGCATACGCCGACCGCAGCCGGGCGCCGTACTTCGGCTCCAGGATCGCCGCCACCTCATCCACCCCAACCCGGGCCCCGCCGCTCTTCTCCCGCACCAGCCGGGCCGCCGCGTCGAGGATCTTGGCGCGTCTTGGGTCGTCGCCCTTGAGGCTGAACATCGCCATCTGAGTGGGCGGAGGCGCGCCTTCCGCGCGAAGGCGCAAGCCTTCGGCCGCTGCGTGCTCGCTGTCCAGAAGCCTGTTGAGCGCCAAATCCGCCCGCTTCTCGTCACGAAAGGCATCGCCCAGCCGCCGCGATTCGCCTTCCCACTCGAACCACGCGATATCCGCCGCGAAGTCCGCGGCGATCTCCGTCGCCACGAGCCGGTCGCTGGGCTTCTTCAGCCCGTTGTACCTTCGCAGCTCCGTGAGATACTGGCGGTACTGCTGAAACCGCTGGCTCGAGGGATCGACCTGCGCGAAAATCTCCTGCGCGTAGGGATCGCCCGCCAGCAGCCGGACGTGAAATACCTCGTGCCCAATCCGGGCGAACATGTCCTCCGACCACGAAAGGAGAACCGTGTTGCTTCTCGGAATGAGCGCCGCGTTGAACCAGTCGGATTTGACGGGAAGAACCTTGAGACCGAACAAGGCGCCGAGCTCTCGCGCCTCGATGAAGTCACCGTCCTCCGCCAGGTGGGGATCGAATTCGACTACTGCCCAACGCGCTCGCTCTTCGGCATCATCTCGCGGATCGAGTCGCCGTGTCGCATTTTCCAATGCCCGTCGGGTTGCTTGTCCAGTTTCGGATAGATAACGGTCCCGCTGGATAGCGTCAACCTCAGCGTCGGTCGGTAGTTCTCCGAGCTTCGACCTTTGCTGATACGTTCCCGGTCCGGTTTCGCGCTCATTCCGTTTCCTCCACGCGTCCACTTCCTCAATCGACAGGCGCGCTTTCCACGCCCTTGTATCGTCGTCCGACAGCCTGAACAGTACCCCCTGCGGCGCCTCCCCGGCAAACATATCCTGCTGCTCGCCCTGGGGCGCGCCGCGCCGGCGCCGCGCGACGAACCGATCCACCCGCGCCAGCACCGCCGCCCACTCCTGCCGCGCCGCGGCCTCGGCAATCTGTCCCGACTGCACGCCCTCGAGGATCCGCCCCGCCTGCCGCTTCGCCTCCCGGCTCGCCAGCACCTCCGCCCGCGCCCCCTGTGGCAGCTCCGCCTGCGCCACCGTCGCCAGCTCCGCCTCGAACGCCGTCCGGGGCGGCTTCAGAGAGAACAGCGTCTCCCCCTCGTCTCCGGCCTCCTCAATCGCCTTGTCCAGGTCTGCCGCGGCCGTCCCAAGCTCCCCGGCTCCCTGGCTCCCCGCTTCAGCCGCAGCGCCCGGCGCCGCAACCCCCGCCGCCCGCGCCACCTCCGCAAACATCGCCTCGTCCGTGTGCCACCGATCGAGCGCGGCCTGTCTCGCCAGCACGCCGGCCATGGCCGCCTGGATCTGCGCGCGGTCCTTGCGGTCGGCAATGCCCAGCGCCGCGGCCTTGGCCTCCGTCAGCTCCAGCGCATCGCCGCGCTTCAGCGCATTCCCGAGCACACGCTGCAGTTCGTTCGCCTGCGAGCGCAGCTTGCTGGCCGTCTTCGCCAGCAGGGTGGATTGCTTGATCGCCGCATCGTCGAAGCCGAACAGGTCGCCCTGATCGTTCCGGGCGGGGGGCGGCAGCCGCGTGACACTGCGCGCAAACTCCTTCAGCTCCGCCGCGCTGAGGTTCGGGGCCTCCTTGAGCGCCGCCACCTGGGCGGCCACATTGCCCGGCGCCCCGAGCGCGATTGCCTCCGCCTGATCCGGCGTCAGCCTTTCATTGATGAAGGCTTCGAACAGCGGATCTGTGGACGAGACTGCAATGGAAGCCGCTTTCCGGCCTTTAGCGCCGATTAATCTTGCGCGCGCCAGCGCAGCATCCGCGCCGTATGTTGCTCCCTCGTTTCGGAGGAACTTCGCTTGGTCATAGATCGTCCCCTTCCCGTCCGCGATATTGATCTCGGCGCCCAGCGCCCTGGCGTCCTCCAGAGTAACGCCGTCCGCCTCTCTGACCACCTGGCTACTGTACCCCTTCCGTCCCTGTCTGGCACCGAATTCCGCGCGGTGGTGCCCGTTGGCCACAATGAAGCGCTGTCCCGCGGCGAGCCCATACTGCGCCGGCTCCGCCGGCTCCCAGAGCAGCAGCACCCCGGCCTTCAGATCGTCCCATTCGCCTTCGAGCTTGTCCGTCTCATTGATCCCAGTGGCCTGGTCGTCGATCCGCTTGAACTGCATCAGATCCGGCCGGAGCGCGATCGCCTCCGCCGGCACCTGCACCACCGGCACGTCGACCAACCCGGCTTGATCTTCCCTCGCCCCTCGCCCCTCGACCCCTACGGACCCCGCAGCCTTGACTTCCAACGGTTGGAGATTCGGGGTGGGCGGACTTCCAACCGTTGGAACCAGCCCGGGGCCCCGCCGCGGCTCGACACCCGCAGTGCTTTGCGCGAAGGGTGTATCGACACCCGCACCCGCGGGCCGCGAGCCGCCGGCCGTGGCGCCGGCCTGTCCTTCAGCCGGCGCCCCTACCATTTGCATCCTCAACGCCTCGCGCGCGGCGGGGTCCCCTGCCCGGGCTCGTTCGATCAGATCGCGGCGCTTCGCGTCGACGGCCGCCTGCCGTTCGGCCTCGCCGCGCCTCCAAATGGCAGCGAATTCGGCCGCTTCCTGTTGCGCCTTGCGCAGCAGCTCCGCCGCCTTGTCGCCGTACTTGGCCTCAAAAACCTTCTTCGTCTCCTCCGACGCGTTGGCCCAAGCCTTTTCCCGGGCCTCGCCCTTGACGGCAGCCTGGTTGAAAGCGTGAAGCAGCGTCAGCAGCCCGCCATTGATCGCCCGGTCGTCCCAGCTTGCTTCCGGTCCGGCCAGCGTGGCGCCCAGGGTGAACATTGCCGCCGGCTCGACGATAGGTCGCGCTCGGCCGGCCTTCTCGCCAACCCGCCCGACCGCCGTGAACAGCAGCGCATCCCGGGCCGCCGCCCCGGCTCCGGCTGCCCGCTCCGCGGCGCCGGACCCGATGTCGCGATACACCTGGTCATGGAGCACGAACCCGAGCACGTTCGCCATCGCCTGCCGGGCGGCCGGCGTGGCCGCCGCCGCGCCCGTCATCCACCGCCCGGCCCTCAAGAACGGCAGGTAGGTCGCCGCGCCGAAGATCAGGCGGCTTCCGGAATCCGTCAGCTTCTCGTCCCACGTCTCTGGCGGCGGCAGATCCGCCTTGTAGAACCCGCCGGGTACGACTGCCTCGGCCGCCGTCTTCCATTCCCGCTCCAGATTCGACGGCCGCTTCGGCTTCCACTTCAACCACTCCAGCGTCTCCCGCCTGGCGCGCAGCTCCGGTGCCCCGCTCCCCGATTCCCCTGCCCCGAGCAGCGTCGAGGGGCCGATTCCCCTGCCCCGAGCAGCGTCGAGGGGCCGATTCCCCGGTTCCTCCCCCGCCCTCCGGGCCTCCTCCTCGAGCGCCCCCGGAATCGTCGAACCGGCGAATTCGGCATAAATCGGCTCCGCCGGGCCTTGCGTTGCCTCGCGTGCGCCACGATCTGCCTCCGACGCGGGCGCCGATACCTCCCGTTTCGCCGCGCCCGCCTCGGGCGCTACAGCGATTCCCGTCTTCGTGTCGATGCCGCGAACGAAGCGGTTCGGGTGGTCGTCATCCTTGAACTCACTTGGCCAGTGATAGAGCCCGTCTTCGGGGTTGATGCTGATGTCTGCTCCGGCTTTGAATGCCCCGCGGTAGTCGTACTTGTGCCGCGGGTCGTCCGGATTGGGGTCGATACCGGCGCGTTCCGCCCGCTCGGAGTACCAACGACGGAATTGCGCCTCCTCCGTGGACGTCAGCTTCGTCCTGGGCCGTCCGGTCTCCGCCTCGACCCCCGACCCTCGCCCCTCTTCCTTCGCCGGCAACTCCTCGTCTGTCGGCGCCGCCACCGCCGGCACCGTGCTCGGGGCCGCCGTGGACCTCAGCCGTCCGGGATACTTCGCCTCCAGCCTCGCTTCGAACTCCCGGCGAAGGCCGGCCTTTCCCCACGGATACTGATCGGCGTAGAACTTCTGCCGTTCCGGCTCGTCGGCCAGATAGGTCTCGAAGAGCCGCTCGCGCGCGGCGTTCAGCCGCGCGGGGTCGCGCTGGATCTCGCCCCAGCGCTCGTCCGCGAAGATGGTTTCAGGCTCGAAGGCCACATCACAGCCCCTCGAAGAACTGCTTCAGGTCGAACTTCCGGGGCGGCGGCGGCGCAGGCGGCTTGGCCGCGGCAGCTCCAGGCGCTGCGGTTTGGGTCGACGACTGAATTTGCTTGATGAAGTCGCCGAAATTGCCCGGGCGACCGGCCAGCATCCAAGCTGTGGCGGCCTTCGTCAGATCGACCGTCACCGTGTCCTTCACGCTCCGGTTGCCGAACCCGTCGTCGATCACGATGTACCGCCCGTTGGTCCCATCGACCGGCTGCATGCTTGGCTTTCCGGCCGGAGCCGCCTGCGTGGGCGGCATCACCTGCAAACTGTTCGCGGATGTCATAACGCCCGTCAGATCCGGCCGCCCCTCGATCGGCACGGACCGGCCGCGCCAGTCCGCCGGCGGCGGCTGCATGACCTTCTGCAAATCCGCCGCGCTGGCCAGATAGGACGGATCCGTGACCCCTGCCTGCATCGCAGCGTCCAGAGCGCTGGCCGGCCGCAGTCCCGCCGGCAGTGCCATTCCGCCCATGGCGGTTTCGAAGGCGCCCCGCTGCTTGTCCTCCCTGGCCTCGGTGTCCAGCGTCCGCTGACGCCGGCTCTTGAGCCAGTCGATGGACTCAGACTCCACGGCGCCCTCGAGCTCGGGAAGGCTCATGCTGGCGATCTCGTCTTTGTCGCGCCCCATGGCCTCCGCAATCGTGGCGTACTTCTTCCGCGCCTGCGAAGCCTCTCCGATGCGCTGCAAGCCGAAGCCCAATCCGCGGCCGAAGTCCTCGAGCCCGCGGCCCAGCAACTCCCCGCTCCGATCCTGCGTTCCTGGTGCGTAGGGCATCGCTCAACTCCTTCCAGCTAACCAGCCGCCGAATATGCTTCCGAGACCGCCCAGGGCCCCGCCCAGAAGTCCAGAGGTCCGATTGCTGCTGGCGATCGACTTCGCTGCATCCGCGTTGTAGAGCGTGTTCCAGTAGTCGTTTGCCAGCCCGGCGTTCGTCGTCGCCCCCGTCAGTTCGCTCTGCTGGTTCTGGCCGAAGAGGTTGCTGGCGTACTGGTCGGTTCCGAAGAGCTGGGCACTCTGCGTCGGCTGCGTCGGGATCTGGTTGACCTGGTTGGCGAAGGCCAGGTTAGCCGCCGGGCGTCCAACCACCGCTTGGAACGGATCGCCGTAGATCTGGCTGGTGAGCTGGGCCACGTTCCCGGCAAACCCGCGCCGCTCGTTCTGCCGGGCGCGCCCGTAGCGGTCCAGGTCCATCACCTCGGCGAACGCGCTGGGCGTCGAGAGCGCCATCCCGCGGTCCGCGGCGCCCGCGCGGCTGTTCTGGATCACGTCGCGCCGCTCGTTCGGGCTCAGGCTCGACCCAGCGCCAAGGTCGGCCAGCGCCTGGCTGGTCAGGCTGTCCAGCAGCCGGGCCTGCTCGGGGTTGCTCGCCTTGTACGCCGCCAGCGCCTCGGGGCCCAGCTTCAGCACATCGGCGATGTCCGCCTGGCGCTGCCGGGTGGTGAGATCTTGAGCGATCCCGGCGATCCGCGGCACCTGCCCCTCGAGCGTCTGGAGATACTTCGGCAGATACGTGTTGTAGATCCCGTAGTCGATCCCGGCGACCTGCGGCCGATACTGCGCCTCCGCGGCGTAGAGCTGCGGCGCCATCGCCAGTTGCGTGTTCAGGATGTCCGCGTATTCCTGAGCGTAACTCCGCTGTTCCGGCATCTCGATCGATACCGGCCCTTCTTCCCGCGGGGCGCTGGTCTTCTTGGCCGGCGCTTTGCGGTAATCCATCAACATGGGAGAACTGAAGGACATGGTTTACCTCACGTTCCGAACGCCATCCAATTGAAGCTGATGCTGCTCTCCGCCGCCGGACTGCCGCTGCGGCCGAAGTAGGTCGTGAAGCCGGTGGTGCTGTTCCGGTTGATGGTCCACTGAAACCCGTAGGCGTTCGGAAACGGGCTCATGTGGATCGGCGTCAGCAGAATCACCGGCGTCGCCGTGAAGAAGCCCGCCGCGAACGTCACGACGTGGCTCGTCTGCGCCGCCCCGCTGGCGATGGTCATGCCGAAATCGCCCCACGCGCTCTTGACGCCGGCCACCGGCCCCGCGATCGCGGCCGTCAGCCCCGTCACGTCCGCCTGCGTCAGCGCCCGAAAGAGAAGCCCGGCCGCATCCCGGATCAACACGTGCCCGTTCGACGCGGCGGCGATGTTGGATGGGGCTCCGGCGGTCGTTCCGGCCCGGCCCTTCACGCTGTAGGCCGCCATGTCGAGCAGCTTCGCGTCCGTCACCGCCTGGTCGACGATCTTCGCGGACGTCACGCTGCCGTCCTGAACGCCCAACTGCGCCGAGAGATCCGCATCGATCTTGTCGGCGTTGATCGAGCCGTCCGCCAGCTCGCGCGCCCCGACCGCGCCGGCCATGATCCGCAGCACGGCGTCGCGGACCATCTTGTTTAGCTTGTCGTAGGTCAGCAGCTCGCCGCTCTCCAGCACGAGCCCCGGCGTCACTTGAATTTCACCCGACATGGTTGGGTCTCCTGCCGTCTCTGCCTTCAGTATTCATCCTGCAGCATTCATCCTTCCGTCAGGCCGCCGCGCTCCACAAGACCCACACGTCCACGCTTCCCGCCGTCATCTGGTCCAGATTCGCCCCCGTGGCAGTCGCCGCTATCCGGATGCTCTTGCCGCTCGAAGCGTGCGTCTCCGGCGTCGGCGTCCCGCTGGCCAGCGTCAGGAGCAGATTCGTGTCCGAGGGCGCCGCCATGACATCGAACGCCGCGCTGTACTTTGCGAGCGTCCCGGCGATCCCCACGCTCACCGTCAGCGTCGCGATCCCGGTCCCCGTGAACGCCGCCGACGCCTTCACCTTCACCCCGTGCACCACCCCGCCCGCGGGCAGCACGAACAGCTCCATATCGGCCGTCAGCGCTGCCGCCACGAGCTGCGTGTAGGGCACGCTGTACTTCCGCCAGTACGGCATGGCATTGGTCGGCAGGACAACGCCGCCGGCCACCTGGAGCCCCACCCCGTCCACCAGCTCAGCGGTCGGCTGTAGCGTCCGCATGACCTGATAGTAATTCTCCTGCGAGACCCCTACCTCGGGCAGCTCCTCCGTCACCTGAAATCGGTTGATGCTCATCCTTCCGTCTCTCCCGGCCTAGGCTCGCCCCGAAGCGGCGCCGCCGTGCGCAGCGCATTGCGCTCCCGCTCCAGCTTCCTGGCCAGCTCCCGGAACCGCTCATACGCCTCGGACGGCGAGCGGCCGGCCGTCGCCTGTTCCAGCGCATCGCATTCGGGCGTATCGTTCATGATTTTCCCCCATAGCCGCGGGGCCCAGGAAGGGCCTCCACCTTGACCGCCCGCACCGTCATTCGACCCTGCGTGCTGCTGAACCTGATCTGGCAGAACTGGCCGACGCGGTTCAGCTTCCAGCTCAGCGAAAAGCGTTGCTCCGCCATCGGATTGACCCCCGAGCCCAGCGCGATGGGCGTCGAGAGGTCCACCGAATAGTCCTCGCGGAAGGGGTCCCCGTGGTTGTCGCCCGCGTTGCTCTCGTCGTACAGCCCGTGGCCCCACACCGTGTAGCGCTTGCGGTCGCGCGTGATCGGCCCGCTCAGCCGGACTTCCTCCGCCACACCGTCCAGCCGCGCGAACACATTGCCCACCGGCCGCCACGTCGAAACGTCGGCCTTGGCCCGCTGGAAGCGCTTGTCCTCGAGCTCCGCCCCCAGATAGCCGCGGGTCACCAGCTCGTCCTCGATCTCCGCCTCCTCGTCGTAGCAGAAATCGCTCTCCCCCTCGCCGACCTTCATCAGCGCCCCGTGCGCCTTGCGGTCCGCGTGCGCGTCGCCCGTCACGATGAAGAGCGCCCGGCGCCCCCCGCTCTGCGTCCGGACGAAGCCCCTGACGTCCATCCACTCCCCCGTCCAGTAGCCCTCCCAGGCCCCCGTCGTGAAGTTGAACACCAGCAGCGCGTTGTTGAAGGTGGCGCCGTCGAGCGGCACGGCCAGAAAGAGCTTGTTGTCGTGATACTCCATCACTGCCCCGGCCTGGTCCCCGCTCGTCTTGGCGTAGGCCCAGTTGATCCTGTCGATCACCGGCTTGATCGGATCGCTGAGCGGCTTCGCTCCGGCCTGGAGCCGGTTGTCGAGCGCCTGCCCGATGCTGTCGACGCCCCGCTCCGAGAGGAAGAACACGTCCTTGCCGACCTGCACCACCGCTCCGCGCGCCACCGCGCCGTATTCGCCGGAGAGCACGTACTGCCGCGCCGTCGTGGCCAGATCCTCGCCGTACAGCCCCTCCACCACGTGTATGGACTGGTCCTTGAAGACCAGCAGCGTCGTCTCGTTGAACGCGAACAGCCGCACGATCGCGTCATCGCTGCCCGCGTTAATGCGGAACACGGCCAGGGTGGAATCGTACCGTGTGTAGTCGAGCACGTCGCTGATCGCCACCTGATCGCGGCCGAGCGCAACGTACAGCCGGTTTCCGAGCAAACACGCCTCGTCGCTGGGCGGAATCGCCTCGGTGCCGTCCCCGGAATCCGTCTGCTCGATCGTCTCGAACGCCCTCAGCCCCGTCTCGAAGTCCTGCGCCGGATTCCAGACCAGCGGGACCTTGCCGGCGCCCCGGAACATGATCACCCGGTCGAACGCCTGCACCATCACCACGCGGCCGTCGATGCGCTCGGCGCCGGGCGGATAGATGTACTGAGGCTTCTGGTTCTCCGCCAGGCGGATGACCCCGTAGCGCGTCGCCAGCAGCGCCCCCTCCTGCCGGTTGGGGTCGCTGAACACCAGCTCGCCGTACACCTTGCCGAAGCCCGCCTGTTGGTCGAACGCGAAGCCGTTCGGCTCCTCGTTCCCCGTCGCATCGATCGCCAGATGATAGACGCCGCCCAGCTTCTCGACCCACAGGCTGTGATACCGCAGCGTCGCCGGGCACATGAGTTGGAGCGTCTTGTCCCCGAGCAGCAAGTAGTTCCACCACCCGCTCGGTGCCGACCCGCTCATGCCGACCTGATCGACCGCCAGCAGCGCCACGCCCCCCAGCAGCTCGATCCAGATCGAGTGCCAGAGCCCCGTCGCCGGGCAGAGGACCTGGAGCGTCGTGTCGTTGAGCAGCCGGAAGTTTGCCGTCGCCTCGTCGTAGTCCGCATACACCCAGTCGCTCGAGGCCATCCCCGACTGGTCCACCGCCAGCGAATAGGCCGCCCCGTCCCACTCGATCCAGACCGCATGCCACGATTGCGGCGCCGGGCAGAGGAGCTGCAGCGTGGTTCCGCCGTACACTCGAAACGACAGCTCGGCGAAGCAGTCCGGATTCGCGTTGAACAGGTCCAGCAGATCGCGGTGCGGCGGGAACTGAATCGGGAAATTCACCGTCAGCTCCGCGCCCCAGCGGACCGTCTGGATGCCCCGGCGCGTCTCCGCCACGCCCCCGTCGAACACCTTGTTCACCGCCCGGGCCGCCAGCCCGGCCGGGAGCTGACGCGGATCCCGCCGCTCGTCGACCCCGACGAACCCGGCATCCCCATCCTCCGCCGGCCCGTCCTCCGCTCCGCCGTATGTCCGATACCTCGGCATTTATCGCAGCTCCCCGACCGTTCGCCACCGCGGCGCCTTGCCGCGCCACGGCTCGTTCCGCATCCGATACCGCAGCCAGATCCACAGCGTTCCCGGCCACCACCGAAGGACTTCGCGCTCCAGTTTCGCCCAGCTCCTCTTCATCCCATTGGCGAGCCCAAGATCCCGGTAGAGCGAATCCAGATCCGCCTTGCTCATGGGCACCTTTTCCCACTCCTTGCTTTCCTTCCGCATGCGGTAAAGGAACCCGAACCTATACCCGAAATCGTGCGGCCAGCTCCCCCACTCCCAGGGCCCGCGCTCCGGCGTGAACCATGGCTTGCTCGGCCCGTCCGAGATGAACCCCTTCGGAACGCCCCACAGGTCTTCCCCGTCGCTCCAGATGAGATCCCCCAGGAGCTTGAGCAGCTCCCGCAGCGCCTGGAGCTTCTCCGTCCGCAGCGACGTGAGGATGACCAGTGCCTCGTGCATCCCTACAGCGCCCCCTCCACGGCCGCCTTGACTGCCTTGGCGCCGCCCTCCGACTCCGCATTGTCCAGGCTGATCCACTCCACGATCGGCTGTCCGCTGGGTGTCTGGCTGATCTTGAAGCCCTTCGCCCGGAAATCCGTGAAGAACGAGATCCGCGTCGCCGAGAACTGCGGCGAGGAGATCCGCGTCACCGCGCACCCCGAGCACGCCGCGAGCGCCAGCGCCGCAAGTGCGAGCATGGCCGCCACCGCGATCAACCGGCCGAGCTTCCCCGAGATCATTTCACGCCTCCCTTCGTCGCTTTCTCGATTCGCGCCAGCCTCGTTTCGATCCGCACCAGCGCATTGCTGGTCGACGCCCTGAACTGCCGGAACTCCTCCAGCCTGGTCGATTGCTCGCCGCTGTCGTAGCCCAGCTTTCCGCCCGTCCCCAGGCCGGCCGCCACCGCCGTAGCGAGCACCGAGAGCACCGCCGCCCATTCCCGGCCGTTCTGTGGAGCAAGCCTCTTCATCGCCCGTGGTACGCCACTTCCGTCAGATTGCTGATTTCGATGCCGTGCTCGTGCCCGATGCCTACCAGCACCGGCTCGCCCTCGGCGGGCATCGTGTGGCCGTTGTAGCCGATGGCGCATTTCTCGGCCGCGTCGAACCACTGCCGGCCGATGACGTTCCACTCGACCTTGCCGCCCTTCCACCGTCCGCCGATCTTGCGGCAGAGAATCCCCACAGACTGGGCGGGCTTGCTCGGCGTCCCTCGATTGACCGGCCAATGCATAGGAGGCGAGCCAGCGAACAACACGCGGCCTTGCTCCATGCGGACGTTGAAGATGTCGCAGGTGACCCTGGCGCGGGCATACGACCTCCCCTCGTGCGTCAGCCACTCGATGCTGGCGAGCAGCGCTGTCTCCGTCTCCAAAGTCGTCCCCGCCCCGCCGGGTAAGGAGGTGGGCGCAGGAGCGCCCTGGGAACCGGCGGGCGCGGGGATAGACGGTGCCGGAGAAGTGGAAATTTCACCCGCATCGGGTTGCTTTGGGCCACCATCGCCACTCTCCGGCATCAATTCTCGCAGAACCTTCTCCACGGCGTTGTCGCCAAACATCGCCCGGCACCGCGCCATGAGGTTCGCGCTCGCCTCCGGATATGCGGCCGCCCATTCGCCCCACTGCCGGCGTGCGAGCGGCAGCAAGTACGCCGGGATGACCGGTCGGGCTTCCGCCTTCTTCTGCTTCGCCAGCCACTTCCTGATATTGGAAAGCAGGCTCACGACAGCCTTCCCCCGTGCGCCTTCGCCTCCTCGATCGCCTGGCGCACCCCTGGCGCCAGACCGTTCACGGACTGCGCGTGCAGGATCGGACATTGAAGATTCTCCATCTTGGCCGCGATCAGCTCGATCTCCGTGCGGTGCGCCGCATTGCTCGCGGCCTCCCGCTTGTCCATCCAGTCGCGCATCAATCGAAACTCCTCCGCGACGTGCGCCTGGTGGCTGGGCCAGACCTTCGCGCCGAGATACCACAGCACCGCCGCCAGCAGCGCCAGCGCTCCCCCCTGGACAATCGCGTCGATCGACCACGCCCCGCCCGTGACTGCCGGCGCTCCCTGCGCGATCCTCAGCAGGCTCCCCGCCCCGACCGCTAACGATCCGGCCTCTATCCCTTTCGCAAGCAGACTCATGATGTCGTCCTCACGGCGCTTCGGATTTCATGCGGACATTCTGCGGCGCGGCCGGGAGCGCCCCAAGCGTTGGCGCGGTCCATCGGATCAGGTTCGATTTCTCGGACTCCCCCAAGTAGTTGTACGCGGCGACGGCGAACGTGAAGGTTGTGCCCCCCGTCAACCCGCTCACCGTGGCGCTGCCGTTCGTCCCGCAGGTGCGCTTGTTGGTCGTCCCTCCGTCCTGCCAGAAGTAGAGTTGATGCCCGAGCAGGTTCGTGAGGCTCGTGCCGTCCACGCAATTCGTCGGAGGGTCCCAGAGCAGCGAGATCGAAGCCGCCCGCGCCGCGCCCGCCACGATCGCCAGCGAAGCCAGAACCGCAAGCATCCTTATCATCGCGCACTGTCCTTTCGTCGTCCGATCATTCCCAGTAACGCCTCATGCGGTCCGCCACGATCTTTGGCGTGTCCCCCTGAGATCCAACGCGCATGCCTGCGCTGGCGATCATTCCTCTTCCTTGTAGGCTCGCAGCACGATGCGCCGAAGATCCTGCAACTCCTGCGCGACATCTTTGGCCCGCTGCGTCGTCGCCTTCAGCTCGCCTCCCTGGTCGATCAATTCCTTTCGCAGCGTGTTCACCGTCGCCCGGTTCTCCGCCGCCGTGAATCCATTCGTCAGGCTCACGCTGGCCTGCGTCTCCGCGAGATTCGTCGTCACGTTGTCGATGATCGTGTTCTGAAGCGCGATGATGGCCGCGATATCCTGCTTGGATTGCCGGAGGTCGGCCCGCGTCGTCGAGTTGAGCGTCGCGTTGCTCGCAAGCGCGGAGGTGATCTCCGCCACGGTGGATGTCGGCGACCCGTACCAGTGAGCTGAGATCACGTTGCCCGCGGCATCGACCGCCAGAGCCCATCCGTTCGTATTGCCGGGGGTCGAGGGGACGAGGATGATCCCGCGGCTCACCTGAAGGTTGCCCGGCACGATCGTTTCGTCGACGGGCCGGTTTGCCAATGCCCAAACGTCCGCCGCCGCCTGCGTCGGCAGATCGGCTTCGCCAAACACGTTCGTCAGCGTCTCCCGGTGCACATGGCATCCATCCGCTTGGTTCTCCAGCCAATACTCCCGCGTGGTCGTCACGCGCCCCAGCATCATGTCGATACGCGCCCGGTTGTCGGGACTCCAGTTGATGACCTGCGCGTTGCCGAGCGAAGCGAAGGCGAGCAGCATGCCGACGATGCGCTTATTCATAGGGAGCTACCTTTTCGATCTTCACGAAGCCGCCTTGAAAATGCGAGGCTGCGCTCGATGGATAAAGTGCTATCTGGTACTGAGAAGTCGCGTTGTTCACTTCCATCAAGAAGCTGGCATATCCGCCCCCGCCTCCACCGGATATATTGATTTCCGTTGCGAAGGCCGCCGCCGATCCGATGACGGCGTTGCGAGGATAATTGGTCTCGATGGCGCCATTGACCATCACCCCAAAGGCACGATCATAGACGCTTGCGCTGCTCTCCGTTAGATGCACGTTGACGCAATACACACCCGTCGTGTTGAAAACGACGAAGGACGGATTCGTTGAGATCGTGCACCCGAAGTTTCGCGTGGTGCGAGCGTTGACTGTTCCACCCGTCCAGCAGATCGCCGTATAGGCTGTCCCCGCAACATTCGTCGCGTTCCCGAACCAGTCGATGCAGAACCCCGACCGCGGCCAGCGATTCCCGGCGATATGAACGTCCGTTGTGCTGCCGCGCTGCGTGACGTTTAGGACATCGCTCGCCCCGGCGAAGTTGATCTCCATGACGCCCGTGTACGTCGTGTTCGTGTTGAAGCTCGTCTTCGAAACCGCGTTCGTCGTCACGGCCGCCACGATCCCCGCATCCACATACGCCTTGCTGGCCGCGTCGTTGGTGGCCACGGGCGGCGAGGGAACGCGGACGCTGGCCGTCAAGGTCAAATCCACCGCGTTCGTCTGCCCTGTGTTCCGCACGTACTGATTCGTCACGTTGGCCTGCGTGATCCACGAACCCGGATTGCCGTCCACGTACTGCTTCGTCGCCGCGCTGTTCGTCGCTGCCGGCTCCGGGATCAGCACCGATGCTGCCGACACCAGGCTGACGGCGTTGGTCTGTCCGCTGTTCCGGACATACTGATTCGTCGACCCCGCATCCGTCACCAGCCCGAGCTGCGCCGCCGTCCGATAAGCCGGCTCCCGATTCGTCCCGAGCGAAGCGAAGAGAGAATTGCTCGCCCCCGCCGGCACCAGAATCGTCGTGTTCGTGTCCGCCCCCACCGTGGCCGTCGCCCAGGTGCTCGTCCACGTCACCGTTCCGCCGCCACCGCCGCCGCTCCCCGCCGTGAAGACCGTGGTGGTCGTGCCCGCCACCGTCGATGTCGGCGCGCCGGACACGCCCTGTCCAAACCGCACCACCTGCGGCGTCGAGGTCGTCCCATCCCCCTCCGTCACCACGGTCCCCACCGCATTCGTCACCGTGGCCGAGAACACCAGCGGATAGCCGTCCGTCGTGATCGTTCCGCTGATGTTCAGGCTGCCGTGCACGTCCAGCGCCGCCACCGGGTTGTTCGTCCCGATGCCCACGCGAACCTCGTTCGTCGTCGTCGTCAGGAAGAGCACACTGTAGCCGCGCCCCGATTCCACCCGCTGCGTCTGCGACTGCCCCCAGCCGAACATCACCGTGCGGTCATGGCTCAGCGTTCCGTACTGCCCGACCCCCACGCTCTGCTGCCCCGAGATGTCGAAATCGAACGTCCCCAGCCCGACCGAATAGCCGCCCGACACGTCATTTTCGTAGCCCCCCACCGCCACCGCATAGCTCGCCGCCGCGTTGTTCTGCTCGCCCCCGATGGAGATCGCCCGGCTTGCCGTGGCCTGGTTGTAGGCCCCGCCGATGTTCACGCTGTTCGCCCCGCTCGCCGTATTGTGGTCCCCGCCCAGCGCGGCGCTGTCCGCCCCGCTCGCCGTATTGTCCTCGCCCCCAACGATCGCGCCCTGTGCCGTCGCATTGTTCCGCCGGCCACCCACCACCGCCGAAGCCGTGGCGATCGCCATGTTCCCCGTGGAACCCGGAGGCACCCAGCTCCAGTCCCCCGAGTTCGTCGACCCGTAGCCCCGCACCCAGAACCGCCTCGGCGAAAGGATCATCGTCGACGCGCTCGTCCAGGTGTTCGACCCCGACCAATCGTTGTCGCACGTCTCGCACGCTCCCGTGCCCGTGTTCCCCGTCAGCACGTACACCGCCCCCGTCTGCCCGGCCGCGTTCGTGTAGCCGTGCGTCAGCACCGCCGAAAGGCCCTCCCCGAAGTCGAACCCCAGAATGTTGCCGGCGCCCTGGAGCAGCCCGTTGTCGAACACATTCTCGTTCGTGTGATTCGCGAAGTTCCTGAAGTAGCTCGCCGGAAGCCCCTGGAGCAGCGCCGCATTCGTGCTCTCCCCCACCAGCGCCGAATCCGCCACGATGAACGGCAGCCCCGCCGCATTCGTCCGGATCATCAGGTAGTAGCCGTCGCACGCCGTCGTGAAGTTCGACGCGATCAGGTCGTGCCCCGCCGCCGCCGTCCTGAAGTACAGCCGCGCGCTCGAGTCCGACTGCGCCGGGAAGAACGTCTCCACGGTCCCCGTCGTCGTGTAGCCGTGGATGATCAGGTTGTTCCCGCTCATCGAGACTGTCACCCCATCCGTCCCCGTCAAATAGCCCTGGATGTAGGCCGTGTGACCGCCCGGGTCCGAAATCTTGATGAACCCCCAGTTCGTCGCCGGAGGAGTCCCGTAGCTGTTCTGCAGGTCCTTCAGGTAGTCGGTCGGATCGATCGAGCCGTTCAGGTCGCTCCACGCCGAAATCGGCGTCTCCGCCCCGAGCGTCAGCCCCTGGCTGGGCGACACGAAATCCGCCGTCACCTGGCCGGCCGCCAGAAACGTGAAATTCGACACCCCGAAGTTGCCGGCGCTCGCATCCGCCGTCAGCGGAAACCCGCTCCCCGCGCCCGCGCTGATCCCCTGCACCGTCACATTGCTGAAGTTGATCGTGCTCGGTCCCAGAACGACGCCGTTCGTGTCCGTCATGATCGCCACGGCCGTCACCCCGGTCGGGTTCGGATTCGTCCACTGCCCCGCGCACGGCAACGTCAGCAGTGCCGCGAGCGCCAGCGAAGCAAACCTTCCAACGATTGGAAGACTCGCCCCCCGCGTTTCCAATGCCTGGAACCGCCCGCGCATCACGTCATGAACTCCGTCTGCGTGAACTGCGCGTCGTTCGTCACCTTGATCGTCTTCGCCGCCGCGTGCTTTGCCCGGCTCCACGTCTGGCTGGCGCCAGCCGCGATCAGGTGCCCGGCCGAGCTCGTCGGCGTCGACCCGTCGAACGTCACCCGGATCGCGTCCGTGACCACCGTGATCAGGACGTGACTGCACAGATTGCTCTTGATCGCCGGCGCCGCCGCCGCCGTGTTGCCGACCGTGGCCGTTTGCTGCGTCGCCGCGATCGGGATCAGATCCTGTTCCAGATTCCTGACGTAAATCGCTCTCAGTCCCATGGTCGTCTCCTCAGTAGGCTTCCACCGACACCTTGCCGAACTGCCCCTGCTGCCCCATCTCCACATCCTGGAGGCGCATCAGCTCGAACCACGCCGTGCCCGGCGCCGGATTCGCCTGCTCGCCGCGCACCGCCACCGCCTTCTCGGGCTGGCCGTCCTGATCGAGCCAATCCGCGTAGGCTGCCTGCTTGACGTACTTCGAGAACACGAACGGAAAATCCACCTTCACCCAGTAGTCCGTCTGCGTCGCCGGGTTCTGATTCGTCCCCGCCTGGAGCGCCCGATAGCACTCCCCCGTCTCCGGCAGATAGCGCACGTCGCCCGTCGCGTAGTTCGCGCTCGAGTCCCACTCCTCCGCCGTGAACTCCGGCGCCTGCCGGCGGAATTCGATCCAGACCAGCGCCGGCCTGAGCGGATCGAGCACCTGCACGCCCTTCTCGCTGAACGAGAAATTCAGCCGGAGCGCATTGCGGCTGGTTCGCGGATTGCGGACCGACACACAGGCCACGTGTCCGATCGGCGTCTTGCCCGGCTGCGCATACTCGATGTACGGATCCAGCGTCTCCACCAGCGCCCAGAAGCTCGTGGCCGTCGCCGGGATCTCCCCCGCGTTCTCGACCAGGCACTCGTAGTAGAGCCCGTCGACCGCGTAGTAGACCTCCTTGCCCACCGCGTAGGTCGCGGCGGCGTCCCACTCGTCCCGGAACGCCCTTTGCTCGAGCAGCATCGTCTCCGCGAAGAAATCGAACTCCCATGCCTCCCTGAGGCGCGAGCTGATGAACTCCCCCAGCCGCGCCGCCGTCTCCGGGCTCAGCTCCCCCGTCGCCGGATCGAGCCCGGCCATCCTGGCCGTCCCGTGCAGCACGCTCCTGAAAGTCACCGTCCTCATCGAAGTTTCTGCTTTGCTTTCAGCATTCCGCCTTCAGCATTCCGCATTTCCCTACGCCGCGTAGCGCTTGCTGAACCGCTTGTTGCCGGCGAACGCCGGAACCGCCACCGTGAGATTCCGCGGCCGGCTCTTCACCCGCGCCTCCGGATTGTCGCGCAGGAACTCGCGCACGAACTGCGGATCCTCCCAGCAGTCGTAGCCCAGCCGCTGGCCCCAGTAGTGGAAGAACTGAGGATGCACCTGCATCTGCACCTCGCCATGGCGAAGCGTGCGCCGCTCGCCCGCCGCGGCGGCCGCCCGACGCTGCACTCGCTCCGCCATCACCAGCTTGGCCAGCCGGCCCTTGCTCAGCTCGGCCATGACCTCCCGCGTGAGGTCCCCCATCCCCGGAATGATCAGCCCATCCATGGGGAAAACTCAGGAAGCGGGCGGGGTGGTCTCGTCCGTCGCGGCCGGTTCCGGCTGCGGCCTGAGCGCCGCGATCCTGCGGATCGCCGCGTCGATGATCTCGCGCCATTCGACCGGGCTTTCCCGCCGCATGGCCTCCAGCTCCTTCACCGCATCCGCCGCCGTCGCTGTCTTCGTCTTCGCCATTGTCCGTCTCCTTTGGCTTGAGAGCGGCCCCCGACGCTTGCGCCGGGGGCCGCCCAAGACTTCATCGAACCCCTACCGGCTCCACTGCCGGAAGTAGACTCGCACCGCGCCGCTGGTCAGCGCGCTCACCGCCTCGTCCGAGTTCGGTGTGAACGTCGACACGATGTTTCCTGTCGCCGTGTAGACCTTGCGGCCCAGTTCGCCCACCGTCACCCCCGTCACCAGGGCCGGACCGGCGTTGGTCGTCCCCGTGGGGTAGATTAGCGTCGTGGCCGCCGTGGCGGAGTTTGGCGCGCCGAACTTCAGGTACACCTCGCTCCCGTCGCTCGCCAGTTCCGTCGAGGTCAGAAACAGGTCGTCGTCCGACCCGTCGCCGATCTTCAGGAGCGTGCTTCCGGTGTAGTTGGTGTTGCCCGTGTCGAACGGGGTCTCAAGCACCATCGCCACCAGTTGCCAGGCCGTCTGCGTGGCCACGGGAACACTCAGCGTCTGAGCTGTATTCACGTTCGTCGTGGTCAAATCGTCGTGCGTGTACCGCACGAAGAAGTTGGCCCCGAGCTGCGCCGCCTCGTCGCTGAAGAGCGGACCGTACTCCGCCGCCTTCGCCACCGGCGGCCCGAAGGCCGCCAGCACCGCCACCACCATCACCGCCAGCAGAAACATCTTCTTCATCTCGTCTTCTCTCCTACTCAGGTCTCAGGTTTCCGGTTTCAGGTTTCTGCTTAGCTGTTGATCTCGGCCTTCCAGTGCCCGAGCGGGTTGTCCAGCATGAGCATGAAGATCGCGTCCACGTTGGCGCGCGGGCCGCCACCGCGGTCCTCGAGCTTGCGAACGCGCGGCATCCGCGTGTAGGCCAGGCCGAGCATCTTCATGTCGAGGAAGAGGCCCGACTTGTGCGTGTACGCGGAATCGTCGCCCGTCGCCTCGTCCACATACAGGAACGAGACCGGATGCAGGTTCACCGTCCCCATATCCGTCACGATCCGGTCGATCACGCTGATGATCGCCTTGTCGCTGGGGTCCTGGTTGAAGGTGCGGATCGCGGTCTTGTTCGACACCGTGTCGTCGTACCGCGTGAACTTGCTGAGCGCCGCCTTCAGCTCGATGCCGACGAAGCCGTCCAAGGTCGACGGCCCGTGCCGCTGCTTGAACGCGCTCTGCATCGCCGCGTTGAACTGGTCCTCCGTGAAGGCCGCCAGCGTTCCGCTGTAGACCTGCGCCGAGGGAGTCCGGAAGTTCGCCGGCACGGGATACGTGGCCTGCGCGCCGTTCTGGATCCACTTGCCCAGCCCGCGCGTCTCGTAGGGCACGTTCACCCCGTCGTCCAGGCTGCACTCCTCATTCGAGAGGCAGCGCCCCTCGATGATGCGCTTCAGCAGAACGAGCGAATCCGCGATCTGCTCGGCCATCTCGCCCTTGCTCAGGCCGGCCACATCCGCCTCGTCCGCGAAATCGCTGACGCCCGGATTGTCCCACGACTTCTGCGCCACCGCGTGCACGCGCTCGCGCGCCGTGTGCGTGTGCTCGTCCACGTCCTTGCCATCCATGACGCCCTTGATGGGCCGCCGCGGATAGATCTTCAACTGCCAGTCGTGAATCGACTGGTTCGGCTTCTTCCGCTTGGCCGCCATGGACGTGAAGGGGTATTTCTCCGCCTCCACGCATGCGATCAGGTCCGCCAGGCTCTCGCGCTTGCCAACCTGATCCCGTTCAAAAAGTTTCGACATCGTAGTTTCTCCGTTGCCCGCTCGCGGCGGGCGGTTGTTGTCACATCACATCCGCGACCGTCGCTACGAGCGCATCCCTGTCGCCCCCCCGCTGCAAGAAAGCGGAGGAATTCCAGTCGCGCTCAGGTTTCTTCGCCGGCATCGAAGCCGGCTTGCGGGGCGCGGGCTTCGCATCCATGGGGATCTTGGGCGCCTTGACGGGGGGCTTCTCGCCGTCGGGCTTGGCCTGCTTCTTTTCCCTGGCGATGCGGTCGGCACCGCCCCGCAGCATGTCGCCGATCATCAGCTTCGCGGCCGGGAACTTCCGGAGGCCCGGGAGCTGGTCCAGCACTCGCTTGAGCGCCTCGTGCTCGGGCCGGTTGCGGTCGAACAGTTCGGGGTAGACCGTCCGCGCGTAGGCGTCGACCTTCGTGCGTTCCCTGAGAACCCGGGTCGCTTCCGGAATGATCCGTTCGCGTTGCTCGCGGACCTCGAAGTGCCGCGCGCGAATCTCCTTCGCGCTGTAGCTCTTCTCGCCATCGCCCTGGGCTTCGTAGCCGTCCCAGTTGTCGAGCAGCGTCCGCTCCTGCGCCGCCAGCTTTCTGTCCAACGCCACGATGTCGGCTTCGGCCTCCGCCAGAAACGCCGGATGAACGTCGGAAGGCACCATCTGCACCGGCGCCCCCTTCTCGATCTCCGCAACCTTCGTCTCCAGCGTCTCGACCGTGGCCTGCGCCGCCGCCAGCTTCTCCTCCGCTTCCTTCCGGAGCCTGGTCAGCTTGTCGATTCGCTTCTGGACCGGCAGCTTGCTGTCCGGGTCGCCCTCTTCGCCCTCGGTTTCAGCGCCCTCAGCCTCTTCGCCAGCCGCCTCTTCGCCCTCGGCCTCTTCGCCCTCAGCCTCTTCGCCCTCGACTGTTTCGGCGGCCGGCTCCTCTTCGGCGGCCGGCTCTTCTTCCGCCGGATCCGAACCTTCAGCCTTCAGCCTTCCGCCTTCAGCCTTCTTCTCGGCTGGCCACATCGCCCCATGAATCCCCGCCACCTGGGCCATCACGTCGTCGCCGACGCCGATGCCCGCCCCATCATCCGCGGTGCTTGCTGCCGGATCCGCGCCAGCCGGTCTTGCTTCAGGTGCCATGACGATGAACCCCGTCCATGAATGGGCCCATTTCCTTTACGCGCCCGGTCGCACCGCGGCGCGCACAGCTCCCGGAAAAGTGAAGAGCCATGAATTGCTTCATGGCTCCCCGCTAAACACCATCGCCGCCCTCCGAACAATAGCCTGCGGCGCTAACTGGCCCTAAGTGGCCCTAATTGGCCCTAATGAGGTGCCGTTATGCCGCCTTTTCCTCCTTGGTTTCGCTCGTCCGCGCCGCCGCCGCCAGTCGCTGCAGCTCCGCCTTGAAGTCCAGCAGCGCCTGCATCCCGCCCGCGTAGTAGGCCCGCTGCTCGCCGGCAATCTTCGGATCCGTCGACGCGCTTCCCGCCTCGATCACCGCCTCGTCGAGCACCTCAATCGCCCCGCGCCACATCGGATGCTCCGGCGCCGCCCTGAAGCACGACGCCAGCTCCGCCTCCGTCATCCGCGGCCGCCTTTCCATCACCGCCCGCCTCCGCCCGAACCACCGTCTGAACCATCGCCGCATCATTGCCTCCTCCTTGGTTTGGTCATCACCGCCAGCCGCTTCGCCTGAGTCAGAGCATCGTCCAACGCATGGTGCTTGATGCCGACCCGCTCCTTCGGAGCGGCGCGCGAGCGAAGCAAGTGCGCCGCCGTCCTGAAGCACCGCTCGTTCCAGAACTTCCACGGCAGCTTCATCCCCAGCCGTTCATAGGCCGCCCCGAGCAGCGCGCAGTCGAAGCTCGGCGCATTCGCCCACACCTCCACGTCATCGTCGCCCAGCCACTCGGCGAAGCGGCCCAGCACCTCCGCCAGCGGCTCGCCGCACTTCAGGATCTCCCTGCGCGCCGCCGCCGGCCTGCCGAGCCACCACATCACCGTCGCCAGGTCCATCGTGAGTCCCGCCCGCTCGCAACTCGCCGGATCTATCCTGGCGTAGAACGTCCGGCTCGTCTGAGGTCCTCCAACCCTCGCCGCTCCGATCGCCAGAATCACCGACCCCGGCCGCGTCCCCAGCGTCTCCAGGTCGAGCATAATGCTCGTCATCCTCCACTCTCCTCCCCGCGCCGCGAGCGCAGCGCAGCAAGCCTTCCAACTCAGGTTTCCGACTTCCGACTCAGGTTTCAGGTCTCAGGTTTCAGCCTTCAGATAGCGCCGGCCTCACCCCAATCCTCCCGATCATCTTGTTCTGCTCCTGCTGCGCCATGAACTGGAAGTGCGCAATTCGCTTCTGCCAGATCTCCTGACTCATCGGCGTCATCTTCTGGACGCTCTCCGGATTGGACCGGGCCTGCCGCTCGTTCCACTGGAGCCTCAGCGCGAAATTCTGCCCGTCCTCGAGCAGCGGCGGCTCCACGCCGGCGCCGATCTTCGCAAACGCCAGCTCCTCGTCCTCGACCTCGCGCTGCGCCGCGGCCTCCACCGGCTGAAGAAGATCCTCGGCCATGGCCGGATCGATCGCCGTGAAGAGCCGGTTGATCAGCCGGTCGCGCTTGATCGTCTGTTGCGTGTCCAGCGGAATGATCATCTCCTTGAGCACCTTTGCCAGGTTCTGGAGATAATTCATGTCCAGGTCCCGCGCATCGAACGTCATGCGCAGATCGTAGCCCCCCGCGATCGCCGCTCTGATCTCGCCCACGTCCATGTCCTTCAGCCCGACGATCTGCTCGATCTGCGCATCGGTCAGGAACTTCCCGCACAGCCCGGCGGCCTGCACAACCACCTCCTTCACGGCGTCCAGGAACCCATCCACCGCGTCCTGCTGAATAAGCTGCGTCATCTGCGGCGCCACCTCGGGATGCGGCAGCCCGAAATACTCGTAGACCTGCCGGAGAATCTCCTTCCGGTTTTCCACATTCGTCTTCGGATACTCGGGGAGTTCCATCCATCCGATCTCGTTGGGCCGCTGCTCCGGAATCTGGCCCAGTGGCCGCAGCACGATCTCCATCCTCGCGCGCCGCGCCGGCACGCGCAGCGGGGGCAGCGTGAACTGCGCGTGATCGTTGAACGAATCGTGCCCCACCTTCAGCGCCGTCTGGTGCGTGGCGATGATCTCGGGACACCCGCGTGTGTCCCAGAGCACATTCGTCAGCGTCTCTCGGGCAAAGAACACCCCCGGATACTTGCCACCCGGATAGTCGAGCAGTTCCCGCGCCTTGGCCGGCTCGTCCACCAGGTGGTGGAACGTCAGCACGAAGATCCCCAGGTCGCCCTTGTCCGTCGTCGCCATCGTGTAGGCGTAGATGATCTCGAAGTAGCCTTTGAACTCCTCGCTCTCCGAGAAGCCCGCGCGCCCCGTCTCCGTCACCCGCTTCGCCCAGGTCTCCGGGAACGCCGTCACGGCCTCGTGCTCCAGCACCTTCGCGACGAAGCTATCGCTCCAGCCGTACACCTTCGCCCGCTCCTCCAGCTCCGGCTTGGTCAGCCATTCGCGGTCGAAGTGCGCGCGCGCCTTCTGATAGTGCCGCGTGTTCCGCGGGAAGAACGTGTCCTCGAACAGTCTCCGCGCGGCCACGCACGGCTCATTGCGGACGACCCGCGATCGCGGGAACTTGGCGACGCCGGCCCGCCGCAGGTCCCTCACCATCGCGCGGGCCCGCTGCGGATCCACGGCGCCCCCCAGGAGACCGTGCAGCAGCGCCGCGGCATCCTCGGAGCGCTGCGGATCGCGGATCATATCCATGAGCCCGGCGGCCCTTTCCTCGTCCATCGCCTCGCCGGAGAGCGCCTCGATCGCGCGAGCCACGTCCTCGAGGCTCACGTTCACGTTCTCCATTGCCGTCTCCTGGTGCCAGTACACCCGCATGACCGCCGCCCCGGGCGAGTCTCCCTCCATCCACTGGGCCACCTTCACCAGCTCCGTGCGCCAATTCTGGGCCCAGCGCGTGAGGCACCACTTCACGATCTTCTGGACCATCCCGGCCATGCGCTCGTCCGTCCAATCCGAGCCCCTGACCTGGAGCTGCGCCCTCAGCGCCGCCTGCACCAGCATGATCGAGCGGAAGATCACGACGAAATCCGCCAACCGGATTCGCATGTCGCTAGCCCCCTCAAAAGGAAACGGCTCCTTGCCGTCATCCATGTCCTCGGCGTGCTTCTTCCCGTCCTCGCTCTGCCCGTCCCAGAGACAGAACCGCGTGTTCTCCGCCTGATCCCGGCGCTCCGCCACGAACTGCGTCGCGTCCGTGTGGAGCGTGTCCAGCTCGTCCTTGAACATCTTCAGCAGCTCGTCGCTGACCTCGGTGGCCCCGCCGTCGCCCTCAACCTCGTCGATCCGTTCTTCCGTCATGACCGTCTCCTATTCGTCCAGCGACTTCATCACGGCCTGGATGTTGGCCCGCGCGAAATACGCCCTTGTGTGTTTGCGCCCGCCCATCTTCCGCAGGACCACCGGCACGAGCACCCGCTCGCTCACCAGCTTCCGCATCTCGTGCTTCGAGATTCCCAGCAACTCCATGACCTGCCCCCGCCGATAGAGCATCTTGCCCAGCGTCGCCATCAGTAGTGCCCTCCGCCTCTCGTCGCGAAATTCTTGGGTGCCATATACTCCAGCGCCAGCAGCGTGAAGTAGCGGTCCAGGTCGATGAAATCCTTGCACGCCCCCCGCTCCCCGTCCGCCCCCGTCCAGTTCTCCAGCGCGTAGATGCTGTTCGTGCACTCGTCGCTCACGAAGAACTTAGGCTTGTTGAAGAACGAAATCGCCTCATCCATTTCGTAGTCCAGCGCCGTCGTGATCTTCGCGATCCCCTCCCGCAGATCGTCCCCCGGCGTCAGATCGAAGAACAGATTCAGCGCCTCGAAATCCGTCAGCAGCGTGGTCGGCTCGTCATTCTCGACCTTCGGCGCGCTGGCCGCCCTCGAGTCGATGAAACGGCCGGCGATCTCCTCTTCCGCCCCACTTCTCTCGTCCCACTCCGCGACAGGCTGGCGCGTGCCGTGGGCCCGGATCGCCTCCTGGTCGGCCGCCCAGTCCTTCCACCGCTCCAGCCGTGCGATCTCCCGCTTGTAGCGCTCGAGGCCCCATCCGAACGCATTCTGTGCCGGTCCCCGGTCCCCATCGTGCTTCGTATCGCTCGGCACCGCCCAGGGCCCCGGCACTCCGACCTCCGGAATCTCGTAGCCTCCCGGCCACTCGCGGTAGAGATACGCCGCCTCCGGCAGAACCCGGTACCACTTGAACACGAAATTCCGCCCGCTCGCCGGATCGCACAGGAAGTAATTCGTGCCCTGCTTCGGGATCGACGCCGCCGGCACCACGTGCACCTTCCGGTTGAACTTTGGAAACGCGACCCCGATGATCTTGCTTGCCACCCCGTACAGCCGCTCTTTGAGCTTCGCCGGCGGGTCCGACTTGTGCAGTGCATACAGCGAATGGGGATTGCTGTACGGATTGTCCGACGAATGGAAGAACACCACCGCCCGCGAATCGTCCTGCGTCTTGAGCACCCTTGGCACCCGCTCGAACCGCCGGCCCGTCGGCACCGGCAGCGGTTGCCCGAGCGGATCGTGCGGACACACATAGCCGCGCCCGTCGATCCCGAACGCCAGATCCGGCAGCGGCTCCTTCCCGTCCTTCGGCAGCAGAAACGCCGGCTCCTCGATCACCGGCACCGCCCCGTCGTGAAACATCCCGACGCACCGCGTATACCCATCAATCGGCGTGAACGTAATGATGATCCACCCGTCGCGCGTGGCGACGCGCGACTTCAGGATGTTGACCCACGTCGCCCGCAGCCGCTCGTCCGCCCAGATGATATCGAGGTCCCCGCCCTCGATCGTGCTCACATCCTGCTCGTAATTTCGGAACGTGCACTCCGCCGCATTCGGCAGAACGAACTTATCATCGCTGAACCCGTTCTTCTGCGAATAGCTGATGTACTCGCGGGCCGTTTTGACCTGGCGCCGGTTCTCGGGCGGCATATAGCGCCACATCAGCGTCTGGTGATAGTCGATGGACATCTGGTGCGTGGAGTGAAACACCCAGGCCCGCGCCGCATCCCGGTAATTCAGCAGCATCTGCGTTCGCTTCCCGGCGTACTCCGACTTGCTCCCCCGGTTCGCCCCATTGATCATCAGGATCCTGATTCGGTTCTTATACTGAACGCGCTCCCTCACCTCGCAAGCCCATGCCTTGTCGATCCAGGGCCACTCGACAAGCGCATCGCAAATCTTCCAAACCGGCGGCTCATACCCGAAGCGCAGCGGATCGTGCTTCTCGCGGACGATCAACTCCTCTCGCTGCCGCATCAGATCCATCCACTTGACCGACCCCATCGTCAGCGCCTCGTTCGCGGTCGGGATGCGCAGCACCGGATGCGCTGTAGGCTCAAAGCTCACCTTGCCGCCGCCCCCCACAGCAAGCGTCCCAGCGCAGCGCGAAGCGAGCGCAGCGAGCAGAGCCGTCGAAACGTCCCATCGACTTCAATCCCCAGCGGCGCCCCCTCCTCCGTTGAAGCGAACACCCGCCACCTATGCTCAACCCCCGACCGCGGATCCCTCGACACGATCTCCCGCACGCACACCCACTCCGGCCCGCGCTTTTCCATCTTCCGCCACCGCGCCGCCACCCCCATCAGCCCCCGCCGCCGCGCACTGTCCCGCCGCCGCTCCAGCTTGGAGCGCCGCCGGTTAGAACAAACAGCTAACTGTCTCGAAGTCATATTTGATTGTTCGGCGAGGGAGGCATTTCAAATGCCCTGCGCACTACGATGCTTGCCAGCGCCGCGAGCACTTTCAGTTCTTCGTCCGCAAGGGTGGCCATGAAGCCGACAGCCATGCGGGTGAAAGCCACTTGCACCTCCGATTCATCGTTTTCGATACTCGCGCCTGGATCGTAATAGATGAGAGCCATCAGTTTGCGGCGATCCCGCGCCGAACCAGCAGAAGCAGGGTACGCCTGCCCCGGCATGGCGTTGGTCGGTTGCGTCATGGTTTTACCTCGGGGCAGCCGCCCCTGTTCTTGTTGTTGTGCTTACTGCATTTCCGCGCCAGTTCCACCAGCCACCGCGCGAAGTCGGGCGGGGTCCGCTCCCGCGCTGCATGGTGCAAGCTCGGCTTCCATCCGGGCGAGCCCTTGCGCCGTTGCAAAGGTCTCGTATACGGGCAGATCAATCGTTCCGGCTCGCCGTCCCGGTGGGGCATGGCCGGAATGTCCGATCGTGCGCATCCCACGACGTACAGACACGTCGGTTTCGATGCGAGGTGGCCCCAGTGGAACTGGTCAACAGCCAGCGTGATTCCGCCGGAATCGTCCGGCAGTCCGTCCGGGAGTGCGCAGCCGCACTCTCGGAAGAGCGTGCTTCGCGCTGGGTGTTCCAACACCCCGCCCCAGCGCCGGACCTGCTCCACGGCCCACACAGCAAGGGCGTGTTCGTGCGGCGGCGCCTTCGCCAGATGCTTCAGGCTTCCCCATGTCCGACACGGAGGATGCGCCACCACCGGGCACCCGCCCGCCCACGTCCGGGCGTCGCGGGCCTCGTCGTAGCACTCCACGCCGGGCATCGTCTTGTAGATGCTGTCGGCACGGACGAAGAGCACAACAATCGGCTGCACCATTACGAGCCTCCCGCTTCGCGTCCGGCTCTAAGGTGAGCCGGGGCGTT
>Ga0208980_10000087_pt1 | contig 42822 bp, 39 predicted proteins | sample WetSurMetagenome_3_FD_187993 | JGI IMG/M metagenome (GOLD analysis project Ga0208980, IMG submission 187993) | Wetland microbial communities from Twitchell Island in the Sacramento Delta, sample from surface sediment Aug2011 Site A1 Bulk (version 2) | ecosystem: Environmental > Aquatic > Marine...
GAGAAACCCCTGAGGCTGTTTCTCGATATGATCCCCTACGCCATTGTCATGGCATAACGTTAAGCGCGCTCGCGCTGGTGCAAATCTCGACGGTCGGTTGCAGTGCTGGATGGGGGGCTCGGTGCGGGCTCTCGCGCTGCGGTCAATCGCCGCGCGTGACCGGCGCCGGGGCGGCAACATCCACCCCAACCAGACCAGGGGGCAAGAAATCTGTGTGTACCTTTCCCAGACCGACCGGCTGGCGCGCGGCTACCCTCTGAGCGTCAGGCGCGGACCACACCTAATCATTCCGGCGGGTCGGCGCACTTCTGAGGGGACTGCTGAGACGGGCCGTCGGTGGCCGCGGCGGGGGTGGTGTCTGCGGTAGCTCCAGGTGGCTCGCCAGCGCCTCGTCCAACCGACCGGTCGGTCCAGTCGTTCCAGCATCTCGGCAAGGGCCGAAAGAACTACGAAAAATGCGGCCAGGGGGGCCAAGAGCAGCAACAGGTCGGTGAGCGTATCCATGGGAGGGCCTCGGCGGTTGGTGGATGTCGGGTCCATGATGCGGGGGGAGGGGCTCAAAACGTGAGCCCGCGGCCTTGGGACTGTCGAGTCGTAGGGTGCCGTCAGGTGGACAGGCGGGGAGAGAGGGAGCCCCTGGGGAAAATCCCGGGAGGTCTCGGTGGGCGGGAGGGTGCCGGGTGGCTCTCGGTTCAGGACCTCGGGCTCACTGGCACTGGGTCCCGCCGCGGAGCACCCGGAGCGATTCGCTGGCGCTGCAGCGGGTTAGCGGGCCGGGGCCGTGCCGGTATTCTCCACCGACTCCTCTTCCGGGGAGGCAGCCTTGAGGTCCTCGACGCACTCCCAGATATCGTCCGCAAGGTCGTTGTTGGGCACCTGTTCCTCTTTGGCCCATTGGGGGCAAGTGGCCGCCAGGTCTGCAGCCTTCTCGGCTGCCGCCAGGGCGCTGGCTGCGGGGAACAACAGCAGGGCGAGGTAGGCGTAACGGCCCATGGAGGGGGCTGCTCTCTGAGGCAATCGGCTGCGGTTGAAGGCACGGCTTCCCGTTCGGGCGATGCTTGCGTATTGTAGCCGGCTGAAGGTGCCCCTTGGCGAGGCCGATGCTCGCCAGCGCCGGGTAACCCCAGTTCCCGTTGATGTCGGCCTCGGGTCTCGATGGGGGTTGCATCAGGCTGCTAACAGTCTGCGGCAGTACCGCAGTGCGGTGTCGTCTGCAGACCAGGGGTTGCCGGTAGCGTCCCCGCGGGGAGCCCTGACCTGCCAGGTCCCCCAATCGAGCCATTTTTTGTAAACCTGTCCGAGCCATGACCGCTTCTCTCGCCACGGGGCAACTCCCACCCCCTTCCCTTTCGGTGGTCATTCCCCTGTTTCAGGAGGTCGACAATGTCGAGCCCCTGCTGCGGCGCGTGCATGAGGGGCTCGCCGGGTATCCGGGCCGTTGGGAGCTACTGTGCGTGGATGACGGTAGCACCGATGGGACGGGTCGGCGCTTGGTGGATGTAGCCGAGACCTACGGCCCCCATGTGCGGGTGATCCGGCTGCGGCGGAACTTTGGACAGACGGCGGCGATGCAGGCGGGTATCGACGCCGCCCGCGGTGAGCTGATCGCCACCCTCGATGGGGACCTGCAAAACGATCCGGCGGATATCCCGCGCATGATCCAAGAGCTCGGCGAGCGGGACCTCGATCTCCTGCAGGGGTGGCGCCGCCGGCGTCAGGACGATCTGTTGCTGCGAAAGCTGCCTTCGCGGATCGCCAACCGGCTCATCGCCCGGGTCACCGGGGTGCATCTGCACGACTACGGTTGCAGCCTCAAGGTTTACCGCTCGGAGGTGCTCAAGTCGGTGCGCCTGTTTGGCGAGATGCACCGCTTCATACCGGTTTGGGTCGCGGGGGTTACCTCGGCGAGTCGGATCGGCGAGACCGAGGTGAGCCATCGGGCGCGGGAGCTCGGTCGCTCGAAGTACGGTATCTCACGCACCTTCCGGGTGCTGCTCGACCTGCTTGCTGCCTTCTTCTTTCTGCGCTATCGGGCGCGGCCCGGACACTTCTTCGGCAGCATTGGACTTGGGTTCGGTGTCCTCGGGGGGGGCATCATGACCTACTTGGGGGCACTAAAACTGTTCTATGGGGCGGATATCGGGCACCGACCGCTGTTGTTTATCGGCATTCTCTTCTGCGTGGCGGCGATTCAGTTCCTGACTACCGGGGTGCTGGCCGAGCTCCTTAGCCGAACCTTTTTCGAGTCGAGCGACCGGCCCCATCACGCCATCGCCTGGCAGTCCGACCCCGCCTCGGCGGTTTGGAAATCGGGGCGAGAGTCTCACGCCTCATGACTGTCCAAGAGTCCCCGCTCGCCCGGCCCTGGATCGCGTTTGGGTTCATGGCAGCGGCCGTGCTTCTGGCCTTTTTCTGGCGGCTGGGGGATGTTCCGCTCTACGACCTCGATGAGGGGGCCTTCACCGAGGCGACCCGCGAGATGTTGGAGAGCGGCAATTTCATTACCCCCTACCGCGACGGGGAGCCCCGCTACGACAAGCCGATCCTGATCTACTGGCTGCAGGCGGCCTCGGTGGGACTGCTCGGCCTCAACGAGTTTGCCCTGCGGCTGCCCTCGGCGCTGGCGGCGACACTCTGGGCGTGGGCGCTCTACCGCTTCGGCCGTCAGCAGATCGAGGCGGTGGGGGCCGCGGTGGCCGTCTTGATCCTGGTCAATGTCCTGCAGGTTGGCATCATCGCCAAGGCCGCCACGGCGGATGCGGTGCTCAACCTGTTCCTGGCGCTGGCGTTGTTCGAGGTCTACCGCTATGCGGTGGCGCCGTCGCGCGCCCCGCGGCGGCGGGCCTACCTGTGGATGGGGCTCGGCTTTCTCACCAAGGGGCCGGTGGCGGTGTTCTTTCCCCTCGTCGTTAGCCTGGTCTACCTCCTGAGCCTGCGACGCTTCCGGGACTGGTTGCGGTCGCTGTTCGATCCCATCGGCTGGTTGCTATTTCTGGCGGTGGTTGTGCCCTGGCATGTGGCGGTGTATCTCGACAGCGGCACGGGCTTCTTCGAAAGCTTTTACCTGCACCATAATCTGGGTCGGTTCGAGGACCCCATCCACGGCCACAGCGGGTTTCCACTCTACTACCTCGTCGTACTGCCCCTGATCCTGCTGCCATTCACGGGCTGGTTTCTGCGTCTGCTGCTCGAATGCCTGCCGGGTTGGCGCGATCCCCTCGATCGCTTCCTGTGGTTGTGGTTTGCCAGCGTGCTGGTGTTCTTTTCCTTCTCGGGCACCCAGCTGCCCCACTATGCGCTCTACGGGGCCTCGCCCCTGTTCTTGCTGATGGCGCGCTATCGGGAGCGGCTGCTGAGCCGCTGGCTGGCGTTCCTGCCACTTCTCCTGTTGCTGGGGTTGCTGCTGTTGTTACCCGAGCTGTTGGCCCTGGTGGCCAGCCACACGCGCAAGCCCGATGTGCTGGCGTTGCTTGAGGAGGGGCGCCGGCTGCTCGGTGGCGATTATCGCCTGGAGATCGCAGTGGCAATGCTGGGGGTTCTCGCGCTGAGCCTCTGGCGGCGGGTCAGCGTGTGGGAGGGGCTGTTGCTTGCGGGGTTCGTGCAGACGGCGGTGGTGTCGGCGGTGGTGGTGCCGCGGGTGCTCGATACCCTGCAAGGACCCGTCAAGGAGGCGGCACTGCTGGCGCGGGAAAGCGGGCGTGCAACGGTGGTGTATCGCACCAGCCTGCCGAGCTTCAGCGTCTATCGCCAGGCGATTACGCCGACCCGCGAGCCCCATCCTGGCGAGCTGGTGTTCATGCGGGTGGATAAGCTCGAGCGGTTCGCGCGGGATTTCCCGAACCTGCCCTTCCAGGTGATCTACCGCCGCGGGGCGGTGATCCTGTTGCAGCTCGACCAGGAGGGAGCGGGTGGCTGAGGGTTTCGCCGCCTTCTGGTGGCAGGATCTCCGTGGCGCATTGGCACCCGTCCCGGTCGCGGTGGGACCCTGTGGTGATCGGGTGCTGCTCGGATGGGCGGGACTTTCCGGCTCGATCGCGCTGGCACTCTATCTGCTGGGCGGATATCACGCCGGCTTTGCGCTGCTCAATTCACTGGGCGCCGTCCAGCCGCAGTGGCCCTGGGAGCTGGTGACGGTGCTGGGCGACGAGCGGACGGTTTTTGCGCTGGCGCTCCTGGGGAGTCGGCGGAATCCGCGGCTGTTCTGGGCCTTGGCGCTGGCGGCCGTTCTGGGCACCCTCTTCACCCACAGCCTCAAGCCGTTGTTTGACGCCGCGCGACCACCCGCGGTGCTGCCGGCGGATGCCCTGAACCTGATCGGGGCGGGTCATCGACGGGGCAGCTTCCCCTCCGGTCACAGTGTGACCGCGGCCCTGTTCCTGGGGGTTTGGTTCTGCTTTTCCTGCAATCGCTGGCTACGCCTGGGGTTGGTGATCCTGGCCGCCGAGATCGCCCTGAGCCGGGTGGTGGTGGGCGTGCACTGGCCGGTGGACGTGGCGGCGGGGCTCATGGGCGGGTTTCTGGCGGCCTGGGTCGGGACGGGGCTGTCAGGGCGCTGGGCCTGGGGTGCGCAACCGGCGGGACACCTGATGCTGGTTGCGGCGGTGGGGCTATTCGTCGTGTGGGTGACCCTGCCGGCCTCCGGTGTTTCCCCTGGGGCCGCCTGGTTGTTGCGGGGGATTGGGCTTGCGGCCCTCGCTGTTAGCCTCTGGCACTATGGGCTGTCGCCCTGGTGGCGATGGCGTAAGCGCCGTCCAACCGCGGGCGCGGGATAGGGGTTTGGTGCCGGGTGGGCTGGTGGGCGAAGCCCGGCTACCGCGTCTCAACGGGCGTCCCGCTGGGTCCGGGCCAGCTTGTCCTGCGCCTTGGCCAGGGCCTCCTGGGCCGTGCGGACCCGATCGAAATAACCCGGTTTGAGATGGCGCCCGCCGACGCCGGCGATGGTCTGCCAGTCGTCCGGGTTCTGGATCTGGGCCTTGGCCAGTTGTGCCTGGGCCTTGCGTACCTCATCCTCGGCCAGGGCAACGGCCTGCTGCCGACTCTGCTTGACCGCCTGGCGTTCCTCGCGCATGCGGTCGGCGGCATCTTGGGTACGCTGCGCCCGTTCCTCGGCCGCCTGCTGATCCTCCGGCGGTGGTCCGGGTGCCACCTCCAGTGTGCTCACCCGGCTCGCGGGGGTGCCCGGCGGCGTCTCCGATGAAAAGTTGACCGATCCGTCCTTGTCGACCCAACGATAAACAGTCTCGGCGGTGGCCGCAGCGCTCGCGAGCACGGCGGCCAGCATCAGATTGAGGGGTGCGCTGCGAATCATACCGATCCCATCTCCTAGATCAGACTGCTCAGCGACGAGCGCGGTAGCGGCGCTCGTCGCGATGGAGGATGCCTTGATCGCCCTAACGTCAGAACCCCATCTGAGCGCTTCCCTTTCCAGGGTTCTGAATCGGGACGTCGTAGACGAAACAGGGCCGTTGCAGCCGCGGGCATCGATGGGGCTCCGCCGACCGAAAAGGCTGCTGGCATTTAGTTTATGCAACCCCCCTGAAAACTGCGACTCCCGGGCGCGGATACCCCAGCGATGAGTCGGATTCCAGCGGTAACCTGTCGCTGTGCCCGCTACCGCGGACGGGCTTTTTCGTTATCCTGTCGCGCAGACTGGGCAAGGGTCGCTCGTTCCGGCGATTAACAATCGGCAGAAACCCCATTGGACGCAGCGTTGGCACCGAGACCCGATGAGGGCGCATCCCCTCGACTCGCGAGTGGTCTTTGCACGGCGCAGGACCAGGAGCTTATCGCCTTGGCCCACCGGCTGCTTCTGGCGCGCTTCGCCAAGGATCGGCATGAGACGGGTGTGGCGCTTCGAACCCGCAGCGGCCGGGTGTTCGCCGCCGTGAGTCTGGACACCCGGGTCGGGCGGATGGCGGTGTGCGCCGAGCCGGTGGCCATCGGCATGGCCATCGCCGAGGGTGAGGGGGACATCGAAACCATCGTGGCGGTGAACCGGCAGGGCCGGGTGGTCGCCCCCTGTGGGGCCTGTCGCGAGATGTTGGCCGACTACGCGACCGGGGCCAGGGTGATCCTGCCCGGGATCCAGGGTCCGGACGTCTTCAGCGTCTCGGACCTGTTGCCGCGCCGCTATCGCAAGGATGGTGGCTGGGACCCACCCTGACGGCGGCCTCCGGGGCCCGCGGGCAGGACCTCTTCACTATCCTGACCGGGGGATGTGTTTCCGGATGACCTTTCAGCAAAGGGGGTTTGCGCTCGTCCGTCGGAGCAGGGGTCGCCACCGGGTTAGGCTCGCTTGAGCGAGCGCATTGACGATCGCCGGCCAGCCTGATCTTATTGTAGTTTTGTCGGATTTATCGCCGGTCTCCGCTGTGTTCTGCAGGAAGAAAGTGCCTCTGCGCCGGATGTCCCCTGCTCTACAGCGGGGATCTGCACGGTCGGAGAAGCCGTGGCGTACCAGGGGCGGGACCCGCATGTGGGTGGGGGCGCAACCGGCACAGCGGAATGTCCTGACGGACCTTGAAAAACCTCGTCGCCGTCTCGACCATGAGCAGCGCTGCAGAGGGCGGACCCTTCGGGTCGAAGCTTCCCGCAACATCTAAGGTGTTGAAAAGAACCAATCTTCGCTTATATTCATTTCCGAGATAAAGTCTCAGGAAATCGGAGCATCCCCGCATGAATGGTTCCCCCGCCGTACACGACATCGTGGGGTCGGAATACGAGCACGGTTTCGTGACCGAGATCGAGTCCGATACCCTGCCGCCTGGCCTCGACGAGGACGTGGTGCGCTCCATCTCGGCGCGTAAGGGGGAGCCCGAGTTTGTGCTCCAGTGGCGCCTGGCGGCCTACCGTCACTGGCTGCAGATGCAGGCGCCGCGGTGGGCCTCGGTGCACTACCGCCCCATCGATTTCCAGGCGATCTCTTACTTTTCGGCACCCAAGAAGAAGGAAGGGCCAAAAAGCCTGGAAGAGGTCGACCCGGCGCTGCTCGAGACCTATGCGAAGCTCGGCATCCCCATCGAGGAGCAAAAGGCCCTGGCGGGGGTGGCGGTCGATGCGGTTTTCGACAGCGTGTCGGTGGCCACCACCTTCCGCGCTAAGCTCGCCGAGGCCGGGGTGATCTTCTGCGCCTTCTCCGAGGCGGTCCATGAGTATCCCGATCTGGTGCGGCAATACCTGGGCTCGGTGGTGCCCTACACCGACAACTTCTATGCGGCGCTCAATTCCGCGGTGTTCAGCGACGGGACGTTCGTGTACGTGCCCAAAGGGGTGCGTTGCCCCATGGAGCTCAGCACCTACTTCCGGATCAACGCCAAGAACACGGGGCAGTTTGAGCGCACCCTGATTGTCGCGGAAGAGGGGTCCTACGTCAGCTATCTGGAGGGTTGCACGGCCCCGATGCGTGACGAGAACCAGCTCCACGCCGCCGTCGTCGAGCTGATCGCCATGGAGGGTGCCGAGATCAAGTACTCCACGGTGCAGAATTGGTACCCCGGAGATGCGGAGGGCCGCGGTGGGATCTACAACTTCGTCACCAAGCGCGGCGATTGTCGCGGTGCGCGTTCGAAGATCTCCTGGACCCAGGTGGAAACGGGCTCCGCCATCACCTGGAAGTATCCGAGCTGCATCCTACGTGGCGAGGATTCGGTGGGCGAGTTTTACTCGGTGGCGGTCACCAAGGGCCGCCAGCAGGCCGATACCGGCACCAAGATGATCCACATCGGCCGCAATACCCGCTCCACCATCGTCTCCAAGGGCATCTCGGCGGGGCACGGACAGCAGGCCTACCGGGGCCTGGTGCGCATCGCTCAGCGGGCGGAGAACGCGCGCAATCACACCCAGTGCGACTCGCTCCTGATCGGCGACACCTGTTCGGCCCACACCTACCCCTATATCGAGGTCAAGAACCCCACCGCCAAGCTCGAGCACGAGGCCACCACCTCTAAGATCAGCGATGATCAGCTTTTCTACTGCCGTTCCCGGGGTATGTCGGCGGAGGACGCGGTCTCCATGATCGTCAACGGCTTTTGCAAGGAGGTATTCCAACAACTCCCCATGGAGTTCGCGGTAGAGGCCCAGAAGCTGCTCAGCATCAGCCTGGAAGGTGCCGTCGGTTGAATCTAAGTTCTGTGAACGGCTCGCGAAGCGATTAGCGCGTTATCTGCGCGGAGGTACTGAAGATGTTATCGGTCAAGGGGTTGAAGGCCAGCGTCGATGGCAAGGAGATCCTCAAGGGTCTCGACCTGGAGGTGCGCCCCGGCGAGGTGCACGCCATCATGGGTCCCAACGGATCCGGTAAGAGCACCTTTGCGCACGTCCTTTCCGGCCGCGAGGGCTACGAGGTGACGGGTGGCTACGCCCTGTTCGAGGGGGAGGATCTGCTTGGACTGGAGCCCGAGGAGCGCGCCCACAAGGGTCTGTTCCTCGCCTTCCAGTACCCCGTGGAGCTGCCGGGGGTGAACAACACCTATTTTCTGAAGGCGGCGCTCAATGCCATCCGTAAGGCGCGTGGCGAGGCGGAGCTCGACGCCGTGTCCTTCATGCGCCTGATGCGTGAGAGGTTAAAGATCCTGCACCTGGACGACAGCCTGCTCAAGCGCGCGGTCAACGCCGGCTTCTCCGGCGGGGAGAAGAAGCGCAACGAGATCTTCCAGATGGCGATTCTGGAGCCCAGGCTCGCCATTCTCGACGAAACCGACTCCGGTCTTGACATCGACGCCCTGCGCATCGTTGCCGACGGGGTCAACGCCCTGCGCAGCCCAGCGCGCTCCGTCATTCTGGTCACCCATTACCAGCGCCTGCTCGACTACGTCGAGCCCAACTACGTCCACGTTCTGTCCAAGGGCCGCATTATCCGCTCCGGCGGCAAGGAGTTGGCCCTGGAGTTGGAGGAGAAGGGCTACAGCTGGATCGCGGGTGAGAAGGCAGCATGAATAACGCCGTTCTCCAGGCGCCGATCAACCTCGAGGGTTGGCTTGCGGGCGGCACCGAGCCCCTGCCTGGGGAAGCGATTTCCTGGCTGCGGGCCGAGCGGCAGGATGCGCTGCGGCGACTGCGCGTACAGGGTGTCCCCACCGCGAAGCAGGAAGGGTGGCGCTACACCGGTCTGAGGTCCCTCCTGGAGCAACCATTTCGGCGCCATGGGGAGTCGCTCACGGCGATACAGGCCGACGACCTCGACCAGGTGCTGATCGAGGGCCTCGATGCCCATCGGGTGGTGCTGGTCAACGGCCGTTTTCTCGCCCACCTCTCCCATCTCGCCGAGCTGCCCCGAGGGGTGCGGGCTGTTGGACTGCGGCAGATTCTCGCGGCCGACCCCGATGCGCTGGAGGGTCGGCTGACCCGGGTCGCTGGGGAGGGTGCGCATCTCTTCTCCGCCCTCAATACCGCGGGAATCGATGACGGCTTTGTTCTGCTAGTTGATCGAGGGACGATGCTCGAGCGGCCCATCGAGCTCATTCACCTCTCGGTGGGGATGGACGAGCCACGGGTCGCCCAGCCGCGCCACCTGGTGGTGCTCGAAGAGGGTGCCGAGGTCACTCTGATCGAGCGCTATGTCAGTCTGGGTAGTTCACTGTACTGTACCAATGCGGTTCTGGAGCTATCGCTCGGCCAAAGCGCCCTGCTGCGGCACTACCGGGTGCAGATTGAAAGCCCGCAGGCATTCCACATCTCGGGTGTTTTTCTGAGCCAAGGGGCGGCGAGCCGCTATGAGGGCGTGAATGTGGGGCTTGGTGCCGCCTGGGCCCGTACCGACTCGGTGGTGCGCTTTAGCGACCGGCAGGCGGTGTGTAATCTGCAGGGGCTCTACCTGGCGGGTGATGGGCAGGTCATGGACTACCATCTCGATGTGGAGCATGGAGTGCCGCAATGCTCCAGCCGGGAGAATTTCAAGGGCATCCTCTATGGACGAGGGCGCGCCGTGTTCGACGGCCGCGTCGTCGTCGCCGTGGATGCTCAGAAAACCGATGCCCACCTCTCGAACAAGAACCTGTTGCTTTCCCGGGAGGCGGAGGTCGATACCAAGCCCCAGCTAGAGATACATGCTGACGACGTCAAGTGCAGCCATGGCACGACAGTGGGCCAGATCGAGCCGGAGATGCTGTTTTATCTGCGCTCAAGGGGGATCGCGGCGCCGCTCGCCCGGCGCATGCTGTGCCTTGGTTTTGCCGGCGAGATCATCGACGCCCTTGGCCCACAGCCCCTGCGCGAGCATGTCGCCGAGCAGGTGGGTCAACGGCTCGAGCGGGCGCCGGCGGAGTGAGGTCGGATCGACCGGTGAGCGGATTCGCGCTCAATGCCTGAGGCAAAGTCTAGAGGTCAACCATGAACAGACTGGCGCGCTTTGCCGGTTTCGGCGGCCATGAGCACCAACCCGAGGACTCGAATCTCGTCGCCGATCAGGGATTGCGCGACGCCCACACCCCGTGCCTCGACCCCGAGGCGATGAGGGCGGCCATCGTCGATGCCTTGCGCGGGGTCTACGACCCGGAGATTCCGGTGAACATCTATGACCTCGGCCTGATCTACCAGATCGAGGTTGGCCCAAGCGCGAATGTGGTAGTGGACATGACCCTCACCGCACCCGCCTGCCCGGTGGCCGGAATGATGCCGAAGATGGTGGAAGAAGCAGTCAGCCAGGTGGAAGGGGTGGGGGACATCGCGGTGAATCTGGTTTGGGATCCGCCCTGGGGGCCCGAGAGGATGTCGGATGAAGCCCGACTCGAGCTCGGTATGATGTAGTTTCTGGTATTGAGAACCTTGAGCCAGTTCGAGCAGATTGCTATTTGCGTGATGAACCTCTCTGTTTCCCGCGCGACGACCGAGGGAAACCTCCCCCGCCAATCTGCGGGAACGGGAGCCTGGTTTCGGCAACCCCCTGATTGATGCGCATTTCGGGCAACTAGGGAAATCACCTTATTGCTTAATTGGCGCGGTCAGGCTAATCTGAAGACGCTCGCTTGGAACGCCCACCGCTCTACCGTAAGTAGTTCCGGTCCCTTCTACGGTCCGACTGCTGCGCAGGCCGCAAGCTTCCATGGTTGAGGCCTAACGCTAAGGACCCTCCTTAGCCGATATCCGTAAGTTATCAAGTATCAAGGAAATTCTATGTCAGAACAGCAATCCGGTGTCGTGAAGTGGTTCAACGACGAAAAAGGCTATGGGTTCATTCAGCGTGAGAACGGGCCCGACATCTTCGTTCACTTCCGCTCCATCGTGGGGACTGGCCGTCGCACCCTCGCCGAAGGCCAGCGGGTGAGGTTTACGGTCGGCCAGGGCCAGAAAGGCCCGCAGGCGGAAAACGTCGAGGCCGTATAACCCGGGTACTCGATGCCAGTCCAGCGGCCCGCGCAGAGCGGGCCGTTTCGTTAGGAAGGCCGGTATGTCCGGGACCCCGCCGGCTGCCTTCGCCCCGTACCTTTAGGATCTCCCGATGATTAGCATTTCCGTTCGTAACCTTCCTCGGACCATGACCGAGGAAGGACTCCAAGCCCTATTCTCCCCTTTTGGCCGGGTGCGCAGCCTGAGGCTTTCCAAGGACCTCTTCAGTGGTGAATGCCGTGGCTTTGCGACGGTGGAAATGGAGGGCCACGAGGCGCGGGAAGCGATGGCGGCCCTCGATGGGCGGGAGCTCGATGGCCGCTCGATTCGGGTGGAGAAGGAGAAGCCGAGACTAGAACGGGGCCGCCGGCGCTAGTCCGCCGCCGATTGCGATCCCCTTCCCTCGCATGTGCGAAGCGGCGAGGGGCCCTCACGCCGATTCCCCGAACGACTCCGCCTCGTAGCGATAGCCCTTGACCTGCTGCGACCAATAGCCGGCCCCTAAGCCGGCCTTGAGTTTGAGATGTCGCAGGAACTCCCGCGGTTGCGGCAGCGATTCCCACACCGAGGGCAGGAAGGTGCCGCGCTTGCGGCCCTCTTCGAGGATCAGTCCGTCGTGACCTGGCCGCAGTTGGGCGATCAGCTCCTGCTCCGAGGCGAACGCCAGGGGTGTGGGAGTCGTCAGCACGGAGAGGCGAATCCGGAGCGACGGCAGCTCGGCGACTCCAAGCGGTGGAAAGCGGGGATCGCGAAAGGCCGCGGAGAAGGCGTTCTCGACCACGTCGGTCGCTAGGGGCTGCACCGCTTCGAGGTGTCCGATACATCCCCGCAGCTCATTGCTGCAGTGCAGCGTCACGAAGCTGGCCCGCAACGCCTGGAGCGCCGGCGGAAAGTCGGTCACGCGCACCGGCAAGGGCCTGCCCTCTCGCAGCCCGTGCAGGATCGAGCTCCGCGCCAATCCGAGCAGGGCCTGCCGCTCTGCCTCTGATAGCCGGTTGGGCTCAGGCGAAGGCGTAGGCACCATAACCCACCACCTGATGATGTGGCCCAGCGGTATCGCCGGAGTTGCGAAGATCGAGGGTGTGGGCGTGCAGCCCGTGGCGCCGGGCCTGCCGCAGCAGCCCGGCGAGGGGGACGCGACCGCAGGCATCGTCGTAGGAGATGGCCTCCGGGAGGAGGCCCTCGATCGCCCGGGTGGTCTTGGCGTCACGCTCGCGGGCGCTCCGGTAGTCAAGGTAGTGACTGAGGTCGGAGCTGATCAGGATCAGGGTTTCCTCGCCACCCCAGAGGCGCTCGAGCACCTCGGCCACCTCCTCGCTCGTTGCCTCCCCGACCAGCAGGGGCACGACACTGAAGCGGCCCAGCACCATCTGCAGGAAGGGAAGCTGTACCTCTAGGCAGTGCTCGCCCTCGAAGGGCGCCTCGTAGCGCCGCACCTGGGGCAGGTCGGCGAGGGCGGCGTAGGCCCCATGTTCCACCTCGACCGCCCCCAGGGGGGTGTGTAGACGTTCCGCCTCGCCGTAGGCGATACCGCGGAACCCGACCCTATGCGAAGGGCCCGCCATCACCACGCGGCGGATGCGATCAGCGACGGATTCCAGCGCTCGGTAGGCGCTCGCGGCCACCGGGCCGGAGTAGGCGTAGCCCGCGTGCGGTGAGACCAGCGCCTTCGGGGGTGGCCCCGGCGCGGGTTTGGCGCTTCGGAGGAAGCCCTCGATCTGCGCCCGGAGTGCCCGCGAATCGGCGGGGTAGAACAATCCGGCGACGGCCGGTTGGCGAATCTTCATCGCGGACCTCCAGGTTCTGCCAAGCCATTTGGTGTCTTCTATCATTAAGTTTAGAAGGGGGCAGCGAATGTCAAGGGAGCAGGTTGCCGAAGCGGAGGTGTGGGTGTTCGTCAGACCAAGCCATCATCCAACGAAGTACTGGCACCGGCTGGAGGATGGTCGTTTGCAGTGCGACGTCTGCCCGCGGGCCTGTAAGCTCAAGGACGGGCAGGCGGGCTTGTGCTTCGTTCGCGCCCGGGACGGCGAGCAGATAGTGCTGACCACCTACGGGCGTTCGAGCGGATTCTGCGTCGACCCCATCGAGAAAAAGCCGCTGAATCACTTCCTTCCCGGTACTGCCGTTTTCTCCTTTGGCACCGCGGGCTGCAATCTCTCCTGCAAGTTCTGCCAGAACTGGGACATGAGCAAGTCCCGCGAGATCGATACCCTGGCGGATGCGGCCACACCCGAGCAGATCGCGCGCAAGGCCCAAGCGCTCGGCTGCCGGAGTGTGGCCTACACCTACAACGACCCTGTTATCTTCCTCGAGTATGCGAGGGACACGGCGCATGCCTGCCACCAACTCGGCATCAAGAGCGTGGCGGTGACGGCCGGTTATGTGCTGGCCGGGGCGCGGGAGGACCTCTTCGCCGGTATGGACGCGGCCAACGTGGACCTGAAGGCGTTTACCGAGGATTTTTATCATCGGCTGTGCGGGGGACACCTCCAGCCGGTGCTTGAAACCCTGATCTACCTCAAGCGTGAGACCCGCGTGTGGCTCGAGCTCACCACCTTGCTCATTCCGGGGCACAACGACAGCGACACGGAGCTCGAACGCCTGACCCAATGGGTGGTGGAGGCGTTGGGTCCCGAGGTACCCCTGCATTTCACCGCCTTCCACCCCGACTGGAAGATGCTCGACACCCCACCCACTCCCGCCCAGCGCCTCACCCGCGCCCGGGAAATCGCCCTGCGCAATGGCGTGCGTTACGCCTACACCGGGAACGTGCACGATCCCCGCGGCGGCAGCACCTGGTGTCATGCCTGCGGCGCGCTTCTCATCGAACGGGATTGGTATTGCCTCGGCCACTGGGGGCTGACCCAGGATGGGCGCTGCGCTGCCTGTGGGACGCCCTGCGCGGGCGTCTTCCACGAGGGTCCGGGCCATTGGGGAGCCAGACGCCTGCCGGTGCGCATGTCAGGCTGAGAGGGTGGGAAGAAATGTCGCGCGTGGCCCGAGCACAGTTACCTCGCAGCGAATCCCCTGAGCCCATCGGGTCGCGCAACAGATTCGTTCACGAGCGCTGAGGTCGTGGCCGCGGATCTCGGCTTTATAGTGTTAGGCATGGCGGGTAAGATGATGCGGGTCTCTTGAGTCCCCGGTTGGGGGCCCATCGGCGACGCGGCGATCCCACCACCACCTCCGAGGCGACGGCTTCCTGGCCACCTGTGATCGGTGCCCGAGTTTGGCTGTAGTGCAACCCCCATCCGTGCTGAGCATCCTGCCGAACCTCGAGACCCTGAGCCACCGGAGCGGTCAGTTCCTCAAGCAGGTCCTGGTGAGCTTCCGGCGCAACCAGGGATTGTTGCTCTCGGGAGCGGTGGCCTACTACATGCTGCTCTCCATCGTCCCGCTTCTCATGCTGCTGCTCATCGGGCTCTCGCAGGTAGTTCCGGAGACTCAGCTCCTGACTATCATGCGCAACGAGCTCAACCTGCTGGTTCCCACCGTTGCCGATGCCCTGCTCCTGCATGTGGAGAGCTTCCTGCGCAACCGCGAGATTGTGGGCTGGGTGGGCATGCTGATCCTGGTCTTTTTCTCCACCATGGCGTTCACGGTGCTGGAAAACGCCATGTCGGTGATCTTCTTTCGCCGCGTGGCGATCCACCGGCGCCACGCGGTGATCTCGGCCCTGATTCCCTTCGTGTTCATCACGCTGATCGGGGCGGGACTGCTGCTGATCAGCTTTATCAGCGGTGCTCTGGAGGCCCTGGGCGAGCAGCGCATCGAGTTGTTCGGCCTGGTGCTGGACCCCAGCTACCTTTCGCCGGGTTTGCTGTACCTGCTCGGGGTGATGGGCATGATCCTGCTGCTGACAGCCCTGTACCTGATCATGCCGGTGGGTCGCATCGCCTGGCGCCATGCCCTGATCGGCGGGGTGGTGGCCTCTGTGCTTTGGGAGATTGCCCGCCGGGTGCTGGTGTGGTATTTCCGCTCCCTATCCCTGGTGAATCTGGTCTATGGTTCCCTGGCTACCGCCGTGGTGGTGCTGCTGAGCTTTGAGCTGGCGGCCGTGATCCTGCTCTTGGGTGCCCAGGTGATTGCCGAGTTCGAGCGCCGTCCGCCGATGGAGGGCGGACCCGAGGACGGTTTCTTCACCTGAGGTTTTCCCTGGGACGACAACGTGTTCTCGCTCGAGGAGCCTCGGGCGGTTACGATTTTCCTGTGCTGATAAGAGGACGATAAGCGCGATGTGGTTTAAGAATCTGCAGCTCTTCCGACTCACCGAGGCGTTCGGTCATACCGCCGCGGACATTGAGGATGCCCTCTCCGGGCACGGCTTCCGGCCCTGCGGCGGGCTGGATCTGTTCTCCCTCGGCTGGTATCCGCCCCTCGGGGAGCCCGGCCAGGCGTTGGTGCACGCTGCCAATGGGTGCTTCATGCTCTGCGCCCAACGGCAAGAGCGGTTGTTGCCGGCCTCGGTGGTGAATGAGGTGCTGGCCGAGCGGGTGGAGGCGATTCAGGCCGAGGAGGTGCGGGAGGTCGGTCGCCGGGAGCGGCAACGGCTGCGAGAGGACCTGGTCGGGGAGTTGCTGCCCAAGGCCTTCACCCGCTCCACCCGGATCTACTGCTATATCGACCCCCATGCCGGGTGGCTGATCGTCGATGCATCCTCCCGGCGCCGGGCGGAGGATCTGGTCACCCTTCTGCGACAGGGCCTCGGTTCCCTGCCAGTTAAGCCGCCGGAGTCGTCCGAGCCCGTCTCTGGGGTGCTCACCGAGTGGGTGCGCCAGGGCTCGGCGCCGGCCGATTTCCTGATCGGCAGCGAGTGCGAGCTGCGCGATCCCGAGGAGCAGGGGGCGGTGGTGCGCTGTCGCCGACAGGATCTTACAGGAGAGGAGATTCGCACCCACCTCGAGGCAGGAAAGCTCGTGGTTCGTCTGGCGGTAGAATGGAGCGACCGGCTGAGCTGTATCCTCGGTGAGGATCTCGCGATCCGGCGCCTGCGTTTCACCGACCTGGTGGTCGAGGAGGCGTCGGAGTCGGGGGGTGAGGATGCCGCCGCCCTGTTCGACGCGGATTTCGCCCTCATGGTATTGGAGCTGCGGGGTTTCCTGCAGCGGCTCTTCGAGGTATTCGCGCCGGGATCCGAAGCCCCCGCGGCTGCGAAGACCTCCGCCCGGGCCGCCTGATCCCTGCCGTCGAGCCGTTGGTGGCCGATGCGCCCGGGTTCTGCGGAGACCCAGGTTTCCCAACCGGCACTAACCGCCACACCCGGGCATCACGTCCCCTCACATCGCCTTTCGGAGTATCCATGGAAGACATCAATCCCATCCTCAATCAGATTGCAGACCTCAAGGGGCGCGTGGCGTCCCTCAGGGGGTATCTTTGACTACGCCGACAAGCGCGATCGCCTCACCGAGGTACTGCGCGAGCTTGAAGATCCCACCATCTGGAGTCAGCCCGAGCGGGCCCAGGCCCTGGGCCGGGAGCGCGCGGGACTAGAGGCCGTGGTCTCCACCCTCGATGAGCTGGAGGGTGGCCTCGCCGACGCCGGGGATCTTATCGGCCTGGCCGTAGAGGAGGACGACACCGCTACCGTCGGATCGGTGGCCGCTGACCTCAGGGATTTCGAGGCGAAGGTCGAGCGGCTCGAATTCCAACGCATGTTCAGCGGCGAGACGGATGCCAACAACGCCTTTCTCGACATCCAATCTGGCTCCGGCGGCACCGAGGCGCAGGACTGGGCGGAGATGCTGTTGCGGATGTACCTGCGCTGGGGCGAGCAGCATGGGTTTAAAACCGAGATGATGGAGGTCTCCCCCGGCGATGTCGCGGGGATCAAGAGTGCCGCCGTGCGCTTCGAAGGTCCCTACGCCTTCGGCTGGCTGCGCACCGAGACCGGCGTGCACCGGCTGGTGCGCAAGTCCCCCTTCGATTCGGGCAATCGGCGGCATACCTCGTTCGCCTCCGTGTTCGTCTCGCCGGAGCTCGACGACTCGATCGAGATTGAGATCAACCCGGCCGATCTGCGCGTCGATACCTACCGCGCCAGCGGCGCCGGTGGCCAGCACGTGAACCGCACGGACTCGGCGGTCCGCATCACCCACGCGCCGAGCAATATCGTGGTTCAGTGCCAGAACGAGCGCTCCCAGCACCAAAACCGCGATCAGGCGATGAAGCAACTGCGGGCGAAGCTCTATGAGCTGGAGATCCAGAAACGCCGTGCCGAGCAGCAAGCGGTGGAGGAGAGCAAGGCCGACATCGGTTGGGGCAGCCAGATCCGCTCCTACGTCCTCGACCAGTCCCGCATCAAGGACCTGCGCACCGGGGTTGAGCTGGGCAACACCCAGGCGGTGCTCGACGGCGGGTTGGACCCCCTGATCGAGGCGAGTCTTAAGCAGGGACTCTGACAACCCCTGCCGGGCGGGAACTAGCCCCCGGCAGCATCCTCACAAGCCTCAGGTTGATCCCGGTATGAACGATCAGACGCTCGACGAGAACCGCCTCATCGCCCAACGGCGCGACAAGCTGCAGCAACTGCGCGAGCAGGGTGTGGCCTTTCCCAACGACTTCCGCCGCGACGTGATCGCCGGGGAACTGCACGCGGAGTATGGCGAGAAGACCGCCGAGGCGCTCGAGGGTGAGGCACTTCGGGTCAAGGTGGCCGGCCGCCTGATGAGCCGCCGGGTGATGGGCAAGGCGAGCTTCGCCCATCTGCAGGACCTCTCCGGTCGCATCCAGCTCTTCGTGCAGCAGGGCAATCTGCCCGAGGGCGGCTACGATGTCTTCAAGCGGGACCTCGACATCGGCGACATCGTCGGTGCCGAGGGGGTGCTGTTCAAGACCAAGACCGGGGAGCTGTCGGTGAAGGTGAATGCGATTCGCCTGCTGACCAAGGCGCTACGGCCCCTTCCGGAGAAGTTCCACGGCCTCACCGATCAGGAGAGCCGCTACCGCCAGCGCTATCTGGACCTGATCATGAACGAGGCCGCCCGGGAGACCTTCCGCACCCGCACCCGGATCGTGCAGTTTATACGGAACTATCTGAATCAGCAGGGATTCCTGGAGGTGGAGACGCCCATGATGCAGGTCATCCCGGGCGGGGCGGCGGCGCGCCCCTTCATCACCTACCACAACGCGCTCGACATGCAGCTCTACCTGCGTATTGCCCCCGAGCTTTACCTCAAGCGGCTCATCGTCGGGGGGTTCGAGCGGGTGTATGAGATCAACCGCAACTTCCGCAATGAAGGGATCTCCACCCAGCACAACCCCGAGTTCACCATGCTGGAGTTCTACCAGGCCTATGCCGATTATCGCGACCTCATGAACCTCACCGAGGACATGCTGCGCCGGCTGGCCCTGGAGATCCATGGCGCCACCGACATCCAGCACCAGGGCAGGCGCTACGATTTTGGCCGACCCTTTGCCCGCTTGACGGTCAAGGAGGCCATCGCTCGATTCAATCCAGCGCTTTCGCCCGCGGACCTCGACGATCTCGGCCGCGCGCGCGCGGTGGCCGAGCGTTTCGGGATCGCGTTAAAGTCAAGCTACGGACTGGGTAAGGTGCAGCTCGAGATCTTCGAGAAGACGGTGGAGGCCCAGCTGGAGGATCCCACCTTCATCACCGACTATCCGACCGAGGTCTCGCCGCTGGCGCGCCGCAGCGATGCCGATTCCTTCGTTACCGAGCGCTTCGAGCTGTTCGTCGGCGGCCGGGAGATCGCTAACGGCTTCTCCGAGCTCAACGATGCGGAGGACCAGGCGGAGCGCTTCCGCCAGCAGGTCCAGGCAAAGGAGGCGGGCGACGAGGAGGCCATGCACTTCGACGCCGACTACGTCCGCGCCCTCGAGCACGGCATGCCGCCCACCGCGGGGGAGGGCATCGGCGTCGACCGGCTGGTGATGCTGTTCACCGACGCGCTCTCCATTCGTGATGTGCTCTTGTTTCCACACATGCGGCCAGAGTAAGCGGTTGAGGATTAACCCGGATTCCTCCCTTTCGGCTTACTTGTCCCTCGATACGGCGCTCTGCGGTCTATTCGGGGCGAACGGCGCTTAGTCAGAGGGTGAGAATGTGTCCTTACCCCCGGATGGAGCTCAGCACGGGCTGGGACACTCTCCCGGAGGGGTAAGGAATCTCTCACCGGCTCCGAACGTTGGAACGGCGATCAGCAGGTCTGCCCAGCAGGCGCTAGTGGGTGGCGCCTATGGGCTCGTCAGGAAAGGGATAGGGGAGCGGTAGCCAGCGTAGCAGGGGCCCGTTCTCGCCGAGGCGTACATCGCCGCCCTCGGCCGCTTCGACCTCCACCACAGCTAGGAGCTCGTAGCGGTTCTCCCCAGCGGGTTGGGCATCGACGATGCGGCCGGTCCCTTGCCCGGATTCGCTACGAGGGGAGTAGAGCTCGTCTCCGGGGCTTGGTGGCGCGGGGCTCTCGACCTCGGCGAGGTACATCCGCCGTTTCAGCCGTCCGAGGTACTGTATGCGGGCCACCACCTCCTGACCGGCGTAGCAGCCCTTGGTGAAGCTCAGGCCGTCGATCAGATGCAGGTTGGCCATCTGCGGCACGAAGGCGTCGGTGGTCTCGGCGTGGACGCTCGGAATGCCGGCGCGAATCTCGAGCAGGGACCAGAAATCGGCATTGCCGGGTACCGCGGGCGGGGCGAGGCGCATCCATTCCTCCGCGAGCTCGGGGGGTGGTCCGAGAAGCTCGAAGCGGGGGGTCGGCCCGGGCATGCGAACCAGGGTCAGGGGTCCCCGGTGGACGGCGTTGTTGGCCAGGGCAGGCAGCGGATCGAAGTCCGTCCTCAGGAGCGCCTCCGCGCACTGCCCGGCGATACCGAGGCCGGCGAGGCGATCGCTGGCGTCCTCCAAGGTTACCCGGGCCCGCAGCACGAACAGGCGCAGGCGCTCGAGGACCAACTGCACCTTGGCGCGGGGCAGTTGGATGAGGTACTCCTCGTCTCGCCGGAGCAACCGGAAAAAGGCGAGCATGCGGCCTTTTGGGCTGCAATAGCTGCTGAGGTGGCTGTGCTCCAGGGACAGCTCGCGCATGTCGTTGGTGAGCTGGCCCTGGAGAAAGCTCCCGGCGTCCTTTCCCCTTACGGAGATCAGTCCGAGGTGGGAGAGGTCCATCAGGGCGCAGGGAGCGCTCGGGGGAGAGGCCGGGAAACGCACCCTACCCCGGTGGTCGATTTGCGCCGACTGGGAGATGAGAAATGCCTGCCATTCGCTATTCATTGGGGGCTCTTAGGGTTGCTCCGCCGACAGCGGGGCGAGATGCAGTCGCGCCATGGGCGCTGTGAGTCGCTATGATACCCGAAGCCCTGTGTGAGCCAAGCCACCCACGATCTGCGTGAGAGCGGTAGAGATTGATGACCATGAGCCCGATCCGGGCCGACAGCCTGGTGCTCTACAAGACCCGTCCGGCCCGCGTTCTGGTCGTGGGCGAGAAAATCGAGATCGAGCTGGAGGGTAGCCAGACCAAGAAGGTCCGCGCGAAGGATATCCAGCTCCTCCACCCCGGGCCGCTGCGCAGCCTGAGCGAGCTGACTCCGCGCGAGGGTGACCTGCATACGGCCTGGGAGCTTCTGCAAGGGACCGACTCCCGGCTCCAGGAGCTCGCCGAGCTGATGTTCGATGCGTTCTCTCCGGGCACCGCCTGGTGCGCCTGGCAGCGGGTGGCGGAGGGGCTGTATTTCTTGGGAACCCCGGAGGCGATCGTGGTTCGCACACCCGAGGCGGTGAGCCGCGATCTCACCGCCCAGGCGGCGAAGGAGGCGGCCGAGCGGGACCGCGGTGAGTTTCTTGAGCGCCTGGGCCGGGCCGCCCTCGAGGAGAGCGATCGGGACCGGCTGCGGGAGGTGGAAGCCCTGGCGCTGGGGCGCGCCGAGCACAGTCGTATCCTCCAAGCCTTGGGTCACGAGGAGAGCCGGGAGAACGCCCATCGTCTTCTTGTGGCCTCGGGTTATTGGGCGCCCAATCACAACCCCTATCCGGGGCGCCTGAGGGTATCCCTGGAAGATCCCAGGCTGCCGCTCCCCGAGCTGCCGACCGCGGGACGCCGCGATCTCACCCACCTGGAGGCATTCGCCATCGACGACGAGGGCAACCGCGATCCTGACGACGCCATCAGCCTCGATGGGGATCGGATCTGGGTGCATGTGGCCGATGTGGCCGCCCTGGCGGGGCCCGACTCTGATCTCGACCGCGAAGCACGCGCCCGCGGGGCGAATCTCTACCTCCCCGAGGGCACCGTGAACATGTTGCCGGAGGCGCTGACGGAGGCGCTCGGGCTCGGTTTGCAGGCGCCCTCGCCGGCCCTGTCGGTGGGGCTGCGCCTCAACGCGGATGCCGAACCGGTGGACGTCGAGATTGTTCCCAGCTGGTTGCAGGTGCAGCGGATCAGCTACGAGGAGGCGGAAGGCCGCCTCGATGAGGAGCCGTTTCGCTCGTTGCACCGGCTCACACGCACTTTCCGCGAACGCCGTTACAGCCGCAATGCCGCGCGCATCGAACTGCCGGAGGTGAGTGTCCGTCTGGTGGACGGGGAGGTCCGTCTGCGACCGCTACCACGCCTGCAGAGTCGGGAGCTGGTGACCGATGCCATGCTGATGGCGGGGGAGGCGGTGGCGCACTATTGCCTCGAGCGGGAGATCCCCATCCCCTTCGCCACTCAGCCCGCGCCCGAGCGACTGGAATCGCCAGCGGATCTGGCGGCCATGTATGCCTACCGTAAGCAATTCCGGCCGACACGGCTCTCGGTGGAGGCGGAGCCTCACTTCGGGTTGGGGATTCCGTGCTACACCCGCGCCACCAGTCCCCTGCGCCGCTACTCCGATCTCCTAGTGCATCAGCAGCTCCGGGCCCATCTGGGCGGCGGGGTGCTTCTGAGCCGGGCGGAGGTCAGCGAACGGGTTGGCGTAGCGGAGACCGCGGGGGGGAACCTGCGGCGGGCGGAGCGTCTCTCTAACCAGCACTGGAAGCTCGTCTACCTGCGTGATCATCCCGGCTGGCGGGGAATGGGCACGGTGGTGGAGAAGGACGGGCAGAAGGCCACCCTGCTCATCGCGGAGCTTGCCATGGAGGCGAAGGTTCGGTTGCGCTCCGATCCGGTCCTCAACGATCTGGTCAAACTGGTGTCAAGAGAGCTCGATCTGCCGGCGCTGACCTGTTATTTCCGTGCCCGCGACTGAAATGGGTGCGCAATCAACCGGCTGCGCGACCCGATCGCCACGTGCAGTCCGCGTTCGCCCCTTCGTCTGTCTATCTGGACTTGGATTGGCTTGAAGGACTCGCCGCGAGGCAGCCGGCGCTCGGGCCACTCACGACGATTGGCTGCAGCCGTTGAGGAAGGGAAGTCAGCGCTTTGTGAAAACGCTACAATGCTCGGCGCACGTCCTTGGGGTCCTAGCGACCGAGCTGACAGAACGGTTTTGAGTGTGAGATGAAGAACATCGGTCAGGATCGCCCGCTGGCTTCGCATACGGCCGAGCGGCCCTCTGAGAGCTTCGCCGCGTACTGCGCGGCGCAGTTGGAGCACCACAGGAACTCCGGCGATGCCTTCGATGAGGCGCTGTTCGCCCAAGCCGTCGACCTTGTCGTCCGCAAGCTGCGTACCAGGGAGGAGCAGGGGCGGCCATGATCATCCGCAGCATCAAGGCGGAGAACGTTCTCAAGTATCGTCTGCTCGATATCGTCGAAGTCCCAGCGAGCGGCGTCATCGGTATCAGTGGTCCCAACGAGTCAGGCAAGAGCTCCATCGGTGAGGCGATCTGCTTTGCCCTGTTCGGCCGGACCTTTTCCCTAGCGTCCCAGGACATTGGCAAGATCATCCGCTGGGGCGAGGAGCGCTGCTCGGTCTGGCTTCGGCTTGCGGTGAAGGGCAAGGAGTACGAGATTGCCCGCTTTCTCGACGCTGACGGCAACCATTCCGCTCGCCTCACCGAGCTCGGTGAGGCGAGCGACCCGATCGCGCGCGGGGTGGCCGGGGTCTCCGCGGCGCTGCGCGATGTCCTCGGGTACGATTTCGAGGAGTTCATCGAGTCGTTCTATCTGGCCCAGCGCGAGATCACCGCGCCCCATCCGCATAGCCACGCGGTGAAGATAATGGCCGGGGTGGCACCGCTTGAGGCATGTGCGGAGGCGATCAGGGACGAGATCCAGAGGGCGGAGGCGACCCTCGAGGATCTCGCGTCCAAGGTGCAAGATGTCGATACTCAGATCGCGGAGGTCGGGCTCGAACCGGGGCATCTGGAGGCTCTGGAACGGGAACGCCGTGCCATCCGTGAGCGCGAGCAGGAGCGGGCCGCTGAGATCGCGGGACTGCGCGAGTCCAGTGCCAGCTACGCCGAGCGCTTGGGTGAGTGGCGCAGCGCCACGGGCGGGCGGTCGACTGCGCGCCTGCTGCGCTTTGTGCTTCTGCTACTTGGGTTGGCGCTTGGCGGTGGCTGGGGCCTCTTGGTGTTTGCCCCGGATTCGCCAGCAGCGGACCTGCTCAAAGGGTGGCTCAACCTCGGCCCTCAAGCGGGCAGCTTGGACCTGGCCATCTGGCTTGCTGTGGGCAGTGGTGCGGCCTTCCTGCTGGCGCTCCTGGCCTGGTATCGCTGCTCAGACCTTGGCGCCCAGATCAAGCGCTCGCTCGCTGGCAACGAGGAATTCACCATTCGATTGGAAGAGTTGGATGAGCTCCCGGCCGATTCCCTGAGTCTCATCGGGCCCTTTGTGGATGCCGAAGGCGGCGAAGGGGAAGCCGCTGTGCTATCGCCTCCCGATGGCGAGCTCCGGGCGCGACTGCGGGAACGAATCTCACAGATGGCCGCTGACGCCGATGAGGTGCGGGGGGCCGTGGAGCAGGAGATCACCTGGCTGCAGGCTCAGGCCGAGACCCTTGGCCGTGAGCGGGATGCCCTTGATCAGTCCATTGAGGTGGAACGTCGGCGGATTGAGCAGGCGAACAAGCTGACGGGCATGCGCGATGGTTTGGCCGCCCAGATCGACGAGCACAAGCACCGCATCGCGGTGCGGCGGGTGGCGGGAGATTTGCTGATGCGGGCGTCGCGGCAGAGCTCCCACCGTTTCAACCACAATCTGCGCGGGCTCGTCAGCCACACCTTGCCCCTGTTCACCGAGGGCAGCTATGAGCACCTGCAGATCAATGACGACCTCAATGTGCGGGTGTTCTCCGCCGAGAAGCGCGACTTCATGGAGCTCGATGAGATCTCGAGTGGTACCCAGCGCCAGATCATGTTGGCCCTGCGCCTGGCCCTGTCGCAACAGCTCGTCGATCGGGTGATTCGTGATCACCAGTTCGTCTTTCTAGACGAGCCGTTCGCGTTTTTCGACGACCGGCGTACCCGCAGCGCGCTCGAGGTTCTGCCTCAGCTCAGCGACGACGTCCGTCAGATCTGGGTGGTGGCTCAGCAGTTCCCGCAGGACGTCCGCTTCGACCAGCGGATTGTCTGCGATCGCCAGCGCAACAGCCTAGAGGCCAAGGTGATCTAGGGTGCGGACGTTGGGCGGGACCTAAGCGGACGATCCAGCGTGACCCGACGCGGTCATGGCACCCAAGGAGAATTGCGGTGAAGCGGCTGTTTTTTCTTCTACCCGACGAGCCAAGCTGCCGGGTGCTGACGCGGGATCTGGAGGTGCAGGGTGTACCGCAGAGTCATATCCACGTCCTCGGCAGCCTTGCCCATCCGCTCAAGGAGCTCCCCGAGGCGACGGTCTGGGAGACCACGGAGCTGGCCCACGGCATCCGCCTGGGCCTGGGGCTGGGCGGCGTCTCCGGGTTGTTGGGCGGGCTGCTTGCGGTCAGTTTCCCTCCGGCAGGTTTGGTGCTGGGCGGCGGCGCGCTGCTGGTCACCACCGCGGCCGGCGCCGGACTGGGGGTATTGGTCTCCGCGCTCCTCGGGAGTCAGGAGCACAATCGCCAGCTCGATACCTTCGAGCGGGCCATCGACGAAGGCCAGTTGTTGATGATCCTCGACATCCCAAAGCGCGATGAGGAGGCGATTCGCCAACTGATCCGCGGGCGCCATCCTGAGGCCAGGATCGGTTCCGTGGATCGCACCGCATCGAGCGCACAGGGTGACGGTCTGAAGTGACGGATTCCCCGACAAAGGGGATTCGCCGCCGACGTTGGGCATAACGCACCCCTGGCAGGTTCCACTTGTAATCTCCGCTCGCTGTGAACGGGCCGCTGGATCAGGAGGCGTCCCGGGTGCCCCGGCCCGCTAATAACCAAACCCTAACCTTGTGAGCACTCCGGATATGAGCCGTGAAAATTGGCAGAGCTGATCTTCTTGTATGCCTGGCGTTGGCCTGTACACCGCTGGTAACCGCGACCGCCGGGGACTGTCGATCGACCCTGGAGGCGATCCTCGGCGAGGAGAGTCATCCGGACCTGCGCTGGTCGAGCTTCGCGCGGATGTCGGTCCAGGTGCGGCAGGTCTACGAGCGCTCGGACTACGGTCCCCTTTGGTTGCGGGGCCGTGGTTTATCGCCGCAGGGGTTGCAGGTCGTCGAACTGCTCCACAACGCCGATCAAAAAGGCCTCAACCCCAAGGACTATGATGGGGACCGCTGGGGGGAACGGGCGAAGCGGGTGGCCGCAGCGTCTCCACCCGGGGAATCCTGCGAGGGCACTATCCTCGATCTCGGCCTCACCATCTCCGCAATGCGTTACCTCGAGCACCTCCGGATCGGTCGGGTTGATCCCAAGGCGCTGAACATCGGGCTGGATGTCAGCAGCAAGCAGTTCGATCTGCCCGCGTTTGTCGGCGAACTGGCGCAAAGCCAGGAGGTGGCGAAAAAGGCGGCGGAGGTTGAGCCGCATTACGACCTCTACTGGGCGCTGCTCGACGCGCTGAAGCTCTACCAGGAGTTGAGTCGCGATGCCGCACTCAATGAGCCGCTGCCGGAAATCGGCAAGCTTCAGCCCGGAGAGTCCTACCGGGGGCTTGCTGCCCTTAGCTACCGGCTAAAGCGCTACGGCGATTTACACCCCGAGGAGGCAGCGAAGGTCCGCCGCGATGTCTACAGTGAGCCGCTGGTCCGGGCGGTGAAGCGATTTCAGGAGCGCCATGGGGTCAAGCCTGATGGGGTGATCGGCAACAAGACCTTCGCGTACCTCAACACGCCCGTGACGGAACGCCTCAAGCAGATCGAGCTGACCCTGGAGCGTACCCGCTGGCTGCCCGCCGATCTCGGCGAGCGGCCCATCGTCGTGAATGTTCCGGAGTACCGTCTCTATGCCCTGAAGAAGGGCGGGCGGAACGGAAAGTACGACGTGGCGCTGGAGATGCAAGTGATTGTGGGCGAGGCGTACCCCCGCCACCAAACGCCCCTATTCTCCGGGAAGATGATCAACCTGGAGTTTTCGCCCTTCTGGAACGTGCCCTACAGCATCCTGCGGCGAGAGCTCTATCCCAAGATCCAGGCCGATCCCAGCTACATAAGCCGCCACGGCTATCAGATCGTTTCCCAGTTCGGTCCCCGGGCGACGCCCCTGGAGGCAACCGGGGAAAATCTCGCCAGGTTGTCGAGGGGTGAGCTACGCCTTCGGCAGGTGCCGGGCAAGCGCAATGCGCTCGGTGAGGTGAAGTTTCTGTTTCCCAACCAGCATTCGGTCTATCTGCATGGGACGCCGGGCAAGCGCCTGTTCGCCCAAGAGCAGCGGGACTTCAGCCACGGCTGCATCCGGTTACAGGATGCCCCGCGAATGGCTGAGTACGTGTTGCAGGCGGAGCAGGGTTGGAGCCGCGAACGGATCGACAAGCTCATCGCCAGCGGCGACTGGCGCAACGTCAACCTATCCCAGCCGCTGGAGGTCTATATTCTCTACGCCTCAGCCGTGGTGGACCGAGCGACTGGAAAGGTACGATTTTTCCACGACATCTACGGCCACGACGCGAAGCTGGCGCAGGCCCTCGCGGCTGTGTACCGCTGAGGGTTGGACTCAGGCGCCCCAGCGGCGGACTTCGCCCGTGTCGATGTGCACAAAGTCCCTGCCTGGATAGTAGCCAACGCCGCCGCGCTCGAGGTCGATCGCGACATCGCGCAGGTTCCTGGTCGAGGTGCGCTCAAGCCGGATATCGAGCGCCTGTCCGGTTAGGTGGAGGCTGTTTTTGGCAACGCGGTCGGAGGTGCGACGCAGCTCCTCGTTGGTCTCAAAAGTGCGGTAGGCGCTGACGATCTCGAAGGAGCTGTCTGGGTTGCCGACCCGACGCTGCATCAGGAACAGGAGATCGTAAAGCCTGGGGTCAATGAAGGTGACCTCGTCGGTGCGGTAGTCGCGAAGAAAGTAGTTGAGTCGCCGCAGTGCGCCCCGATCATATTCGGGGCCGATCCGGTAGGCGATTTCAAGGTGCTCGTCGGTGTGGGTGTGGTGCAGGGAGAGGTAGCATTTCGTCTCGTTCCGTTCGACCGTCTCGGTTCTCGCGCTTCGCTGAGGCACACTTCTCTCAAGCGTACTTCTTCGCTGAACGATCTGTTGTGATTTGCGGTCGGGTTTCTTGGGGAGGATCTTGTGGGTTTGTCGCTTGGCGGCGAAGGCGTTTGGAGTCAGCGAGACGGTCAGAAGGGCACCCAGAAAAACCCGACGATTCATTCTTCACCCCGTGCAGTGTGGCCAATCGCTAAATTTTGCCCAATAACTTCATATTTATCAAATGCTTTTTTCTTTTTGCGGCGTGGCCCGAACTGTTGGAAAACCCTCAGCCTGTGTGTAATCCGCACCAGCGGGGAGCGGGATGGACCTGTTTTGCGGCGGCCGAGGCGGCCTGGGCCCCATGAATCAGCCTTCTTGTTGCAAGAACGCCACGTCGCGGATCTGCTCCGCAGCGCTCAGAGGCCTGTTTCTGCTTGGGATTGTCTTTTGGAAAGCGAGGGTTGGCGAGAGCCGTTGCATAATTGTATAATGCTGTCGGTTTCAGTTGCATCGCCGCCGGTTTTTTACGCTACAATATGGTCGACGAGTGCATTGTCGCAACAGAGGACCCCAGCCGGGTTTGCTCTGAAGTCGACCGGCAGTCTAGGCGCGCAGTGATGACTCGCGTCGTTCGGAGTCCTGTAGTGACCGGGCTGCGCGTAAGCGGGGTTACCGAGGCGTTCCGATTGCTTGTCCGATAATTTCAACCTGGAGAAGGAAGCAGCAATGTCCAAAGAAAAGAGAACCTTATCAATCCTGGGGCTCGCCGCTCCCGTGGCGATGACCATGGCGCTGATGTCGGGGGCCGCTAATGCCGACGACCCACAGAAGTGGTGGACCGATACCCCCCAAACTCAGGGTTGGGTGAACAGCGCGGGTGAATGCTGGGCCGGGGAGGATGGCACCCAGGCGAAGAACTGCTATGACTGTGCCAAGATGGACAGCGATGGCGACGGTGTCAACGACTGCAACGACAAGTGCCCCGACACCAAGAAGGGCGTCAAAGTCAATAAGGACGGCTGCGAGATCATCGCCGACGTCACCCTGAGCGCCGAGGTCCTGTTCGGCTTCAATAAGGCCGATCTGATGCCGGCCGGCAAGGCGGCGCTAGATGATGTGGCCGCCAGAGTGAAGGCGAGCCCCGGGGATGAGATGCTGACGATCGACGGTTATACCGACCCGTTCGGCTCTGACAGCTACAACCTGGGCCTGTCCAACCGCCGTGCTGCCGCCGTGTCCAACTACCTGGCAAGCAAGGGCATCAGCGCCGGGAACCTCAAGGCAGCGGGCCGTGGCGAGACCAACCTGGTCGCCCAGTGCTCGCCCAAGAAGTCGGCGGAGTCCATCAAGTGTAACGCGCCGAATCGTCGCGTCGAGATCAAGAGCCAGTAAGCAAGAACAAAGGCTCATGCGGCCAGGGTTTCCCTGGCCAAATCGTTTGCGCCTTGAGCGGGTTCTTCGTTCAAGGCGCTTTTCGTTGTATTACACCGCGCGGGCCTGGGTGGCGGCGTTGCCCAGGTAGAGTCCGGGCGCCAGGGCCTTGAGCCGAGTCCGTTCCTGCTCCGGCAGCTCCAGGCCATCGATGAAGACGCCCAGTTGCTCGCGATCGAGGCGATGGCCGCGGCTGAGCGCCTTGAGGCGTTCGTAGGGCTTCTCGACGCCGTAGCGCCGCATCACCGTCTGAATCGCCTCCGTCAGTACCTCCCAGTTCGCATCCAGGTCTTGCTCCAAGCAGCGGGCATCCACCTCCAGCTTGCCCATTCCCTTAAGTGCGGAGGTAATCGCGATGGCCGTGTGTCCGATCCCTACTCCCAGATTCCTCAGTACGGTAGAGTCGGTGAGGTCCCGTTGCCAGCGGGAGATAGACAGCTTCTCCGCCAAATGACCGAACAAGGCGTTGGCGATCCCCAGGTTGCCTTCGGCGTTCTCGAAATCAATGGGATTGACCTTGTGTGGCATGGTCGAGGAGCCAACCTCACCGGCCACGGTTTTCTGGCGGAAATAGCCGAGCGCGATATACGCCCAGACATCGCGGCAGAAGTCGATCATCAGGGTGTTGAAGCGGGAGATGGCGTGGAACAACTCCGCCATGTAGTCGTGGGGCTCGATCTGGGTGGTGTAGGGGTTCCAGACCAGACCCAGGGACTCCACGAACTGGCGAGCGATCGCCGGCCAGTCCACCTCGGGATAGGCCACCAGGTGGGCGTTGTAGTTGCCCACCGCGCCATTGAGCTTGCCCAATAAGGGCACCGCGGCGATCTGATCCCTTTGCCGCTGCATCCGGTAGACGAAATTGGCCATCTCTTTGCCCAGCGTCGTGGGCGAGGCCGGCTGTCCGTGGGTGCGAGAGAGCATCGGCTGATCGGCAAAGCGGTGGGCAAGCTCGCGGATCGCGTCGATCAGCTCGTCTATCAGTGGGAGCAGGACCTGGCCGCGGCCTTCGCGCAGCATGCGGGCGTGGGCGAGGTTGTTGATGTCTTCTGAGGTGCAGGCAAAATGGATGAACTCGCTCACCGCCTCGAGTTCCGCGTTTCCGGCGGTGCGCTCCTTGAGGAAGTACTCCACCGCCTTGACGTCGTGATTGGTGGTGCGCTCGATGTTTTTGATCCGCTGGGCGTCCGGCTCGCTGAAGTTGGCGACTAGCCCCTCGAGCAGATTCTGGCTGTGGAGCGTGAGCGGGGGGACCTCGGCGATCTCCGGGCGCAAGGCCAGGGTCTGCAACCAGCGCACCTCCACCTCGAGGCGGTGGCGAATCAAACCATACTCGCTGAAGATGGGGCGCAGGTCCTCGGTCTTTTGTCCGTAGCGGCCATCGATGGGGGAAACGGCGGTTAGGGTCGAAAGGTCCATGGTTAGGGACGTTCCTCGTCAGTCAAGCCGGAAGGGGGGCGAATTACTGCCCAACGCTCAGATTATCCCTGAAACGTGGTGGTTGGGTGGTAGCCCCGCTGGGCGCAGGGCAGTGCGATGCTGGGAGGATCACCTCCGTCGAGCCCTCAGGCATGGACGGAGGGTTGTGTCCGCTCGGTCGCCCGAGCGGTGTCGGCTCAGGCCGCGAGCCGTCGCAGCACGTAGGGGAGGATCCCGCCGTGGCGGTAGTACTCGACCTCGTTGGGTGTATCGATGCGCACTCGGGCCACGAATGACTTCTGCTGACCGTCGCTCGCGGTGGCGGTGACCGACACCGTTTTTGCCGAGCCGTCGCCCAGGCCCTGGATGTCGAAGGTCTCATCGCCGGTGAGCCCCAGGCTCTTGGCGCTCTCGCCATCCTGAAACTGCAGCGGCAGCACCCCCATGCCGACCAGGTTGGAGCGATGGATGCGCTCGTAGGACTCGGCAATCACCGCCTGAACCCCCAGCAGCCGCGGGCCCTTGGCCGCCCAGTCGCGCGAGGAGCCCGAGCCGTACTCCTTGCCGGCAAGGACGATCACGGCAGTGCCTTCGTCCATGTAACGCATGGCGGCGTCGTAGATCGACATCTGCTCGCCCGAGGGCTGGTGCAGGGTCACACCGCCCTCGGTGCCAGGCGCCATAAGGTTGCGCAGGCGGATATTGGCGAAGGTGCCGCGCATCATCACCTCGTGGTTGCCGCGGCGAGAGCCGAGCGAGTTGAAATCCTTCGGCTGCACTCCGAGCGACTGCAGGTACCGACCCGCGGGGCTGTCGGGCTTGATAGAGCCCGCCGGCGAGATATGGTCGGTGGTGATCGAGTCGCCGAGCAGCGCGAGGCAGCGGGCGTCTCGGATGTCCTGTATCGGGCCCACCTCTAAGGTCATGCCCTTGAAGTAGGGTGGGTTCTGGATATAGGTGGAGTCCGCCGGCCAGTCATAGACCTGACTGGTCGCGGCGTCCAGCGATTGCCAGCGCGCGTCGCCCCGGAACACATCCGCATAGGCGGCTTCGAACTCCCCGCGGGTGACGTTGGCCGCGACAGAGTCGCGGATTTCCTGCTGAGTGGGCCAGATGTCCTTGAGGAAGACGTCGTTACCGGCGGCATCCTGGGTCAGCGGCTCCTGATAGGGGTCGAAGTCCATGCGACCAGCGATCGCATAGGCGACCACCAGTGGCGGGGAGGCCAGGTAGTTCATCCGCACCTCGGCGTGCACGCGGCCCTCGAAATTACGGTTGCCCGAGAGCACGGACACCGCGCACAGGTTGTTTTCGGCGATAGCCTTGGAGACGGGCTCGGGCAGCGGGCCGGTGTTGCCAATACATACCGTGCAACCATAGCCCACGTTGTGGAAGCCGAGCGCCTTGAGGTGCGCCATCAGGCCGGCCCGCTCGAGGTAACGGGTTACCGCCATGGATCCCGGGCCCATTGAGGTCTTGACCCAGGGCTTGGCCTTCAGGCCGCGGGCAGATGCCTTTTTCGCGACGAGCCCGGCGCCCAGCATGACGGAGGGATTGGAGGTGTTGGTGCAGGAGGTGATGGCGGCGATGACCACCGAGCCGTCGCGAATCTCGACCTCTGATCCATCAATGAGGGTCTTCACCGGTCCCTTCTCCGGAATATTGCGTTCCGCCTTGAGGGCAGCGACTGCCTGCGGGAAATGGGTCTTGAGTGCGCCGAGCTCCACGCGATCCTGGGGGCGCTTGGGGCCGGCCAGGGACGGGACTACGGTGCCCAGATCCAGCTCCAGGGTTTCGGAATACACCGCCTCGGGGCTGTCTTCCGTATGGAAGATGCCCTGAGTCTTGGCGTAGGTCTCGACCAGGGCAATCTGATCCTCGCTCCGACCGGTGAGGTGCAGGTAGTCGAGGGTTTCGCGGTCGATCGGGAAAAGCCCGCAGGTGGCCCCATACTCCGGCGCCATGTTGGCGATGGTGGTTCGTTCGCCCATGGGCAGGCGGCTGATGGCCGGTCCGTAGAACTCGACGAACTTGCCCACCACACCGTGCTTGCGCAGCCGCTCAACAATGGTGAGTACCAGGTCAGTGGCGGTCACGCCCTCCTGGAGCTCCCCGGTGAGCTTGAAGCCGACCACCTTGGGCACGAGCATGGACACCGGCTGGCCCAGCATGGATGCCTCGGCCTCGATCCCACCCACGCCCCAGCCGAGGACACCGATACCATTGACCATGGTGGTGTGGGAGTCGGTGCCCACACAGGTATCCGGGTAGGCTTGGAGCACGCCGTCCTTCTCGCCGGAGAACACTACCCGGGCGAGGTACTCGATGTTGATCTGATGCACGATGCCCGTATCGGGGGGCACTACCTTGAAGTCGGCGAAGGCGTTCTGGCCCCACTTGAGGAAGTTGTAGCGCTCTTGGTTGCGCTGGAACTCGATCTCGGCATTCTTGGCGAAGGCATCGTCGCTGCCAAAGTAGTCCACCTGCACCGAGTGGTCGATCACCAGCTCGGCGGGCTGCAGAGGATTGATCTTTCTGGGGTCACCGCCGAGCGCCTGCATGGCGTCGCGCATCGCTGCCAGATCGACCACCGCCGGCACACCGGTGAAGTCCTGCATCAAGACCCGCGCCGGACGGTACTGGATCTCCTTGTCGGGCTCGGCCTTGGGGTCCCAGTGGGCCAGGTACGCGATGTCCTCATGGGTGACGGTGACACCGTCTTCGTTACGCAGCAGGTTCTCGAGCAGGATCTTGGTGGCATAGGGCAGATGCTCGCTGCCGCCGACGGCATCGAGGCGGTAGACCTCGTAGGGCCTTCCTCCGACCTCCAGGGTGGTTCTGGAATTGAAGCTGTTTTTCATTGTATGGCTCCGGGTTTATAGGTTTCTTGCTGCACCACAACGAAGCATTCTACGAACGATACGCGTGAATTTCATCCGCTGGTGTTGGCCGATGCTCCAGCCAACGCTCGCGCCTGTGCGAGCAGACGTCGATGACCGAGCAGGATCTGCCAACGGGTACCGCCACTCTGGCGCCACAGCACCGCGGCGCGCAAACCCGCCAACAAGAGAGAGCGGATGCGGTGCACGTTGTCGGGGTTCTTCAGATGAAGGGGCTCACCCTGGACGATGATTCGCGGCTGCAGCCGGCTGATCGTGCGGCTATAGAGCTCGGCCAAGGCGGCGAGCACATCGGGGTGGAGCAGGGGAAGCTGCTCGAGGCGCGGGCGTACCTCGGCGATGCCAGCGGCTACCTGCCCGAGCATGGCCTGGTCTGCGGAGAGTTTTCGCTCGAGCTGCAGCAACTGGATGGCGTACCGGGTCAGCTCCAGGTTGCGCCTGACACCCCCGGCGAGCTGATCGGCAAGCTGGCGGGCCCCCGCGGCCACACCTGAGGCCCCGCGAAACACGGCCTCGACGGTGGGCGGGGCGGTCTGGAACAGACTGTAGATTGAAGTCTCCATCTCGTTGGAGGCGGCAAGGCCCCGGCGCGCGATCTGTTGAACGCAGTGAATTGCCTGGTAGATGCCCGCAAGGGCGAGAACGCGGTCATGCTCGGTGTATGGCACGGGAGGACGGATTCCCCTGATCGTCAATTGCTTGTTGGATGATACCCCCTCCGAGGCATTCTTGGTCCTGATAAAAGACCACCGATTGCCCTGGGGCGATCGCCCATTGGGGGCGGTCGAAGGTGACGCGGCAGCTCGTGCTCTCGGTGAGGGTGACGCGGCAGGGCTCCAATGGCTGGCGGTGGCGGATCCGGGCCTGACAGCACAGGGTTTGGGTCGGCTCCGGTGGTGACCCGATCCAATGGATCGGGCCGGCATCGAGGGATTGGTGGTAGAGGAGGGGGTGATCGTGGCCCTGGACCACGACCAGCCGATTGTGGTCGAAGTCCTTGCGGGCAACGAACCAGGGGGCCTCCGCGGTGTTGGCCACCCCGCCGATGCCCAGACCCTGGCGCTGGCCGATGGTGTAGTACATGAGGCCTAGGTGGGCGCCGATGCGCTGGCCCTCGGCGGTCTCGATGTCGCCGGGCTGATGCGGAAGGTAGCGGGAGAGGAAGTCGCGAAACCGGCGCTCGCCGATAAAGCAGATCCCGGTGCTGTCCTTTTTTCCTGCGGTGAGAAGCCCGGCCTCCCGCGCGAGGGAGCGAACCTGAGCCTTGTTGAGGTCGCCCAGCGGGAACTGGCTGCGGGCGAGCTGGTGTTGGTCGAGACGGTGGAGGAAATAGGTCTGATCCTTGTCGTGGTCGGCGGATTGCAGCAGGTGCCATCCCTCCGCGCCGTGACCCAACCGCGCATAGTGACCGGTTGCGATCCGCTCGGCGCCAAGTCCCAGCGCATGGTCGAGAAAGGCCCGGAACTTGATCTCGCTGTTGCACAGCACGTCCGGATTTGGCGTGCGCCCTGCCCGGTATTCGTTGAGAAAGTGGTCGAACACCCGATCCCAGTATTCGGTGGCGAAGTTGACGCGGTGCAGCCGTATGCCGAGGATCTCCGCGACCGCCTGCGCATCCGCCAGGTCTGCGGCGGCGGCGCAGTAGTGCGGGGAGTCGTCCTCCTCCCAGTTCTTCATGAACAGCCCTTCCACCGGGTAGCCTTGCCGGACCAAGATCAAGGCCGCCACTGAGGAGTCCACCCCCCCGGAAAGGCCCACGATAACAGGGCCGCGCCCGCCCATCACCCGCGCGGACGGTGCGCCGTGGGCGGGATGCCGGACAGGCTGGGGACAGCGTCGAGATCAACCCACATCGCACAGTAGCTCGAGCGAATGGCGGCTCCCCCTGAGGTAGTCGTCGATGCAGTGCAGCACTAGCGGACTGCGTAGGTGGGGAAGCAGAGTGTTCACCTCCGATCGTGTCAGCCACAGAACCCGGCGGATCTCGGGATCGAGCGGCCGGTCTGGCTCTGCCGCTGTGGTCGAGCCCGCAAAGCAGAAGCGGAGGTAGATGCGAGCGCTCTCGGGCGGGCTCCAGCGATAGACTCCCACTAGATGGGTGGGCGCGAAGCTGAGCCCGGATTCCTCCCGTGTCTCGCGGGTGACGGCCTCGATGAGGGATTCCCCTGGTTCGAGATGGCCTGCCGGCTGGTTGTAGACCAGGTGCCCGTCGGCCTCTTCCTCCACCAGGAGAAAACGACCCTCACACTCAGCGACGCAGGCGACAGTGACGTGCGGTGCCCAAACCATAGCGCGTCATGTTATCAGCAGTGAGGGGTGCTCGATATGTCGGGCGTAGACCCGTCCAAGCCGAGGAAGCGGGCCGGGATGGGAGCGGCGGCCGAACCCACTTTTGCGGGTATTGCGCACACCCGACCCAGGCCACCCTGGCGGTTCCCCTCAACGCTCCGTTAGCCCACTCTGGCGTGGGGGGTAGTGAGCGCTTGATCCACCGCCCAGGTCGCGACAGTTTCCGAACGGTGGCAAGACACGGGCTACCGCAAGAATTGGCTTATGCGGGCATTAGGCATGGCCCGGGGCCAGTGTTAGAATCCTCTGCTCCATTATTCTTTAAGGGGTGGCTGATTATGTCGTTTAAGCACATTGTTGAGCCGCAAGGCGGCGAAAAGATTAAGGTAACTGCGGATTTCTCGCTTCAGGTTCCGGCGCATCCGATCATCCCCTTCATTGAGGGGGACGGTACCGGTATCGACATCACCCCGGTGATGTGCAAGGTGGTGGACGCGGCGGTGGACAAGGCCTACGGTGGCCTGCGAGGGATCCGCTGGATGGAGGTTTACGCCGGGGAGAAGTCCACCCGAATCTACGGCCCGGATGTTTGGCTGCCCGACGAGACCCTGGAGGCAGTGCGCGAGTATGTGGTCTCCATCAAAGGGCCGCTCACCACACCCGTGGGCGGGGGCATCCGTTCCCTCAATGTGACCCTGCGCCAGCAGTTGGACCTATATGTGTGTCTGCGTCCGGTGCGGTATTTCACTGGTACGCCGAGCCCGGTGAAAAGCCCCGAAGACACCGACATGGTGATCTTTCGGGAGAACTCCGAGGACATCTACGCCGGCATCGAGTGGGCCTCGGGCTCTGCGGAGGTGAAGAAGGTCATCGACTTTCTGCAGAAGGAGATGGGGGTCACCAAGATCCGGTTCCCGCAGACCTCGGGGATTGGGGTCAAGCCCGTCTCCTCGGAGGGCACCAAGCGCCTGGTGCGCAAAGCCATCCAGTATGCCATCGACAACGATCGCGCCTCCGTGACCCTGGTGCACAAGGGCAACATCATGAAGTTCACCGAGGGTGCCTTCAAGGAGTGGGGTTACGAGCTCGCCCAGCAGGAGTTCGGTGCCACCGAGCTGCACGGCGGGCCCTGGTGTCGCATGACCAATCCCAAGACCGGACGGGAGATGGTGATCAAAGACGTCATCGCCGATGCGTTTCTGCAGCAGATCCTGCTGCGGCCCAAGGAGTATGACGTCATCGCCACCCTCAACCTCAACGGCGACTATATCTCCGATGCCCTCGCGGCCCAGGTGGGTGGTATTGGTATCGCACCGGGCGCCAACCTCTCCGACTCGGTGGCCATGTTCGAGGCCACCCATGGCACGGCACCCAAGTATGCGGGCCAGGATAAGGTGAATCCGGGGTCGCTCGTGCTCTCGGCGGAGATGATGCTGCGGCACCTCGGCTGGATCGAGGCGGCCGATCTGATCATCCGTGGAATGGAAGGGGCCATCATGGCCAAGACGGTTACCTACGACTTCGAGCGTCTGATGCCGGGGGCGACCCTGCTGTCCTGCTCCCAGTTCGGGGATGCGGTGATCGCCAATATGTAAGGCGCCAGGTCTTACGGGAAAGAGAACGGCCTGCCGGTTGGCGGGCAGGCCGTTAGCGCCTGGTCCCAGCGGCCACGCCGGGGCGACCTCACAAGACCCGGTGCACGCGGGCCGCATGTAGCCCTTTCGGGCCCTGGGTGAGCTCGAACTCCACACGTTGGCCTTCTCTGAGGGTTCGGTAGCCATCCATCTCGATGGCGGAAAAGTGGACGAAGACGTCTTCTTCTCGGTTGTCCGCCTTCACGAAACCGTAGCCTTTGGCGTTGTTGAACCACTTGACGATGCCGGTGATCATACGACTGACTCCTCCTGCCGAACGGGTGGTCTCGCCTGCTGGATCTTGGCCGCAGGCTTGTTATTCATGCCTCCACGCCCCTAGATAATGGGCTGGGACAGCTTAAGAACGCAGTATAGTGCGCTGCGCATTTGGGTCAATTATTGGTCGATCGTATACTTGGATCGAGCCGCTGCAACGGCTCGGTAACAGCCCTTTCGATCTTGTCGAGTAAGCTTCCCAGCCATGAGCAATCCCAGTAAGCAGGACCAGGATTCCGGTCTCGTTGCGCAGGAGGCGAGGCCCAAGCTCAAGCGGCCGCCCCTGTACCAGGTCGTGCTGCTCAATGATGACTACACGCCGATGGATTTCGTGGTGCTGGTGCTCGAGACCTTCTTCCAGATGGGCCGCGAGAAGGCCACCCAGATCATGTTGCATGTGCACACACGGGGAAAGGGCGTTTGCGGAGTGTTCACCCGCGACATCGCCGAGACCAAGGTGGCTCAGGTGAACGACTATTCCCAGAGCCATCAGCATCCCCTTCTCTGCGCCATGGAGGAGGTCTGATCCGCGGGGTGCCGGCGTGCCGAGCAGGGACGTCAGCGCGATTGCCCAGACCTGAAAGTATGTCCCTCAGTGAAATGCGAGGCCCTTCATGCTGAGTAAAGAGCTCGAATACACCCTCAATCAGGCGTTCAAGCGAGCGCGGGAGCTAAGCCACGAGTACATGACGGTGGAGCACCTGCTTCTGTCGCTGCTCGATAACCCGAGTGCAACAAAGGTGTTGCGCGCCTGTGGCGCGGACACCGATCGGCTACGCAAAGAGGTCAGTGACTTCATCCAGGCGACCACCCCGATCATTCCCGCCAGTGTGTCACGGGAGGTCCAACCCACGCTTGGTTTCCAGCGGGTACTGCAGCGCGCCGTCTTCCACGTTCAGTCGGCGGGCAAGAAAGAGGTCACGGGTGTCAATGTCCTGGTGGCCATCTTCAGCGAGCAGGATTCGCAAGCCGTCTATCTTCTGCATGAGCAGGAAATCACGCGCCTGGATGTGGTGAACTACATCTCCCACGGCACCTCCAAGGTGGCCGAAGAAAACCCCGAGGAGAACCTCGGCGGCGAGCCGGATGAGATCCACGGAGAGGAGCGGGATACGGCCTCGGCGCTCGAGGCCTTCGCCACCAACCTCAATGAGATGGCCCGGCGGGGCAAAATTGACCCGCTGATTGGCCGCGGTCCCGAGGTTGAGCGCACGGTCCAAATCCTTTGCCGGCGGCGCAAAAACAACCCATTGTTCGTGGGTGAGGCCGGAGTGGGTAAGACCGCGATTGCCGAGGGCCTGGCCAAGAAGATCGTCGACGGCCAGGTGCCGGAGGTACTGCGCGAGTCTACCCTCTACGCCCTGGACCTGGGCGGTCTGGTGGCGGGAACCAAGTACCGGGGCGACTTCGAGAAGCGCATCAAGGCGGTGCTGGCCCAGCTCAAGAAGCAGCCCGGCGCCATCCTCTTCATCGACGAGATCCACACCGTGATCGGCGCGGGGTCGGCGTCGGGGGGGGTGATGGACGCCTCAAACCTGATCAAGCCGGTTTTGGCCTCCGGGGACCTGCGTTGTATCGGCTCCACCACCTACCAGGAGTATCGCGGCATTTTCGAGAAGGATCGGGCGCTGGCACGCCGCTTCCAGAAGATCGACATCAGTGAGCCCAGCGTCGAGGACACGGTGGAGATCCTCAAAGGGCTCAAGTCCCGCTTCGAGGACCATCACCAGGTACGCTATGCGGTCGCCGCCCTGCGCGCCGCGGCGGAGCTCTCCGCCAAGTACATCAACGACCGCCATCTCCCCGACAAGGCCATCGACGTGATCGACGAGGCGGGCGCGGCTGTGCAATTGCAGCCCGCAGGCAAACGTCGCCGCTCCATCGGGGTGGGAGAGATTGAGGCGGTGGTGGCCAAGATCGCCCGTATTCCCCCGCGCAAGGTCTCACTCTCTGACGTCGAGGGCCTGCGGAACCTGGATCGGGATCTCAAGATGGTGGTGTTCGGCCAGGCCCCCGCCATCGAGGCGCTGAGCTCGGCCATCCGCATGAACCGCTCCGGTCTCGGGCACGAGGAGAAGCCGATTGGCTCCTTCCTCTTCACCGGCCCCACCGGCGTGGGCAAGACCGAGGTGACCCGGCAGCTCGCGCGCATCCTCGGCCTCGAGCTCATCCGCTTCGATATGTCCGAGTACATGGAGCGCCACACCGTTTCCCGGCTGATCGGGGCACCACCAGGCTATGTGGGCTTCGACCAGGGCGGCTTGCTGACGGAAGAGATCAACAAGCACCCTCACTCGGTCGTGCTCCTCGACGAGATCGAGAAGGCTCACCCCGATGTGTTCAACCTGCTCCTGCAGGTGATGGATCACGGTACGCTCACCGACAACAATGGCCGCAAGGCCAATTTCCGCAACGTGATCCTGGTGATGACCACCAACGCGGGTGCCGCCGAGATGAGCCGGCGCTCCATCGGATTCAGCGAGCAGGACCACTCGAGCGATGGGGTCGAGGTACTCAAGCGGTTTTTTACCCCGGAGTTTCGCAATCGCCTCGACGCCATCGTGGCCTTCGCGCCCCTGTCCCAGGAGACTATCGCCAGCGTGGTCGACAAATTCGTCTTCGAGCTCGAACAGCAGCTCGCGGACAAGAAGGTGCACCTGGTGATGGCGCCCGAGGCCCGGCGCTGGCTGGCGGAGCGGGGTTATGATCCGCAGATGGGCGCCCGTCCCATGGCCCGGCTGATCAAGGACCGGATCAAGAAGCCGCTGGCCGAGGAGCTACTGTTCGGCCGGTTGGTGGCTGGTGGGACGGTGCGGGTCGACCTCGAGGAGGAAGAACTGGTGTTCGGCTACGACAGCGATGCGGTGCTGCACTGAGGTGGCGGGCTCACACCCCCGCGGGGAGCCGCCTAGCGGGCGCGATAGGTGATGCGTCCCTTGCTCAGGTCGTAGGGGGTGAGCGCTATGGTGACCTTATCGCCGGTGAGGATGCGAATATAGTTCTTGCGCATCTTGCCGGAAATATGGGCCGTCACGATGTGGCCGTTCTCCAGTTGAACCCTGAACATGGTGTTCGGTAAGGTCTCAACAACCTTGCCTTCCATCTCGATGCCGTCTTCTTTCGCCATTGCTCACCTTAGAACCCACGAAAAGGGGCACAAGCCAAGGTCACACCCGATCGTGCCCGGCCTCTGCCGACAAGCGCTAAAGTATAACATAGGCTCAGATCTGTGGCGGTTTGGCCATTTTGCCGCCGGTTACTCCGGAGTGTTGGCAAAATCGATGGGCTCCGCGGGGCCGAACCGGCGCCATAGGGTCCCGTCCCAGGCATCGAGTGGGCGATACTGGTCCTTGTAGTGCATCTTGCGACAGGACTGAACCCAGAAGCCAAGGTAGACAGAGTCGAGCCCCCGCCGCCGAGCTTCGGCAATCTGCCAGAGAACCGCCAGCTTCCCGGGGCTGAACGCGGCCATGTCGGGCTCGAAGAAGGTGTAAACGGCGGACAGTCCCTGGGGGAGAAGGTCGACCACCGCCACCGCAATCAGCCGCTCGCCCCAGCGGAGCTCCCAGAAGCGGGTCTCGCACCAGGGGCTTACCAGGAATCCGTGGTAGTGGGCGGCGGAGGCGTTCCCCATGGTGCCATCGGGGTGGCGCGCCTGTTGATAGCGAAGGTAAAGAGCGTAGTGGTCCGGGTCGAACCACCCAGGCCGGTCCCGCAGGCTAATCTCCTGCTCTGCGAACCGCCAGCAGCGCCGCTGGCTGCGGTTGGTCCGAAACGCCTGCGCCGGTATCCGTAGCGATACGCAGGCCCGACATCCCCGACAGTGGGGGCGGTACACCTCGCTGCCACCGCGCCGAAAACCCTGATCCATGAGCTGCTGCAGCAGCCCGCCGGTGAGAGGTGCCGCGGGGTCGACGATCAGGAAGCGGGCCTGGCGTTGTGGGAGGTAGGGGCAGGGGTGCGGTGGGCCGAGAAACAGCCGAAGTGATACCCGCCGGCTGGGGTCGGAAGCCGTATCCACCGTTCTATCTAGGGTTCCAAAGGTTGCACATGAGGTCCGGGATGCTCGGGGGTGGCTTGGCGCCAGCTTCCCTCCGCCGCGCGTGCAGCGCACGCCACATCGAGCAGGGCACGGAAGGACCGCCTGGGGATTGCCTCCGCCCCCAGGCTCTCGAGGTGCGCACTGTGCAGTTGGCAATCGATCAGCTCGTAACCCCATTGCTGGAGCTTCCCGCAGAGATGCACCAGCGCCACCTTGGAAGCATCGCTGCGGCGGCTGAACATAGACTCGCCAAAAAACACCCGGCCCAGCGCCACCCCGTACAGCCCCCCAACCAGCTCGCCATCGGCCCATACCTCCACCGAATGGGCGAAGCCCTGGTCGTGGAGGCGCCGGTAGGCCCGGACCATCTCGGGCAGGATCCAGGTGCCCTCGCCATCGGCGCGGGGGGCCGCACAGGCGGTGATCACCCCGCCAAACGCCTGATCGAGTGTAGCGGTGAAGCGTCGCTTGGCGAGGGTCTTGCGCAGGCTCCGCGAGATCTTGAGGTGCTCGGGAAACAGCAGGGTGCGCGGATCGGGCGACCACCAGAGAATGGGCTGGCCGGCGCTGTACCAGGGGAAGATACCCGCGCGGTAGGCATTGAGAAGGCGCGTGACGCTGAGGTCGCCGCCCACCGCAAGGAGCCCGTTGGGCTCTCGCTCGGCAGACTCCACGTCGGGAAAGGGGACCTGGGGATATTGGGGGTCGAGCAGGTGAAGCATGCGTAGTCATGGGGCGCTGGGCTGGCCCATCATAGCAGCTCCGGCGGCGCCGGCAGCAGGAGAGAACCCTGCGCCCAGGGCGAGCGCGCATAAATCGTCACCCGAACGCGATCTTAGCGAGGTAGTCGTCGTTCCAGGCTGCCTTGCGGCATTTCTTGGCGAGACCCAGGGGCGAGGGTTCCTGCTCGAAGCGGTTGATGCAGAGGTGGCGCAGCGAGGTCATGATCGGCGGGGCGTTGCCTTTGCGGATGCGGCTGGCGTCTTCGTTGAAGACCACCTCCAAGCGACCAGGGTCCTTGATGCACCCCTTGAGCTCAAGTAACCCCAGCGGCTTGGGGACGGCCGTGATCTCATTGGACTTCTCCTGGG
>Ga0208980_10000088_pt1 | contig 42771 bp, 40 predicted proteins | sample WetSurMetagenome_3_FD_187993 | JGI IMG/M metagenome (GOLD analysis project Ga0208980, IMG submission 187993) | Wetland microbial communities from Twitchell Island in the Sacramento Delta, sample from surface sediment Aug2011 Site A1 Bulk (version 2) | ecosystem: Environmental > Aquatic > Marine...
GAGCGCCCAGAGGATCGCGTCGTGGGTCTTCTCGACCTGCTCGACAGGAATGTCCCGTCCGACCCGGGTCTTGGTGTGCACCTCGATCCCCATGGCGACGATGCGCTTGATCTCGGAGTCGAGCTTGTCGCGCGGGACGCGGTAGCCGGGGATGCCGTAGCGGAACATCCCGCCCAGGTCGTCGAACTGCTCGAAGATGCTGACCGCGTGACCCTTGCGGCGCAGCTGATAGGCGGCGGCAAGGCCGGCGGGGCCGCCGCCGACGATCGCCACCTTCTTGCCGGTGTCGGGCCCGGGCTGGAAGCCGTAGCCCTCGGCAATGGCGTTGTCGCCGATGTACTGCTCGACAGCGTTGATGCCGACGTAGTCATCGACCTCGTTGCGGTTGCAGCCATCCTGGCACGGCGCCGGGCACACGCGGCCCATCATCGACGGGAACGGGTTGGCGTCCGTCGAGCGGCGGAAGGCGTACTCCTGCCAGGTCATGCCGGCCGGCGGCTTCTCCTGGCCACGCGCGATGGCGAGATAGCCACGGATGTCCTCGCCGGACGGGCAGCTCCCCTGGCACGGCGGCGTGCGGTGGACGTAGGTCGGGCACTTGTGCGACGTGTCCTGGACGAAGATCTTCTCCGTCAAGTCCTGCCACTCGTTGTCGCCCTCCTTGAAGCGGCGCCAGGTGAGCTTGGTGTTGATTTCTTCGCTAGGAGTCGCCATCGATCACTCTCCTCAACCAGTCAACTCGACGTGTTGCGCGCCAGCGGGCGCCCAACGCTTTCAGATCAAACGATACCGGCGGTGCGGTTCAGGCCTCATCGCCCTCTTCGACCGCTTCCTCTTCTTCCTCGTCGTCGGTGCGGCGCGTCAGCACGATCGCGTTCGACACCAGCTGATGCAGGCTCATCAACTGATCCATCTCGAAGCCGTAGTACGGCAGCACCTTGGTGAACTGGGCCTTGCAGATCGCGCAGATCGCGACCATGTGCGTCACGCCCTGCCCCTCGACGACGTCCCTCAGGGCCGTCATGCGCGGCATGGCGCCCTTGACGCGCAGCTCCATCAGGTCGTCGGTCAGCAGACCGCCGCCACCGCCGCAGCAGAAGGTGCGCTCGCCGATCGTGTCGGCCGGCATGTCGACGAACCGGTCGCAGGTCGCCTTGATGATCTCGCGCGGGATCACGAACTGCCCGCCCGGCATGTCGCCCATGCGCGAGGCGCGTGCGACGTTGCAGGAGTCGTGGAAGGTGACGACGCGGTCGTCATTCTTCGACTTGTCGAACTGCAGCTTGCCCTGCTGGATCAGGTCGTAGGTGAACTCGCAGATGTGCTGCGGCACCGGATATCTCGGGTCGAGGAAGTCCCAGGGCCCGGCAAGCGTGTTCAGGAAGCTGTAGGCGACGCGCCAGGCGTGGCCGCACTCACCGAACACGATCCGCTTCACGCCCAGCTCCAGCGCCGCTTCGCGGATGCGCAGGGAGATGCGCCGCATGTTCTCGTAGGACCCGATGAACATGCCGAAGTTCGCCGCCTCGGACGCCTTCGAGCTGAGGGTCCAGCTGACGCCCGCCTCGTGAAACACCTTGGCGTAGCCGATCAGTCCGTCGATGTGCGGCTCCGCGAAGAAGTCCGCCGAGGGGGTGACCAGCAGGATCTCGCAGCCCGGCTTGTTGAGCGGAAACTTGACCTTGACGCCGGTGTCGTCGAAGACGTCTTCCTCGAGGCCCTCGAGGGTGTTCTCGATCGCGTTGCCGGGCAGGCCCAGGTTGTTGCCGATCTTGAAGACCTTGCCGATGATCTCGTTGCAGTACTTCTGGCCGACGCCGATGGAGTCCATGATCTCGCGGGCTGCCATGGAGATCTCGGCGGTGTCGATCCCATAGGGGCAGAACACCGAGCAGCGGCGGCACTGCGAGCACTGGTGGAAATAGCTGTACCAGTCGTCGAGCACGTCCTTGGTGAGGTCCGTGGCCCCGACGAGCTTCGGGAAGTACTTGCCGGCGAAGGTGAAGTAGCGGCGGTAGACCTTGCGCAGCAGGTCCTGACGCGCCACCGGCATGTTCTTGGGGTCCTTGGTGCCGAGGTAGTAGTGGCACTTGTCGGTGCAGGCACCGCACTTCACGCAGGAATCGAGGAAGACCTGCAGCGAGCGATACTTGCCGAGCAGCTCCCCCATCTTGTCGATGGCCTTCTCCTGCCAGTTCTCGACCAGCTCGTCGGGAAACCCGAGCGGCTGCTGGAACTGCGGGGTGGCCACATAGGGCTTCAGGTGCGCCATCGTCCCCGGCGTGACCGGCGGGATCTCGATGTAGTCCTGCAGCTCCGGGATATCGAATTCTTTGCTTGCCATGCCTCGACCTCCGTCAGCGCACGCGCACCCGGATCAGGACTGCTCGAGCTTCTTGGCCCAGGCCGCAATGTGGCGACGCTCGCGCGGATCGTCGACCTGATTGCGGGTCGGGCTGAAGAACACACCCACCGAGTGCAGCAGCTTGCTGTAGGGGAAGATCATCATCAGCAGCGCCACGAGGAACAGATGCGCCAGCAGCGCAGGATCCGCCGGCAGCGGCCGCAGCTCGAAGGTCATGAGCCCCAGGAAGAACGCCTTGACCGCGACGACGTCGGTGTGGAACACGAAGGTCATCGCCATGCCGGACATGCCGATCAGGATCAGCAGCACCAACAGCAGGTGGTCGGACGCGGCGGAGATGTAGCGCACGCGGTCCACCAGGAAGCGGCGCGCCCACAGGCCGGCGAGGCCGGCGACCATCGCGAACGCCGCGTACTTGCCGATCGGCTGGATGAGCTCGATGGGCAGCGGCACGTCTTCGATGAAATACCGCAGGTGCCGGAGCAGCACGAGGAACAGGCCGAAGTGGAAGGCGTAGCCGAAGATCCAGGTCCACTTGTTGCCCTTGAATAGGCTCTCGAAGAACACCACCTCGCGGAACAGGCGGAGGGCGACACCGCTCTTGGTGGTGGGCGCCGGCGTCGTCGGGATCTTCAACGGCGCGGGCGACTTTGCAAACAGGCGGATCCGGTAGACCAGGCCGGCCACCAGGATCGCGGTCGCTGCGTAAAACAGCGCGGCATAAGCAACCGTCAGAAACGACATGTTTCCGAGCCCTCTATTCGCTGAGCCGCCCGGGAGGGACTGCCCCTCCCGGGGTTTATCGACCGTCGGTCAGACGCAGCCAGTCGGCTTCGGCAGACCGGCGTAGCGGCATGCCTGCTTCGCCGGGCCGTAGGGGAACAGGCCGTACAGGTACTTGCTGTTGCCCTTGTCGGCGCCCATCTTCTTGCCGACGGCTTTGGTGAGCACGCGGACGGCCGGCGCGATCTGATACTCCTCGTAGTACTCGCGGAGGAAGTTGATGATCTGCCAGTGCTCGTCGGTCAGGGTCAGGTCGTCCTGCTTGGACATGACTTCCGCGACGCCCGGCTCCCAGTCGTTGATGTTGGCCAGGTAGCCTTCCTCGTCGGTCTCGAACATCTTGCCGTTGACTTCGATAGGCATGTCTTCTCTCCTTTACACGGATCGGAACGAAACAAAAACGGCCGCTCTGACTCAGAGCCAGGCCTGAACCTTGTCACTCGCCTCCACCAGGTCGACGAAGCCGGCGTAGTCCACCAGCGCGATGCCGTCGATCACCCGGTCTTCCCCCATGCCGCGGGCCTTCAGGTCCGGCGCCAGCGCATAGACCTTGTGCTTTGCGGTCGCCTCGCGAACCTTGCCCTCGGCGACGGTGCCCTTCAGCGCCGCATAGACGCCGTCCTCGATCAGGAGGATGGAGCTGCCCGCCTTGGCGAACTTGAGGCAGGTGTCCAGCGAGTTCTTGTCGAACGGAGACTTGTTAACGGTGTGCAACATGACGGCCTGTCCTCGCCCTCAGAAGTTGAAGATGACGTCCTGACTTTCCATCAGGTCGGTGACCTCTGCAGGCTCGAGCACCTCGCAGTCGATGATCAGGTCGTCGGCCGTCAGGCCGCGCGCTTCCAGCGACTCCTTGCAGACGAAGATCTTCTCGACGTCGTACATCTCGAGAGCCCGGTAGGTCGGCGAGAAGTTCTTCATCTCGATGCCCGCCGTGTCCTGCCCCTTCTTCAGGTCGAACACGCCGTCGTCGACGAACAGCAGGCTGACATCCTGGTCGAAGGCCGCGCCGATCAGCACGACCTCGAGCGACTCCCACGCGTAGATGGTGCCGTACGGGGGACGCCGGTTCACATAGAGGAACTTTTTGATGACGCCGCCTTCTTCTTCCATCATCTCGTCAGTCATTGCTAGATCCCCCGCGCCTCAGTCGCCGAACACCACGAGCCGATCGGACTGGATGCCGGCCTCGACAAGCTGGCCAAGTCCGGAGATCCGGAACTGCGGCGCGATGTTGGTCGCATCCTTCCCGTTGCGCTTCGCCTCGCCCTCGTCCACGAGGCCGCGGCGCTGGGCCGCGGCGACGCAGACGACGAGATCGAGGCCGTGCTGCTCAGCCAGCTGAGCCCAGCGGTTGACGACGTGCCGGTCGTCCTGGGGCGGCGTCGTCAGCCGGGTGCCGTTGTTCACGCCGTCGTGGTAGAAGAACACGCGCATGATCTCGTGTCCCTTGGCCAGCGCCGCCTTCGCGAACTGGTACGCGGTGTCAGAGGCCTGATGCTGATAGGGCCCTTCGTTGACCTGGATTGCGAATTTCATGGCTCCCTTTCCCTCCATGAATCCTTCGCCGCGCCCGCTCAGAAGCGGACGTAGCTGGAGGAGTTCATGCTCTTGCGCGCGCCGCGCCAGTTGTCGATGTGGTACTTGGTGAACGGCAGCTCGACCAGCTCGAAGAAGCGCGGCCAGCCGATCCGCTCGATCCACTCGCCGACGCGCTCCCAATCACGCGCATTCTCCTTGTAGGCCTTGAGGATCCGCTTGACGATCGCGGTCGCCTCGGGCCAGCGCGGCGGGTTGTTGGGGATGCCGGCAGCCACCAGCTTCTGGAACGTGGGCTTGCCGCGGGCGTTGGAGTGATTGCCACCGACCCAGATTGCCAGCTTTGTGTGCTCCGCGTCATTGATCTGCATCGGTGGGCACGGCGGATAGCAGGCGCCGCAGCAGATGCACTTCTTCTCGTCGACCTCGAGCGAGGGCTTGCCGTTGACCATCGCGGGACGGATCGCCGCGACCGGGCAGCGCGCCACGACCGACGGCCGCTCGCAGACGTTGGCCACCAGGTCGTGGTTGATCTTCGGCGGCTTGGTGTGCTGGACGTTGATCGCGATGTCGCCCTGGCCGCCGCAGTTGATCTGGCAGCACGAGGTCGTCAGGTGCACGCGGTTCGGCATGTTGGTGCTGCGGAACTCGTCGATGAGCTCGTCCATCATCGACTTCACGACGCCGGAGGCATCGGTGCCGGGGATGTCGCAGTGCAGCCAGCCCTGCGTGTGCGAGATCATCGTCACGGAGTTCTTGGTGCCCCCGACGATGAAGCCCGCGTCCTCGAGCGCCTTGATCAGGGGCTCGACCTTGGCGCCGTCGGCAACCAGGTACTCGATGTTCGAGCGGATGGTGAAGTGGACGTAGCCGTCGGCGTACTGCTCACCGATGTCGCACAGCTTGCGCAGGGTGAAGACGTCGAGGATGCGCTGCGTGCCGGCGCGCACCGTCCACAGCTTGTCGCCGCCATGGGCGACGTGCAGCAGCACGCCGGGGCGCGGATGCTCGTGGTACTTCCACAGGCCGAAGTTCTTGCGGCTCACCGGGTGCATGTACTGGAACGGATCCGGGCACCCGGTCTCGATCGGCTCGCGCATTTCTTGCTTGGCCATCTAACAAACCTCCGATAAGGCGATGCTCAATTTGGTCGGCGGGCCGGGCGGCCCCGCGGACCGCCCGGCAGTGTCGTTTCGTCGTCGCCGCGGGCCTCGGCCCGCCGCGATCACGCGCTCTCGGCCTTGCGCTCGAACCAGGCGACGGCGGCGTCGTCCCAGCCATCCATGCGCACGTAGGAGCTCTCGCGCGGGTGGTTGACCATGTTCGGGTCGGGCTCGATGCCGATGCCTTCGAGGAAGTTGACCAGGCCGATGCGCTCGATCATCTCGCCGCAGCGCTCGTGCTCGAGGGCGTTCTCGGCCCAGAAGTCGATGACGCTCTCGGCGAACTCGACCATCCACTCGTAGTCCTCGTGGGTCTCGAGCTTGTGGAAGGGGATGATCATGACGCCCATAAGGTCGCCGATCTTGAGGGTGCGCTTGCCGCCGATGAGGATGGACACGCCGCGCTCGTCACCCGGGTGCAGCGCCTTCGGCATCACGTTCAGGCAGTGCATGCAGCGCACGCAGTTCTTGTTGTCGACCGCCAGGGAGTCGTCGTCGTTGAGCGACAACGCGTTGGTGGGGCAGCGGGTGACGACGTTGTCGATCACGTACTTGCGGCCCTTCTTGGCGACGAACGCCTTGACCTCGGCCTGGTCGACCTTCATGTCGTCGCGCCAGGTCCCGAGCACCGCCATGTCGGCGCGCTCGATCGCGTTCTGGCAGTCGTTCGGGCAGCCCGAGACCTTGAACTTGAACTTGTAGGGCAGCGCCGGACGGTGCACGTCGTCGGTGAAGTTGTTGACGAGCATGCGGTGGATCTTCTGCTCGTTGGCGCAGGACATCTCGCAGCGCGCCGCGCCGATGCAGGACATCGCAGTGCGCACGCAGGGGCCGGCGCCGCCGAGGTCCCAGCCGTACTCGTTGATCTCGTCGAAGAAGTGCTGGGTGCCGGCCGTGTCCGTGCCGATGAACATGATGTTGCCGGTCTGGCCATGGAAGGTGACCAGGCCCGAGCCCCACTTCTCCCAGGAGTCGGCCATCTGGCGCAGCATGGCAGTCGTGTAGTGGTTGCCCGCCGGCGGCTGGACGCGCAGCGTGTGGAATTCCCTCGACTTGGGGAACGCCTTACCGACCTCGGAGAAGCGCGGGATGATGCCGCCGCCGTAGCCGAAAACGGAAACCGTACCGCCCTTCCAGTAGCCCTTCCGGGTCTCGTAGGAGTGCTCGAGCTGGCCGAGCAGGTCGTTGCAGACCTCGTTGATGCGCTGCTCCGGGTGCTGATCGCGCAGCCGCTTGATGCCGCTGATGAAGCTCGGCCACGGGCCGCTCTCGAGCTGGTCAAGCATCGGGGTGTGGTGCTTTTCGATCGCCATAGCGCTAGATCTCCTGGACTCGATTGGCTGTGATTGTGCAGCGGGGGGCCTGAGCCGGCCCGGATCGCCTCGCTCGACTCTTCTGTTACAAGGGGCCGCGTCGCGCTGATCGCGGGTCGTTCGACGGGGCCTGGCAGCCCGGCCCCTAATAACCGAACGCTAATGTTGCCACCCGCAGCGCCGTGCCGAGTATCCCACCTGAGGGGATAGCCGGCGCTTCGCCCGCTATCTCTCCCGGGATATGGCGCGCCGGCGCGGGCCGCGCGTCGAGCAGTGTGCCGCCCCCGGCCTGCGTCTTCGTTTGGCGCTCTCCACCGCGTCCGGAGGGACGCGCGCAGAAAGGCCGGACGCGAAATTTGCAAAATGTTACTAAACCGCAATATTAGTGGTCAATAAGATACCGAGCCGGCAAGCATGTCCCAGCGCATTCCGGACCGGGGTCCCTTCTCCCTCGACGACGAGCCGGCCTACCGCCGGTGGCGGGCGGAGAAGCTCGACGCTCGGCCTGCCGACGTCGACGACCTGCTCGTTCCGGTCGCCGATCCACTGCACCTGTCGCCCGCGGAGCGGTCGGCCCTGCTCGCGCGGGTGGCGCGGACGAACCTCGCCTTGTTCGCCTGGGACCCTGGCGCGACCGCGCCGGCAACCCTCCGTGCCTTCCTCGGCCAGCTCGGGCTTCGCCGGCTGGACCACAACCTCGAGGCCGGGGAGGACGGTGTGACGGAGATCGCCGTCCGGACCGCAGGCGGGCGCACCTACGTCCCGTACACGAACCGCCCCCTGTCCTGGCACACCGACGGCTACTACAACCCGCCGGATCGGCAGATCCGTGCCTGGGCGCTCTACTGCGTGCGGGACGCCGCCGAGGGCGGCGCGAACGAGGTGCTCGACCACGAGATCGCCTACATCCGCCTGCGCGATCGGAACCCCGCCTGGATCGCCGCGCTCATGGCCCCGGACGCAATGGCGATACCGGCCAACGCCGGCGAGGACGGGACCCTGCGGGAGGCCCAGTCCGGCCCGGTGTTCTCGGTGGACCCGCGGGACGGCCGGCTGCACATGCGGTACTCGGCCCGCCAGCGGAACATCGCGTGGCGCGACGACCCGGCCACCCGGGAGGCGGAGGAGGCGCTGCGCGCCTTGTTTTCGGCCGGCGACGACCGCATCTTGCGAGTCCGGTTGGCGCCCGGCCAGGGCGTGCTCAGCAACAACGTGCTGCACCGGCGGGAGGCGTTCAGCGACGTCCCCGACCGGCCCCGACTGATCCTGCGCGCCCGCTACTACGACCGCGTCGACGCCGCCTGACGGAGACAACCCATGCTGCACCTGAGCCACGTCCTCATCGCCCAGCCCGACCTCGACTCGTTCGAGGCGCTGGCAGAGGCGGTCAGCGAGTACGCGCGCAACGGCGAGCGCTTCTTCCGCATGGACGTCCGCCCGCCCTTCCCCGACACGCCGGAGAACTGGGAGGACCGCCTGGAGGCGGCCTTCTATGCCCGCAACCGCTGAGCGCTGCCCCACCATCGCACCATGAAGACCCTCTTCGACCCAGACCGCCTGGCCGACACCGCGGCCGACTCGCTGGCCAAGGACCTGGGGCAGCTCGCCCAGGTCGAGGCCCGGCTCGCGGAGCTGCGGGAGCAGCTCGCGGGCCTGCCGGCGAGCGCCGGCGAGCACGAGCGGGCGGGCGTGCAGCTCGAGATCGCGCGCGCCCTCCAGGTGCTCGGCCGCGGGGCCGAGGCCTGGCCGCTCGGCCGGTTGGCCTTCGACGCCTTCGCCGCCGCCGGGGACTGGGAGCACGCAGCGGACGCCTGTGACGTCCTTTACCAGGCCGAGCAGGACGGCTCGTTGGCCGCGCTCGGCCAGGGGATCTGGCTCGGCGTCACCTTCCCGATCGACCCCGAGATCTCGGTCCACCTGCTCAGCCACGTCGTCGACGACACACCGGACGATGCGGACGGCGCCGCGGTGGCAGCCGCGACGGCGGCCTTCCTCGCCGACCTTCGCGCGCCCGAGGGCCCCGACCGCGACCGGCTGGTGTTCTTCGCCAACCAGCTGCTCGGGCAGGTCGCGCGGCGGCACGGCCAGGTGGCCGACCAGGAGGCCTTCGAGCGCTGGGTCCGGCGCCTCGAGCTCGACGAGCCGGACAAGTTTCTGGTGCGGCTGCGCAACGTCGTGGACGTGCTCGTGCAGGACGACTGGTGGATCGATCGCGACGCCATCCACTCCCAACTGACGGCGGACTGACCATGTTCTGGCAAGACGAGAAGCGACCGGCGGATTACGCCGTACCCGACGACGTCGTCGACGTCGTGTTCAACATCGACTGCCGCGAGCTGCCGGTCGATCACGCGCACAGCCTGTCCGCCGCGATCCGCCGGGCGGCGCCCTGGATAAGCGACGAGGGGGGGATCGGCGTCCACACCGTGCACGTGGCCGGCTCCCAGAACGGCTGGGAGCGTCCGGCGCACGGCACCGGGACGCGGCTGCTCCTGTCGAAGCGCACGAAGCTCACCATCCGCGCGCCGAAGCACGCGGTCGAGCGCCTCGCGCAGGACCTCGCCGGTGCGGTGCTCGACGTCGACGGCTGCCGCCTGGCGGTGCGCGAGGCGCACACCCGTCTGCTCAGCAAACAGGGGACGCTGCAGGCCCGTTACGTAGTCGCCGAGTCGGTCGACGAGACCGACGAGGCCTTCCTCGGCCGGATGGCCGGCGAGCTGGCCGAGCTGGGCATCCGTGTACGGCGGGCACTGTGCGGCAGGACCAACCTGCTGATGACGCCGGCCGGGCCGATCGCCACGCGCAGCCTGATGCTGGCCGATCTTGCCCCCGACGAGTCGGTACTGCTGCAGCGGCGCGGGCTCGGCCCGCTGCGGCAGATGGGCTGCGGCATCTTCATCCCGCACAAGGGGATCGACTCGGTCCGCGGCGCGGAGGATGACTGACGCCCGCCGCGTTCGCTAAAATTTCGCGCCGCCCCGCAGGCTGCGGGTATCGATAAGAGCTTGAGGAGGGACATCATGAGCTACGAAATCAACGGCAAGACCGTCGAGACCGACGCCAACGGCTACCTGGTCGACATCAACGAGTGGAACGAGGACGTCGCCCTCGCCATCGCGAAGGACGAGGGGCTCGAGCTCACGCAGGAGCACTGGGACCTCATCCACTTCCTGCGCGACGCGTACGTGAACGAGAACGGCCACCAGCCGAACGACCGCGAGATCAACAAGTTCCTCGGCGAGAAGTGGGGCCGGAAGATCAGCTCGAAGGAGGCCTACGACCTGTTTCCTGGCAAGCCCTCCAAGCAGGCGGGCAAGATCGCCGGGCTGCCCGAGTCGCGCCGCAAGGGCGGATACTGATCGCCACGGCGCACGTCGCCGCGCTGGGATAGACGGCGGCTTCGGCCGCCGTTTTTTTGCGGCCACCCGTCGCCTGGCTATACCTCCGCCCACATCCGCAGCAGGTTCGCATAGGACCGATCGACGTGCTTGGTCGTGTCCGCGTCCGGGTCCTTGGACAGCAGGTGCTCGCGGGCGCGGTTCAGCTCGAACAGCAGCTCGCGCCGCGCCGCGTCGCGCACGTAGCTCTGGATCCAGGTCAGGATCACGAGACGCTCGCCGCGCGTGACCGGCGCGACCTGGTGCACGCTGCTCGACGGGTACACCACCGCGTCGCCGGCCGCGAGCTTGACGTGGCGGTCACCGAAGGCCGAGCGGATGACGAGCTCGCCGCCGTCGTAGCTCTCCGGCGGGTTGAGAAACAGCGTCATCGACACATCCGAGCGGAACCGCGGGCCGGCGTTGCCCATGATGGGGTCGTCGACGTGGTCGCCGTAGGTCATGCCCGGCTGGTACCGCGCGACGATGAAGTCCGCCATGCGGTGCGGCAGCGCGACGTTGCGAAAATCCGCATTGTGGCCCAGCGCGCTCATGGCGATGCGCGTGATGCGCTGGTGGATGCGGGGGTCGGGCTCGAGCTCCTCGTTGTTCTTCACCCGCGCCGCGGCGCGCCCGGCAGTGAGCCGCCCGTCGACGAAGCGGGCCTCGGCGAGCGATTCGCGGATCTTGTCGAGCTGGGCGGCGTTGAGGACGCCGGGAATCGCGAGGAGCATGCCTGGTTCCTTCGTGTCGCGCGGTGGGCGCCGCGGCCCGTACTATACCGCCGCCGGCGCCGACCCCGTCCTTTGCTAGAATTGCGGCGCCTCGCCCTTCTCCCCGCCCAGGACGCCTCGTCATGCTCCTCAAGGTCATCGTCGACGATCAGCAGCTCACCCTCAACGTGCCCGACGTCATCGTCGAAGGTGCGCAGGACTTCTTCGCACAGATGGACCGGGACATGGACGCCGGCTGGCAGATGGGCCGCGAGTGGGTGGAGGGCCTCAGCGTCGAGCAGCGCTGCCAGGTCGTTGCCAACAAGCTGCTCACGGCGCTCGAGACCGAGAACGACAAGCTCGGCCGCATGATGGCGGCCTACATCCTGTCGCGGCTGCCGCACGTCGAGGCAATCGAGATCGACACGAGCGGCGAGATCCAGAACACCGAGTTCACCTACGCTAGCGCCCCGGCGTCACCCGGTGCGCCTGCGCCGGTGAGTGGCGGCCAGCCGCCTAACCGCCTCGAGGCGCTCGAGCGCGCGGGGCGCGAGGTCACCAAGGTGTTCAAGGTGGGCCGTCAGTTCCGCTTCGCGGTCCTGAACCCGGTCAGCGGCCTGTGGGAGGACTCCCCGGCCATCCCCGACGAAGCGGACGCCGAGATGCAGCGGGAGCTGGCGGTGAAGCGTCGCTACGACGAGCTGGTCGGCAGCCCGCATTAGCCCGCGCCACCGGCGGCGGTCAGCCCAGTCCGGCGCGAACCTCGCGCAGTACCGCCTCGAGACGAACCGCGTCGACCGGGAACGGCAGCGCGGCGTGGACCGCGAAGCGCGCACGCAGCCCCTCGAACTTGGGCGCGTATTCTTCCTGATAGAACACGATCACTTTGACCTCGGGGTGACGCTGCAGCACCGCCATCAGGCTCTCGAGGTTGCTGGTGCGGTCGCGGAAGTCGGACTGGAAGTTGTACTCGGCGACGATGACGGCGGGCCGCCGCTCCTTCAGGTAGCTGCGGGCCTTGCGCTGCGAGGCGACGACGTCGACCTGGAAGCCGATGCGCTCGTAGAGCGGAACGAAGTTCGGGTAGCCGCCGAGCTCCACGATCGCGAGCAGCCGCGGCGCGATGCCGGCCATGTCACGCGAACACGACCCAGGTCGTGGCGATGTACTTGATCCCCCGCTCCACTCGCACGGCCCGATGCTCGTGGGTCCAGAACGGCGGGAAGAGCACGAGCTTGCCCTTCTCGGGACGCACCCTGACGTCCTGGTAGAGAAACTCGGTCTCGCCGCCCGGGCCCGGCACGTCGTTGAGGTACCAGAGCGCGACGAGCTGGCGCTGGCTGAACTGGTGGCTGCCGCCGTCGATGTGCCAGTGGTAGTACTCGCCCTCGCGGTAACGCTGCACCTGGTATCCGAGGTCCTTGAAGGGGCCCTTGAAGTACGGGAAGGTCTCGCGGAACTCGCGCAGCGCCGCCCCCATGCAGCGGAAGAACATCTCGTCGATGTCCTTCCAGTCCGGCTTGTCGCTCGCGACCAGGTCGGTGGTCTTCTTGATGCCGTCGTTGTGCAGGCCCGTCTGGCCGACGACGCCGGCCCGGTGGTATTCCGGCTGGGCCTCGAAGCGGCGGATCACCTCGTCGCAGAAGCTGTCGGGGAGCGCGTGCAGGCGCTCGAAGATGAAGCTGCCTGGCTTCACCTCGCGGATGGTCTGCAGAGGCACGATGGAGCGCTCGAACGGCGCGACGGCGGACATGCCGGGGACCTCGCGGTTGGCGGATGCTGCATTATCGGCAGCCGCCCTTGCGGCGGCAACGCGGCGTCGCCGTCAGAGGTAGTTTTCCCTCACCAGGCGCGCGATGGGCTGCGCCGAGCCCGCGCCGAGTGCGCGGTGCAGGCCCAGCATCTCACGCGCGACACCCACCCAGTGCTCCCGCCCGACCTCCGCGATCGCCTGCAGCGCCTCGCAGTCGCCCGCCGCCAGGCACTCGCGGTAGCCTGCCTGCAGCCCCGGAAAGATCTCCCTGCGCATGCCCGTCAGGTTGCCGAAGTAGAAGTGGAGCGAAGTCTCCTGCCGGTTCCTCGTGAGCATGGGCAGCGTGCGCGCGCAGTCGGCGATGTGATCGCGCACGGCGCGGGCCATGAGCTCGGCCGGCGTGCCGGCGATGTCGAGCAGCATCGCGTTCCAGTCCTCGCCGAGCAGGCGCCCGGCCTCGAACTCGCCGATCTCGTGCTCGACCGCTGCCGCGAGCTCGGCGTCGGTCATCTGGGCGAGCGAGCCGTGCAGGTCGTTGTCGAAATCGTAGGCTGCGAAGGCGCGGGCGAACCCGTTGTCGGCGCGGCTCCAGCGCCACGTCTCGAGCTTCTCCCACAGCATGCGGCGCAGCGCCTCGCGGCGGACGAAGATGGTTCGGCCCTGCAGCATGGCGGGCGGCGCGCTCAGCCCGCGTGCCAGCTCGAGGTCGGAGACGCGCAGCGAGAAGCCGTCGCCCGGATCCTCCCGCCGCTCCAGGCGGCCGAGGAAGAAGTGCGCCTTCGCGCCGTGCATCAGACCGGCGCTGTAGACCAGCTGGTGGGGCTCGAGGGCGGCATTGACCCTGTCCGCGTCGAAGGGATCGAACCGCTCGTTCTCGATCTGCAGCGGGGCGTAGTCGCGCTCGGACAGCTCGGCCCACAAGGCCTCCCGCTCGGACAGCCAGTCCCCGACCGCATCGTTCTCCAGACGCTCCCCGAGGGGTAGCCCCTTTTCCCACCGGTAGTACTCGCGCATGCGCATGAGGTACGTGCACATGCCGAGGTCGGCGGCATGCCGCGCATCGGCAATGTGGCAGTTGCGCTGCACGTCGCTGCGAAGCTGCTCGACGAAGGACACCATCACACCTCTGGCGCGTCGCGCCGCGGGTTCACCTGCGACGCTTGTCCTAGTAAACTACTCAGAATTGCATCGAACCTTAGCACGCGCCCCTGGTACTGCCAATCGGCTTTCCCCCGCATGGCGGAAGGATTGGGCGGCGGGGCGCACGGAGGGACCGTGGCAGTCAGAATCAAGGCCCATTGGCACAACGACGAGGTCGAGCGCTCGCTGGACGAGATCGCCGGGGCGCTCGCCTTCATCGCGTGGCGGCTCGCGACCGACAAGGCGATCACCCTCCACGGCGAGGATTTCGTCTACGTCGACGACACCCAGCGCATGGCGGTCATCACCGAGTACCTGATCTTCGAGCTGCAGGTCGTCGACCGCATCGCCCGCGACCGCCTCGGCATCTCCGACGAGGACCGCCGGGCGCTGGTGGTCGCGCTCGCGAAGCGGCTCGCCGGACACGTCCAGGACAATGCGACCGACCTGTTCGGGCCTGGCGACTACGTCCGCCCGTTCGTCGACAAGCTCAACGAGCGCGGCGCGGAGTACGCCGAGCTCGGCTTCACCGACGAGGGCCCCACCTACCCGTTCCTGCGTCACCTCGGCTACGAGATCCAGCAGGTGATGGGCCGCGAGGGCGAGAACCGCTGGGTCATCGATCAGGTGATGGACAAGGACGGCTACGAGGTCTACCGGCAGATCAACCGGGCGATCGGCGATCTGTTCAGCTGAGGCGCCCGATACGCGGCGTGTCGGTGATCTCAGGGAAAGCGCGGCGGCGCCGACTCGCCGGTGCTGCGCCAGCGCCGATAGTCTTCGAGGATCCGCGCGTGATCGAAGGCCAGCGCGGACGGGGGTCGCTCGGGGTCGAACACGGCGAGGTTGCGCGCGTCGTCTGCGGCGACGGGCTCTCCCGCTGCCTCCGCGACGTACACCGGGCTCACGGTGTGCCCGCGCGGGTCGCGCGCAGGGTCCGAATAGCAGCCGAGCAGCGCCTTGAGCCGCACCACGAGGCTGGTCTCCTCCCGGGCCTCGCGGACGGCCGCCTGCTCGAGCGACTCGCCGACGTCCACGAACCCGCCGGGCAGCGCCCAACCGAACGGCGGGTTGCGGCGCTCGATGAGAACGATAGGCCGACCCGGGCGGTCCACCAGCTCGATGACGACGTCGACCGCTACCGATGGGGTGACGGGCCTCTCCAATCTCTCCCCCGACCGATCAGAAAGCGCCGCCCATAAAAAAGGCGGGGATCACCCGCCTTTCTCGCTCCAGGGCGATGTCGAACGGCTCGTCAGCTCTTCGCCCAGTTGGAGAAGTTGTCGGTGCTCTTCTCCTCGCCGTCGGCATACCCGGCCTCGTAGGCCTCGGTCACGCGCTGCTCCTCGCGCTTCGGGTTCTGGAGGAAACCCGCCTGCCAGCCCTGCACGTACTCTTCATCGACACCCATCTGCTCCATTTTTGTTACGGCGTCGTAGTAGAACTGGTTCATATCCGCTCTCCGAATCAACAAGCCCGCCAATCGCCCGCTGGGGCTCTTGCTATTAGAAAACTGTTACGTTCTGCGTGGTTTGCCCGGCCGGCCGGGTCTGCACCGCAACCCCGGCTGCATGGCCGACGGGTATGGAGCCAACCGAGGGGCATTAGAATACAGCGCTTTGCTAATGACGGCCACCCCGGCACGGCCCCGCCCCAAAAGACCGCCGGCCAGCGAGGGTTGATCTTTCGAGGCCCCCTCCCGATCCTTCGGACTCGAGGTCAAATCCACTACAAAACGGACGGCATTGTACTCTCAAGGAGACCCCATGCGACCTGCCCATCTGCTGACGATCCTGGACCGCGAGTTCCGTAGCACCCGGGAGGGCCACCACACGCCGGTGATGCTCTGGGGCCCGCCGGGCGTCGGGAAGTCGCAGATGGTCGCGCAGATCGCGGCCCGGCACGGCGTCGCGATGACCGACATCCGCCTGTCGCAGATGGAGCCTTCCGACCTGCGCGGCATCCCGTTCCGGTCCGGCGAGCACGTCGAGTGGGCCGTCCCGGCCATGCTGCCGAACGTCGACCGGCACGGGCCGCAAGGGATTCTGTTTCTCGACGAGATCAACGCCGCCCCGCCGAGTGTCTCGGCCGCTGCGTACCAGCTGATCCTCGACCGCCGGCTCGGCGACTACCGGGTGCCGGACGGCTGGGCGATCTTCGCGGCCGGCAACCGCCAGGGCGACCGCGGCGTGACCTACACGATGCCCGCGCCGCTCGCCAATCGCTTCTCGCACTTCGAGGTGGAGACCAACCTCGACGACTGGGTCGGCTGGGCCTACGCCAACGGCATCGACGACCGGATCATCGCCTTCCTGCGGTTCCGGCCGGAGATGCTGTTCGACTTCGATCCGGCCCACAACCCGATCGCCTTCCCTTCGCCCCGGTCCTGGGAATTTGCGCACCGCGGCCTGCAGAAGTTCATGGGCCATCCCCATCTGCTGCGGGAGACGCTGCAGGCCTGTGTCGGTCCCGCGGCCGGCATCGAGGTCCACGCGTTCGTGACCAGCCTGGACAAGATGCCGGACCTCGACGAGATCGTCGCGGGCCACGAGGTGCCGGTGCCGAAGGAGATCGACCTGCAATACGCGGTCGCCGCCGCGCTGGTCGGCCGGGCCATTCGCGCGAAGAGCGAGCCCGGCAGCCAGCAGGTCTACGACCACATCCTGCGCTACGCGCGTCGCTTCCCGCAGCGCGAGATGGGGGTGATGCTGGTGTCCGACATGCACCGCGCCGTCGGCGAGGCCCTGTTCCAGACCCCGGAGTTCGCGAACTGGGCGAACGCCGTCGCGGACGTGATGCTCTACGAATGACCTACGACGCCGCACAGCTCGAGACCAAGCTCGCCGCCGCGCGGGCCCGGCTGATCCTCGACAAGCCGTTCCTCGGCGCCCTGGCGCTGCGTCTGCCGATGGTCCCGGCGAAGAAGGACTGGTGCCCGACCACCGCGACGGACGCGCGCACGTTCTACTTCAACCCCGAGTACATCGCGGCGCTGTCCCTGCCCGAGACCCAGTTCGTGCTTGCCCACGAGGCCCTGCACTGCGCGCTCTCGCACTTCGCGCGGCGCCAGCATCGGATCAAGCACAAGTGGGACCTGGCCTGCGACTTCGCGATCAACCCGCTGCTGGTCGACGACGGCCTCAAGCCGCCGCCGAACTCGCTGCTCGTCGACGCCTACCGCGGCATGACGGCCGAGGAGATCTACCCGCTGATCGAGGACAGCGACCAGTCGAAGACCCTCGACCAGCACGTCTACGACAGCGAGGACGACGGCGGGGGCAGCGGCGACCAACCCGCGCCGCCACGCCAGCAGCAGTCGCGCAGCGAGCGTGGCAACGACGCGGACGACCAGGGCCAGGGGGCCCGCCAGGAGCAGGGACCCGACGGCAAGGGCTCGAGCGGCGGGGGGGAGACCAAGACCGACGGCAGCGCGCCGACGGATCGCCCCGACGCCCTGACGCCCGACGAGCGCGAGACGCTCTCCATCCAGTGGCAGCAGCGTCTCGCCGGCGCTGCCCAGCAGGCCCTTCAGGCCGGCAAGCTGAGCGCCTCGCTGGCGCGCCTGATCGACCACCTGCTGCAGCCGCAGCTGCCCTGGCGCATGCTGCTGGCGCGCTACTTCAGCCTGGCCGCCCGCGACGACTTCAGCTACATGCGGCCGTCGCGCCGCGAGGGCGCAGCCATCCTGCCGTCGTTGCGCTCCTCGCAGGTCTCGGTCGTCGTGGCCGTCGACACCAGCGGATCGATCAAGCCGGAAGAGATGAGCGACTTCTTCTCCGAGGTGGACGCCCTGAAGGCGCAGGTGCGCGCGCGCATCGCCCTGCTCGCCTGCGACGAGCGTCTCGCGACCGGCGCGCCCTGGGTCTTCGAGCCCTGGGAGGAGCTTCGCCCGCCGGCGTCCGTCGGCGGCGGTGGCGGCACGGACTTTCGCCCCGTGTTCGACTGGGTGGCGCGCCAGGACCACCGGCCGGACCTGCTCATCTACTTCACCGACGCCGAGGGCGAGTTCCCTGCCGCCGAGCCGAGCTACCCCGTGCTCTGGCTGGTGAAGGGCAAGGAGCCCGTCCCCTGGGGCCAGCGCATCCAGTTAAACTGATTCATGCACCCGCTACGCTGGCTCACCACCCACGCCACCGCCGCCGCGTTCTTGGTCGCGTCGCTGTCGCCGCCGATGGCGGCGGAGTCGCCCTTCTCCGGCGGCGGCATCCCCGACCTTCCCGACTTCGGGGACTCGGCCGCCACCGCGCTGACGCCGGCCCAGGAGAAGCGCCTCGGCCAAGCCTTCATGCGCAGCGTCCGTTCGAGCGAGAAGGTCGTCTACGACCCGCTGCTCACGGAGTACATCCAGTCGCTCGGGCGCCGGCTCGCGGCCGCGAACAACGCCGGCGGCAGCTTCACTTTCTTCCTGATCGACGACCCCACGATCAACGCCTTCGCCGGTCCCGCGGGCCACATCGGCGTGAACACGGGCCTGGTGCTGACCACGGAGACCGAAAGCGAGCTCGCCGCAGTGGTCGCCCACGAAATCGCCCACGTCACGCAGAAGCACCTGCTGCGGACCTTCGAGGCGGCCAGCCAGCTGAGCATCCCGCAGGCGGCGGTGCTGCTCGCGGCCCTGGCCCTCGGGGCCGCCGCGGGAGGAAGCGTCGGCCTGGCGGCGGCTATCGGCGGCCAGGCGGCCCTGATACAGGAGCAGATCAACTTCACGCGTGGCAACGAGCAGGAGGCCGACCGCGTCGGCATGCAGCTGCTGGCCAAGAGCGACTTCGACCCGCGCGCCATGCCGAGCTTCTTCGAGCGCATGGGCCGATCGGGACAGGCCTACGCGACGCAGCTGCCGGAGTTCCTGAGGACCCACCCGGTGACCTCGACGCGCATCGCGGACGCCCAGGGGCGGGCGGAGGGGTTCGCGTACCGGCAGCGGGGTGACAGCCTGGGGTACCAGCTGGCCCGGGCGGCGCTGCGTGTCCAGTCGGCGCGCAGCGCCCAGGACGCCGCTTCGGGCTTTCAGGGCAACCTGCGCGACGGCAGTCACCGCAGTGCCGCAGCGGAGCGCTACGGCCTGGCCCTGGCGCTGATGCGCGGGCGGGATTACGAAGGGGCCCGGCGCGAGCTCGACCGGCTGCTCGAGAGCAGCCCCGGGCAGGTCGAGTACGTCGTCCAGAGTGCGCGCCTCTACGGTGTCACCGGGCAGCCCGAGCGCGGCCTCGCCGAGCTGGAGCGGGCCTACAAGGCGAACCCGAAGAGCTACGCCCTGGCGGTGGAGCTTGCGGAGGACCAGCTGGCGGCAGGCCGTGCCGAGCAGGCCCGCAAGACCCTCCAGCCCCTGTTGAAGTCTCACGCCGACCAGCCCCGGGTCATGGAGCTGACGGCGCTCGCGAGCGCCCGCTCGGGCAAGCGCGGCGAGGGCTATCGCTACCAGGCCGAGTTCTACTACCTGACGGGCGCCGTCGACGCCGCCGTCCAGCAGCTCGAGCTCGCGATGCGCGAGCCGGGCGTCGACTTCTATCAGAGCTCGATCATCGAGGCGCGGCTGCGCGAGGTTCGGGCCGAGGCCGAGGATCTCAAGAAGCAGAAACGCCGTGGGCCGGCCGAGTGAATCGGCGCGGAAACCGCGATCCGCTGGGCCGGTGCGGACCAGGAGTGCGGGGCCGGCACTCCGTGAAGGAACCGGCTTCCATGATGTCCATCAACGTCGGCCAGATCGCCGAAACCGCACTCCCTCAAGCCTTGCGGAGCCACTTCGAGGGAGTATGCTAGCGGCTCGCCCGCGAGGCGGCTGGTGCGTTCTCGTAAGGCTGCGCAGACAGCCGGGACGGGATGCACCGCGAGGGGACACCAAAGGACACTGGCGGCCATCCGGCTGCGCTGAAAAACAGGCTGGCACCGGTACGGCAACGCCGTTACCGCCAATGTGGCCGATGCCGGTTGCCTCGCCGAAATGATGCATCTGACGTCACACCATAGGAGATCGTGAGTTATGAATACCAGTACCAAGCGCAGGGTCTTCCTGAAGGGCTCGATGGCCGCAACCGCGGTGGGTGTTGCGGTCGGCGCGGGGCTGCTCGCGCCACGCGCGGTTCTCGCCGCGTGGCCCGAGGAGGCCTTCAAGACGAAGGAGATCGGGGTAGCGATGAAGGCGCTGCTGGGCAGCGAGGCAGCCGATGCGAGCGCCGACATCGACGTGAAGGCCCCTGACATCGCCGAGAACGGCGCGGTCGTGCCGATCACTGTCGAGACCAAGCTGAAGGACATCGAGTCCATCACGGTGTTCGCCGCGAAGAACCCGGTCCCGCTCGTCGCCAGCTATGCGATGGGCAAGGGCGCCGACGGGTTCGTATCGATGCGCATCAAGATGGGCGCGACCGGCGACGTGATCGCCGTCGTCAAGTCGGGCGGCAAGCTGTTCAGCGCCAAGAAAGAGGTCAAGGTCACCATCGGCGGCTGCGGCGGCTGACCCCTTCGCATCCCGACCTTCGATTCGACTCCTGTTCGAGGTAATTCCATATGGCTAGCAACACCATCAAGCTGCGCGCTACCGAGGCCGACGGCCAGATCACCATCAAGGCGCTCATCACCCACCCGATGGAGCTCGGCACCCGGAAGGACGCCAAGACCGGCGAGCTGATCCCGGCGCACTTCATCCAAGACATCACGGTGAGCCACGCCGGCAAGGCGATCGTCAGCGGCGCCTGGAGCGGCGGCGTCTCCAAGGACCCGTACCTATCCGTGCGCTTCGCTGGCAAGAAGGGCGACGAAGTCAGCGTCGCCTGGAAGGACAACAAGGGCGACTCGGACACCGTGTCCGCCCAAGCGGGCTGACGGCTTCGGGATCCGGCTCACCGGGCCGGATCCCTCTCTCTCGCCAGCGGCCCGTGTTCCCTGCGCTCAGCGGCGGTACGGGCTGCGCAACCTGCCTGGGCGCTTCTTGAAGCGCCGGTAAGTCCACTGGTACTGCGTCGGGCAGATCGCGACGCAACGCTCCACCCCCAGGTTGAGCGCCGTCGCCGCGACGCGCGGGTCGGCGTCGGCGACGCCGTCCGGTGCCGGCACCCAGTGCATACGGAACCCCCGCCCCCGCGGCAGCCGCTCGACGAACACGAAGAGCACCGCGGCGCCGGTCTTGCGCGCGAGCCGCGACAGCAGGGTCATCGTCAGCGTCTCCTGCCCGAAGAAGGGCGCGAACACCGCGGCGCTGCCCTCCTCCTTCGGCTGCTGGTCGGGAAGCACGGCGATGGCCTCGCCGCGACCCAGCGCCTGATACAGCGCCCGGATCCCCGATGCGTCAGTCGGTACCACCCGCGCGAGGTCACGACCACGGCCGCGTACCATCACCGACTCCAGCACCTGCTGGCGCGGCGGGCGGTAGAGCACGGTGGTCGGCGTGGTGCGGGTGAGGAAGTGCACGCCCATCTCCCAGTTGCCGAGGTGGGGGGCGGCGAAGATGAGTCCCTTGCCACGGGCCAGCAGCTCGCGGATCCATCGCTCACCGTCCTGCGGGTCGATCCGCTCCAGCAGGCGGCCGGGGTCGCGCAGCCACGCCCGCGGCGATTCGAGCAGCGTGCAGGCGTTCTCGATCAGTGCGCGCCGCACGAAACGGCGACGCTCCTCGGGCGGCATCTGCGGAAAGCAGAGCGCGACGTTGACCTCGGCATTGGCACGCTCCCGGTTGGGGACCAGGGCAGCGAGGCTGCCGACGCACCAGCCCAACGCCTGGGAGACTGGCAGCGGCAGCGCGGCGAGCAGCCGCAGGGCGAGCAATACGAGGGCGTCGTGCATTATCCGAATCCCGGCTGGCGCGGCATTATAGAGGCGTAACGTCTATAACTTGTCCGAGCCCACCCGACCGAGGATCCACCCGATGGCCGACGAAAACGAAAAAGAGCCCATCGCGCTCAGCCCCCAGCAGGCCCACCAGATGATCCAGGACGACCCGCGCGCGGTGATGGTCGACATCCGCTCCTCGATGGAGTTCCTCTTCGTCGGCCACCCCGCCGGCGCCGTCCACATCGCCTGGATCGACGAGCCCGAGTGGACCGTCAATCCGCACTTCGTCACGGACATCCGCAAGCTGCTGCTCGGCGGCGTGAGCTGCGACGCGGGCAAGGGCTGCGCGCCGGTGATCCTCATCTGCCGCAGCGGCAAGCGCTCACTGGAGGCGGGCCGCGTGCTGCTCGCGAACGGGCTGCCGCGCGTCTATCACGTGGACGAGGGGTTCGAGGGCGAGCTGGACGACCACCACCACCGCTCGAGCACGGGCGGCTGGCGCTTTCGCGGCCTGCCCTGGGAGCAGTGCTAGCAGCGAGCGAGCGCGCAGTGCCGACGGGCCGCCGTGCTAAGCTAGCGCGCGTCCCGGGCCGGCCGGCTGGCCGCAAGAGCAACTCGGCCGGGGCTCGGTCAGATCCGGCGGACTCACCTCCGGCCTCACGTGCGACGACGATCCTGCCATGGATGATCCGATGATCCGCAAATGCCTGTTCCCCGCTGCCGGCTATGGCACGCGGTTCCTCCCCGCCACCAAGGCGATGCCCAAGGAGGTCATGCCGATCCTCAACAAGCCGCTGATCGAGTACGGCGTCGAGGAGGCGCTCGCGGCGGGCATGCACTACATCGCCATCGTCACCGGCCGCGGCAAGCGTGCGCTCGAGGACCACTTCGACATCAGCTACGAGCTGGAGCACCAGATCAGCGGCACGGCCAAGGAAAAGTATCTCGAGGGCATCCGCCGCCTGATCAGCGAGTGCACCTTCTCCTACACGCGCCAGATCGAGATGAAGGGCCTGGGCCACGCCATCCTGACCGGCGAGACCCTGATCGGGCCCGAGCCCTTCGGCGTGGTGCTGGCCGACGACCTGTGCGTCGGCGACCATGACCCCGTGCTCGCGCAGATGGCGCAGATCTACCGGAAGTACCGCTGCAGCGTGGTCGCGATCGAGCAGGTCCCGCACGAGGAGGTGGACAAGTACGGCATCATTGCGGGCGCGCCGCTCGAGGAAGGGATCTTCGTGGTGTCCGACATGGTCGAGAAGCCGAGCCCGGACGAGGCACCGTCCAACCTCGCGATCATCGGCCGGTACATCCTGACGCCGGACATCTTCGAGATCCTGCGGCGCACGCCGCCGGGCAAGAACGGCGAGCTGCAGATCACGGATGCGCTCAAGACCCAGGCGGCCGAGGGAATGGTCCTCGCCTACCGCTTCAAGGGCCGCCGCTTCGACTGCGGCGGCGTCGACGGCTTCGTCGAGGCGACGAATTACTTCTACCAGCGCTACAAGGCAACCGGCGCATGAGACGGCACCGCACTCCCGGACCGGCCGCCGGCGCCCTCGGCGCGCTCCTGGTCGCGGCCGTCGCCGGCTGCACCACGCCGGGCGGCACCCCCGGCGCGGACACCGCCCGCGACCTCGGCCCGACCAGCCAGCTGGTACCGGGCCTCATCGGCCAGCAGATGAGCGAGCAGGACCGCGGCCGTGTCCGGCTCGCACTCGAGAGCAACAGCAACAACCAGCCCAGCGCGTGGCAGGGTGCGTCGGGCCGCACGTCCTACAAGGTCACGCCCATCCGCACCTTCAACGAGTCCGGTGGCGCCCGGTGCCGCGACTTCGACACCCAGGCGACGATCGACGGCCGGCACCAGAAGATCCGCGGCACGGCCTGCCGCCAGAGCGACGGCTCCTGGCGCCCGCTGACCGACTGAGCCCGAGCTGACCTCGCGCGCGTCCGGCCACGCGCAACGTGCGGCCCGGGCGTGCAGCGCGCCTGGCACCCGAGGCGCCCCGCTGATCGGCGAGGCCGTTATCCCTGGGCCGGCGATATGGCCTATGCTTTATCGCGGTCCTGATCCGATCGGGGTGACCAAAGGAGGCAACAGATCTCCCGTCACCCAGCAATAGCCCCAGCGTTTCATTACATTCTGATGTTTTTACGCGGCTGGGTGAAAACTGTTAACGCCCCATTCATTGCCCGGTTGTATTCGTGCCTCGGCGCCAGTCTGCTTACTCAATCACTCACTGTGGTGTCCAGGCCATGGGCTGAGGGAACCCGTGCATCGTCATTCCACCCGAGAGGCTTCGTTGAGGAGATGAGCATGATGAAGAAGGCCTTACTCACGCTACCCGTCGCGCTGGTCGTCACCGGCGCCATTGCTGCGCAGGCACCGGAGGACGTACTGGACCGGTTGGTCACCAAGTCCGGCAACGCCGCCTATCTGACGCAGAGCCCGCAGAACCGCATGATGATGCCGGACAACCCCGCCTACATGGTCGCGGACGACGGCGAGAAGCTGTTCAAGGAGAAGCGCGGGCCGAAGAACGCCTCGCTCGAGGACTGCGACTTCGGCGAAGGACCGGGCGTGATCAAGGGAGCCTACGTCGAGCTGCCACGGTACTTCCCGGACACCGGCAAGGTGATGGACCTCGAGACGCGCCTCGTCTACTGCATGAAGACGCTGCAGGGCTTCACCGACAACGACCCGCAGATCAAGAAGCGCCACGGCAACGACTCGGACATGATGAAGCTGCAGACGTACATCGCCATGCAGTCGAACGGCATGCCGTGGAACCCGCCGCTGAGCCATCCCCTCGAGAAGGCAATGCGCGATGCCGGCGAGGTCATGTTCTATCGCCGCGCCGGCAAGATGGACTTCGCCTGCGCCACCTGCCATGCGGCGACCGGCCAGCGCATCCGCGCCTCGGTGCTGCCGAACAAGGACGTCGCCGAGGAGTGGACCAAGGCCATCTCGTGGCCGGCCTACCGCGTCGGTCAGGACAACGTGCGCAGCAGCCAGCATCGGCTGCTCGAGTGCCTCTGGCAGATGCGCTACCCCAACATGAAGCCCGGTTCCGACGCGTCGATCGCGCTGATCTCGTTCTGGACCGACGCCGCGCGTGGCCAGCCGGCCATCATTCCTGACATGAAGCGCTGATTGCGGAATCACGAGGAGACCGGACACATGTCGAAGATCACCCCCATCGCGGCTGCCGTTGCGGCCGCCACTTCGTTGTTCCTCGTCGCCGGCCAGGTCACGGGCCAGCAGGCGCCTTCCGCAGCACCGGGTGCCGCACCGGCGAAGCCTGCCGCCGCCGCATCCGACGCCGGTACGGTGAAGAGGCCAGAGCCACTGAAGAAGCGCACGCCCGACAAGGCGCCCCCACAGACCGAGGTCCTCATCATGGACTCCCAGGGTATCCGCATGGCGCCGGCGAACGTCAGCGCCAAGATGCTGGCGGAGTACCTGATCCTGGAGTCGGCCGGGTTCGATCTGTCGCAGGCGACCCAGGAAGGCACCACCGGCAAGGATCGCCTGGTGCAGGACGAAATCCAGAAGCTCTGCAGCCTGGGCAAGGGTGAGCAGCTGGACAGCAAGACCGCTGCCAAGGTGTCCGAGCTCGCCACGGCCACCATCAAGTACCCCGAGGGCGGCGTGAAGCTCGGGGACTGGCGGAAAGGCCGCGAGCTGGCCTGGTCGGGCTTCGGCTTCCGCACCGCCCACAACCCGGACGACCACTCCAAGCAGCAGCCCGGCGCGAACTGCTACAACTGCCACCAGCTGGCGACGGACCGCACCGGCGGGACCATCGGTCCGCCCCTGACCGCCTACGGCAAGCTGCGCGGCAGCAGCGAGGAGATCCTGAAGTACACCTATGGCGTGATCTACAACGCCCACGCGTACTTCCCCTGCACCAACATGCCGCGCATGGGGGCGAAGGGAGTCCTGACCGCGGAGCAGATCGCGGACGTGATGGCGTACCTGATCGACCCCGCGTCCCCGGTCAACACGAGCGCCGCATCCGGCATGTCGGGCATGTAGGCAGCCTCGCCGGCGAACCGGGGGTCGCGCGCCGCCCCCGGCCGCCATCCCGGATCGGATCCAGACCTAGGCCATCGGCGAGATCGCCGATGGCTTTTTTTTGCCGAGCGTGCGAGAACGCCTCCATTCGATTTGTCGGCCATCGACGGGGCCAGCCAGCCGAATGAGCGCCAAGCACCTCATCGAATACGCCGGGCTGCGCTCGGCCTTCCTGGTGATCAACGCCCTGCCCTACCGGCCCGCCCTCGTCGTCGGCTGGGTGCTGGCGTGGTGCGTGCACTGGATTTTTCGGTTTCGTGTCGCCGAGGCCCGCCGCCGCATCCGGGAGGTGTTCCCGGACCTTCCCGCCGCCGACGTCAGGCGCATCGGGTGGGTCTCGTTCCGCAACGTCGTGTTCAACAGCGTGGAGATGATGCGCGCCAGCCGTCTCACGGCCGAGTGGATGCAGGCTCACGTCGACATGGGCAACGTCTTCGACGCCGCCCGGCGCCACCTCAAACAACGCCCGGTCATCTTTGCAGTGGTGCACATGGGCAACTGGGACCTCGCCGGGCAGGCCGTGGAGATGGGCGGGATCCCGTCGTTCTTCATCATGCGCAGCCAGCGCAACCCCTACACGACCCGCCTCCTGAATGCAGGCCGCACCGCGCAGGGCAGCGAAGTGCTCGATCGCGACGACCCGAGCATCGTCCGCAAGGCGGTGCGCATGCTCAAGGAAGGCAAGACCATGGCGATCCTGCTCGACCTGCGTGCCCGCACCCCGGCGATGTCGCTCGAGTTCCTCGGGCACGAGGCCAACATCGCGGGCGGCGTCGGCCTGATCGCCTGGCTGTCCGGCGCGGCGGTTCTGCCCTGCCGCGTGGTACGCAAGGGATGGACCCGGCACGAAGTGGAGGTCCTGGACGAGATCCTGGTGGACCGCAGCGCGGACAAGGGGGCAGAGATCGAGCGGATCACCCGCGAGGCCCTGAGCACACTCAGCGCCCAGGTGATGCGCGCGCCGGAGCAGTACTTCTGGTTCAACAGGCGCTGGGTGCTGGAGCCGGTGTCGTCCGCCCCGCCGACGAGCAGCACGCTCTGATCAGTGGGCGGACGGCCTCACCGGTCCTGCACCTGGGCCGGGCCCTCCTGGGCGTCATCCTCGAAAGCCCACAGCTGGTGGGCGTCGAGCAGCAGCCGCAGGTGGCTCTCGCGCGCGTCGGCCTGCGCCAGCCGCGCCGCCAGCGTCGCCTCGACCGCCTGTCGTCGCGCGACCAGCACCTCGTTGAGGCCGGCCTCGCCCGCGGCATAGGCCTTGGATACCATCGTCGCGTTTCGGCCCATGCTCGACGCCGCGGCCTGCGCCTGACGCCAGACCTCGTAGGCATTGACCGCCGTCTGGTAAGTGCCCGTCGCCTCCGCCCGGGTGCGCAGCGACTCGGCTGCCTCCCGCGCGTTGGCCGATTCGGCCTGCGCCCTCGCCTGCCGCGTGTCGGCGCGACGGGCCTCGCCGGGCAGCGGTACCGAGATACCGAGGCGCAGTATCTGCTCGTCCCCACCCCGCTCCTGCCCATAGAAGAGCCCCACCGTCGGGTTGGGCCGCTCGTAGGCGCTCTGCCGAGCCATCTCCGCCTGCCAGCGGCGTGACTCGGTCTGCGCGGCGACCAGGCCGTGCGAGTGCGCGACGATGTCCTGCTGCCAGTGCTCCGCGCCGCCCGGGATGGCCTTTGGCTCGGCCAGCCGGACCGATTGCGGCAGGCGCAGCGCCGGAAAGCGGGCCGCCAGGTCGTTGCGCGCCGCCTGCTGCCGGCCCTTCGCCTGTGCCAGGCTCGCGCGGCTCTGGGCGAGCGCCGCCTCCGCCGCCAGCCGGTCGAGCTGAGCGGCGTCGCCGGCCTGGATCCGCTTGTCGACGACCTTCAGCTCCTGCGCCAGGAGGCCGGTCTGGCGCTCCCACTCCTCGACCTCCAGGCCGGCACGCGCCCAGGCGAACCAGGCCGCGAGCAGCTCGCGGCCGGATTCGTGAAACGCATCGGCCAGCGCGGCCCGTGCGACCTCGACGCGCTGCCGGCCGAGCTCCCCGTCGAGCCGCGCCTTGTCGGGCAGGCGCAGCTCGCGCTCGACCCCCACGTTCCACTCGCCGAAGGTGTCGGTCGGCTCGACGCGGACGCGACGCTGCTGCCCCTCGAGGATCACCTTCGTCTCCGCGTCGCCGGCGACGAGACGGTCCCGCCCGGCCTCCTGGCCGGTCACCGCCCAGCGGGCGTCCTGCACCCGCGGTGCCTGCTCGAGGGCCTGCATGGCCAGCTCGCGCGGCGGCAGATCGGGGAATTCGCTGGCGGCCGCCGCGAGCGTGACGGCCCCGCCGGCGATCAGGGCGACGACTATCCGACGCATCACAGCAACCTCCCGAAGCCCTCCACGGGCAGGACCCACCAGGCGACCTCGGGGTTGGGCATCACGGAGCGCAAGTGCGCCAGCAGGACGCCAACGTCGCCGCGCCCCATGCCGATCTGAAACAGCACGCGATCGGACCGGCCGCGCACGCGCTCGGACACCGAGGCCGTGGCCATGCGCCCGCCGTGGCCGCTAATGGGGTAGCTGGTGAAGCCGCGGACCAGATCCGTCGACTCGAGCAGCCGGTCGACGAACTCCTCCTCGAGGGACTTGGGTACCACCACGTTGAGCATCACGTCGATCGCGTTCACGACGCCTTCTCCCGCGGCACGCCGAAGCGCCGATAGAGGATGGGTAGCAGGAACAGGGTCAGGAGCGTCGAGGTGAACAGGCCCCCAGTGACCACGATCGCGAGCGGCCGCTGGATCTCCGAGCCTGGACCCGAGGCGAAGAGCAAGGGCACCAGACCCCATGCCGCAATGCTCGCGGTCATCAGCACCGGTCGCAGCCGCCGCCGCGCACCCTCCACGACCACGTCGGCCAGCGCCATCCCCTGCGCGCGCAGCTGGTTGAAGTACGACACGAGCACGACGCCGTTGAGCACTGCGATGCCGAGCAGCGCGATGAAGCCGACCGATGCGGGAACAGACAGATACTCGCCCGTCAACGCCAGCGCGACGATGCCACCGACCAGCGCGAAGGGGATGTTGGCGATCACCAGCACGGCCTGTCGCACCGAGCGGAAGGTGACGAACAGCAGTGCGAATATCAGGGCCAGCGCGATCGGCACGACGATCGTGAGGCGGCGCGCGGCGCGCTGCTGGTTCTCGAACTGGCCGCCCCAGGTCGTCGTGTAGCCGGACGGGAGCTTCACACGCTCCTGTACCCGGGCCTTGGCCTCCTCGACGAAGCCGACGAGGTCACGCCCGGTGACGTTCGACTGCACGACCATGAAGCGACCGGCGTTCTCGCGGCTGACCGACACCGGCCCCTCGATGCGGCTGATGCGGGTGAGCGAAGACAACGGGATGGAACGTCCGTCCGGCGTGCTGACGTTCAGGCTCTCGAACACGGCAGGCGACGCGCGCACCGCCTCGCCGCCGCGGATGACGAGCGGGGTGCGGACGCCGCCCACGCTCACGATACCGACCCGCAGCCCTTCCAGCTGCGCCTTGAGCAGCGCCGCGAGCGTGTCCACGTCGATGCCGAACCGCCCCGCCGCGAGGCGATCGACGTCGACCTTCAGATACTGCACGCCGTCGTTCTTGAGCAGGAACACGTCCTGTGCGCCGGGGATCTCCTTGAGCGCCTGCTCGATCTCGCCCGCGAGCCGGTTCAGCACCCCGATGTCCGGCCCGAACACCTTCACGGCGAGGTCGCCGCGCGTGCCGGTGAGCATCTCGGACACCCGCATGTCGATCGGCTGGGTGAAGCTGAGGTTGATCCCCGGGAACCGCTCCATCACGCCGCGCAGCTGATCGATCAGCCACTCCTTGTCCGCATTGCGCCACTGCTCGCGCGGTGCGAGCACCAGGAAGGTGTCGGTCTGGTTGAGGCCCATCGGGTCGAGGCCGAGCTCGTCCGAGCCCGAGCGGGCGACGATGCCCTTCACTTCCGGCACCTGCTCCAGCACGGCCCTCTGCACCCGCAGGTCGGCCGCCACCGTCTGCTCGAGGCTGATCGAGGGCAGCTTCTCGAGCTGCATGATCAGGTCACCCTCGTCCATCGTCGGCATGAAGGTCTTGCCGACGAAGGGATAGATGGCGGCGGCGGCGATCAGCATGCCGACCGCCGCGACCACCGCGGGGAGCGGGCGCCGCAGCACCGCGTTCAGGATCGGCGTGTAGATGGCCAGGGCGGTGCGCGGCAGCCAGGGATCACCGTGGTGGCCGCTCTTCAGGACGTAGGAGCCGAGGGCCGGGATCACGGTGAGCGAGAGCAGCAGCGAGCCGGTCAGGGCGAACACGATCGTCATCGCCACCGGCCCGAACAGCTTGCCCTCGAGGCCCTGCAGGGTGAGCAGTGGCAGGAAGACGATCGCGATGATGATCATGCCCGACGTGACCGGGCCGGCCACCTCGCGGGCGGCACGGTAGATGACGTGCAGGCGCGGGAAGCGCTCGCCGCTGCGCGGGTCGGCCAGCTGTGCGGCGATGTTCTCGACCACCACGACGGCTGCGTCCACCAGCATGCCGATGGCGATCGCGAGACCTCCGAGGCTCATCAGGTTCGCGGACATGCCGAACACCCGCATCAGCACGAAGGTGAAGAGCGCGGCGAGCGGCAGGATGAGCGCCACCACCAACGCGGCCCGCAGCTCGCCGAGGAACAGCAGCAAGAGCACGAGCACCAGCACGACCGCCTCCGCGAGGGCCTTCGTCACCGTGCCCACGGCCCGATCGACGAGCCCGCCGCGGTCGTAGAACACCTCGACGTGCACGCCCTCCGGCAGGGTCGGCACGAGCTCGGCCAGGCGGTCGCGCACCGCCTGCACCACCCGGCGGGCATTCGCGCCCCGCAGGCCGAGCACGAGGCCCTCGACCGCCTCGCCGGCGCCGTCCTTGGTGACGGCGCCGTAGCGGGTCAGGCTGCCGATGCGCACCTGGGCGACGTCCGAAACGCGGACCGGCACACCCTCCACCACCTTCACGACGATCTGCGCAACGTCGTCGAGACTCCTGGCCGCACCCTCGATGCGCACCAGCCAGACCTCCTCCCCCTCCTCGAGCCGGCCCGCGCCGTCGTTGCGGTTGTTGGCCTCCAGCGCACGGCTGAGCTCGTCGAAGGACACGCCGCGGGCATTCAACGCCGCGTTGTCGGGCACCACCTCGAAGGTCTTCACATAGCCGCCGAGGGCGTTGACGTCGGCCACGCCAGGCAGCGTCCGCAGCGCCGGCCGGATCGTCCAATCGAGCAGCGCGCGCCGTTCGGCGAGCGACAGATCGCCGCCCTCGACGGTGAACATGAACATCTCGCCCAGCGGCGTGGTGATGGGCGCGAGCCCGCCGCTCACGCCCGGCGGCAGGTCCGCCATCACGTTGCCCAGGCGCTCCGCCACCTGCTGGCGCGCCCAGTAGAGATCGGTGCCGTCCTCGAAGTCGATGGTGATGTCGGCGATGGCATACTTGGACATCGACCGCAGGATGCGCTGGCTGGGGATGCCGAGCATCTCCAGCTCGAGCGGCACGGTGATGCGCGTCTCGACCTCCTCCGGCGTCATGCCCGGCGCCTTCAGGATGACCTTCACCTGGGTCGTCGAGACGTCCGGAAAGGCGTCGATGGGAAGCTCGCGGAACGCCGCAATGCCGCCCGCGACCAGCAGCACCGCCAGCGCGAGCACGAGCAGGCGCTGGGTCAGGGCGAAGCGGACCAGCCTCTCGGGGATCATTCAGCGCCCTCGGCGCCACCCAGCCAGATCGACTTGAGCGCCGCCACGCCGCGGGTGGCGATCCGCTCGTTCCCCTCGAGCTCACCCGTGATGCCCGCCGTGGCGGCCGACTGGTTGAGGACCGTCACGGCCTGCGCACGGAAGCCCTCGGGCACCTCCACGAACAGGAACGGCTTGCCCGCCTGCCACACCAGTGCCGCGGCCGGAACCCGCCACTGGCGCGCGTCGACTGCGGCACCGATCGACACCTCCAGGGCCTGGCCGGGCCGCAGCCGGTCGCCAGCCGCGTCCACCTCGGCCCGCACCTTGACCGTCTCCGCCCCCGAGATCTCCGTCTCGATCATCGTCACGACGCCCGCCGCGCCCGCCCCGACGACCTTCACCGGCAGGCCGACCTCCACCAGCTTGGCCTGGGCGACGGGGACCTGGATCTCCAGCCAGAGGCGCGAGAGGTCGGCCACCTCGGCGAGCGGGACACCGATCTCGATGCGCGTGCCCGGCACGGCATGGAGCTCGATGATCGTCCCCGCCAGAGGACTGCGCACCGACACCGTCTCGCTCACCTCGGCGGCCTCCTCGACCCGCCGGATCGCGTCGGCGCCCAGCCCGCTGAGCCGCAGGCGCTCGCGCAGCGCCCGCACTTCCGCCAGCGCGCGCTGCTCCTCGGCCCGCGCGGTGCGGTAGCGGGACTCCGCGATGATGCCCTCCTTGAGGAGGCGCTCGTCGCGGCCGGCGTTCTCCGCGGTCAGGCGGTGCTGGCTCGCCGCCTTGTAGAGGGCGAGCTGGTCCTCGACGAGCTGAGCGCTGGTGAGCGAGACGACGGGCTCGCCGGCCTGCACCCGGTCGTTGTGGGTCTTGTCCACGCGGTGGATCACGCCGGTCACCGGCGCAGCCAGGACCGCCACCTGGGTGGGCGGCACCACGACACGGGCCGGCAGGCCGGTCGCAACGGCCCCCGCGTGGGTGCCGAGCTCACCGGTCTGGACGCCCAGTGCCTGCCGCTGATCCGCGCTCAGTGACAGCAGATCGCCGGCGCCAGCCGCACCGAGGCCGAGGCTGAGGACCACGGCCGCGACGGTGATCGAATGCCGCGCTGCACGCCGAGCACGAAGAGATGCCAGGGGGTCGGGTCGAAACGAACGGCACATCGCAATTCTCCGCCGGGCACCGAACGACACACCGTGCCCTCGTGCAAAGCTTGGCACGCCTGGGATTAACCGAAACTGAACGGGGTCAAGAACGCTGCGGCTCCGTCTCGGCAGCCGCCGAGGCCGTCACATCAGGATCACGTAGGCGGCCAGCATCAGCCCCAGCAGGGCCAAGATGATGTTGACCAGCACGCCCGCGTTGACCCAGTACCCGGACGGAATCTCCTCACTGCCCAGGGTCCGGACGACGAGCCGGTACTGGCGGACCGAAAGCACGAGCAGAACGACCCCCAGCAGGATGAAGCTCACGCCGATGATCAGCGAGGCGTGCCGGTGCAGCGGCTCCTCCGGGTGCCCCAGCACGACGCGGATGAACAGACCGAAGCGCTCTACCAGGAATCCGAACCCCATGAGCGAGATGGCGGTGCGGTTCCACGCCAGGAGCGTACGCTCCGTGGCAAACAGGACGCGGGGGTCGTTGAGATACGACATGACGCACTCCAGGACGGCGCAGCCCATGATCGTAGCCACCCAGGGCACCGGCATCCACCCGAGCGTGGTCGCTAAGCGATGTCCGGGGAGCAGCCCCTGGACATTGGCCCGAACCGAGGGACGGTTCCGTTGGCATCGGCCGTTTGTCAACCATACGGGGGATGGATCGTTACCTGGATTGACCGCGGGAACCGTCTCGCCGGTCCGGAGTCGATCGATGCGTACACTCGCCCTGATCCTCGCCGCCGTCGCCGGCCTCGGCGGCTGCGTCTACGACCCGTACTACGGCTACGCCTATTACCCCGCCGACGCCTTGGTCGCCGGGGCAGTCGTTGGCGGCGCGGTAGGCGCCGTGGTCGTGTCAGACCCTGACTACTGGCCGTACCACCACGGCGGGTACTACTACGGGTACCCGCACTACCGATACCCCTACGGCGGCCCGTGGCACGGCCGGTACTACCCGTACCGCGCCTACCAGCACGGCGGCCATTGGCGCCACTGACCTGCCAGCCGCCGGACAACTCGACCGTTCACCAAGCGCAACGGGCAGAGCCCGCCAGGACCGGCCGTCGCCCCTGCGGATCGACATCAGGCCTCCGTCAGGGTCAGCAGAATGTCGGCGTACCAAGAGCAGTTCAACCCGAGCGCCTCGTCCAGCTCCAGGTCGCGCGTCCCCACATCGAGGCGCGCTGAGTGGACGCCGAGCAGTATCCACGGCAGATCGCGCAGCAACGCGTTATGCTCGGTGCTGCGCATTACGACCGGCGCGCCACTGGTGCCTCGGTGTGTGCGTGCATCGGTGAGAAAGTAGCCTTTGCCCTGGAAGCGCAGGCCGAACGAAGACGCCACCGCTGCCTGGCGGACCACTGGCATGTGGTGCAAGGTGTCGTGGAAACCGAGGGGAAAGCCCACCACCAGCACCGAACTGCCGACCTCTACCTGATCGAATTCGGCAAGCAGGTGCTCAGCCGTGAAGGCTCGGTATACCGTCGCGTCGGGCAGCACAGCCCGGTCGATCTCGATGACCGCCACGTCGATGCCCCCGGCCGAGTCGAGGCCTTGGCGCCATAGGCTCCGGCCGTTTCGGTACAGCGGTATCGAAAACACGGCGGACTTGGCCAGGTTGTCCCGGTCGGTGTGAAGCTCGATCTCGATGCGATCGGGGAAGTGCTGACTAGGCCGGTCCATCATCACGTGCCGGCTCGTCACCAGGAACAAGCGTCCGCGGCGCTCGAAGAAAAAGCTGGTCGCGTTCGTGAGCGGGCGCGGCCCCTGGAAGGTGCAGAGCCGCGCTGCGGTCATGAGGAGGGGTTCGATCATCGGCGCGTGAGGGAGCTCGATGGCAGGCGCCACTACGAACATTCGTGTTTTCGCGAACATTTCGCAACAGCGGACGGCTGTTCGTCGCCGACGCGGGAACGGCGGGAATCGGCTTCCAGCGGTTCGCGGTGGCAGCCCGGCATGGACGGGCGCAGCGTGTCGTCCAGCCGTGCCACGGGGCATTGAACTGCCGCGCCCTTCCCGTGGCAAGGCGTCGCGCGATTAGATGCGGTCGCCTAGCCGTCGGGAGAATAGCGTGGGACCAGCGATGCGCGCGGGTAGCTCGAACCTCCTCAGGCATTGGCGCCAGCTGAGGACGCGCCTCACCGGGGCGCGCGTGGGCGGAAGCGGTGCGGCAGGAAAGCCGTTCGCCGACGAGCCGCCGTTGCGGGCCGAGCTGTTCAGTACCGATCAGATGCGGCAGCACGGCATGCGTCTGGCGTCCGCCCACCGGTTGACGCCGGGACTCGTGCCGGACCAGCTGCTGTCGCGCCTAGCCGCGAACGAGGGCGTGTTGATCGAGACCCGCAACCTGCTGGCGACGGCGGTTACGGCGAAGCACCGTATCGAGCCGGCAGGGGAGTGGCTGCTCGACAACTTCTACCTCATCGAAGAACAGATCCGCACTGCCAGGCGGCACCTGCCAAAAGGGTATAGCCGGGAACTGCCGAGCCTGGCGGAGGGCGCCTCCGCGGGGCTGCCACGCGTGTATGACATCGCCCTGGAGACCATCTCCCACGGCGACGGGCGGGTGGACCCGGACGGCCTCAGCGGTTTCGTCGCGGCGTATCAGACAGTCGCCGCGCTCAGGCTCGGTGAGTTGTGGGCTATCCCGATCATGCTGCGTCTGGCGCTCATCGAAAACCTGCGCCGTGTCGCGGTGCGCATCGCCGCTAGCAGGCTGGATCGGGATTTGGCCGTCGACTGGGCGCGACGGTTGACGGAGGTCGCCCGCGAGGATCCAAAGAACCTGATCCTCGTCATCGCGGACATGGCGCGATCGAAGCCGCCGATGACCGCGCCCTTCGTTTCCGAATTCGCGCGCCGCCTGCAGGGACGGAGCCTCGCACTGGCCTTGCCGCTGACGTGGATCGAGCAGCAACTGGCCGAGTCCGGCCTGAGCATCGAGCAGCTGGTGCGTTCCGGCAACCAGCAACAAGCGGCCGACCAGGTCTCGATCAGCAACAGCATCGGCAGTCTGCGCTTTCTCGGGACGATGGACTGGCGCGAGTTCGTCGAGGCCACGAGCGTCGTCGAACAGACCCTGCGCACGGACCCAGGCGCCGCCTACGTCGCGATGGATTTCGCGAGCCGTGACCGCTACCGCCACGTCATCGAGGAAGTCGCAAGGGCCAGCGGACTCTCCGAGGACGCGGTAGCCAGCCGCGCCATCGAGCTTGCGCGCGCGGGCGCAGCCCGGCATGGGGACGCAGACCGGACGGCGCACGTCGGGTACTACCTGATCGACCAGGGCCGGCTCGAGCTGGAGGGCACCACGCGGGCGCGCCTTTCCCTGGCCACGAGACTGCGGCGCGGGGCCCGCCGATCCCCCCTGCTGCTGTACCTGGGTGCGATAGCGCTGCTCACTGTGGTCCTCGCCGGAAGTCTGCTGGCCGTGGCGTGGGCAGACAGTGCGGCCGACTGGGCGCTGCTGCCGCTCGGCGTCCTCGTTCTGCTGGCCACCGGCCAGCTCGCCGTCACGCTGGTGAACTGGCTGGCCACCCTGCTGGCGTCGCCGCATCCGCTGCCGCGCATGGACTTCTCCGCGGGCATTCCGCCGGCGTCCCGCACCCTGGTCGTGGTCCCGACCATGCTCACCAGCGCGCGGAGCATCGAGAGCCTGGTCGAGGCGCTGGAAGTCCGGTTCCTGGCCAATCGCGACGGCAACCTGCACTTCGGCCTGTTGACCGACCTGCACGACGCGGCCGAGGAAACGCTGCCCGAGGACGCGACCCTGCTGAGTCTGGCGAAGGAGCGGATCGAAGCGCTGAATGCACGCTATGCGGGCGGCCGGAACGACGTTTTCTTCCTGTTTCATCGCCCCCGTCGCTGGAACCCCCACGACCAGGTCTGGATGGGCTACGAGCGCAAGCGCGGCAAGCTGGCGGACCTGAATACCCTGTTGCGCGAAGGCAGTGGCGACGGCTTCTCGGTGATGGTCGGCACGACCGCAGTGCTGGCCGGCGTGAAATACGTGATCACCCTGGATACGGACACGCAACTGCCGCGCGACGCGGCCCGGCAGTTGGTGGCCACCATGGCGCACCCGCTGAATCGACCCGTCTACGACGCGGCCCTGGGGCGGGTCCGCGCAGGCTACGGCATCCTGCAGCCGCGCGTGAGCGTGAGCCTGCCCGGCACCAGCCAATCGCGCTATGCGCGCCTGAACGGCGGCGAGCCGGGCATTGATCCGTACACCCGCGCCGTCTCCGATGTTTACCAGGACCTGTTCCAGGAAGGCTCGTTCACCGGCAAGGGAATCTACGACGTCGATGCCTTCGAGCGGACGCTCAAGGGACGCTTTCCCGAGAACCGGATCCTCAGCCACGATCTTCTGGAAGGCTGTTACGCCCGCGCCGGGCTGCTGAGCGACGTGCAGTTGTACGAGGAGTATCCGGCCCGCTATGGCGCCGACGTCAACCGCCGCTACCGCTGGATCCGCGGCGACTGGCAGCTTGCGGGCTGGCTCCTGCGGAGCGTGCCCGGTCCCGACGGGCGCCGTCGGAGGAACCCGCTCTCGGCGCTGTCGCGCTGGAAGCTGTTCGACAATCTCCGCCGCAGCCTCGTTCCGGCGGCGTTGACACTGCTGTTGCTGCTGGGCTGGACGGTGTTTTCATCCGCCGTCTTCTGGACCCTGGCGGTGCTCGGGATCCTCCTGATCCCGCCCGTGCTGGCCGGCGTGCTCGAGGTGTTCCGAAGACCCGGCGACATGCGCCCGGGCCAGCATCTCGCCGCCGCTGCCCACTCAGCCGGTCAGCGCTTCATGCAGACGGGCCTTACCCTCGCGATGCTGCCCCATGAGGCGCACTACAGCCTGGATGCGATCCTGCGCACCCTCGGGCGCTTGCTGGTCACGCACCAGCGGTTGCTGGAATGGAATCCCTCCGGCGACCAGGAACGGCTGAGCCGCACCGACCTCGCCGCCTCGTTCCGCGCCATTTGGCTCGCCCCCGCGCTCGCCGCCGGCACGGCGATGTACCTGGCGGCGTCCGACCCGGCCGCGCTGGCCGTGGCCGGCCCCGTCTTGGTCCTGTGGCTCGCTTCTCCTGCCATCGCCTGGTGGATCAGCCTCCCTATCGCCCGCCGCGAGACCCGGCTGACGGCCGAACAGGCCCGCTTTCTCCGCCGGATCGCGCGCAAGACCTGGGCCTTCTTCGACACCTTCGTCGGCCCCGAAGACCATTGGCTGCCGCCGGACAACTACCAGGAATACCGGGAGGCGGCGCTGGCCCACCGCACCTCGCCCACCAACATGGGCCTGGCGCTGCTGGCGAACCTGTCCGCCTACGACTTCGGTTACATCCCGGCCGGGCAGCTGGTCGAGCGCACCGCCAACACGCTGGAGACGATGGCCAGCCTGGAACGCCACCGGGGCCATTTCTACAACTGGTACGACACGCAGTCGCTGCAACCGCTGCGCCCCGCCTACGTCTCGACCGTGGACAGCGGCAACCTGGCAGGCCATCTGTTGACCTTGCGACCGGGCCTGATCGCGCTGCTCGACCGCCCGATCCTGGAGCCACGCTGGCTGGATGGCCTGGCCGACACCCTGGGGATACTGGAGGAGGCGGCGGGCGACCCCGCTCCGGCCACGCTGACCCAATTCCGCAAGGACCTCGAATCGGCATGCGCTTCGCGGCCGGCCACGCTCCCGACGGCGCAGCGCGTGCTCGACCGGCTGGCGCAAATCGCCGAGGCGGTCGCCGAGGACCTGGAGCACGAGCCCGAGAGCCAGGTTCGCCGGTGGTGGGCGGGGGCGCTGACCCGGCAGTGCCAGGCGGCCCGCGACGAACTGAGGCTTCTCGCGCCGTGGACGGGGCTGCCGGAGGCGCCCGACGGGCTCGGTGACCTCCCCGAGATCGACGCGATCCCGACCCTGCGCGCCCTGGCGGGACTCGACGTCGCGGTGTCGAGCCGCCTCGCCGGCCGGCTCGAGGCAGGCGCGACGCCCGCGCAGGCGGCGTGGCTCGCTGATCTGCGCCGGCACGTAGAACGAGCCAGCGAGCGCGCCCAGGCCCGCATCGCGGCCATCCAGCACCTGGCCCTGCAGGCCGGCGAGCTCGCGGACATGGACTATGCCTTCCTTTACGACAAGGGATCGCATCTGCTGAGCATCGGCTACAGAGTGGACGACCGGCGGCGGGACGCCAGCTACTACGACCTGTTGGCCTCAGAAGTGCGGTTGTGCGTGTTTGTCGCCATTGCCCAGGGACAGCTTCCCCAGGAGAGCTGGTTCGCGCTCGGGCGAGTGCTCACGACCGCCGGCGGCGAGCCGGTTCTGCTCTCGTGGAGCGGCTCGATGTTCGAGTACCTGATGCCGCAACTGGTGATGCCGACCTACGAGCACACGCTGCTCGACCAGACCGCCCGCGCGGCAGTCGCGCGGCAGATCGAGTACGGCCAGCAGCGCGGCCTGCCGTGGGGCATTTCGGAGTCCGGCTACAACACGGTGGACGTGCACCTCAACTACCAGTACCGGGCCTTCGGCGTGCCCGGACTGGGGCTGAAACGCGGACTCGCCGAGGACCTGGTCGTCGCGCCCTACGCCTCGGCGCTGGCGCTGATGGTGGCGCCGGAGGCGGCCTGCCTGAACCTGCAGCGGCTCGCCGCTGCGGGGGCGGAAGGGCAGTTCGGCTTCCACGAGGCCATCGACTACACCCCCACCCGGCAACGGCGCGGCGAAACCCGCGCACTGGTCCGCTCCTACATGGCGCACCACCAGGGCATGAGCCTACTCGCCCTGGCCTACCTTCTCCTGGACCGCCCGATGCAGCAGCGCTTTGCATCGGACCCCCTGTTCCAGGCCACCCTGCTGTTGCTGCAGGAGCGGCTACCCAGGGCCTCGGCGTCCTATGCCCATGCCGCCGAGCGCACCGACATGCAGGCCGGCACGGCCGACTCGGCGATGCCGATACGCGTGCTCAACAGCCCCAACACGCCGGCTCCGGAAGTGCAGTTGCTCTCCAACGGGCGATACCACGTGATGGTCACCAACGCGGGTGGCGGCTACAGCCGCTGGAACGACCTGGCGGTGACGCGCTGGCGCGAAGACGCTACCCGCGACCCCTGGGGCACGTTCTGTTACCTGCGTGACCTGGGCAGCGGTTCGACCTGGTCGACCGCACACCAACCCTCGTTGCAGCGCGCGGAACATTACGAGGCGATCTTCTCGGAAGGGCGCGCAGAATTCCGTCGTCGCGATCGCGGGGACGGTTTCGATGTCGACACCCATACCGAAATCGCCGTGTCGCCCGAAGACGATATCGAACTGCGCCGGGTTCGCATCACCAACCGTTCCGGCACCCGCCGGACGATCGAGGTCACGAGTTACGCGGAGGTGGTGCTGGCGGCGCCCGCCGCCGATGCGCTGCACCCGGCGTTCAGCAACCTGTTCGTGCAGACCGAGATCGTGGAGCCGCGCCGGGCCATCCTCGCCACGCGCCGACCCCGCTCCCGCGACGAGCAGGCGCCCTGGATGTTGCACCTGATGTCCGTGCACGACGCGGACGTCGAAGAGGTTTCCTCCGAGACGGACCGCGCACGCTTCCTCGGGCGCGGCCGCACAGCCGCTTTGCCAGAGGCGATGGACGATGCGGTGGCACTGTCCGGCAGCCAGGGCTCCGTGCTCGACCCGGTGGTCGCCATCCGCTGCAGGATCAGCCTCGATCCGGAGCAATCGGCCAGCGTGGACTTGGTCTACGGTATCAGCGACAGCCGTGACGCGGCGCTGGGGCTGGTCGAGAAATATCAGGATCGGCGCCTCGCCGACCGCGTCTTCGAACTGGCGTGGACCCACGCCCAGGTGGTGCTGCGGCAGATCAACGCCGGCGAAGCGGACGCGCAGCTCTACGCACGCTTGGCCAGCTCGGTCATCTACGCCCATGCCGCACTGCGCGCCGACAGCAGCGTGCTCATGCGAAACCGACGTGGGCAGTCCGGTCTGTGGGGCTACGCCATTTCCGGAGACCTGCCGATCGTCCTGCTGCGCATCGCCGACCTCGCCAACATCGAACTGGTGCGCCAGCTCGTCCAGGCCCACGCCTACTGGCGCCTGAAGGGATTGCCGGTGGACCTGGTGATCTGGAACGAGGATCGCGCCGGTTACCGGCAGGTGCTGCAGGACCAGATCCTCGGTCTGGTCGCGGTGGGCCTCGAAGCCCAAGTAATGGATCGGCCGGGCGGCATCTTCGTGCGCTCCGCCGAGCAGATCTCGGAGGAAGACCGGACGCTGTTCCAGACCGTCGCCCGCGTCATTCTGAGCGACAGCCGGGGAACCCTGGCGGAACAGGTCAACCGCACCGTCCCGGTGAGCGTGCGCGTGCCGCGCTTGACACCGGGCAGACCCCGCTTCCCCGAACTGCCTGCGGCCTTCGAATTGCCGCGGCGCGATCTGATCCTGGCGAACGGGATCGGGGGATTCACCCCGGACGGGCGCGAGTACGTCATCACCACCACGGCCGGATCGCTCACCCCAGCGCCGTGGGCGAACGTGCTGGCCAATCCGCGTTTCGGCAGCGTCGTCTCGGAGAGCGGCCAGGCTTATACCTGGGGCGAGAACGCCCACGAATTCCGCCTCACACCCTGGCACAACGACCCGGTGTCTGACGCGGGCGGAGAGGCGTTCTACCTGCGCGACGAGGAGAGCGGTCAGTTCTGGTCGCCGACGCCGCTGCCCAGGCGTGGCGCGACGCCCTACGTCAGCCGGCACGGCTTCGGCTACAGCGTGTTCGAGCATACCGAGGGCGGCATCCGCTCGGAGCTCTGGGTCTACGTCGCCGTCGATGCACCGGTCAAGTTCTCGCGGCTCTTGGTGCGCAACCAGTCCGGTCGGCCGCGCCGGTTGTCCGCGACGGGTTACGTCGAATGGGTGCTGGGCGACCTTCGGCCAAAATCCGCCATGCACGTGACCACCGAAGTCGATCCATACAGCGGCGCGCTCTACGCGCGCAATCCGTACAGCACCGAGTTTCCCGACCGCATCGCCTTCTTCGACGTAGAGGATGCAAACCGGACCACCACCTGCGACCGCACCGAGTTCATTGGCCGCAACGGCAGCCTGCAGAATCCGGCGGCGATGGCGCGCACCCATCTGTCCGGCAGGGTGGGCTGCGGGCTGGATCCCTGCGCTGCGATCCAGGTGGGGCTCGATCTCGCCGCGGGGCAGGAGCGCGAGATCATCTTCAAGCTCGGCCTCGCGGGAACACCGGGCGGCGACGACGCCAACAGGCTGGTGCATCGCTTCCGAGGGGCCGACGCCGCGCGGCGGGCGTTGGAAGCGGTCTGGCAATACTGGAGCCACACGCTCGGCACCGTTCAGGTGGAGACGCCCGACGAGTCGCTCAACGTGCTGACCAACGGCTGGCTTCTTTACCAGACCCTCGCATGTCGCCTGTGGGCGCGCAGCGGGTATTACCAGTCGGGCGGCGCCTTCGGCTTCCGCGACCAGTTGCAGGACGCGATGGCGCTGGTGCACGCCGAGCCCCAGCTCCTGCGCGCCCACCTGCTCCTGTGTGCGGGCCGCCAGTTCCGGGAAGGGGATGTCCAGCACTGGTGGCATCCGCCGTCCGGTCGGGGCGTGCGCACCCATTGTTCTGACGATTACCTCTGGCTGGCGCTGGCGACCTGCCGCTACGTGCTGACCACGGGCGACACGGGAGTGCTGGACGAGCCGGTCCCGTTCCTGGAAGGCCGGCCGCTCAATCCGGACGACGATTCCTACTTTGATCTGCCCGGTCGATCGGAAGGCGCCGAGAGTCTGTATCAGCATTGCGTGCGTGCCATCCGGCGCGGCCTCACGTACGGATCCCACGGTCTGCCACTGATCGGCTCCGGTGACTGGAACGACGGCATGAACCGGGTCGGCATCCAGGGCAAG